>Ga0255774_10001698_pt1 | contig 17722 bp, 20 predicted proteins | sample 101ome_17_FD_179972 | JGI IMG/M metagenome (GOLD analysis project Ga0255774, IMG submission 179972) | Coastal salt marsh microbial communities from the Groves Creek Marsh, Skidaway Island, Georgia - 101407AT metaG (version 2) | ecosystem: Environmental > Aquatic > Marine > Intertidal zone >...
CGCGCCATTGACCTTGATGGTTCATTGGATCAGGCACGTAGCGATTGGGATGCGTTAGGAATAGGAATTTCATAATGGTGGATATCGCGACACGCGTTTGGAACCACAAATGGCGCATCGATCCCATTGTCAGATCGCTCATCGACACGGATTTCTATAAACTGTTGATGTGTCAATCGATCCATCGCAATAAACCCGATACGCAAGTTACCTTCAGCCTGATCAATCGCTCAAAACATATCCGCTTGGCCGAATTAATTGACGAAGGGGAGTTGCGCGAACAACTTGATCATATTCGCAGCCTCTCACTAAGCCGTGGCGAAAGCACGTGGTTGCGCGGAAATACCTTTTATGGCAAGCGCCAGATGTTCAGATCCGATTTTATGGAGTGGTTTGAAAACCTGCGATTGCCCGATTACCACCTAGAAAAACGTGACGGGCAATATGAACTGACTTTTGAAGGCAGCTGGCCAGAGGTCATGTTGTGGGAAGTCCCAGCACTCGCCGTGTTGATGGAATTGCGTGGCCGTGCCGTGTTGAAGGACATGGGGCGTTTTGAAATCCAAGTTTTGTACGCACGCGCGATGACAAAACTTTGGGAAAAGGTGGAACGCCTAAGGCAGTTGGAACATCTGCGGATTGCGGATTTTGGAACGCGACGCCGTCATTCATTTTTGTGGCAGGACTGGGCCGTACAGGCTATGCAAGAGGGGCTTGGAAACAAATTCACTGGCACCTCAAACTGCCTGATCGCGATGCGCCGCGATATTGAAGCGATCGGCACAAACGCACATGAATTGCCGATGGTCTATTCAGCGCTGGCGGAAACTGATGCAGATTTGGCACAAGCCCCCTATCAAGTTTTGGCAGACTGGCATGAAGAGCATGATGGCAACCTGCGCATAATCCTACCCGACACCTATGGCACAGAAGGCTTTTTGAAAAATGCACCAGATTGGTTGGCGAGTTGGACTGGTATTCGTATCGACAGCGGCAAACCCGAACTTGCTGCGGAAACAGCAATTCAGTGGTGGAAGGACCGTGGAGAGGATCCAACACAGAAACTGGTCATCTTCTCAGACGGGCTCGACACCAACGAAATACAGACGTTATACCGACGTTTTACCGACAGGGTAAAAGTGTCCTTTGGCTGGGGTACAAATCTCACTAATGATTTCCGTGGATTGGTGCCTGATGCAGGACTCGAGGCCTTTTCATTGGTCTGCAAAGCGGTATCAGCGAATGGAAATCCAACTGTTAAATTGTCCGATAACCCGAATAAGGCAATGGGTCCAACAGAAGAAATTAAACGCTATAAACGCGTGTTTTCTGTTGGCCAACAGCTGGCTATCGACGTCACTGTTTAGGCTATAGGCCACCCCAGTAAATCATTGGTATTCTGCGTCATAATCGCAGTGAAAGGTAAATTTTATGTATCCATTTCTGAGACTTATTAAAGAGGTATTCAAATTTCGAAAGGCCCCGCAATTAGGGTTTGGCGACGTTCATGTCTCCCATCATATGTGTATGCCATGGGATTTGGACCCATGGATCGAATTGAATAACGGTCGTACACTGACCCTATATGATTTGGGACGCATCCCACTTGCCGCACGCTCTGGGCTATTGAATGTGTTGAAAGAACGCAGATGGGGAATGACCATGGCCGGAGCCTGCGTCCGTTACCGCCGTCGGATCCGTATGTTTGAACACATCAAGATGCGATCGCGCGCGCTCTGCTGGGACGACCGATTTATCTACATCGAACAATCCATGTGGAAAACCAACGGCGACTGCGCAGGTCATATCGTTTATCGCGGTGCATTTGTTGGACACGACGGCATTGTTTCACCAGATCAGGTTTGGTCAGCATTAGGCGAAACAGCAAATCGACCCAAAATTCCTGAGTGGGTTTCAACCTGGATTGCGGCAGAAGATATGCGCCCATGGCCTCCCATGCAAGATTGATCAATTCGGGTCAAACCTCATTCTGGAGCCACTTAGTTCTTGACCCTCAATAAATACTTGCGTTTTGTAAGTAAAAAATGGGGGATCACATGTCTCAGAGAAAAACGATCTGGGGTTGGTATTGGTTTGACTGGGCATGTCAGCCGTTTTTTACTTTACTGCTAACGTTCATTTTCGCGCCGTTTTTTGCACAAGTTGCAACAGAATATTATGCATCTGGCGGGCTGCCTGAACAATCTGCGGATGCCCGCGCGCAAACGCTATGGTCTACGGGTATTACAATTGCGGGCCTGATTATCGCCTGTTCCGCTCCAGTTCTAGGTGCGATTGCGGACTCTGCTGGACGGCGCATGCCATGGATTTTCTTATTCACGGCTGCGGCAATTATTGGGGCCGCCGCAACATGGTTTATGGATCCCACAGGTTCTAACCTAGTGACAATGTTGGTGGCATTTGTAATCTGCTACATTGGAGCCGAATTGGCATTCATTTTTGCCAATGCGCAGTTGCCAGACCTAGGAGATGACGACAGTGTAGGTGGGATTTCGGGATCAGGACTCGCCTTTGGATATATCGGTGGTGTGTTGTCTTTGGTCATTGTGCTGCTGCTCTTTGTTGGTCAGGACAACGGCAAAACCATATTCCTTAATTTTGATCCACTCTTTGGATTCGATCCATCAGAGAAGGAAGGCACCCGGTTTGCGGGCCCCTTTGCCGCATTATGGTGTTTGGTTTTCTCAATCCCATATTTCCTATGGGTCCGTGAAGGGCATCTCCCCAATCGCAGGCCTAGCCTGGGTGGCGCAATGACAACCCTTTGGCAAGCGATCAAAGGCGTCTTGAATCGTCCTAGTCAGTGTAAATTCCTGATTTCATCAATGTTCTACCGTGATGCGTTAAACGGTCTTTATACATTTGGCGGAATTTACGCGGGACTCGTTCTGGATTGGAGCATAGTTCAAATTGGAACCTTTGGAATCGTAGCTGCTATTTCTGCAGGTGTGTTTAGTTGGCTGGGTGGTAAGTTGGATAATCGCATCGGACCCAAACCCGTAATTTACTTAACGATTTTCATTCTAATGGGAGTTTGCGTTGTCATTATCGGAATGAGCAAGACACATTTCTTTGGCGTCGAACTGGTTGCGGGATCAACACTGCCTGATAACTTATTCATGCTGTGCGGATGTTTGATCGGGGGCATGGGCGGCATGTTGCAATCTGCTAGCCGCAGTTTGATGGTGCGCCACGCAATGCCCGGTAAAGAAACGATTGAATTCGGCCTTTATGGCCTATCGGGTCGGGCCACAGCATTCCTGGCACCATTGTTGATCACAATCGCCACAACCATCACCGACAGCGCGCGATTGGGTGTCTCACCAATCGTTATCCTGTTCGTAGTCGGCCTTGTATTTCTAATCGGCGTCAACGCCAGGGGTGACGCACGATAGCAAAGTTTTACAATTGGATGAGAAATGTTTGGCCTGAAACCGCTTAGTTGCTAGGATTAATCCAAAGGAATGCGTTTATGGTTTTCAGATTTCTAATCATATCTAGCCTGATCTGGTTATCCGCCTGTTCAAATTATGATCCCGACTTGGTGGTCCGTCTAAGTACCAAAGAAGCAAAACATTTATTCGGCGCCGTTGAACGCGGATCAGAACAGCGGCCCGCTCCCCACGGCAGCTATGCCAAAGGATGCGTAGCCGGGGCCGACCAACTGGCGGAAACAGGCCCGACTTGGCAGGCGATGCGACTGTCGCGCAATCGCAACTGGGGGCACCCAGTCGCGATTGATTTCATTCATGACCTCTCTGCCAAAGCGGAACGGGAATCTGGTTGGAACGGTTTATACATTGGCGATATCTCGCAGCCGCGCGGTGGTCCGATGTTAACAGGTCATGCAAGCCATCAAATTGGGTTGGATATCGATATCTGGATGCGCCCGGCCGATGATCTAACCCTGAGTGTGAAAAAACGCGAAGCCATATCATCAATTTCAATGCGCCGAGCGAATGGAGCCTATGTCAACGAAAAGTGGAGCAAACAACACCACAACATCATCAAAGCGGCCGCATCCGATCCACGCACAGCCCGCATCTTTGTTTTCCCAGGGGCCAAGGTTCAAATGTGTAAAGATGAAAAGGGGGATAGGGCATGGTTGAATAAGGTGCGCCCTTGGTGGGGACACCATTATCATTTTCATGTACGCCTATCCTGTCCGGCGGGTGCAACAAACTGCAAAAATCAGGCGCCACCACCCCCAGGCGACGGATGTAAGGACGCAGAACGTTGGGTGCGCGATATTTTGAACCCACCGCCCCCAAACCCCAATGCACCAAAACGGAAACCAAAACCGCCCCTGACATTGGCGCTGCTTCCACAGCAATGTGTCGGTGTTTTGCAGTCGAACTAAGTGGGCTTGTCATTTCATCCAAGTGACTTTAAACGCGTCTCGTTTCCAAATGGAAACCGAGTCTCCGAACACCTTCGATAAAAACGGATAAAGCTATGACAAAACTTCTTCCTGGCGTAATCGCCATGGCCACGATTGTGGTCGCCTCAAATATCCTTGTTCAATTTTTACTATTGGATGGTCTTCTCACATGGGGTGCGTTTACCTACCCGTTCGCCTTTTTGGTCACCGACTTGATGAACCGTATCTATGGCCCAGCAGCGGCGCGCCGTGTTGTCTTTGCCGGCTTTGTAACGGGTATCATCTGTTCATTGATCGGTAGCCAGATCATGTTCGACAGCGAATACGGCCCCTATGCTGCCGTTGCGTTTCGAGTTGCAGTTGGATCAGGGATTGCATTCCTAACCGCGCAATTGGTGGATGTTGCCATCTTTGACCGTTTGCGGGGTGGCGCTTGGTGGCGTGCCCCATTGGCGTCAACAGTGATTGGATCTGCCTTAGACACTGCGATCTTTTTCACAATCGCATTTTCCGCATCCATTCCATTTTTCAACGACGCGCAAAATGCAGAAATCAGCTGGGCATGGGATAGTGTACCATTGTTATTGTTCGGTGGTGATGCACCGCTATGGATATCATTAGCAATTGCGGATTGGGGCGTGAAACTGTTGCTAGCGCTGATTGCGTTGGTACCATTCCGTGTCTTGGTCGCACGTTTGCAAGCAAATACAACATCTGCTGTGAATTAAAACATTTTGACTTTTCTAGAAATTGTGGCACCATCACTAGTAGTGAAACATAGTGAAAGGAGGTGGTCCAGTGTCTAGAGAGGTATTGGAGAGAGGTGTCGGAACAGTTTGGGAGGTCCTTGACTAAGGCAACCCTTGGTCGTTGACCAAACGAATTGGTGAAGCCTAACCGGCCCACCTCCGAAATTCTCGAGGGTCGTCCGCAACGGGCGGCCCTTATCAGTTAAAGATATGATAACGATAAACGATAAAATCAGCATTCAAGATTGGGAAATCACCGAGCAGTTCGTGCGTGCATCAGGTCCGGGCGGACAGAACGTAAACAAGGTGTCGACAAAAGTTGCCCTGCGCTTTGAAGCAGACCGTTCCCCGAATTTGAGTGCCGCAGTGAAGGCCCGATTAAAAAATATCGCAGGCAGCAAATGGACGATAGACGGTGCAATCATCATCCAATGTGATGCAACACGCAGTCAAATTCGCAACCGTGAGATCGCGCAAGATCGACTAAAAGATTTGATTAAGAAAGCTCTGGTGGTTCCAAAGCGGCGTCGCCCAACAAAACCAAGTCGTGGAGCTATAGAACGGCGGTTAAAATCCAAAAAGATAAGAGCAGAAGTGAAATCACTGCGTTCTGGGAAAATTGAATGAGGGGGTATTCAAATGCTCATTAGAGCCTCGATCGTAATCTCACTTCTCTGTTCAATCGCTGCTTCGCAAGAAGCAGGGCAAAAAGCACAGAATGCTTATCAGCATTTTTATTGTCATCATATTATCCCACTCATGGCTGATGCAGATGCTGCGAAACTATCGGAGCAACACGAAAGCCATGTTTGGGCCGGCATAAGAGAAGCCCGTAAAATGATCGCCGAGATCGAAAAGTTCAAAGGCGCAAACCAGAAAGATTGGTTGGAACACGCACCCGCAAATTGGGGATATTATTTGAATGCGGGTCCAAGTGAGGATTTTGTGATTGGGATGCTTTATGAACAAGTGAGGGGTGTCGTAGAACGACAAATCCTTCAAGAAGAAGATGGTCGCTATATAAGTGACATGGAAATTTATCAGAAAAATGCCCGAACAAGCTATAATCAAAATGGGTGCAAGGATCTGAAATGACAGGACGAGGATTGGATCACTACCAAAAATTAGATGTTGAAAAGCAGGACAATGATGATGCCCTACGTGTGGTTTATGATGAATGGGCCAATAATTACGATCACGATAACGACGCAACGCTGGGCACGATATCCCAACCAAAAACAGTAGAAATTCTCTCAGCGGTTATTGCAAAACATTCAAAAATCCTTGACGCGGGATGCGGAACTGGGCTCGTCGGTGAACAGTTGGCAAAACGAGGATATGACGCGTTTGATGGCGTCGATCTATCAGCCGAAATGTTGCGACGCGCGAAGACACGTGGGTATACAAACCTTTTTCAATGCAGTCTAAATGATCCACTACCCATATCAGATGATGCTTATGATGCTATCATAAGTGCCGGGCTATTCACACATGGGCACGTCAAAACCGAGGCTATTCGTGAATTAATCAGGATTACAAAATCAGGTGGTTATCTATGTTTTACCATCAACGAGGGCGTTTATCACAGCCAAGGGTTTGATAAAGAAATCCAAAGCATCACCAATGATAAGTTGTGGGATATCAAAAAATTAGGCAAAGATGCCTACATGATAAAAGAACAGGTACAGGCCTACTATTGCCTTGCGCAGGTTCGTTAGGTGCTATTGGGCGTGTGTTTTAACCAGCATCTCAATCTGTTGTGTGGCCATAGCGCCTGATTTGCGAAATACCTCTTTTCCGTCACGATAACCAATCAATGTCGGGATACCGCGAATGCCCAATTTTGTTGCAACGGTTTGATATTGCTCGGTATTGAGTTTGGCCAATCGCGCCTTACCCGATAACTTTGATGCAGCCTTTTCATACTCTGGCGCCATCGCTTTACATGGCCCACACCAAGGCGCCCAAAAATCAACAACTAGCAAAGCGTCATCAAGGTTCTTTGCCTTTTCAAATGTCTTAGGCGACAACTCAGATACCTTAGATTGCATCAAGCCTGTGCCACAACTGGCACATTTTGGCCCTTTAAACATTTTCTCATTAGGAACTCGGTTACCCTGTCCACATTTTAGGCATGCAAGTTTGATATAATCCATGAGCGTCTTCCCTTATGCACTGTGCGCACATCCATAGGGCGTTTGCCACATCCTTGCAAATCTGCTTAATTCAGTGGTGCGCTTTCATGGTCGGCAACTCCATTCATAACTGGTGCTATTTGAGATACGACAGCCTGATCAGGACGCATAGTAGCGACCAACTCGGCAACTTTAATGCCAAACTTGCGCATTTCGGATCTGTTCAAAATCGCCCCATTCTCAGCCAAATATAACCAGTCCGTTACATCCAGCGTGTGTCCACCAGAATCTTTGGGAAGGACAATGCGATATTTCAATTGAATTGAAGATCCCGAAACTACACCTTGCGCGGTTCCAATAATGTCATCAGCAGTCGCGGTAAAAGTATTGCCTGGACCCTTTTTCAAAAACCACTTTCTTTCTTGGGTTTTCCCATTTGAATACGAAAAGCTTTCTGAGAGGATTCCGCTATCTCCGTCCCACGTCCCCATCATGTTGGCAACAAAGGTCACACCCACCTTGCCGTCCGGACCATAAATGATGCCTTCGGATAAGATGGGACCATTCAAATGTTCATCTAAGACAAATAATGGACCAGTTTGCGAATAATCTTTGGGTGACTGAGAAGAAAAACTAAAGAAACGCGATTTGATACCGATCGCGGCAAATAAAATGACCAATAAAATCGTAAGCAATTTCATCGTTACGATACTCCAATTTGACTGTGGCTACAAAGTCGTCTGCTAGGGAAGTAGGCTGATCACCGTTATATTCAAGCGTTCTCAGCGTGCGCCATCTCAACCTGTACAACTTGTGTGTGACCTACAGAGAATGCCGCGGCGCAGATATCTAGGTAAAATTTCCAGTGTCTTAAGAATGGATCGCCGTAACCTAGACTTTTTATCTTATCGGTTTTGGCCACCAAGCGTTCGGACCAGGTTCGACAAGTCAACGCATAAGATTGGCCAAATTCAAAGTTATCTTTTACAGTCAAGCCAACATTTTTGGCCTGTTGCGCAATATGCCCACTTGAGAGCAACAATCCCCCTGGAAAAACGTGCTGACGAATGTAATCTGAACCCTTAACGTAAAAGTCAAAAGTATCATCAGGAACAGTGATCGCCTGAATCAACGCACGTCCACCTTCAGCCAAATTCTCTTTAATCGCACCAAAATAACTGGGCCAGTAACGCTGGCCAACCGCTTCGATCATTTCGATTGAAACAATATTGTCAAATTTACCTTTCACATCGCGATAGTCACAAAGCTGGATGTCGGCACGACCATCTAAGCGAGCATCTGCATAGCTCCGCTGTGCTTTTGAAACGGTGATGCCCGTAACATGACGCCCTTGATCGGCCGCGCGTTCGGCAAAACCGCCCCACCCGCAACCAACTTCCAAAATACCCTCTTTATCAGTAAGGCGTGACAATGCACGGTCATTTTTTCGATACTGCGTGGCTGTCAAATCATCACCAGGATCATTATAAATCCCCGATGAATACATCATCGTTTCATCCAGCCAAAGTTGGTAAAACTCGTTTCCAACATCATAATGCGCGTAGATATTCTTTTGTGATCCAGACTTGGAATTTGCACGCAAGATACGATCAACGATTTGATACTTTAGCGAATTAAACCACGTTGCATCATCAAAATCAGAAAATGTGTCGCGATTTGCCAGACCAACACGAATGATGCTTTCGATTGACGGGGTGTCCCAAAGCCTATGAACATAGGTTTCGCCTAGTCCAATTTGACCACGTGCGGCCATCGCACTGACCACGGCCCAGTCGTGAATTTCAAGCACGGCTTCTTCGCCCGCTGATCCAAAACGATAGGTTTCACCTTCAGGGGTTTTTATGACGACAATGCCGGAGGTAACCCCCTCACACGCTGACAGGAACCGAGACTTCAGCGCGTTGTCCGTGAATTTCATGGCGACCACCTTTCAATAGTTCTGACGCATTCATCGCGCGGATCACCCTCATCGCGCTTGCGATCCCATCTTCATGGAAGCCATGGCGGTTATAAGCGCCAGCAAACCATGTGCGATTTGCGCCTTGCATATTCTTAATCATATTTTGCGCACGAATTGCTCCTGCGTCAAACAATGGATGCGCAAACTGCACATCATCATAAATCAACTCATCTGGAATATCGTTCGTCGGGTTTAATGTAACGAACAGTGGATCGCTTTCGGGAATCCCCTGCAATAAATTCATCCAGTAGGTGACACCGATATTTCCTTGTTGAGAGCGATAGACCCAGCTGGACCAACATGCACGTCGTTGGGGCATTTGCCGTACGTCCCGATGCAGCACAGCACGATTTTCTTGATATTGCACAGATCCAAGCGCAGTTTTTTCATCTTTCGTTGCGTCCGATCCCAGAATGCGCAGCGCCTGATCAGAGTGAGTGGCAAAAATAATCTCATCAAACCCATCAAAACTGTGGCCGCTGATATGCACCGCACTGTCCAACTGTCCACGTGTCACACCAAGTACTGGCGCACCCAACTGAATGTTTGCACCATTTTTCACAAGCGCAGTTTCGATACGTGACACATACTCACGACTGCCGCCATCAACTGTCCACCATTCATGCGTCTGACCACCCGCCAATAACCCATGATTTCGAAAAAACTGGACAAGCGATTTTGACGGAAATTTATCAATATCCGCTAGGGGCGTTGACCAAATTGCACCACACATGGGCAGCATGTAATATTCTTTGAACCACTTACCCAAGCGTAATTCGTCAATAAATTCTCCAATAGATTTGTCATCACTGGCGACATCCTCTGCCTGAGTACCAAAGCGAAAAATATCGCGAATCATTTTGTAAAACTGCGGACGAATAAGGTTGCGCCTCTGCGCCACAAGAGAGCCAATGCCGTTCATCGCGTATTCAAGACGACCGTTATCAATCGTCGCAGCAAAGCTCATATCGCTTTTCTTAATTGGGACGTCTAATTCATTGAACAAGCGCGTCAGGTAAGGATAGGTTGCAAAGTTAAAAACAATAAATCCCGTGTCCACAGGTTGATCACCATTGATCCCAGCAACTTTCGTACGTGCATGACCACCCAGACGATTTTCTGCCTCAAACAATGTAACATCATGGTGTTTGGACAAATAATACGCACTAGATAACCCTGAAATTCCCGCTCCGATGACCGCAATTTTCTTGCGGGAAATATATGGATTATCAAACATGAGTGCCTCGTTTAGTTTACACTTTGATACGGTCATATCACTTAGACAGATCAATGTTTTTTACAAATAGGTAATAATAAACATTGAAACCACCCCAAAACATGATCCATTTGCCAAATAACTACGTAATATGAATATCATGTTGAAGATAATCTCAGGTCACACCTACCATGCACGACGCGGTGAAATAAAAAATGCATTTCGCTATAGTGTCGATTATTTGTTACACGATTTTCAAAAAATACCCGACACTTGGTTGTTTTCATTAGACCGTTTTAATCTGTGGTCTTTGCGCACATCTGATCATGGCGGCATGCCCAAATCGGGCAAAGGTGTAAAATGGTTTGAACAAATCCTGATCGAAAATGAGTTTGATCCTAAAGCTTGCGATACATTTTTGGTAACTGCGCCACGTTTCTTGTGGTTTGAGTTCAATCCCGTTAGCTTTTGGATCGCGACGCGAAACGGATCACCAGTCGCGATGGTTGCGGAAGTAAACAGCACTTTTGGTCAACGGCACTGCTATTATTGCGCTAAACCAGACCAAAGTGTCATCGCACCAACTGACAGTTTGAAGGCGCACAAACTGATGCATGTTTCGCCCTTTCAAAAAATATCTGGCGAATACATTTTTAACATGGATTTTACCCCTGAAAAATTTTCCATGCGGATTGATTATCGTGACGGCCAGCAGGGTGTATTGGCAACGCTGGATGGATCGATCACAAAGGCAAGTGACGCAAGACTGGCATACGCTGCCCTTCGCCGACCGTTCGGCGCGATACGCGTGCTAACACTTATTCATTGGCAGGCGATCAAGTTATGGATCAAAGGGGCACCATTTTTGGGACGGCAAAATCCACCATCGTCGCTGGTATCAAAACGCGATGCGTAGTTTCAAGAACAAATCAATCTGGCTCATCGGTGCAAGTGAAGGATTAGGTAGAGAAGTTGCAAGGTTGCTCAACGCAGAAGGTGCAAAACTTTTCCTGAGCGCACGAAATGAAACATCATTGCGTGATCTGTGCCATGAAATGCTTGATGCGACCCCACTTCCTCTGGACGTCACAAATGCTGAAAGCATCCGCTCGGCTTATGCTCTGATCGAATATTTGGACGTCATAATTTATAATGCAGGCGCGTATGATCCAATGCCCACCCAGAATTGGGATACGGACAAAGCGTTGCGTATGATTGATGTAAACCTGAACGGCTGCCTACGCGCAGTTGGAGAAGTTCTACCTGACATGTTGGCAAATAGATCTGGGCATATAGTATTGATTGGTTCGCTTTCTGCCTATGGCGGGCTTCCCAAAGCAATTGGTTATGGAGCAAGCAAGGCAGCAGTCGCCAGCATTGCAGAAACCATGCGACACGACCTAAAGGGAACGGGAGTCGAAGTTCAGTTGATAAATCCAGGATTTATCAAAACCCGCCTTACCGACAAAAACAATTTTAAAATGCCTCAATTATTAACACCGATCAACGCAGCAAAACACGTGATCAAGGGCATGCGGAAAAATACATTTCGGTATGATTTTCCATGGCCATTTTCAGGGATCATCAAATTATTCACGAGTTTACCAGATTTTATCAAATTCCGCACCTAATGGTGAGAAAAATACACTTGTTAAACTCCGAAACAGTTCACGTTACCCGAAATGCGCAGGTACACATCTCATGTGTCGTCTCTAGAGTTCAATCCGTAAAACAAGGAACTTTTTTATATTTCCTAATAGAAACTATTTGCGTGAAAGATTCGCAGAACCTGACATTGCCAATACGCCGTCGTCACGCTTGATCCAAATTTCAACTTCTGACGACGATGTCTTACATCCACAAACTTCAAACTTCATCGTATCAAATACGGGTGCCAACGCGCGGAATTGAAAATATTTTACCACAGCATCGGGAAAATTTTGCCGGATCAAATCAAGCATCATAGTCGCGAGCAACGGACCATGCACCACCAATCCTTCGTACCCTTCAGTTTCAATACAAAAAGGTTGATCATAATGTATTCGATGCCCATTGAATGTCAGTGCAGAGTAGCGAAACAATAATATTGGATCAGGTTTTACCACATACGAAAACTCAGGCGATGTATCAGTTGTTTTGAAAACAGGCGCCGTTGCATTTATGTCGGGCGCGCTGCGATAAACAATGTCATGCTCCTCCTCGATGCAGCAGGTATCGTTTTGGAATACCTGATGCGCGACGGTAACAAATACCAAATCGCCAGACTTTCCAGATTTCTGTTGAATCGATTTTATAGTCGAAACCTTACGTGCTTCTGTCCCGATCGTTAGATCATATAAAAATGAGACACGACTACCTGCCCACATACGACGTGGCAGTTTCACAGGTGGCAAAAATCCACCAAGCGCTGCGTGACCATCATAATTTGCCTGATCTAATCGATAAATCGGCAAGAAATACAACCAGTGCCACAAAGGTGGAAGCACCGAACCATCCAAATACTTTACATCATAGTTCAACGTCGCCGATAGCGCATTGGCAGGAAAGGCCACAATTTGATCGTGGCGCTCTTCGCTGTTTCCCAACCAATCTGTCAAATCAACCGCTGACATTCTTATCCTTCAGGCATTGTTTTTTTGAATGCATCCAACCCCTGCATTTTAGCCTGCCACTCTGCCATTTTAGGATGCCGAGATTGCCAATCGCGATCCCCGTGACGGAAATCGATGTAATCCAATGCACATGCAACCGAAATCTGCCCCGCATTCAACGGTCCCTGCAACTCTGCATATGCACCCGTTTCAAGAGACGCTATTGCGTGTTCCACTTTGGACCATTGCGCCTCAATCCAACTGGGTGACTGTTCATTTTCTTGGCGTAGACGTTTTTCATATGAAATCGAGACACCTGAGTCCATGATCCCGTCACCCAAGGCCTCAAGCGTCAGGACTCTCCAAATATTTTCTGAAGGATACATGCCCAAACCCGATAAATCATCCAAGTACCGACAAATGACACGACTATCAAACAGGGTCGAATTATCGTCCAAAATTAAAGCTGGGATTTTACCCAATGGGTTCGCCAGGCGCGCATCTTCAGCCACATTCAAAGCTGTTGTAGCAACTGGAGTGAACATAATTTTATCTGTCAAATTTCCCAATTGTGTATATACCGCAACCTTGCGTACGAATGGGGATGCTGGTGAATAAATAAGCTTCATAATGCTCTCCGCTGTTTTCCGTGATGTTAGCTCAAACCAAACGAATTAAAAGATTTATTGCGGCAAATCGTTCATCAATTTCGCAAGTTCTGGAACGTGATTAGCTAAGGCATTTGCAGCATCCAAACGTGCTTGCTCTTGCTTATTTTGGCCTAACTTCCATGTGCTGTGCAATTCAGAAATTTCAAACTTAAACGGTAATATGTGACGCATCATTTTCAACTTGATGTCTTCTGACATCTTTTCCATCGTCCAAATTGGTTTGGGCAGTAATTGTGTTTCAAAATGATCCGATAGGCGAACCAATAACGGTTCTAAGGCTTGTTCATCCAATCGAACTAATTGACCCGTCAAATGGACAGCGACATAGTTCCATGTCGGCACTTGGTCGTCCATGCCGTACCAGTCTGGTGAAATATATCCATCTGGCCCATTTATAATCAATGTCGTGGGAATCGCTTCCCAAACGTCAACACGTGCCATTGGGTTGGATCGAACCAAGTGCAATTCGATAAACGATCTACACGTCGATAGCAAAAAGGGTACGTGTGAAATTTTTGGAAAGCCGCTGGTTGATTGCACAAGTGTTCCAAAACTGGTTTTTGAAACCAATTTCCAACTATGCACGTCTGTAGTATTTCTAAAGCTTGGGTTTGGATGCATGCGAATGCTCTATGTCTGGGGTGGAAAATATGTTGGCGCATCCCCGTTCACCCATTTCGGATATTTATCCATTATTCTCACGAACCGAGTCGAATCCTTGAAACTTTGTAACCATATCTTTGTTTTTTCCCAAGGTTGCGTAGAAAACCAATCCAAATCTACATGCGCGAATTGTCGAATAAACGGCAGTAGCGCAAAATCCGCTAATTTTGGGTCCGGGCCAAACAGATTACCATCCAAGCGCTGTTCCAATTCGTGAATAAAGCCTGACGCTGCATCACGGTTTTTAATTGAATCTTCACCGGGATACCGGTTTGGGTATTTGTATCGATCTAACGCTCGTTTAAACTCATCGTCGCACGTTGACATGATCGAATAACCCTCAATCGGCATTTGCATCAGGTTCTCAGGGTCATTCTGCCCCAGCGCCCAGGTCATGATATGCAAACTTTCATCAATAATGCGTTCTTTTACCGTTAAACAAGGAACAGTCGCAGAGGGTGATGTTTCTAAAAATTCAGGCGCCTTATCGCGCAGAACGATTTCACGTAGCTCAACTTGAATTCTACTGCTTGCAATCGCAAGTCGCGCGCGCATCGCATAGGGACATCTGCGAAAGCTGTACAGAATAGGGTGGGTCATAATGTTATTGGCAGTGCAAGCAGCTTGCCATTAAGAGTACCTGTAATTCGAGCAGTAACAATTTCGCTTTCCACTTGCGCTGTCTCGAAACACACTTCTGTAAACTGCTCCGTCCGCCCAAAGTTTGAGTTTTCCATCAGGACGGTATGGACCTTACCCACCTGACTACACAAATGGGTCTGCACTTTTTCATCACCCTTTTGGCGAAGTATCGCGGCGCGTTCCTTGACCAATCTACCATCAACAGCAGGCATACGTGCCGCTGGTGTTCCCTGCCGGGCGGAATAGGGAAACACGTGTAGCCAGGTCAGATCACACTCGTCCACCAACTTAACTGAATTTTCAAAGTGGGTTTCGGTTTCGGTTGGGAAGCCCGCAATGATATCCGCGCCAAAAATCATATCGGAGCGTAATTTTCGCGCCTCTTCACAAAATTGGATGGCATCATCACGCAGGTGCCGACGTTTCATACGTTTCAGGATTAGATCATCACCATGTTGCAAGCTTAGGTGCAGATGCGGCATCAAACGTGATTCCGTTGCGATAGCCTGCATCAGATTTTCATCAACTTCAATTGAGTCGATTGAGCTAATCCGAAGCCTGTTTAAATCTGGAACCAATTTTAAAATACGCATTACCAAATCGCCCAACTTTGGGGTCGCGGGCAGATCAGCGCCCCAACTGGTCAAATCAACACCCGTCAGGACAACTTCATTATATCCACTATCCACAAGCCGTTTGATTTGATCGACCACGACGCCCGCTGGAACAGAACGCGAATTTCCACGGCCAAAGGGAATGATGCAAAATGTACAGCGATGATCGCAGCCATTTTGAACCTGAACATATGCGCGGCTACGCGTGCCAAACCCATCAATCAAATGTTCTGCTGTTTCGGTGACGGACATAATATCGTCAACTTGGACGCGTTCGGTTTCACCAATAAAACCATTGGATAAACCACGCCAAGTATCCGCAGATAGTTTTTCTGTATTCCCAATAACTGCATTGACCTCTGCCATTTCGGCAAAACTATCTGGGTCAATTTGTGCAGCACAACCAGTTACGATGATTTGTTTCTCAGGAAACAGCCGCTTTTGTTTTCTAATCTCTTGTTTTGATTTTCGGACGGCTTCGGCTGTTACGGCGCATGTATTAATGACATAGACATTTTCTACGCCTGCAGTCTGCGCCAATTCCTTCATCGCCTCGGTCTCATAGGCGTTCAATCGGCACCCAAGCGTTGTGAAAACTGGCGCATCACTCATCATACGTCTGCCAAGAATTCCAAAGTGAACACACCGTCAAAAACATGCGCTGTCTGACCTGCCATCCAAACACCATCATCACGCCAATCAACCTGTATTTGACCGCCATCCAGATCAATTGTGACAGAACGGCCTGTTAGCCCGCGGCGTGCGGCCGCAACAGCAGTTGCACATGATGATGATCCTGAGGCAAGTGTTACACCAACTCCTCGTTCCCAAACACGCATACGAAGGTGATTGGGTGCGATCACAGAAGCAAATTGAACATTTGTACGCTCTGGAAATAACGCGTGATGTTCGGTTTCAGAACCACGACTTTCCAGGTTCACCCGTTCGGCATCATCGACAAAAAATGTGCAATGCGGGTTTCCCATTCCCGTGGCAGTAGGGGAGCCGTCAATTGGCAACGACAACGTATCGCATTCATACGCCAACGGAACCTCATTCCAGTCTAACATAGGGTGTCCCATGTTCACGGCAGTGATCCCATCACCCTGATCGATAGCATGCAAAATACCGCGGTCGGTTTTCAGATCGAGCGTTGATTTCCCGGTTTCATTCATCAAAAATCTGGCGATGCAACGTGTTGCATTCCCACAAGCGGCTGATTTTGAACCATCAGAGTTATAAAAATCCAATTTCGCATCCACATCACTGGTCAAAATCACAGCAAGCTGATCAAAACCCACGCCTCGATGTCGATCCGCAATAGCGCAGATTAAGGAATCGGTTAATTCGATTCTAGAATCACGACCATCGACGACAACAAAATCGTTGCCGAGCCCATGCATCTTCATAAACGGAATACGGATCTTAGATTCAACTGACATACGCACGCATATACGTACCAAATCGACCTGAATCCAGAGATAACAACAATTAATTCACTTTCGGGGTTGACCCTACCCCGAGTTCTTTTTATGCACCGCGCCAGTGGGCCGTTAGCTCAGTTGGTAGAGCAACTGACTTTTAATCAGTGGGTCACAGGTTCGAATCCTGTACGGCTCACCACTTTCACCAAGTCGCAAACAACTGTCAGTAACAATCGTCGTTGCTGATCCAATCAATGTGCCTGTGCGTAATACCTGCTGAAGTAGGTGTGCATTAGGATGAAACATGTTTACGCGACTACTGTTTTCGACGTTCGTTATTCTCTCGCTGAGTTGGGGCAGTACATTGGCAGCTGATGACTTATCGACATCAAGAAATTGGGTTTATTTTGCAGACACCGTAATGGGCGGTAAATCAACCGGCATGGCGGAACGCGTGAACGTAGACGGTCGCGCCGCAATAAAGCTTTCGGGGATTGTCACGACTGAAAATAATGGTGGATTTGTTCAAGTTAGACGCGAAATAAAATCGGGGCAAGCATCAGATTTTGAAGGATTATCCTTTGAAACAAAGGGCAACGGTGACACATATTACATACACATTCGAAATGGATCT
>Ga0255774_10001719_pt1 | contig 17571 bp, 10 predicted proteins | sample 101ome_17_FD_179972 | JGI IMG/M metagenome (GOLD analysis project Ga0255774, IMG submission 179972) | Coastal salt marsh microbial communities from the Groves Creek Marsh, Skidaway Island, Georgia - 101407AT metaG (version 2) | ecosystem: Environmental > Aquatic > Marine > Intertidal zone >...
GTCGTGTCCCCCGTGTCCCCGACAGAAGGCGTCGTACTTTACATGGGATTGAAACGATCGAGATATGAGACGATCGGCCTCGATCGACCGTCAGCCCGCGCGCGCGTCCGCACACGCACGCGCGCGCGCCGACGACGCGCGACCGCGAGCGCGACCGCCGATCGACGCCCGACGGTCGACCGTCTCCGTGAACCGTCTCGACGTCGACGCGGACTCGTCGTCGTCGTCGCGTGGAATCGCGCGACGTCTCAACTCGACAGGTGCCGCTGGATTTTTGAAATCCGCGTTTGAACGCGCGATCGACTCGCGAGGCGCGCGACGACGACGAGGATGACGACGGAACCGGAGACGAAGCGCGCGAAAACGTCCGCCGATGGTGTCGACGCCATGGAGACGGACGATAAGGAGAACGTCGCGATGGAGGTGGAGATGAAAGGGAAGGGTGGGAATCTGAGCGTCGACGTCGTGCGGCGACACATGCGCGAATATTACGCGCAGCATTATCCGGCGGAGATGTTGTTCGAGTGGTTGGCGCACGGAAACGATAAGAAACACGACAAGGTGGATAAGTCGTACCCGAATCGTCGAGAGTTTTGCTTCGTGTTGAATAAGGATGACGGAGGGGAGATTTTCGCGAGGTATCAGTGCTTTGCCGACGCGAAGGAGTTTCACAAGGCGGTGAATAAGCAGCAACCAGCGCGCATTGAGTTTGGAATGGTGTGCAATCGCATGCCGAAGGAGAGAATGAGCGTAGATTTGAAACCGGTAGAGCGGGAATTGGTGTTTGATATCGATATGACGGATTACGACGACGTGCGTACGTGTTGCTCCAAGGCGGACATTTGCGGCAAGTGTTGGCCGCTCATGACGGTGGCGGTGAAAATTCTGGACGCGGGCTTGCGGAAAGATTTCGGATTCAAGCACTTGTTGTGGGTGTATTCCGGTCGTCGTGGTGTGCACTGCTGGGTGAGCGATGAGCGCGCGAGAAAATTGACGGATGAGACGCGTTCGGCGGTGGCGGAATACTTCGCCGCAGTGAAGGGCCAGGGACGCTCCCGGTCGGTGGCGAGGATGTCGCCGATGCATCCGTCCCTCGAACGCGCGTACACCGACGTGTTGAAGAAGTATTGGGAGGAGACGTACCTTCCGAACCAAGAGATTCTCACCGACCAAGCAAAGCTCAACCAAGTTCTCGAACTCATCAATGACGAAGACATTCGCGAGACTCTCCGCGACGAGTTTTCCTCGTCGAGCAACAACGCCAAGTCGGTCGAGCGCTGGCACATCATCGTCGACACGGTCAAGAAGGCGCTCCAGAAGAAGCAAGGAAAGAACTGGAAGCTTGAGGGTAACCTCGAACAGATCATTTTCTGGCACATTTACCCGCGCGTCGATATTGAGGTGTCCAAGCACATGAATCACTTGTTGAAGGGTCCTTTCTGCGTGCACCCAAAGACTGGTCGCGTGTGCGTGCCGATAGACCCGGCCGTCGCCGAACATTTCGATCCAGAGAGCGTTCCCACGGTTGTCGATCTCACGGACACCAAGCGAGACATAACCTTGGATGACGCCAAGGAAACTTTCAACAAGACGTTCTGGAAGGCGGCAGATGCCGACAACATGCAGCGCCTCACAGCGAAAACGCGCGCCGCCAAAGAGGCCAACCAGTCGGGTCTCGATTTCTAGCTTTGTCGGGGCTTTGTGATAGTTGAAATAAATTGGATTACATGCGCGTTACTTGGTCCACAGCACGCCGTCTTCGTCTTCAGGAGTTGGTTCGATGGACATGAGTCGCTCGCTCGATTTCAACACCTCTGCCCACGTCGGTGGTTGGCTCTTGTCAAAGTAGATGTTTTCCATCTCTGTAGTGTCCCAACTCTCGCCCGTGGTGCTGTTGCCGTATCTCCGCACGCTTCCGTCGGGGGCCATAACTTCGCCCCACGTGCGACTGAATCGTCCGCCATCTTCTCCGACTCTCCACGTCTCGCCGCTCTTACGTCCACTTCCAATCTTACTCCTCCGTTCCTCCCACTTATCACCCCAGCGCACGCCCAGGCCATTCTCCGCCCACTTATCGGTCCACTTGAGCGTTGCTCCCTCACCGTCGTACTGTTCGCCCCACTTTTCCCACCACGCCTGTCGAACCTCTCTCCCGCTCTTTTCCACGCCTCGTTCGACGGCGCCTTTGGCGTAGTATCGCTCCCACCACTTTTCCTGCCACTCCTTGCTCGTGGCGTCTCGAGCCCACTTATCCGCACTCCGCTCAATGTGTTCGACGCCTGTGAAATCATCTCTACAGTACACCTCTCGCCACGTCTCCCACCACGTCTCGCCGTTCTCGTTGAACCCACTCTTTTCGAACCCAATCTCTTTATACCCGCTCAGATCACACTTGGCCCAACGCGTCTCGCTCGAACCGCTTCGTCCATCTGGACAGTCACGCTTCGTCGTCCACCACTTGGATTGGTATCCACCCTCCCCTCGATCGAGCCCTCGCTTACGCGTCACAACCTCTTTCCATGCGTTCGACTCACGCTTCGTTTCATCTTCGCTGGTCGTCGCCGTCGTCGCCGTCGTCGCGGCTTCGTTCTCGTCGTTCGACGCGTCTTCGTCCCGACTGTCGCCATCTTCGTCTTCATCGAAGAATGCCTCCTCCTCCTTGGCAATCCCCGTGTCGCGCTGCGGTGGTTTTGCGCGCACGCGCGCATCTCTATCGATTCCGCGCGCGTCTCGGTCGCGTCTGCATCGCGCGGCGCCGACGCGCGCGGACGTCGAGGACGATCCGTTTCCAGCCCAACGTCGAGCGATTCGTCGACTCGCGCGCGTCGCGGACGCCGTGGCGGTCGCGCGCGCGCTCGCAGACACGTCCACGCGCATCACGAACGCGAGCGACCGCGCACGAGAGGACGACAGCGCGCGAGAGGATGCGTGTGAGGGTCGGGGCGGTGGGATTGGTTGTTCAGGGTGTGAATTGAAAAATCTCAAACTTTCCGCCGCCGAGAGCTACTTTTTCCTCTTGTACTTGGATGCGGATTTGAATTTGCCTTTGGTTGCTTTGAAAGGCTTGGCGTTGGCGCTGGCGCCAGTGGATCGGAACTTGCCGCGGAAACCGGCGCCGCGGCCGGAGGATTGGAAGCGGGGATCGTCGTCGTCGTCGTCTTGCGCGGCGCGGCGCTTCGCCTTGGTTTTCGGGTCTCGGGCGTTTTTAACCATGCGGACGACCTTCGTGGCGACACCTCCGGTGAGTCTAGCCTCTCGTTCGAGGGATTTGATGGATTTGACGCCCTTGGTGACGCGAATGCCGCGAGGGGCGTCGTCGTCGTCGCCCTCGCGTTCCTTGGCATAAAGACGCTCCATGGCGAGTTTTCTTCGAGCGCGCTTGCTGTCCGGTAAACGGTCCGGACCGCTCGCCTCTTGCTTGCGCTTGCCGGCTCTTTTGTGCGACTTTTTATCCAGCAAGTCCATCTCCGCCGTCTCCATCGCCTTGAGGGCGTTCTTTTGAACGTTTCTCTTCTCGCGTTCGCTCTGGAACCACGTCTTGGCCGGTCTCGATTTGATCTCCGCAGCGTGCTCGAGAAGGTTCGATGCCTTGTTCGCCTCCATCTCAGCCTTTTGAAGCTGACGTTCGGTTCGCTCCTCGTAGTTGATTTGTACGATCTGTTCCTCCATGTTCTCAATCTTCTTGTGCCACTCGGCGACGATGTTACCAGGGACGATCCTCGCCTTGAGATTGGCTCCGCGTTTCGCGATAGTCTTGACTAATTTACGGTCAGCCTCTTCCATAAATGTGAGCGCAGTGCCCTTCTTACCAGCACGAGCGGTGCGTCCGACGCGATGCAAGTAGCTCGCCAAGGTTTTCGGCGCGTCGAAAGAGATCACCGCGTCGACAGACGGGATGTCCAAACCTCTCGCGGCGACGTCGGTGGCGATCAAATGCGTAACCTTTCCGGTTCTGAAGTCGTCCAACGCGGCCAATCGCTGCGTTTGAGTCATATCGCCGTGTAATTCACCCGCCTTAACGTCGCTGAGTCCCATGATGATTTTCAATCGATGCGCCTCTTGCTTGGTTTTCGAAAAGATGATGGTAGACTTGTCGAAGGAGCGACTCACGATTGCCATCAAGAAGGCTTCCTTTTGCGCGCTCTGATTCGGTTTGAGCTTCAAAACCTCTTCAACCAAGTGCTTCGGCGTCGTGCCGAGCACGTCCGCCGAAAGTCTCGCCGGGTTTTTCATCGACAAACTCGCGAGTGCCTCGACGCCTGCGGTGAGCGTCGCGCTAAACAAGAGCGTCTGGCGCTTCTTCGGACACTGTCGAACAATCTCTTTGATTTCCTCGAGGAATCCCATCTCTAATAGGCGATCCGCCTCATCTAAAATTAAGCTTGCCAAGTCTTCCAACCCGAACGAGTGCGTGTTTCTGACGTGATCGATGACGCGACCAGGCGTTCCGACGACAATTTCCGGTCGACTTCTCAAAGCCGCCGCCTGCACGTTCATCGACAATCCACCGACCACGAGCGTGGAGCGAATGTTAGTGAACTGTGCTAAACTCTCCGTCATCTGGTGCACCTGAACCGCCAATTCACGCGTCGGAACTAAAACCAAGACGTGCGTCGCCGCCGGCGGTCTCGGTCCTCGGTGCAACATTCGCTCGAGTTGCGGAAGCATAAACGCCGCCGTTTTACCGCTTCCCGTCACCGCTCTCCCGCAAACGTCGCGACCCGTCATCGCGATTGGAATGACCGCCGCCTGAATCGGCGTCGGTTTCTTGTATCCGAGCGCTTGGCACGCGCGCGTCAGCGGCCTCGAGAGGTGCAACTCGTCGAACGCCTTGGCGTCAAACGTCGTGTTCCCCTTCACCCCACTCACGACCGCTCGCTCCTGAAACTCCGAATCCGACGAAGATGAATCATCATCGGCATCGTTCGTCGCGCCTCGCGCCTCGCGCGGCGCCTCCTCGGCGTCCTCCTCGTCTTCGTCTTCGTCGCTCTCCTCCTCCGCCTCCTCGCCGCTCAAAGACGCCGCTTCTTCGTCCTCACTCTCGCTCTCGCTCTCGCTCTCCTCGTCCGAGTCGCCGCTCACGCTCTCCTCGTCCTCGTCCTCGTCCTCGTCCACATCCTCTCCCGGTAACGGCGCGTCCTCCGAATCGCTCCCGTACTCGTCGTCGCTCTCGTCGCCGCCTCCGTCCCTCCGCCCGCGTTCCCCCTTCTTGCTCCCACCCTTCCCACCGCGCGCAACCTTCGCCCGCTCGATCTTCTCGTCCACGCTCGTCATCTTCTTCGCGCGCAGTTCCTCTCTCGCCGCGAGCTTGGCGTCGCCGAAGTCCCACGGCGTCGTGCGCGGCGCCGCCTTCGATTTCCCGGCGGCGCGCGAAAACGGGCGTCCACCGCCTCCATCAGCCTCGTCGTCCGACACGTCGAACGTGAACGCGTCGTTGAAGACAAAGGCATCCTCGCCCTCGTCGTCCGACATCTCGCGTCGCGTCGTCGCGCGTCGCGTCGCGTCGGGCAGTGTGGGAGCCCTCACCGGGCGCCCCACCGGGCGCCACACCGACGCTCGTCTCGTCTCGTCATGGCGGGCGATCGCGGCGGCGTCATCCCGGTGATGGCGGCGCACGTCGCGTTCGGCGTGTGTTACTTTCTCACCGCCCAGCGCGTGTTGAACATGCGTCTCGTCGCGCCCGAGACGCAGCCGTTGACGGGGATGATTTACCTGAGCGATGCGCTGAGCTCGACGGCGACGTGGGCGTGGACGACGGCGATTGGAGGCGGGAAAACGACGACGAGTGGGCGCGCGACGCGGGCGGTGGATTCTCGACCGTTCCCTCGCGCGGCGATGCTCTTGCCGGTGTTTGACTTGTTTGGGCTCACGTGCGCGTTCGAAGCCATGCGGCGATTGGGCGGACCTCTGTATCAGACGCTGAGTGGACTGTTGATACCGTTCTCCGCGCTGTTGAGTCGAGTATTTTTGAAGCGAACGTTCACGACGGCGCAGTTGAGCGCGATCGGAGTGGTGATTTGTGGATTGGCGGTGAAGGCGAAGGACGTCGCCGACGCGTCGGCGAGGGACGGCGGCGAGGTTCCCGTGGCGGGAATATTGATCGCGAACGCGGCGACGGTGTCTTACGGATTTCGAGGACTCGTCATGGAACATCTGAGCGCGTCCAAGTCGACGCTGAGCGCGAATGCGCAGACGCTGTTGATGGGTGCGTGCGGGTTTACCGCGTTTTGCGCGTACACGGCGGCGAAAACCGCTCAAGACATGGACGGATTGGTGTGGTCGTTTTACAACGCGCAGCCACGAGACGTGAACGATATTCTTAAAGTGCACTTAGGTAACATGCTCAGTCGCGCGTTCATGGTAAAGATGATGATGGGCGTCATCAGTCGAGCCGGCGCGACGCAACTTGCGCTCTCCAACGCCATTCGAAGCGTCGGTGTCATCGTCTTTTCCCACTTCATCTTTTGCCCCGAGGACTCCAGACAGTGCCTGAGTTACAACGGCACCGTCAGCGCCGCCATGGTCGTCACCGGCGGTCTCGCGTACGCCCTGTGCAAACCCAAACCGAAGACGAAGACGTCTTCGACATCGACCGCCGCCGGCGCGTCGTCAGCGCGTCGTCGCCGAAGTCCGACGTTTCACGACCGCGACGACGCGTCCACCACCACCACCACCACCACCACCACCGTTCGTCGTCGCTCCGCCAGACGCGGCTAATCATTCTTTGTCACAACGCTTCCCACATCATCGCGTCGTTCCTTCGCGTCTTCGTCGTCGTCTTCGTCGCGTTCTCTCGGAAACAGTGAGACCCGAATCGCCACTCATCCAGTTCTCGTCACACGCCGCCTCGCGACGTCGCGCGTCTCCGTGCCCCTCACGCGATTGATGCGCAAAAATTCTCTTCATCGTGCGCGCGCGCGCGCCGTCGCGTCGCTCGTCGCGTGCGTCGCGACGATGACGATGACGCTCGTTCGCGCGCAAATCGGTGATGACTGGGGCACGGGTACCGCCACCTGGTACGGCGGCGTCGACGGGCCGGGACCCGATGGGATGTCCATTTACACCGGGAGTTGTGCGTGCGCGAGCGCGCGAGCGCGTCGATGCGCGCGCGGGGGTGCAGACCTTTCCGCGTACTGACGAAAGATGGATTGACGGCGGCGCAGGCGGCTATGGGAAAAATTTAAAGTCGCACTTCGTCTCCGCGATAAACACGGACGGTGGGTACGATTATTCGCTCACGACGCAGTGCGGAGAGTGTTGGGAGATTTTGTGCGTCGACGGCCGACAGCGCGGCTTGTCGGATTCGATTCTCGGTCCCTGGGCCGGTTGTGTCGACTCGGAAAAAAAAAGCGTCGTCGTGATGATCACGGATTCGTGTCCGTGTAATCATCCCGGAAACCCCGAATCGAACAAACGATGGTGCTGCGGCGGCGAGGGCGGGAATCGCCACTGGGATTTGTCGTACGCCGCGTTTGACGCCATCGCGATTCGACATCGAGGTGTCGTCGACGTTCGGTATCGTCGCGCGAGTTGCGACAGGTTGGGCGAGGAGCGATATTACGAATGATGGAGCATCAGCGATGCCACCATTTCTCTTTTTTGATTTTGTTTTACACCATCGCAATGATGCGTTGGTCTCGTGTTTCTTTGGTTTTGTTCACTCGTAACTCGCGTTCGACGAAAAATGAAATGAAATGAATGAATTGATGTAAACCGCACTCGCACGCGCGCGCGCGATTCATGTCCACCGCGCGCGCGCTCGCGGCGCTCGCTCGGGACGCGCGCGCGTGCGCACGACTCGTCTTCGCCCGCGGAACCACCACGGATGCGTCGTCGTCCCGAACGACCGGTCGACGTTTCGCCGTCGTCGGAAGCGGTCCCGCGGGCATGTACGCCGCGCTCGCGCTCGCGAAAACCTTTGCGGGATCGACGATCGATGTCTTCGATCGTTCGCCCGCGCCGTTCGGTCTCGTGCGATACGGCGTCGCGCCGGACCACGCGGAGACGAAACTCGTGACGAAGAAGTTTCACGAGGCGTTGACGACGCGTGACGACGTCGCGTATTACGGTAACGTCGGACTCGGGCGAGACGTGAGCGTGGGTGAATTGATGGATGGGTATCACGGGGTGGTGTTGGCGTGCGGGACGAGCGGTGATCGACGATTGGAGGTGCCGGGAGAGGAGACGCGAAGGGGCGTGTTGAGCGCGAGAGAATTCGTCGCGTGGTTCAACGGAGATCCCGCGCACGGACCGGAGAGCGAGACGCACGCGCGCGTGTGCGAAGCGTTAGGACAGAGTGGTGTGAACTCACACGTGGCGGTGATTGGGGTGGGGAACGTGGCGATCGATTGCGCGAGGGTGTTGTTGAAGGACGCCGACGCGTTGGCCGAGACGGATATCTGCGCGCACGCGTTGGACACTTTACGAGCGCATCCGGTGTCGTCCGTATCGTTGATCGGTCGACGAGGCGTCGCGCAGGCGTCGTTCACGCCGAAAGAGCTTCGAGAGCTGTTGAATTTACCCAACGTTCGCGTGGTGATGTCGGAAGAGACGCTCACGCTGGCGCCCGAGGATGAGCAGGAATTGACGCACAGCCGACCGAGACGACGCGCGTACGAGGCGTTCACGAAACGCAAAGACGCCGGAGAGTGTCTGCGCGAAGACGGACACTGCGAAAAGACGTTACACGTGCGTTTTCTCGCGAGTCCACTCGAATTCGGCGGCGACGAGGACGGCGTGTTGCGTTGGATGAAACTCGGAAGAAACGAACTCGTCGGACCCGCCGGCGCTCGGAAATCCATACCGTCGGGCGAGACGGAGACGATCCCCACCGCCCTGGCGCTTCGTTCCGTGGGATACCGCGCCGAACCCATTGCCTCGACCGTCGACGGCGACGAATCGTCGAGCGGCGTGACGCTTCCGTTTGACGAACGCGCGCGCGTCGTGCCCAACGAGTACGGCGCCGTCGTCGCCGACGCGCGCCAAATTCCTCGACTCTACGTCACCGGTTGGCTCAAGCGCGGTCCCACAGGCATCATAGGCACCAATCTCACCTGCGCCGAGGAAACAGTCGCAAAAATGGCGGCAGATTTCGCCGCCAATCCACCGGAAGAACCCCTCTCGCGAGGCGTCGCCTCGATTCTCGCGCGCCGAGGTGTTCGCGTCGTCGATGCCGACGATTGGAATCGTCTCGACGCCCTCGAGCGCGCGCGCGGAGAGGCGGTCGGGAAACCTCGAGAGAAATTCACGCGCGTTCGAGACATGCTCGACGCGCTCGCGCCGTCGTCGCGCGCGTAGCTGTAGCCATTATAGTGTAGAAGACGCGTCGTCGTCTCGAGGCGCTGGGCACCCACCCTCACACCGCGCGTCATCATGCGCGCCGACGCGCTCGGCGCGGCGTCGCGCGCGTCCGCGCGTCGTCTCGCGTCGCCCGCGCGTCGCTCGCGACGCGTCCGCGCGTCGTCTCGCGTCGTCTCGCGCTCGGCGAAGGATTTGGCGCCGCCACCGTCCCGAGCCAAGGGTGCACGCGTGGCCGTCGATACGTCGCGCGATGGCGCGCGCGTGGAGACGGTGCGCGTCGTGGACGCGTCCACCATCATCGTCTTCGGCGCCGCGGTGGCGGTGACATCGGTGGCGGTGACGACGGCGGCGCTCGCGTCGACGCGCGTCGCGCCGCTTTTGGCATCTCTGCGAACGCTGAGCGAGAGCGTCACGGCGGCGACGCAAGCGGCGGAGAGAGCGTCGTTGGAGGTGGAACAGTTGGCAACAATGACGTCGGCGACGCTGCCGGCGACGCTTGAGGCGATGGAGGAGAGCGCGAGGGAGGTGGAGACGTTGGCGGCGGAGACGCGGGACGCGTTGAAGACGCTCGACGCGGGCGAGTACGTAGAGAATTTAGTTGCGGAATTCACGGCAAAGATGAAAGATCCGACCAAAGACATCAGAGATTTGAGCGATGACGCCGGGGAGTACGTCAAGAGGTTATCACTCGAGGTTGGGCTGTTGTTACAGAGCGTCGGATTGTATCTGGACGACGGCACTTTCGACGAGGACGTCAAGAATTTATCCGCGGATGAGAAGGCGAAGCGACGTCGTTCGATCACCGACGCCATCACGGCAGCCAAGAAGACGACGGAGACCGCGGCATCGCAACTGCAAGGCGTGGAGACCAAGGGGAGGGATTTGGCGGAGATTGTTGGGAAGATCGCATTGGCGTCAAAGGACGTCTCTACGGCGATGACGCGCGTCGTCGAGACAACCTCGGGTGGAAGATTAGGTCGCTCTACGGACGAAAATCAATGATTGTTATAACATAATTCTACGCGGCTTAGGTGGACTCCAAAACGTCTTGTCCGGCGTGTGCAACGGCGTGTGAAAGAGCTCGACATCCGGATCGTCGACGACGACGACTTCGCGTTTCCCATTTCCGTTTGGTGACGAGGTCGACCCGTATTGAATCAAGCGTGTGAACTCCTCGCCGAACGTGTCCCAGTACCAATCGAGGAATAAATTGTGCGTCACGCGCTTTCTGACCACCATGCGCTGCATGTCCGCCTTCATCTCCATCAAACGTACCCAACGAGAGAAGAAGTGATTGAGCGTCGCAAATCGCACGCTGGCGCGCTGTTTGACCTGAACGAGCGCCGATCGCCGCCAATGCGTTCGCCACATTCCGAACGCTCTGCGCATTCTATTTTTACTCTGCATTCGGTACGTCGCCAAGACGCTCACCGCCAACGTCTGCGAGCGCTCGTGCGTTCGAGATTTCCATCCGTTCCACGCGCGAAGCAACGCGCGATGACGCAACTTGCTCACGACTGCGCCCACGTTCTTGCGCTGCGTGCGCAACGCGCGCGCGCGATGACGCCAACCGTTGAAGACTTTGAAGAGCTCCAAGTTACGCAACCGCAACGTCGCCTGCGTCGCCACGCCGCGTCGGAACGACGAGTGCTCCGCTCGCGCGCGCCACGCGTCAAACGCCAGGCGAAAGGTTTTGTGACTCTGATTACGCATCACGATCAATTGTCTGCGCACGACTGCGTGCGCTTTGAAGCGATGCGCGCGCGCTAAACGCGCCGTGACTTTCCAAGCCGCGAAATACAGTCGCGTTAACGTCTTGTGTTGGTCCTTGTTCCACGATAACACCACGGCGGAGTACGTTTTTCTCAGGTGAACCGAATCGCGCGTCTCCTCGCGCCATTTCAAAAATGCAGCGGCGACGGTGCGATTGTTCCAACGCGAAAACGTGCGCACCAATCGCTGCGCAAAACTTCTCATCTCGAGCGTGGATCTCTTCCAGGTCGAGAACGCCTTGAGAAGTACGCGATGACGCATCTCGGCGTTTCCGCGACGCATGGCGTGTCGGTGAATGCGCGCTATTTTCCTATTCTCTTTCATGTTCATGTACCACGCCAACAAAACCTTTTGCTTCATCTCTCTCGATTTATCCGCAAGACCGCGACGGTGCGCTCTCGCCGCGATGCGATGAACCTTCTTGGTCTGCTCCGCGCGCTCGACCCAACGATCAAACGCCCAGCGTTTGAGACGACCGTCGGATCGACGACGAATCATCGTCCCCTTTCGGCGCATCCTCTTCGCGTGTTCGAGGTATCGTCTCCACGAATCAAACGTCGCACCGAGATGACGCTTATCCGCGCGAAGTATGAACCGTACGATGGCGACGCGCGCGCGACGAGACTTTTCCGTCGCCATCTTCCATCGTCTGAAGAGTTCGTCCCTCAGCGCGCGTGTCGATTGTCGACGTCTCCCATCGAGCGCCTTCATCACCGTGATCAACTGCACTTCGCGCGCGCGCGCTTGAGCGTGCTCGTGCATCGTCTTTTTCATCGTCTCCATCGTCTGCAGGTTGATGGATTCAAACTCCAATTGCACCGCCTGCACGGAATTCATCCAACTCGTCTCCATCGTCTTCAACTCTTCGCGCAATCCCAAGAGCTCTCGCTCCACGCCCTGTCGCACCGATACCTCCTCCTTGAATATGCGCGTCCACTTCTCTAATATCGTCGTCGACACGAGTCCCGGCGCGGATTCCGCCGGTTTGGCCCGCGACGGCGGTTTCGGTCGCTCGCGCGTCTTCGTCGGCTTCTTCGCGAGCGGCGTCTCCGCCAGTTTCTTCTCCATCGGTTTCTTCTCCGTCGCGATCGGACTCGGCGGCGCCGCGAGCGGTGCGCTCTTCACCACTCGCTCCGGCGACACCGGCGCCGGCGGCGCGTCGCTCGCCGAGCCGTACTCGACGTACGCGATTTCGTCGTCGTACAGACTCATGTCGTCAAGCGCGTACCTCGGCACGAATTCCTCGGGCACGCGCGTCACCGCCACGTCGAGCTCGACGCGCTCGAATCGCCTGTTCCGAAACCGCATCGCGCGTCCATCACCCTCCACCGCCGCGTGATCGATCGCCACCAGCTCCCACTGCTCGCACACGCCGAAATTAAAGCTATAAAAACACGGTTCACGGCGCGCGCTCCGGCGCGCTTGCAATAATTTTCCACCCGCCGCGTGCGAACGAAACCCGTAATACTTTCCGAATCGCAACACCACCACGTGCGTCGACGCGTCTCGTTCCGTCAACGCCTCCTCCTCCTCCTCAGCCTCCTCGTCATCACCGCGCGCCGACGAAAAGACGTACGCCGACTCGGCGCTCGCCGCCGTCGTCGCCGCCGGCGCCCGATTCGCTCGAATCGCCCGTCCACTCCCGTCTCGCGCCGCGCGCGCGCGCCCATCTTCCAGCGCGCGCATGACGATAACATCGCCCGCGTCCGGACCACCGTCTCGCGTCTCCGGGAGCGGTCGCACGCGCGCGACAGCGAGGTGGACGCGATTCCAAAACGTGTCCCCATCCGCGAGTGACGACGGCGTCGCGCGCGCGAACGCGCCGCCGTCGTCGCGCGAGAGCATCGTCGCGGCCGACGCGCGAGACGTACCGCGCGTCGCGAGCGGACGTCGCGTCGCGTCCTCGCGCGAGGGGACGGACGGGGAGTGCGGATGGATGCGTGACCGTTGGTCCGTTGAAAACATCGACGACGGCGGGACGGGGACGCGGTCGAGGACCCGCGACGCGCGCGTCGACCGAGAGTCGAGTGATGATGATGATGTGCGATGTGATGCGATGGATGTCAACGTCGTCGTCGTCTAGGCTAGAGGGTGACGGCGCGTCGGTGTTCGTGGAGTCGCTCAGTCGCGCGCGAGGCGCGAGCTTCGTCGAGGCGCGGCGTCGGCGTCGGCGCGCGGGCGAGGCGTCGGGGAGAGAAAGGCTGGAAATGCGGTGCCCGTCGACGACGTGAGTGGTGTGGCCCGAGATGCCGGAGGATGAATCGGACGTTGTGCGCCGAAGAGGAGACTTCCGGTGGTGGTGGAGGGAGGGGCGACGGCGTCGTCTCGAGACGCGTCGAGCGTCTTCGAAACGCCGAACGGGGACGCGTACGCTCTCGGTTCCGGAACCTTGTACGAGGACGTCTTCGCCGCGGATGGCGTCATGAGAGATCGCATGGCGACGGGTGACGACGCAGCTGCGCCCGCGTCGCGTCCCTTGTCGGATGTCGTCGCTCTGAAGGGCTGCACAAAGGTCAAGTTGATCCCGGGACTGTTGAGAATGGATGTCGACGCGAACGCCGCCGTCGTGTGGTCCAAGGAGGACCCTCGGCCGAACGAGCGCGCGAGTCCGATCGGAGGTCGAACGAAGGGTACATCCGCGTCGTCGGCGCCCGTGGCCTTCAACGCGGCGTGGAATGCACGCTCGTCTTCGCGTGCCAGCGCGCTCGCCTTCGTCGACGCGTCGTCCGGCGTCGCCGCCTCGACGCCGAGCGCTCGAGAGAGCACGCCGTTTGTTTTCCTGGAGACGTCGTCGTCGTCGATGATAAACGCTTTTTGCGACACTGGTAAATGCGCCAAACTTTCGCGTAATCGTTCGATGAGTTTGCCCGCGTGGTCCTCGGCGAGTCTCCCCTCCGTCTTCGCTCTCGCGAACAGCGCCTTGGCCTCCAGCGCGCGACCTCTGTTGAGGAGATACGTGATTCCAGATTCCACGGGCACGTCGTCCCGTTTATTCCACAAAAGCTCGAGGAGAACGTCTTCCATGTCGCCGTAAAAGGGTAACGACAAGATTTTTTCCAAGCACAACTTTTCAACGCCGTGATCCAACAAGAGACACACCAGGTACGCGCCAGACTTTGAATGGCGAAGCTCTGGAAACGATTCGTACACGTCTCGAACAACGAGAAACGCCTCGGCGACGAGACCGCACGCGAGTCGAATGGATACGTCGAGACCGATCGTCTCTGTGTCGGGCGACGACGACGCGCCGGATGGCGCTCGCGCTCGAGCGACAACCAACGCCGCCGCGGCTCGATCCCTCGCCGCTAAACTGGCGATAAACTTGATCGGTAGTAACGGATGCGCGACTTTCGGCAACAACACGCACGCCTCGTCGAGCGAAGCTTCGTTTTCGGCATCATCGAGGAGGACCGCGGCGCGCGTCTCTTGAAAAAGACGCGGATGAATGTGAGCCTGTCGCGCGTACTGCAAAGGCGAGCCGTCGTGCGGCAGACCAGAATCCAGCAAAAAGTACAAGAAGAGACATCTCTTCGCGATGAGCGCCGTCGGCGAAGCGCTTCCGTCGACGAAAATACTACGAGCGGCTTCGGTGAGCGTCTTGAAAGGATACGCCGGTCTGTGCTCGCCGACTCCGTCGAGGAGATCGTCTAGAAAAGTGCTCATCGAAGCGCCACTAAATCGCGTGTTGGCCTCCGCGACAGCCGATCGCCGTCTCTGTACGGCGCCCGCCCACGCCGCCGGACCGCCGTACACGGCGCCCGCCGCGTCGCTCGTCTCCGCGCGAGCTGCCCACAGCAACGCCTCCGCTTGCAGTTGCCGACACACCACCTCGTCCCGAACGGCTTGTAATCTCTTAAACTGCGGCGCCACATCACTCGCCGTCCTCCCGCTCGCGTCCGCGCCCAGCGCCTCCGTCGTGCGTCTCAGAGCGTCCAACGTTCGAGTCGCGTCCTCCGCCGCCACCAAACGCGCCTCCGCCGGTCGCCCGCTCGCCCCGTCCAATCGAAACGCCGCCTGCTTGAGCGACTTCTTCGCCCACTCCAACACGCACTCACCGTCTCGCAGGTACGCCTCGACCGCGTTATCCGACACGATGCGCGAATCTCCGCACACCTCGTCGACGTAGTGCGTCACCGTCGACGGCGCGCCCGCTCTCGCGCACGCGTCGAAAATCTCGTGCAACCGCTCCACGTCCGCCGCGCACGCCGGTGCCGCGCGATCTGTCGTGGGTTCGGTGTGCAATCCCTGCGCTCCGGCCGCGACGAGTGACGCGTGCACGCGTCTCAACGTCCCGATCGACGTGAGCGCGCTCGGGGGAAGGATGGCGAGCTCATCGAGCGCGACGGCGAGCGCGTGCTCATCCATGGCGACGCGACTGGTGTCGCGCGCGTCGTCGTCGCGAACGCGTCCACGCCTTCTCTGTGCGAGCGCGCGCGTGTGGATCGACGCGCGGCGTCGAGTGACGACGCGATTCCCGTTCGAAACACATTTATTTTTCACTCGGCGCCGACGCGAGACGGGGCAAAATACACGTACACGTTACAATTGATCGATGACATCCTTGAGGGATTTCCCTCCAACCTTTGTCGTTTCGAGTAAAAAGGTCTTCTTTCTCGCCTCGAGGAGTTGCTTCTCGAGCGCGCGCGATTGTTCAGTGTCCGGCGCGCGATTTTTCTCGCGCTCGAGCTGCACGCGGTCTGTATACTTGAGCTGTTGCCCGAGCATGTGGTGGGTGTTTCCATCGACGGCGTCCTCGTCCTCGGGTTCGGGTTCGGGTTCGTAGCCTTCTGGGGTGTATCTGTGCTCCTCATGCATGTGATCGCCGTCCGCGGTGATGCGATGGCCGTGATCGGTGTCCGTGGAGGGGTGCACGGAGAGAAAGACGTCCGGGTCGGTGGAGTAGCCGAGAAGTTCGAGCGTCTTTGACGCGATACGCGTCTGCACTTCCACGATGGGTGAATCCGGACGGAAGACAAATTTTTCTCTGTGCACCGTGAATCGTTTGAGGTTGTGCTTGACGTGCTCGTGGCTTCCAAGCGTGTTGGAGATTTGCGCCGGTAACTGGAGAAGCGTCGTGAGCTCTTGCATCGGCTTTTGCGCCGCTTGATACTTTTCCAAAACCTTGCCGTTCGCATCCTTACGCCAGTGATCCATGTCGGGCTGAACCAAATCTTCGGCTCGAAGAACGATGGCGTGGTTCTTGAGCGGACCCTTGATCATGGCGCTAATCTCAAAGTTGACCGACGTCCAATACGCCGTCGTGCGCAACAAATCGATGATGTCAGCCTTCTCGACGTCCTTCAACGATTTATGCTGCGACAGATGCCGCCACTCCTCCTCAAACTTTGCCGTGAGTTCTTCCCAACGCGCCTGGCCAAAGTAAGCCTTTTGTAAATCGCGCTCCTTGTCGTGCAAGTTGCCTATCGGCAACGTTCTCGGGTCGCGCACCAAGTGAACGTACGTCACCGTCGGTCCGTACACGTCTCGCCAAAACGGCAACAGATACATCGCCAGCGGATCCTTCCACCCCCAACGCCCAATCTCCTCGTCGTGCTGGATCCCTTTCTTCGTCAAACCGGGATGCAACCACTTCTCTTGCCTGGCAAACATGTCACACAAATGTTTTGCTATATCCGCCTGTAAATCCATGGGCATATCATCCGGTTCATACAGCGTCTTCTTCGCCCACGCCATGACGTCCACGATGATATCGTCCAAACCGCTCAATCTCTCAGCGTCCGAGTTCCCCTCCGAATCCGTCGGTCCGAACGTCACCGCCTTGGAATCTTTTAAAAAATCCTCGAGCGGCTTGCCCACGCCGCCGCCGTCACCGCCGATGATCACCGGCTTCTCCGGAATCTGCGTGCACTTCATCTCGGGATGGTCTCGGAGCAAGTGCGCCATCCATCGCCGCTGATTGCTCTGCGGCTCGGCTGGTTGCGCCGCCGCGCGCTCGCGCGCGGCGGACGCCGAGGGAAGAATCGCGCTCAACACTATCGAGAGCATCGCCACGACGAGTGCGCGCGCGGCGACGCACGTCGATGCGCGGAAGGGGCCGTGACGCGCGCGCGGTGCGCGGTAAAACATGTCGCACGGTTCGGACGCGCGCGGCGAGGTGCGTCTCATCGCTCGCGCGCCGGTCGGCGACGAGTGCCGTATTTTGGGAGCAGATTCGACGAGACGCCGACCGCGAGCTCGGCTCGACGGTGAACAAACGCGGGAGTGCATTTTATGAAATATACTGCAATGCGAGTTACAAACGTACGGTACTTGAAATTCAGAAAACGTAGCAAAACTTGGTTAAGGGCGCGTTCCGCGCGTGATGTGAATCACGCGCCTCAAATTCATTCAGGGACAGGAACCTCGGAGATCCATCGTACGTTGTCGATCTTGGCGCCGCCGTTGTGAATAGCCACGCCGCCATACAGCGGGAAGCTGGGCGCCTTGTCGCTCGTGTACTTGAGCTCGCCGTCCACAAAGTACTGAATCTTACCTTCA
>Ga0255774_10001729_pt1 | contig 17514 bp, 10 predicted proteins | sample 101ome_17_FD_179972 | JGI IMG/M metagenome (GOLD analysis project Ga0255774, IMG submission 179972) | Coastal salt marsh microbial communities from the Groves Creek Marsh, Skidaway Island, Georgia - 101407AT metaG (version 2) | ecosystem: Environmental > Aquatic > Marine > Intertidal zone >...
CGCGTCTTTTTCAAAAAAAATAATCATCATCGTTAACAACTTCTCCACTCACCGACGCGACGGACCCACGGGAAGAGGACGAATCGCGCGAGATTCGAGCTGGTTTTCCCTCCTCCGTCGTCGTCGTCGTCGTCGTCGTCGTCGTCGTCGTCTCGGAATCAAAAACGGACGGAACCAAAGTCGAATCGAAACCGATGAATGAATTGAATGCGCTGGAACGAGGATTACCACCGACGAATGACCAAAAACTAGCGACGTGCGTCAACGCGTACGCGACCGAGTGCGTGGCGATGTTGAACGCGTTATCGACTTCGGCGGAAGGGAAACTCGCGAGGGCGGAACGGAGAATCGAGGAGGCGGAGACGCGGGTGAGGTTGTTGGAGCGGGCGTTGTTGGAAGGAGGACGAAGACGCGTCGAAGAAGAAGAAGAAGAAGAACCGTCGTCGTCGGTGGGGGTGGTGCCGCCGCCGTTACCTCCGGATGGAAGCGCACCGGAACCACCACCACCACCACCACCACCACCGATCGTCGCTGACGACGAACCAGACGATGACGCGCCGACCCAACCGCGGGAGAGCGTAAACGTACAAAACGAAGACGTAAATCCGGCGCACGCGATTTACTTTAAAATGCTCAAAATGGGCGTCCCCGAACAAGCGGTGAGGAACAAAATGGCGCTCGACGGCGTCGATCCGGGCGTGCTTGACGGATAGAAATAGTCATGCGTAGCGGGCGTAGCGTTTGAAACAATAGAATTTTGATGATAGGTTAAAAGTGTTCGCGAGGCGGTTAAGCCGTCTCGTCTTCACTAGTCGACTATACAGATTGAATAAGCTTTTTCGTGGGTCAAATAATGCGCGGCGGTCGGGATGATTCCTTCACAAATCATCGCGAGTATTACGCCGCCTTGGCGGCTTCGTGCGCTTCTCTGGACCACTTTTGCTTGGCTGGCAAAACCTCCGCGCTACCACCCGCCGCGGCGAGCTTTTCCAAGGCGCTCGCGGAAAACGCGCTCGCCTTGACCTTCAACCCTTCGGAGACGTCGCCTTCGCCCAACACCTTGAGCGGCAAGTTGCGGTAGTAACCAGTCGCCTTGATCACACCAGCGGACTTGAGCGCATCAATGGTAATCTCCGCGCCCGCGTCGAGCTTCTTCGCCGCGACGGCGGCGGAAAGATCGCCGACGTTCACCGTGACAAACTTCGGGCGACCGGCGCTCATGCCGCCGGCGATACCCTTGAGCTTCGGGAAGCGACGGTACATCGGCGTCTGACCACCCTCAAAACCCGGACGAACACCCGGACCAGAGCGGGCCTTTTGACCCCGCATGCCCGCACCGCAAGAACCGCCTTGACCGGCGCCGTAACCGCGACCGATGCGCTTCTTCTTTTGGCGAGAACCCGGAAGCGGGGAGAGGTTGTGCAAACGCAAGCGCTCGTCGTCCGCCGAAGCCGAGACGCCGAGGGTCACCGGAGCGGCGCGCGCGACGACCGGGGACCCGCGGGCGAGCTTGGCGCCGCGCATGGAGTCGGCGTTTCTCGCCGTGAGACCGGCGAGGGCTTGGGAAACCTACGCGCGCGGGAAAGAAAACAAAAACACACAGTCAGTCCTCTGAAACCGAACCCCTCGGGACACGACCAGCCGTCACCATCGGCGTTTTGCGACCCATTCCCGATCGCCCCGACGCGACGCGACGCGACGCGAACGATGCCCGACGCGAGCGATCGAACGAATGGATGAAATGATGACACATCCACCGTTTCTCGTCGTCGTCGGTGCGCGTTCATCGCGCCGCGCGCGGGCGCGGACGCGTCCAGTTCGTGACCTAGGGCTTGACGTCACCCGACCACCCCTCGGGCGCGTCGTCATCGGTACGCGTCCCGACGTCGCGGTGTCTCCACGATTCGAAGACGCACGCGAACGGGGCGAGAGAAAAAAATAAGGAGAAATAATACTCGTCGTCGCACGTACCGTCGTCATCGTGAACGCCATCCTGGTGGTGTCGCTCCAACGAGAAGTGACGGTCATGGCACCGGCGGCAGCGCGCCTCGGAAAGACTCTGGAACAGGTGTACAAAACCCTAGTTGTACTGTTTAGACATATGACTTTGAGTCTGGTATGTTTTATTGGAAAATTACCAGAAAATATCATTGTTAGTGTTTATATTAGTTTTAGTATGTAAATGGGGGATTTTTGTGTGTTTTGGTCTCGTCTCGTCGTCGTCGCTCAAGCGCGCCTTTTGGCTGTGCTCGACGCTGCACTCGGTGACACGCGTCGGCGTCGCGCGCGAAAACGCGCGGAACCCGGTCGAGGGTGGTGAGGAAAACAAACCAAACGTTCTTCTTCGTTCGATCGTATCCTCTGAACGGCACCGCTCGGGACGAGGGAAGAAAGCGAGAATCAATCACGCGCTCGAATCGAATCAGAAGCCCGGTCGAATCATCGAATCGAATAGCGACGACGACCGGAACGATGATTAAGATACACCTGAAACGGGCGAACGGGGAAAAAGTGACGCTGGAAAACATCGATGTGAAGAGCGCGACGGTTCGGGAGGTGAAGGAACGGTTGGCAAAGGAGGACGCGACGACGAGCGAGGATGAAAAGGAGGAAACCGCGCGAGCGACGCGACTGATTTTTAAGGGACGGGTGCTCAAGGATGAAAAGGCTTTGGACGAGTACGGGGTCGGGGACGAGAGCGTGGTGCACGTGGTGGTTTCGAAGACGACTTCTGGTGGGACGACGACGGGGAGTGGGAGTCCGGTAGTCGGGGTGACGACGACGCAGAGTCCGAATGCGAACGCGAACGCGCCGGCGGGTTCGCCGTTTGGAGGAGGAGGATTCGGCGGGCTCGGCGGGCTCGGTGGGCTTGGTGGGCTCGGTATGGGTGATGAGCCACCGAGTGAAGAGGCTATGCGAGCGATGCTTAGCAATCCGTTCGTTAGGCAATCGTTGGATCAGATTTTTAGCGACCCCGAGGCGATGCAGTCTATGATTGATTCGCATCCAGGGCTCTCCGCGGCTATTGAGGCAAACCCAGAGCTCAGACAGGCGTTGAGTAATCCGGAGGCGTTGCGTCAGGCGTTTAACCTCGCGACGAATCCGTCGCTCATGCAAGAACAGATGCGAAGCAACGACCGCGCAATGTCAAACATTTCGAGCATGCCCGGCGGGTTTGAGGCGTTGAGACGTTGGCACACAGACGTCGTCGAACCGATGGATCGAGCCGAGCGCGAGAGCAACGCCGAGAGACAAAGAAATGCGTCTGGTAACTCTCCGATTCCTCCAGCTCCCGCTGATGGTCCGCTTCCGAATCCATGGGCTGCGGGAGGCGGCGCGGCGCCCGCGGCTGGGTCCGGTGCACCCGCCGGCGGCGGGGAGTCTCCCTTTGGAGGTCTCGGTGGTCTCGGCGGACTCGGCGGACTCGGCGGCGTGGGAGGTATGGGCGGTGGTAATCCTAGCGCGCGGATGGAAGAGATTGCGAGCTTGATGAGCGATCCGCGAATGCAAACCATGATGGAGCGGGTCATGTCTGATCCCCAAGCGTTTGAGACGATGCTTTCAATGGACCCGGAAATGCGTCGCATGATGGACGCGGATCCGCGCATGCGAGAGACGATCTCGAACCCGGAAGCGGTGCGAACGATGATGAACCCCGAAAACATTCGGGCCATGGCGCAGATGCAACAGGCGTTTAGCACGTTGCAAAACAATGGCGTGCTCGGCGCGAACGCGATGGGCGGCGCCGGTTTGGGCAACATGGCGAGCACGTTTGCGCCTCCCGCGCCGCAGGGCCCGCCAGAAGAGGTTTACGCGACGCAGCTGAGCCAGTTGAACGATATGGGATTTTTTGACGCCGCGGAAAACATCCGTGCGCTCCAAGCCACCGGCGGCAACGTACACGCGGCGGTCGAAAGATTGCTTTCAGGCGGAGGCGGCGCAAACGCGATGGGCGGCGCGTGGTGATTGAATTTCTAATCTTCCTACTATCGATACAACCAATCTACTAGAATCTACACGGATTGACACAAGCAACAAACGACCAATCGTTCGTTTCCTCGCTCGCGTTGATGTAGTAAAATCAAAGCGCTCGAGAAAGACGAGACTCCCTCGGCGCGCTAAAGCGTCTTGTGCGCGTATTTTGAAGCCTTCAAGCGCGAAATCCCACGCCCGTGATCAACGTGCGCGCCGACAACGTAGCGCACCACGGCGACGCCTAAAATTGGAATCACCCACGCGCGAGATTCCACCCCGACTCTTCTCACCGCGACGCGCCATAGAACGGAAGCGCAAACTCCAGCCGCCACAGCCGCGTTCGCCGTCGTCGTCGCCGCGTTGTCTCTCCCGCCTCGAAGCAAAGCGCACGCAGACGCACCGCACGCGTACCCAATCGCCGTCATCGCATTCACTACCGTCATCGCGCGCATCGTCGCCGCGTTCTCCGCCGCGTTCGCGACGTAGAGCTCGCCGTGCAACTTTGACCGCGCCCAAAAGTCCAACCCGCCGAGCGTCGACCAAAGACTCGAACACCACACCCCGAAGAACCCGACGCCGACGACGAGGTACGTCCCACCGAGCACCACCGCCGTTCGCGCGCGCGCCGCGTCCTCCGCCGTCGTGAACGCGCGGATGACGTCGTCTTGTGCGATCGAATCGAGAATGGAATCTTCCATGGAATCGGTCGCGCCTTCAGATTGGCGCGTCTCTCTCGGCAAGTGTTTCTCTAAAACGTCGCGCGCGGCGCGAACGCCGGACGATCGACGCATGTTTGTCAGACAAACCCCTCCGTCTGCCGGGTAGGTTTCGATCGACGCGTCAAAGTGTGCGGGAGGGAGCCTTCGTGTCTTTTACAACTGTCAACTGTCTTCGATTCCACGACGACGCGCCCGTCGGACCTCGAGGACGCGAACTTCACCGAGAGGCGACGACGTCGATCGTTGCGGCGGTTTCAAACGAACGCCCGGTCCAACCCTCGCGTTTGGTGGTGATTTCGCCGGTGACTGGGACGAACTGAATGGACGCGTCGGCGGCGTACCATCGACGCCAATCCGACAAAGCGCTCGCGTCCAAATGATGCGCAATGTCGGATAGAGCAAAGGAATCATCCACGTCGTGATGATGACGACGGTTTTCCCGGTCGTCGTACTCGTCGTAGTCTTCTGGAGACGCGTCCGGCGGTGGGGCGTAGGTCCACGTCGTCGGTTGCCAATCCAGTACGAACCTCGGATTGACCAACGGCGTCGCGAGCGGAGCGAAGAGGAGCGGTCGCGTCGCTCGACAAAAATTCGAGCGCGAGAGGGCGAGGACGAACGCGAGGACGAACGCGTTCGAATGCGTGAGACGCATGAGTTTACGCGTTGAGTTTTGTCGATGTGTCACACCTCTCGCTCGATATTAAATATTTTCAGCCGTGGTACTACCGTCGTTTGATTTCGCGAGGGCGACGGCGTCTTCGTCGTCGCGCTTTACGAAGACTTGCTTCATAAACTCGGAAAATCTATCGGCATACCGCCGCGGAGGCTGACAAGAAATGTCGCGTCCGCAGCACGTTCCGCTGAATACTTTATTTTCAACCCATTTCCAACCGCTCCACGGGGTGAGGACGTCGATGATGCCGCAGAAGATGGCGCCGTCCTCCGTGTTTACGACGCGAAGCTGATTCATTCGCGTAATGTCATTCATAAACGGAGCGAATATGGATGGCTTTTTTAGGAGAACAATCTCACCCTCGTAATCCATCGAGCTCGTGTCGGACGCGCTCTCGAACTCCGCGAGCGCTTGGTACGCATCCTCGGCGCTTTCTTCGCCGGCGCGAGACCCTCGATCGATTTTAATCTTCCAATTCGCGCCTTCGGATTCCTCAAAGCACACCCGCGCCTCGAGCTTTTCCTCATCCGTCGACGCTTGGTACTTCCCGTAGACGAGGGAGAAATCCAACACGTTTTGACTGGCGAGGAAATCTGCATCCATTTTCAGCATTTCACAAATCTCAGCCGCGTGTTTCGTCCTCGCCACGTCGTCGTCCTCAAAGTCGTTATCCTTGTACACGCACGCCGTACCCTTGGCGAGTTCCTTGGAGCTCGCGAACCTCCCGACGGTGCTCCCTTTAAGATCGAAACGCTTGTCGATGATTTTCGACGACGCAAACCAATAATTCATCACGATAAAGCTCAGCGGTTTGCCTCGGTCAAACTTTATCGTGTACAAGCCGTAAAACTGCGGCAACATGCTCGTCCGACTGTGCCTTCGAACGTACTCGAGATACGCCGGCATCATTTTCAACAGCGTCTTCTTTTCGCTCTTATTGCACGTCTTGACGAGAAACGAACCATCCTCGCTGCAAAAGAACCAACTTCTCGATTTACCGCTCGCCACTGATTTCCCAATCACCCTCAACGACGTCTCCGTCGTTCCTAACATCGCCGCGTCTGGCCCGTCCGTGACCAACTTGCCGCACTTGATGTCGTCCTCCACCGAAACCTGCGCGAACTTCGGGCGAAACCCCAACACTCGAAACGACTCGACGTACGAGTTCTCATCCAATCCCCACAACATTCTCGCCTCGGCAAACTCTGTCGGGTTTTCAACGACGTACGCAAAGCTCGGCAACCGTTCCTCCTCCGTCAAAGCCAACGACTCTACGGCGTACACCTCCCGCGTTACGTTTTCCCTCGCGTGCGCCACCGAACCCGACACGATCTCCTCCTCCTTCGCCCGGCTCATCTGCGCCGTGAACGCCAACTGTAAACACAACCCCAAATGATTCGTCACTAAATCCCCACCCACCGTCGCCGACGACCCCATGCGGTTCCCCCGGTGCACCCGCGTCCATATTCGCTGCGCTCGCCTCTTGCCTCGGCGTCGCTTCCTGTTGGACTTTTTCCCACCCGCACCGCCCGTTTCCGCTCCGTCGCCGTCGTCTCGCCCGTCGCGCTCGACGCGCAAACGCCTAAACTGTCTCGCAAACTGTTTCCGGGTGAAGGAAAACCCGCGCTGCATCGCGACGGAGACGTCATCGACGGCGTTCGCGACGTCTTCACCGGTGGATCGAACCAATGCTTTCAATTGTTTATCCATCTTTGCGACGCGTCGACGCGCCCGACTCTTCGCGGGCGACGCCGGTGGTGGTTTCGTCGTCACCGGTGTCTCGGCGTTCGCCGCGTTCGTCGTCGTCGTCGCCATCGCGGGACGTTGTGACGAAGAGTTTACCACTATAATCAATCCAAAATTGCATTCGAGTTGGAAAGAGGTTGTCGAGTTCGTTTGGACGTCAAGGACGGTGTCGTTTGTGATTAATAATAAAGGCTGCTACGTAAGGATTGATCGATAGTCATCGTGGGGTTGTTAAAGTACTGCGCGCGCCGTCCGTCCGTTTAGGATGACGAAGCGGCGAGGGATTTGCGAGAGACGGCGGCGCGACGGCCAATGTCGTTGCTCAAAACGTGACGAAAGTGCGAGTCGCCAGATCTGAGCGCCGTCATCGCGGTGTTAATCTCACTGAGTGGGGTGATGGCGACGGAAGCGCCGATCTTGTGTCGGGCGCAAAAGTCGAGCATGGCAACCATGTCCTTTTTGCCACCCGTGTTGCTGGTGGTGATGTTGTTCATGGTGAAACCGAGGGTGAAGACGTCGGCGGTGATGGGCGGACACATGCCGACGAAACAAATGGTGCCTCGCGGACGAAGTAAGGGGAAAAACTTGGCAAAGTCAACCTCTTTGTTCGTGGCGATGGTGACGAGGATAAAATCGAGGGAAGCGGCGGCGGCTTGCATGTCTTCGTCGTTGGTGTGCACGAGGAAACGAGACGCGCCGTGGGAGAGGGCGTCGGAACGCTTGGACGCCGAAGAGGAAATAGCCGTCACTTCTCTACCCAAAGCCTTGGCAAACTTGATAGCCATGTGACCGAGACCGCCGAGACCGAGAATACCGATGCGATCGCTCGATTTGGTTTGCTCGCTGAGCGGAGTCCACACCGTTTGTCCGCCGCAGAGTAACGGAGCGACCTCGGCGGATGGTAACGAATCTGGAATTTTGTAACAAAACGCAGAGTCGCTGATGCGCATGCGATCGGCGAAACCACCCTTGTTACCCTCGCAGCACGTGCACCCTACCGCAGAGCAAAGCTGTTCATCACCTCTCGCGCACCATTCGCAATCGTGGCACGAGGCGCTCTGCCAACCGACGCCGACGCGTTGACCGGGTTTGAGCGTCGTCACCGCCGGTCCAACCTGCGTGACGGTGCCCACGACTTCGTGGCCGCACACTTGCGGCCAGACGGCGTATTCTCCGTAGTCACCGACGATGAGGTGGTCATCGCTACCACACAAACCGCAGTATTCCACCTGGACTTCGACGGACGTCGGGGTCATCTCTGGCAGTTTGTACTTGAACGGCACCAAGTCTTCTCCTTGCGCCAAGGCGGCGTAACCAATCGTCTCATCGCTCTCATCCTTTTTGATCTCACTGTAAAGCTCGAGCAACAAGGCAGCCGTGAGGTTCTTACCCCAGGCGTCGTCGACGGCGTACAAGGCATCGGGAGCGCCGCCCGAGCGCAAGTGCTCGCCCTCAGCCTTGAGCTCAACCTCCATCGAATCGATGGTGAGCAAGACGCGTTGAAGAATCTTGTTGCCCTCGTCCGCGCCCGCCTTGACGGCGTTCAGCCAACCTTGGTAGCTGCATAAACGCAACGAGTATTCCGCGGAGAGCCATTCGTAGAGCTTGGAGAAGGGCATGAGTTTGCCCTTGACTTCACGAGCGACGCCGTCAAAGGAGTACTGTCCGACAGATCCACTCAAAGAGAGAGACGTCAGCATTTCGACGCAGTCGTCAATGCAAAGAATGCTCACAGCCCAGTCCGTTTCAGGGAAGAAGCCAGTCGCGAGGCACGCGCGAAGGAAGATGACAATGTAGTCGTCATCCGGCGCGAGCGAACCAGGCTCTCTTGAGATGTTAATGTCACCGAATTGGAGCACAGACGACTCGATGCCCATTTCCTTTTGAGCGCGAGCGCACAGCATTTCGGCAACCTCCTTGCTTCGTCGGTAACCAGTCGGCGTTTCACCAGGAAGCGGAAGCTGCGTGGAGATGAGAATGTGCGACGCACCTGCGCGAGCAGCGAGTTCGAGACCGTTGAAGGTTCCGCCAACGTTGACAGGCTCGAGCGCCGAGTACGATTTGACCATGTTCACCTCGGCACCTCCGCTGATGACGACGTCAATGTCTGGTAGGAAATTATTGAGCTTTTCTTCCGGGATATTGTACAACTTCTTCGCCATGTCACCGCAGATGAAGGTCGTCTTTTCTTCAATTTCTTTGTTGAAGGTGAGACCTCTCTTGCGGTAAACATCCATGACGCGGTTCTGTGCCTCAAACTTATCCTTTGCGCGCACCACGGCGTAAATGGTCTTCACGCCAGAGTTCGATGCGAGCTCTTGAAGCAAGTAAGCTCCGAGGTAGCCGGTCGCACCGGTGAGTAAAACGTTCAAGTCGGACGTCTTTCTCGCTTTTTTCACCGGCTTGGCGAATTCGGCAAAGTCATACTTGGCAACCTCGACATCTGGCTCAAAGTGAGAATCCGCGTAATCCTCAGAGAGGACAGCCATCTCTGATAAAGTGGGCTTTGCGATGACTTCTGGAACCGTCAAGGTGATGCCCCACTTTTTCGACAGTGCAGATGCGAGCTCAACAAACTTTAAGCTTCCACCGTAATCGAAAAAGCTCTCAGTCGGCGAAAAGTTCTTTGACGGTTGATCCAGCACGGCGCGCCAGACGTCTTGAACTTCAGCCTCCTTTTCGGTGAGATCAGCAGTGCTAGAATCGGTGATTTGCTGCAAGCTGGCGACGTCAAGCTTCGCAATCTTACCAGACGTCGCCGTTGAAACCTTGTTTCCGAGATCGTAGAACGCGGAGGGAATCATGTAGTGCGGCACTTGACTCGCCATGAATGCTCGAAGTTCGCTCTCCTTGAGTCTGGAGCCATTGTTGAACGAAACGGCGGCGACTAACTGTTGATCGACGTCCGTTTTGCCGACGGTACTCACAATGGCTTGCTGAATGAACTGGCTTCTGAGAAAGACTTCTTGCACCATTGACGGCGACACTTTGAAACCGCGAATCTTTACGTATGCCGACTTTTGTCTCGATTCAAACGTGAGTCTGTTACGACCGAGCCAGCGTACGAGATCGCCCGTCGGGTACCAACCGCCCTCAATCTTGGTAAATCCAGCGTCGGCGTAGAAACCGACGAGAAGACCGCTCTTGCGGACGTGAAGTTGACCAACGGTGCCGCGAAGAACCGGTTCGCCAGCGTCATTGAGAACTCTCGCTTGCGTACCCTCGCGAAGGAAAAAGTTTCCACCGTAATCAGAAATAGCCAAGTCGCCAGTTTCATTTGTGCTGTACACGTCAATCAAACGGGTTTGAGACACCCGCTCGGCGAGAAGCATGCGCATCTCGCGACGCACGCGTTCGCCCGTCAGGAGAATGGTGTGCACATCCTTCATGCATTCTGAAAACTCTTGCGGCGACGTGTGCAGCAAACAGCTTTCGAGAATACTCGGGCTGAGGTAGAGCATGCTCATCTTTTGTTTCTTGACGTACCAGATCAACTCCCGAGGTTTGAGGAAGTAGTCGTTCGGTATGATGCTCAGAGTTCTTCCTGAGAGTAGAGGGATGAAAAAGTAGTAGTATACCCAGAAGCTACCCATGACATCGTCGCCTCTCATGTGCGGGGTGATGACAGAGTGCGAATCCGTGAGCGCCGATTGAGGGCAACACAAGATTTTACTCACACCCGTCGTACCGCTCGTGAGCACAGAAAATCCAGGGGCATCCGGTGTGTCCGGGCGAGCGAGCGCTGGGTGCATTTCCCCGCCGAGATCTGGTGTGGTGGGGATATCCTCAGCCACGATGATCAAGTCCTTGTACTGATCCGGAACGAACTGAACGAGCTCTCGCGACGTGATGACCACCTTGGACTCGTTCAAGCGGAGAACACGCTCGAGATCAGAGCCTCTGTACCACGCAGGAATTTCACAGAAGACGGATTCAGCGAGAAGCGAACCCATGGCTGCGTACACGGATACCGCAGACGCTTGCACAAACAAACCGACACGGCCGTTGACGGCACCTTTTTCTTCCAACTTGTTTGCGACGTGGTATGCCCGCGAATAAATCTCACGCATCGTGTACGTGTTCGACATATCGGTGACGCAAGGCTTATCTGATCGAACATCTTGGAGTGCTTCGGCCAAACCAGAGCGCCAATGTACGGTCGGCGCGGTGGTACCGGCGAGAGCGTTCACTTCTTCCATCTCCGCGGAACTGGTCGCCCTAGCGTCAGACAAATCTGACAAAATATCTTGCAAAATGTCGTTCATCGTCTGTTCATCCTTGAGGTATTCTTCGCTGACTCGAGTACACTTGAATCCTTCCGGTCGTACAGATCTGTCGGCGTCATCCACGCTGATGATTTGTACAATGGACAACTCACCGGCGTTTTTGCTCTCACGCATAGCCTCAGCCATGTGTAAAGTTGTCGAGTGAGTACCGATCAAAACGAGCGGCTCATCGAAGATGTACGAGCACTGCTTGTGTGCTTCCTTAATTTCCGTCGATCTGAACTCGTACACGTTCACGTCTTGCAATCGCGCCGCCGCCAAGCGCGGGAGCATATCTTTTGCCCCGTCGTCGGATGCGCACACGATGACAGAGAAGCGGTGAGCACTCGTTGACACCTGACGCAGAATCGGCCACTGCTTAGCAGTAGGCTTCGATTCCCAAAGAACAGCTTCATAGTAAGGGTGCCAATGCGCAGCTTGCTCGTAAACTTCAGGCGGTATGTTGGCGAGCGGGGGCTTTTCAACAGCCTTGAAGCCCGTGGACTTGGCGACGTCCTCATGCCATCCGCGAAACTTGATCCACGTCGACAGCTCATCTGGCTTCCATGATAGCATGGAGCTCTCAAACTTGACGGAAGCAAACGAACAGATTTCTTTCATAGTCTCCTCCGGGCGCTCCAAAAGGTCTCTATCGGCGTCAATAACCATCACCTTTGCGTTGATCGCCTTCAACGCATTGACAATGCCAAACGCCTCTTGGAAACCAGCCTCGGATGGATCGTAGTACGTGCTGTTCTCCGGATATTCGACAGACACGCGGTAGAACGACTCGAGCGTCTTCTTTGGCGGTCGAATCAAGACGACGTGGTTGAATCGACTAAGCCACGATGACTTGATTTGGTTGAGGTCGAAATAGCAAGACAGCTCCTTTGAGAAGAAGAACGGTCTGCCTTGAGCCGTGTAGTCCGCCGTCATAACTTCAAGCATCGTCGCATAACTGCAGCCGCTGCTCGCAATCGACTGTTCGGATTGTCCATGGACAATCTTTTCAAAGTTTTCGCGGTTGTATTCCTTGAGGTACGGCTCAGTGAGTAGTTCGTGCATCACCATTGCCTCCGAGTGCTGCGACAACGAGCGCTCGAGGGCGGTAGATCGCGAACGAGTCACAGCCCACACGATGAGTCGGCTCTGCGTGTGAGACGCATGCGGCGACGACAGCGACACTGACATTGGATATGTGCTACCTTGAGCGGTGCACCACGCGCACATGCCGTTTCTGAGAACCAAGGCCGAGCATCCGACACGAGCGAGCGCCGCCGCCACCATCGGCGACGCGTCCACGCCCCCAGAGCACACCACCGCCACCGGCATGGACAAGTCGAGCCCAGCACCCGTGAAGATCTCGACGAGATCTCCATCAGCAACTCCGAAGAGCTTGGCGTAGTGCAAGTTCTTCGCACCAGGAATGTGTCCCTCACGAAAGCCATCGAAAGCCTTGACGCGTCCTTGAATCCTCAGGTACGCCGAGTCTCTCATCGCACCCTCAAACACCTCCTTCTGTCTGCAATCCAACACTTGCAATCGCTGCGTGCTGAGATTTTGCAACAAATCTTTCGCGGTAACGTGCGTCGTGGCGCGTTGTTTCCCTTCGCTCTCCCCGTATTCAACCGCCGGGTACTTTTTCGCTCCATCCGCTCCGCGCTCCACGTCATCCGGACGCGCCTCCACCCACGCTTCCAACCCGCCTCGAAGGACTCGCACCGCGCCTTCGTGCCCATGTTCCAACAACACGTCGGCACACACCTCAGCCGCGAACGACCGAGACGTTCTCGCGTACACGACCACGTCGTCCTTTCTCGACAGCCCGAGCGTCTTCCCAAGCGCTCCTCCGAGTTCGCTCGCCGCCGGAAACGCCTGCGGTAACGGCGAGCTCAGATCCGCGAACGCGTTGTGATCGTAAAACACCGCTCCGGGAAGCCTTTCCTCGCGGAATCCATCTTTTGCGTCCTCGTCCGCGGCGCTCACGGCGTCGCTCGTGGTTGTCCAGCTCGCATCGATGGCCCTCGCACCGGCGCGAAGGAGCGCGTGCGCTTCATCGACCGAGGCGTACGTGATGGACGCCATCGGTCGCGGCGGACGCGAGTGTGCGCACGCGTCGCGTCCGCGGTTTTTTCGCGGGGGATCGGCGGTCGCGCGCGCGCGGGCGGCGCCGTTTTGACGCAGAGAAGAGTAATCTACATCTCGTCTTTGCCCAAGTTCAAACTTTTGGCTCCCATCATATTATGTGTATTTTAGATCTATATATTTAAGATTAGATGGGTTGTTTCCCTCTGACCGCGCGTCGCCAGCGCGCCGGGCGACGTCAGACCGCGCGGAGGGCGCGCCCGATTCGTCGTCGATTCCCGCTCGTCGCGGGAGCGCGCTTCTCGTAGTCTGAGCGCTCCAGAGGGCCACACGACGACGACGAGGACGACTGGGATCGATCGGTTCGATCGCGGCAACTGTCATCGATTCATCCAATCATGCCGACGCCGACCACGCCGACGCTCGATAGATTGATGTCCCGCGGACGCTCGACATCGATCGGTGTGCGCGGTGCGCGAGCGAACGTCGATGACGCGCTGGTTGGAAAAGCGGAACTCTTGACGTTTGCGAGGGAGCGATGCGAGGCGACGGGAAAAGCGGCGAATGCGAGCGCGAACGCGAGCGAGTGGTCGGCGTTGAAAACAGGCGTTGCCGCGCTCGCGTGCGCTCGATGGGCGTATCCAGAATCGTTCGATGCGTGCGCGGTGATCGCTGGGGTGAGTGGATCGAAACACGCGGATGAGGCGACGCGGGACGAGCGGTTCGTGAAGGCGGCGCGCGCGCCCTGGGATACTGTTCGGCGGATTTTTGCGAGGGAAAAAGTACCAACGGCATCCATGTCGTTCGAGAAGATGGCGCTCGGAACAGATTTTCAGTCTTTACACGATGCGTTCGCGGTGTTGTATTGGCAGTACTCGATGCGGACGAGAGATGCCGGGCGTGAGAATTTTGTGGTGAGCTTTTCTCGCAAGCTCGATCCCGCCTTGGCGGCGTACTGTAAATCAAGGGAGACTCAAGAGCGCACGCTCAGGCTCGTTCGCAGAGCTGCGATGGTCAAGTCACCGAAACCTACCGTCTTGATTGTTGACGAGCCGAAACCGCCGCCGAGCGTGAGTGACGAGGCGCAGAGTGAGGAGAAGAAGGATGTTGCCGTCGAAGAGGATGTCGAAGAAGCTATGGAGTTGGAAAACGCTCCGCCTGCGGTGGTCGAGAGCAAACGAACTCTGAATGGCGATAGCGCGCAGTCAGAAGGCAGTTCTATGAGCATAGATCAGTGGGAGTCCATCACTGAGATTAGGTGGGAGCTCGAGAAGACGAAGGAGGCGTTGGAGGAACGAGAGCGAGATTTGGAGAAACTTCGCGAATCATCCCCTCGCGCCACGCGCATTCTGGAGATGAAAGTTCGAGATTTGACGGAACAACTCGCTCTCGAGCACGAAGAGCGCGTGAAAATGGTTCGAAAGTTCGACTCGGAGCTCAAGTTGCTCCAATCGCAAATAGCAGACGTCATGAGCAAAACCGTTTTATCAGAGAACAACATGGAGGTGTTCAACGCCGTTGATATTTCGACTGAGGAAGGGAGAGTTGTCGCGCAGAAAATTATAGACACGATGGATCGCGTGCGCAAGGCACGTAGCGGGGATCAAGAGCCAGTTCTACCGCGGAGCGCTCTTTCGCCGTCGGCGGACACATCTGACGACGTTTCTCAGACATTCTTGTCGCGACTCGATTCGCTCGAGCTCAGCGAAGACTCAAACATCATCCACACGACGCTGCAAACCAGCAGCAGACGAGGAGGTGAATCAAACAGCTCAATGCTCGATGAGCTGCTATCGGAAGAAGACGATGAAGAGGAAAAGGAAAAGGAGGAGCACGTAGCAAAATAGGGAGCATGTATGTTCACAATAGTGTATCAAATGTTTTTGTATGTTCGAATCAGTCAAGCGCCGGTCATCAAACCCATCAAGAGATCCGCCCCTGCCTCGTCTGCCTCGGGGTGCGTCGGACCAAGCGTCTCGCCGGCGGGGATAGTCACATCCTCCTTCCATAGCGATAAGAATTCTTTAACGCCGTCCTCCGCATACTCCACCTTGTGCCGCAGCTCGTAGGGATCGTAGTCAACTACAGTTCCTGGGTATGAAGCCTTGTCAAGAGGCCAAAACACGAAAATTCGCTTTCCAATGATTGTTTTTCCTTGAATGGTCAGTTTAGCGCCAATGTGACCCTTGGAAGCTTTGTCAGCAGCTTGGAGCCGGATGCACTTCGGAGCAGCGGAACCATCCGTCGGGACGCTCGTGCAGGACCTGCATGCGCAACCCTTCAGTTCAGGGATCGGCGATCTTCCGCGCGCACGCGAGCTCGCAAATTTGTGTATATGCGCCTGAGCCGCTTGTTTTCGAAGCTTGTCTCGCTCTTGAAGCGTCTCGCGCATCGTCTGCTCATCGTTTGCTTGCTTGACCGCCGCTTGAAATCTCGCCTTATTCCTAGATGGATCGCGACTCTTTGAAGAGTAGTGCTCCTTGAAATCTAAACAGTGCTCCTCCCTGACCCAACCGAACGAATTTTCACCAAAAAATACGACGAGGACTTCTTGATCGCGGGCCATTTTTCGAGCGTCATCGGGAATGAAATCCGTCTCTAGATTGACGCGCATACCCGGCCAAAAGGGATGTCCTGGAAGCTTTGCCCACACGAGCTGGTTCTTTCGCCTGCTCGCCAAGCCAACACCGGCTATGTACGACATATGCGTCGGTGTGGATGATCCGGGAGAACCAGTATCGGGCGATGTCGGCGTGCGTTCACGCTTGAGTCGTTTCGCTTCGCTCACGTCTCCCGTCATTGGTCTCATCTCGTCGGATTCCACTTGTAAATTACCACTCTTCGTTCTGATTAGCGGTAGAGTCCGCTGGACAAGTGGTATATTAGCCGCGGGCGTTGTCATTTCTCCTTCATTCACGGCTTCGTTCTTCACCCCAGCCGATCCTCCGTGTTCCAAAGCCAAGAGCTGCGGCGGCGGTTCCCACCCTGCCGCCTTCATCGCGCGCGTGCACTCAATCGCAACTTCCTCCGGCACGAGCGGACCTCCTTCGAAAAATGCCGTCGAGATGAAGGTTCCTATCGTCGGTAATTCGCTAATAGCGTAGACAATCGGCGAGCACGGCGCGATGACTCGTCCCTGACCGACGTTGTACGCCGAGCCTGGCCAGTTTGGCGGCACCGCTTCTCGAAACGGAGTCCCACCCTTCAAGTACTTGAGCGCGCAAGAATCCGCCAACCGATTCCCCAACCAATACGAACACTGAACGCAACCGTATGTCACCGCTAACGCTTCCCACCGCGCGAGAAGCTCGGGGCCTTGACTTCCATGAATGCTCGGTCGGGTCGTCATGGTCCATCCTGGAGGCAACCCTTGCAAACGTTCGCCGTCGTGCACGGCGAGTGGCATCAAACCACCAGCAGCGGTGAGCACGCACGCGTTCGGTTCGGGACAAAATCCTTCGCACACGTCCGCGTACACGCTAAAACCACGCTCTACGTGTTGATTGAATATAAAAGTATGCTCCGTTTCCTCGGCGCTTCTCCTCGGCACCCCCGCCTCGCCCGCGTCCTCCGTAAACAACACATCTCTCGGATCCGCGTGTCGGCTCGCCACCAGAATCACCCTCGCCGCAACGTCTGGAATCCCAAAACACGCCGATGCCACCGTTCTGTGCGCCCATTTATACCCCATACGCTCCAATTCAGCCGTAAACTCGTGAATCAACGGCGGCTCTTGCGCGTCTGGTCCTCTCTGCAACATCCTCCCTCTCGCCTCAATCACCAACCACGGCACCCGCGACGACGCCGTTAACCTCAACGCGTGTTTCAGCGCCCCCGCCGCTGAATTCCTCGTCCAAGACTCCCTCCACGACCCTTCATACTCGCACGCCATCAGTCCAACCACGAGCGCGTCCGCGTCTCTCGGCAGTTCGCCCACGTCGGACGCTTCCCTCGCCAACCGCACGCCCTGGAACCTCGCCGCGAGCACCCCCCGCGCCGATTCGTTCCGTTCGCACTGCATGACGATATCGTGTCCCGATTGCGTCAACCT
>Ga0255774_10001733_pt1 | contig 17486 bp, 19 predicted proteins | sample 101ome_17_FD_179972 | JGI IMG/M metagenome (GOLD analysis project Ga0255774, IMG submission 179972) | Coastal salt marsh microbial communities from the Groves Creek Marsh, Skidaway Island, Georgia - 101407AT metaG (version 2) | ecosystem: Environmental > Aquatic > Marine > Intertidal zone >...
CCCACGATGAGTTTGCCATTCAAGCGATCAAGCATGCGGCATTGGATTACCTTTTAAAGCCTATCGATGCGGAAGATTTGGTCAAGGCCGTACGAAAGGCAGGGGCTTCAAGAATTCCCGCCCAGCAGGCAAATATTGCAGCTGCGGCATCGAAGGAGGCGCCGAAAAAATTGGTCATCCCTACGACAGAGGGAATGTACATTCTCAATGTCAATGAGATCGTCCGTTGCGAAAGCAGTTCAAACTATACCCAGTTCTTCTTGAACAACAAAACCTCAGTACTCGCGTCTAAGACGATGAAGGAGTACGAGACCTTGTTGCGTCCCGCGGGGTTTGAACGAGTGCACAAGAGTCACCTTGTCAACCTAGAAATGGTGAGCAGATACGTCAGCGCCGATGGTGGATATCTGTTATTGCATGATGGGTCTACAGTTCCGGTGAGCAATAGGAAGAAGGAGCTTTTGATTTCTCACTTGAAACGATTGTAGATGCCTGCTCAATATGCCCTTACTTACTATTTAGGTAGCGCTATTTTGGGCAGCATACTGTTGTCGGTATTAGTTATTCTGTTGATCAACATACCTAATGGCACGTTTTACCTTGACGGAGCTGGATTCGTATTCTTAATGAGTTGTGGAATCGCGATGGTTGGTTCATTGCCCTTTCATGCGTGGTTGAATTGGGTGTGGTATAAAAAGGTGGGTAGTAAGCCGTACGAAGATTTTTTTCAATCATTCCTTCGCAAGTATTGGGTAGGGAGTACACTTTGTCTTTTACTCGTCTACTATGCTTGGTTTCTAGAAATTCTCCCAACCTGGGCACAATGGGGTGGGGTGATTTCGGGTAAACTACTGTTGATCGCTCTAGGGTATTATCTGCTGTTCTGGATCTCCTATGTCCCTTTGGGATGGTGGATCATCAAACGATTGAAAGGGGCCATGCAGCCTAGTGAAACGGACGTTTAATACGCCACCACAGTCTTTTGTACCATGGTGCTTTGATAATCACCACATCACCCAAAAGCATCACCTGTTCTTCATCCATGGCAATGGCCAAATCGTCGGTCAGTTGTTCAAATGTTCGTGGCGTTAATGGCGGGTCAAAGGATTTTCGAATATCTGTGTATCCGATATAACTCACTACAATTGCGTCCACAGGATGCTCGGCTACGATACTTTCTCTAACCCCAAAATAGCCGTCAAAATCTGTAGCGCCGCCGTAGACCATTTCTCCTTTGGACCATAACTGCACATTGGCAAATGGGATGGGTTCTCCTGTTTCATTTTCGTATACCCTTCCTTTAAGAATGACCTCTTGAGGGTAGGCGTTGGCTTGGCTCTCGTAAGTCGAAGGGATTTCTACCACAGCCGGCGCTGAGGTTTGTGCCATCGCTGGGGTGCTCATCGAAAGGGCGGCTGCCGCAGCAATACCCATGGGCATGCGTTTTTCTTTTGGCGTTGAGATGAGTCGATTGAGTTGGTCAGCGCGAAATTGGCCACAGATTTTTCCCTCTTTCTGATACGCCTTCCATATTTCTTTATCCGAGGATTGCGTAAAGTCTACAATGCATTTTTCACATACCTCGCAGTGACGACCTCCTGGAACTGAGGTCATATTCTGCCAGCTTTCTCCGCATGGCTCAGGGATGGAAATATTGATGGGGCTTCGCATACCTAAAAGGTAGCGAAAATTGTGCCTTACTTAGCGTACTTCGCCTTTACCTCTTCAGCGCCTTTGAGCACCTTCTCTTTCAGGCTTTCTTTATAGGCTACAATACGCTCTAAAACCGCTGCATCCGAAGAACCCACAATCTGTGCGGCAAGGATACCAGCGTTCTTAGCACCATCCAATGCTACCGTAGCTACAGGAACGCCGCCCGGCATTTGAAGAATAGAAAGTACGCTATCCCAACCGTCAATCGAATTTGAACTGTGTACGGGAACACCTATTACTGGAAGCGGGCTAACAGAAGCTACCATACCCGGGAGGTGTGCGGCGCCACCGGCGCCGGCAATGATCGCTTTAATGCCTCTTTTGTGCGCATTCTGACCGTAATACATAAGCTTCTCTGGCGTGCGGTGTGCACTCACGATATCAACTTCATAGGCGAGGCCTAATTCGTCCAATACATCGATAGCTTGTTGCATAACTGGCAGGTCTGAAGTGCTGCCCATAATGATTCCGATCATGACTATTTGCTTTTGACCAATATACTATTCTTTGCCCACTCGGCGCGCTTGCGGGCTTCATCTCTATCTTTTGCCACTACCGTGACGTGTCCCATTTTACGAAAAGGACGTGTTTGCGCCTTGCCGTAAATGTGGATGTTTACCCCTGGTTCTCCGAGCAACTCGTCGTACCCCTGATACACTACATCCCCGCTATACCCTTCTGCACCTACTAGGTTCGCCATCACGCCCGCTGCTTTGAGTTCGGTAGAACCCAAGGGCAGGTCGAGGACGGCGCGAACGTGCTGTTCGAATTGGCTCGTGTAACAAGCTTCAATGGTGTGGTGTCCACTGTTGTGAGGACGTGGGGCTACTTCGTTGACTAAGATCTCTCCGTCGGCAGTGACGAACAACTCAACTGCGAGTAGTCCGCAGATATCGTAGGCTTCCGCAGTACGGATGGCAATATCGTTGGCTTTTTCCTGCATAGTTTCGTCCAAAACGGTAGGACAGAGTACGTATTCCACTTGGTTCGCCGTAGGGTGGAATTCTTGATCTGCGACAGGGAAGGTCTTTACCTCGCCACTTTCGTTGCGGGCGACAATCACACTTACTTCTAGTTCAAAGTCCACAAATGCTTCGAGCATGCCCGGGGCATCTGGGATATGTTGTACATCTTCTTCGCTACGGCAAACTACCACGCCAAAGCCGTCATAGCCACCAGTAGCAGCCTTCCACACAAAAGGGATGGGCCAGCGGTCGCTAGCAGCTTCAAATTGGGCCTTGCCTGAGACCATCTCAAAACGTGAGGTGGGGATGTTGTGGTCGGAGTAGAATTGTTTTTGCTTGGTCTTGTCCTGGATGAGCTCGAGGCTATCTGGGTTTGGATGTACCTTCTTGCCTTGGGCGCGAAGGTCTCTTAACGCTTGTACGTTGACGGCTTCAATTTCAATACATACGGTATCACAATCGGCAGCAAATGCCATGACGGTATCGTAATCTTGAAGTGAGCCTACTTGAAATTCGTTGGCGCCAAACTGTGCTGGGGCGGCGGGAGAGGGATCGAGCACTTTCGTGCGGATGTCAAATTTGCGGGTGGTGTAGAGCATCATTTTGCCCAATTGGCCCCCGCCTAAAATTCCCAATTTATAATCTGTCGAGAAGATATTCTTTGCCATGCGTGCCCCATTGTTTGTGGCAAAGGTAATTAATCTGCAGGGTCTATGCGGGCGACCAAGGGGATGGTATATAATCTTTTATTCCCAAGATCCATGACGAGTGCCCTAGTTCGGCGACGTTCTTGGTAGCGGAAGCGGCGCGTTTTGAAGTGAAATTCATCGCCAGGCGCCAAATCTTGTAATAGTATCTGGTCGTCCTCGCCATCGAGCTGCAATAAGGTGCTCTGTAGACTTGGATCACCACCCACAGCGCTTTTCGGGCGCGCCGCATGGTGCAGAATTGCCTTTTTATATGCCTCAGGCCAAGGATGTGCCTCAGCTAGCGAAATCAATAGTGCTCCGAAACACTGTTTCCATTCTTTGCCGTGTGGAGCGGCCCTGCGGCCGTACTTTTCCCAAGTAATGAGATGGGCTAGTTCGTGAACGAAGGTGGTGAGGAATTGGTAGGGGCCTAAATTCCCGTTCATCGTGATGCTCGAGCGCTTTCCAGGCTTCGGCGGTCTGAAATCGCCAAGCTTGCTCTTACGGGGACGGGTTATTTTGAGATCAAAATCGTAGGGCGCGGTCCAGGCTTCCATCAATGGAAGCACATCACCCGTAGGCAGCAGCGGTTGGATGATGCTGAGGTCCATTTATGCCTTAGTAGTTTGTTCTGCAGGTTGTTGAGAGAACGATGGGCAATCGCAATCTTTCGCGGTACCGCAGCTGCTCAATGCCAATGCAAAAAGGGCGATACAAATAGTGGTAATTCTCTTCATAACATAGGAGTTTGTCCTTCAAAGAAACTGTAAATTAGCCATATGATCACGAACTTTTTTGAAGGAATGGGTGCTTATGTGTTGCTGATGACGAAAGTCTTCCGCAGTCCGGACCGATGGAAGCTTTTCATGCGTTCTTTAGTGCATGAGATTCGTATTCTAGGACTAGATTCAATAAGTATTGTAGTCATTTTGAGTGTTTTTATGGGTGCAGTCGTAACCATTCAAACGGCTTTTCAGCTCAGCGATGACCCGCTGATCCCCACGTATTATATTGCCATGGCGACTCGGGAAAGTATTACTCTCGAGTTTAGTCCTACCGTTGTCAGTTTGATATTGGCGGGTAAGGTAGGATCTAATATTGCCTCAAGTTTGGGAACCATGCGCGTATCAGAGCAGATTGATGCGCTCGAAATCATGGGTGTGAACAGCGCAAGCTTTCTGATTTTACCGAAAGTTGTGGCTTTGGTGTTGTTCAATCCCATTCTAATCATTATGTCACTTTTTTTAGGACTTTGGGGAGGAGCGATGGCAGGTGATTTGCTAGGATTAGTGCCTTTTGAAGAGAGTATCATGGGCTACAGGTTAGAATATATAGTTTTTGAAAATGCCATCTATGGATTAATTAAGGCAACTGTCTTTGCCTTTATAATTGGCAGCGTCAGCGCGTATTCAGGGTACTCTGTAAAAGGAGGTGCTGTGGAAGTAGGTATTGCAAGTACTAATGCTGTGGTTCGCTCGTGTTTAGCAATAATCTTGGCGAATTATTTGTTGACTGATCTAATTCTTACCTCATGATTCAAGCCAAAGGCATCGTAAAGAGTTTTGGTGAGAACCACGTACTCAAGGGCATTGATGTTGATTTCATTCAAGGTCAAACAAACTTGATTATAGGTCGTTCAGGATCGGGTAAAACGGTGTTTCTAAAGACCATTCTTGGACTCTTTGAACCGGATCAGGGCACTATCCATTATGGAGATGAGGTGCTCGGAGAAATGACCAAAGCACGTCGCAAAACCTTACGTCAAGAGATTGGAATGGTATTCCAAGGCGGTGCCTTGTTCGACAGCATGACCGTGGCGGAAAACATTCGCTTTCCGCTCGAAATGTTTGCGGCAATGACCGAGCAGGAGAAGGACGAACGTGTGAAGTTCGTAATGGACCGCGTACGATTAGAGGGTGCAGCGGATAAGTTCCCTAGTGAGATTTCTGGTGGGATGCAAAAGCGTGTTGCCATTGGCCGCGCCATCTCCATGAATCCGAAATACCTCTTCTGTGATGAGCCAAATTCAGGTTTGGATCCAGAGACGGCTATTGTTATTGACCAATTAATTCAAGAACTCACCCACGAGTTCAATATGACCACCATCGTCAATACCCACGACATGAACTCTGTTTTGGAAATAGGGGATCACGTCGTTTTTATGAAGGAAGGTCATAAAGTTTGGGAAGGAACAAATTCTGAAGTACTAGGCAGTACCAACGCAGATGTTGAAGATTACGTCTTCAAGAGCAAGCTATTCAAGCAGGTACGCCAAGCATTCCGCAAATAAAAATTGGGCACAAAAAAGCCGGACTCCGAAGAGCCCGGCTTGGGTATTTGTGTTAAGCGAGTGAGGCTTATTTGATTGAAATGCGCTCAACAACGTTAATGCCTTCACCTTCTACAGAAAGCAAGTACATTCCTTTTGCTTGAGTGCTTAGGTCAATAGTCTTACGGTTACCAGCTACGAAGTTTTCGTTAGAGCGGTATACCACTTGACCTAGGATATCTACAACCGTTACAGTTGCGTTTGCATTAGCGTTCAACTCTACGTTTACCACACCGTTAGATGGGTTAGGGTAGATAGAAGCTTCTGTTAGAGCCAACTCTTCTGAACCTACAGTTGAAGTACCAGAGGCACGCAACCAGATCAAGTGAGAGTAGTTCATGTTGATGCTAGTTTGGTCGTTTCTCCAAGAAGAAGTACCTGACCAGTTACCGTAACGAGTATCCGTGAACAAGAAGTTAGAACAGTTCGTAGACGTGCTGTCGAAATCTTGGATGAAGTACCCCTGTGGAGCAGAAGTGTTTCCTTCACGGTAGTAGTAGAAGTAGAATGGGTTGATATCACCAGAAGTGGTTTGGTAGTTGATGGTATCGTTACCGCTCAAGCTATCTGGGATGTATTGAACAAAGATGCCCAACAATTCATCACCGCTCATAGTGAAGCCGCCGTTGGGCACCTCAACACCTACTAAAGCCACTGAAGTATCGCCATCGTCCAAAGTGTACTCTACTTGAACCGTAGAAGTAGAAGTAGGACCTCCTGCTAGACCATGCGATGTACTACCAGCATAGGCCATTGTCTTAGCGGTTGGCTGCACAGTTGAAGGAAGCGCTGCGAAGTAAGCCGCTGGGTACTGAACACCAGAGAATGGCGCTGAAAAACCATCTGCACCTTTGAAAATAGTGAAGCGGATTTTATCATCACGATTGCCTTGGTAGATTTCGTATCCACCTACTACGAAAAGTGAATCGATAGTTACTTGATCGCCTTCGTCAAATTCACCATCGCCCCAACCGTAGTAGTTAAAGTCGTAGGTAGCACCCACGGCGTGGTTGTAGGATGCCGATGCACTACCATCGCCGTACACGATAGTGGTTGTCGAATCTGGAGTCGTTGTTATTGCACCCAATACCATGTCTGAGCTATAGTATTGGTACAAGAAATCAGTGTAGTCGTATAATTCGTCTACAGCACCACCTCTTTTCAAGATGATGTTTTCGATTTTTTCGCGAGCAGCTGAGGATACAGGAAGTTCTGCTTGCATCAAGCGTGCATTAACTGCATCTTGAGCGACAGCGCTGAATCCAAGTGCCACTGCAGCAAGGAGTAGAACTTTTTTCATAAAACTTATTTAGTAGAATTAAAGTGCCAACAAGATAAGTAATGGAAACGATTAATTAAAGTTTCCTTACCATCATAATTCCATCTCGAACGCTAAGAATTACTTGCTCTACACGATTGTCTTGGGCCACGTGATCATTGAATACTTGGATGGCCTTGGTGTCTTTGTCGTTGGAATTAGGTCCGCCTACGACCTTACCAGACCATAAAATGTTATCAATGAGCATGATGCCTCCTACTTGAAGTTTTGGGAGCAGCTGCTCGTAATAATGAATGAGATTGATTTTGTCGGCGTCTAAGAAGATCAAATCCCAGGGTCGCTGAAGCGATTCTAATACCTCTGCAGCAGATCCGATGTGAAGATGCATCTGATTTACCTTTTCGTGTTTGGCCCAATATTTTTTAATGATGGTTTCCAATTCTTCATTGATCTCCACCGCATGAAACTCACCATCGGGCTTTAATCCTTCAACTAGGAAATGCGAAGCATATCCAGTGTAGGTGCCGACCTCTAAGATGTAGGTTGGCTGCATCATGCTAGAGAACATCTTCAATATCTGTCCTTGCACGTGACCGCTCAACATTCGCGGCATCAATACCTTGACCCAGGTTTCACGTTCGAGTTCATCCAGATAGGCGGGTGCTTGGGTAGTGTGCCCTGCGATATACTTGTGAAGATCGTCGCTCAAGAACTCCATTATTCTGCCTTTTTGTAGATTAACTCATAGCCTTGATCGGGTGATAAAAAATCTTGAGCAGCCTCCATTAGGTCTTCAGCAGTAATGCCTTGCATTTGAGCAGCGACGTATTCGAAGCTATTGATTTTATCGAAATACAATAGTGCACGACCGGCGCCAATACATGCATTTAGTCCATTCTCTTCGGCTAAAGCCATCTGTCCTAAGAATTGATTTTTAGCCTTGCTCAATTGTAAGGTGCCCAAGCGTTGTTCCTGCAGTTTTTTGACTTCTTTTGCGGCTAGGGCCGCGGCTCTCTCGGTTTGCGAAGGGTCACAACCGAGATAAATACCCAAGAGTCCTATATCACTGTAGAGGTTCAAGAAGCTTTCAATATTGTAGGCTATACCATGTTTCTCACGAATGTTTAGTCCTAGGCGATTGTTCATGCCGGGTCCGCCTAAAACATTATTTAATAACAATAATGCTCGTCGCTGTGGGTGATGAATGCCAGGGGTACGCCATCCAATAATATAGTGATCTTGAAACTGTGCTACCTCTTCTACACGACGTTGAGGTTTATTGGGTGCCTCGAAATGTGATTCCCAATTATTATTATTGAGTTGATGTTGGGCAAAAAACTCTTGAGCCATTTGCTCCACTCGCTGTTGACCAAAAGGTCCAACGATCGAAAGTGTTATTCTTTCGGCAGTGTAGGTGCGTCCTTGAAATTCAAAGATGTCTTCACGGGTTAGGCCATCGACACTTTTGGGTGTTCCAAGGATATTGCGTCCTAAGGCATCTCCTGCGAAAATAAAATCCTCATAATCATCAAAAATTCGATCTCCAGGACTGTCTAGATAGCTATGGATTTCGTCTTTTATGACTTCTTTTTCTTTTTCCAATTCTTTTACTGGAAAATTGCTTTTAAAAACAACATCCGCCAATAAGTCGGCCGCCCTACGAAAGTCTGTTTTTAGGAAGCTGGCATGGATGATGGTTTCTTCTTTAGAGGTGTAGGCATTGAGCTCTCCACCCACATCATCTAAACGCGACAATACGTGGTATGCCTTGCGTTTTTTGGTGCCTTTGAATAGGTTGTGCTCTATAAAATGTGCCAATCCCTGCTGATGTTCAAGTTCGTCTCTTGAGCCAGCTTTGATGGCCACAGCCATGTGTGCCACGGTACTTTTTTTGTACTGAAAAGCACAACGCAGGCCGTTCGGCAAGGTGAAGCAATGGGTATGAGGCATTATTTTTCGTCGATGACTTCTAGCAAGGTTCGGAACGCGAGTGCGTGATTCCCCCAAGCTTTCAATGATTTATCTCTGAGCTCCGGCGCATACATCTGCATGTATAGCTTAATGCTTTCCAAATCGCTGGCGCGGTATTGAATGCTGTAGCTCGGGTGTTCTTGTTCTTGCTCTGGAAATACTTCCGTGAACAAGTAGCTTTTAAACATTCCAGTTTCCATCACCTCTGGGATGTGGGTCTTTAGCATCCACTCCTTCCATTGGGTTTCAATGGAATTATCCACGGCTACCGTCACGTTATAAATGTGTTCACTCATGATGTAAAGGTACGGTAGAACTGTCTTGCTTCTTCAGTGTAAAGACCATTGGGATATTCCACCAAATAGTCTTCTAACTCCTGGGCCGCAGAATCAGATTTCAGGAGTGCGGACATTTTCGCGGCGAAGTAAATGCCCTCTTCCAACCACATGCCGCCTTTGGATACTGCTTCGAGTTGGATAAAGTATTCTCTAGCCTGTGCATATTGGCCCAACTGTGCATGCAGCCTACCCAACCTTAGCAACAGGTCGTCATAGAGCTCATGGGCAATGAGGATGTTTAAGAGACTTTCGTACTGTTCAAGGGCCTGGCTGTATTCCCACTGCGCCTCGAGCAGGAGGGCCTCTTTCATGAGTTGAAGTCCTTCCATAAGGGTATCCTCCACAGTGTTGGCGCTGATCAGTAGCGCATATTCCATGGCATCATTGGCGATGGTTTTGCTGGTGCTTTTCAAGAGGACTTCGAGTTGTGTTTTGGCCCAAGTGATATCTCCTCGGTACAACGCACATAAGGCCTTTTCCAATCGAGCTTGGTCGCCTTCCTCAGAATCTCCCAAAAGCTGTTCTGCCCGTGCGTAATCCATGAGAGCCTCGTCAAACTGACCATAGCTGCGTTTAGCATCGGCTTCGGTGAGGTAGACCAATCCGCGTTGCTTGCCGGCAGGGTACATATCTCTCAGCAGCGCTAGGTTTTCACTGTGCGCAATGAGGGCCTTCGGAGATTTTGGCAAGACTTTGAACTGCTGCGATTCCCGGTAGAGCTCCCACTGAAAAACCCTGCGTTGGCTGCCCATAGGGTATTGGCTGCTCAATTGCTGAAACTCATCGATGAGGTTGCTGGCCACATAGCTTTGAGCGAGTTGGACGAGCACATATTCTAGCCTTCCCACATACCGAAGCTCTTGGGCATTGGAAAGCAGGAATTCTAAAGCATCCTGAGCCAATGGGTGCTCCCCAAGTTCCACACATTCTTGTGCGATCTCAATCAAAGGCTCCACTGCCAGCGGTCCCTGCTTGGAGGAAGCTTTTAGATAGGAAATGGCCTGAGCAAAGTTTCCTTCTTGCCGTAGGACGAAGAGGTAGAGCTGCTCAAATAGGGGATTGGCCCCACGCTTCAAGGCTTCGAGCAGGACCTTTTTAATCGTCCGGCTATGGATTCCACTCTCGTCGAAGCTGAGGTTCTGTGCAATCTTGGCTTCAATGGTAGCGAGGTACCCGCGGTTTTGTTGCAAGGCTTGCAGGTAGGCTTGGTATTGCAATTCATATTGGCCCAATTGTGCATGCAGCAACGCCCGCTCGTAGGCCACATTAATTTGCGGTTTCTCCGCTTCGGCAAGTAGGTACAAATCAATGCCTTCCTGCACGTAGCCATAGCGCTCCAATTGCTGCACGGTCGCACGCACGGAAAATGGATTGCTGCGCGTTAAGTTTTCTATGACCAAATAATCTGGACCGCGTCGGTCCAAACTTTTCGATAGGTGCCAATAATCGACATAATATTGCGGACGCATTTGCCCATGCGCCTTTGCTTGACGTTTGGCCAATTTCGTTGCGGACACCGAATCTTCATTCAACAAATAGGCTTGAAGCAACTTCTCATAGGCCGGACCCGTGGGGTTTTCCTCATGCCTATCTTCTATGCACTCAATGGCTTCTTCTAGGGCAGAAACAGCTAATAGGGAATCACAGGGCACGCCCTTAGTCTGGGCGAAGGCCACAGTAGAGAATAAAAGGAAGAGTAGGGTCTTATTGCTGCGCATGTGGCGCCAAGATAAAACCTTTTAGAGAGTCTAATTGGGCCACCAATGATTCATAGTTGCGAAGGCATGAAAAACAGCCGCCGTAACTCTTGGCGATGACCTTATCAGCCGAATGTAGGGCTGTGGCTTCTTGAATAAAATAAGGTGCGGCATCCGCACTATCAAGTCTGCCAGCAGCGACATCAAAGCTCAAATGCCTGAGTTGCATGGTGGTGAACTCAGGATCCAATCCGTCGCTGTACGACCCGTTGACTCGGCCGAGGTATTTCACGCAATTGGCCATATCATATAACGGGCCTGTGTACATGCTTCTGTCCACTTGCAGCACTTCCATGTCGTCCAAATGTTCGGTGAAGAACACCTCAAAGGCGCCGAGGGTTTCAAAGGCCTCTTGCACTCGGTCCATATCGGTCGAGGCGATCACCTGCTCATGGCTTTCACTGAGGGTAATCATGGAATCCAGCTTTTGTGCCATCTCCATCTGCCAAGCTTGCTTTTGGCAGCTGCTCATAGATAGTGCGATTAGGGCAATGCCAAATACCTTGTTCATGCCTTAAGAAATCTTGTCGAATCCAGTGTAAGAAACCAATGCTTCAGGGATGCGGATGCCGTCGGCTTGTTGGTGGTTTTCCAGCAAGGCCGCCAATACGCGCGGCAAGGCCATCGCAGATCCAGTCAAGGTGTGGCACAATTGTGATTTGCCCTCTTCGTCCTTGAAACGCAGCTTCAAGCGGTTGGCTTGGAAGGTTTCGAAGTTAGATACGGAGCTCACCTCTAACCAGCGTTCTTGTGCAGCGCTGTACACCTCGAAATCATAGGTCAAGGCTGAGGTGAAACCGGCATCGCCTCCACAAAGGCGCAATACGCGGAATGGCAGTTCTAGTTTTCGCAATAAACCCGCGACATGGGCGACCATCTCGTCCAGACGGTCGTAACTGTTGTTCGGGTGATCGATGGTGACGATCTCCACTTTGTCGAACTGGTGTAATCTGTTCAACCCACGTACATCTTTGCCGTAAGAGCCTGCTTCTCTTCTAAAACAAGGCGTGTAGGCCGTGCTCTTGATAGGAAAGTCATTGGCATTGACGATCTCATCGCGGAAAATATTGGTGATGGGCACCTCTGCGGTTGGAATGGCGTACAAACCGTCTACCGGCATTTCGTACATCTGACCTTCTTTATCAGGTAGCTGCCCCGTTCCATAGCCTGAAGCGGCATTCACGAAGTGTGGCGGTTGGTATTCTGTATATCCTGCTGCGCGGTTCTCGTCTAAGAAGAAATTGATCATGGCACGTTGCAAGCGAGCGCCTTGATTTACGTATACAGGGAATCCAGCTCCAGTAATTTTTACCCCCAACTCGAAGTTGATCAGGTTATACTTTTCGGCCAATTCCCAGTGTGGCTGCGCATGCTCTCCCAACGATGGAATATCGCCCTCACGGCTCACTTCTTCGTTGTTGTTTTCATCCCTCCCGGCTTTCACGCTTTCATGGGGAACATTCGGCAAGGTCAACAACAGTTCGTGCTCGCTATCTGCCACCGCCTGAACTTGCTCGTTCAGTTCCTTAATGGCTTCTTTTAATCCAGCAGTCTGGGCCTTCAATGCATTGGCTTCGTCGCCGCGTCCGCTTTTGTAGAGAATGCCTATTTCCTTCGCTAATTCATTGCTCTGGTGTTGCTTTTCCTCTAAATCGTGACGGATAGAACGTCGTTTTGCGTCCAATTCTATGAGCGTATTCACGGTTTCTGTGGCATCAATACCGCGCTTTTTTAAGCCTTCGATAATGGCTTCTGGCGCCTTTCTGATTCGCTGAATTTCCAGCATGCTGTTTAGATTTATTCGTTGATTGAGACGACGTTCTCAATTTCCGGTACGTACTTTTTGATGGTGGTTTCAATACCGCCTTTTAAGGTGAAATCGCTGACCTTACAACCGACGCAAGCTCCATGAAATTGGACCTTAACGGTAGTTCCCTCAACAGCAACGACGCTCACATCTCCGCCGTCATTAGCAAGGAAGGGACGAACTTCGTCGAGTGCTTTTTCTATGCGTGGAATCAGATCGCTCATAACCTATTTTGTTGAGCATCCTGCCATGGTCGTAATCCTCACAATCTCAGTGGGAGGAAGGTTCTCATTGCGCTTTGCTACCTCTGATACAATATTACGAGTGATTTCTTCAAAAGCCAACGGTATGGCTGTTCCTTCTTGCAAGGCAGCAGGACGTCCCACATCACCCGCTTCGCGGATGCTTTGTACTAACGGCAGTTCTCCTAAGAATGGAATGTCTAACTGCTTCGCCAAATTCTGTGCACCTTCTTTTCCAAAGAGGTAGTATTTGTTCTCCGGCAGCTCCGGTGGCGAGAAATAACTCATGTTCTCGATAAGTCCGAGAACCGGCACACTGATTTGGTCCATTTTGAACATGGCCACTCCCTTTCGCGCATCTGCCAAAGCCACCTTTTGTGGGGTACTTACTATTACAGCACCGGTCACGGGTACGTTTTGTACCATGCTAAGGTGAATATCTCCTGTTCCTGGAGGGAGATCTACGAGTAGAAAGTCTAATTCTCCCCAGTGTGCATCATGAATTAGTTGCGTCAAGGCCTTTGTTGCCATCGCCCCGCGCCATACCACGGCTTGGTCCATTTGCGCGAAAAATCCTAGCGACATTATCTTAACACCATAAGCCTCAACAGGACCCATCTTATTTTTACCGTCCACATGAACACTCATGGGTTTGGCATGCTGCACATCGAACATCAAAGGCGCCGAAGGCCCATAGATATCTGCATCAATAAGTCCCACTTTAAAGCCCATCTTGTGCAAGGTGATCGCCAGGTTTGCTGTTACGGTACTCTTTCCCACACCACCCTTGCCAGAGGCGATGGCTATGATATTTTGTACACCCGGGATCGGTGCGCCCTTAATGGGATTAGCGGGGGTGTCCTTAGCACGCTCACTCACGCTCACATTCACTACCACCTTGGCTTTTTCATTCACTCGGTCGTGAATGGCCTTCATAATATCAACCTCTAATTTCTTTTTGCTCTGTAGGGTCGGGCTGATGCTTTCTACATCTACAATCACCTCGTCCCCGAAAATCTGAATATTACGCACTAGATCAGCCGCCACAATATTGGCTTCCGTGCTGTTGCCTACCTGGCTCAATGCTTCTTGTATATCAGCTTTTTTCATATGGAAAGAAATAGGGTTACAAAAGTAATAACCACTACCTTCACATTAGGTTTTAATCGATGGAAAGTACGGCAGCAATATTCATAACTGGAGCAACGGGCCAATTAGGTTCATTCATCCTAGCCGATCTTCTAGGTTTAACAGGTCGCCCAGCACACCCAGGGCCCATTTATTGTGCCTACCGCGCCTTGAGTAGTTTCGAGCAACTGGAGATGACCGCCACCTTCCTCGGACTCGAATCCCACACCCTCCATAAGCACCCACAGGTACATTGGATTCCGCTCGATCTACTGAATAACCACGAGGCTATCACTGCCTTGCCGGCTCAAGATCACCAGTGGGAAATCATCCACGCCGCGGCAGTCATTGATGTAAATAAGGGCACCTCCGGGTCCAATCCCAATGTTCGTTTGACGGAAGAGGTATTGTTGCTTGCCGAAGCATTGAACGCCCAACACTTCACACAGATCTCTAGCATTGCAGTTATGGGAAATACTGCTGCCCTGGACGAAGAAACTGTCCTAGAGGTAGCCGACTTCCAACCCAACAAGAGCAAAGACTCCATAGGCACGTATGCCAAGAGCAAGATTTTAAGTGAACTTGAGGTGTGGCGTGCCCATCAAGAAGGAATGAGTATTAGTATTGTTCGCCCAGGGGTCATCGTTGGCATGGGGCCTATCTCGGTATCTCCGCAGGAATTGTGGTGGCGCTTGTGGCACAAGAAACTTCCCATCAGTACGGACGGTCGTACCGGAATGGTAGATGTTAGGGACGTAGCTGAAATTGTGGGCCGAGCGCATCGCGAGCGCTTACAAGGTCCCTTCGTGGCAGTGGGCTCCAATCCAGAATTCCATGACCTTCTGTGTGGGCTGCGCGATGCGCTCGGCCGAGATCAAAAATTACGACCACTGAACCGCGACCCTTGGCTTCGTCGCATGCGGACGCTGGATTCATTGAAGCATTTGCCTGTTGTAGGTAGGTTCTTTGGCGCTTCGATGCGCATCATGCTCTTTAGCCGTAATACCTACAACGGTGAGAGTGGTGCGGCGTTATTAGAGAATGGGTATCGCCCCGCCGAAAAAACCTTCCAAGAGATGGGGCGCGCCATGCGCGAGGCCTTAGAAAAGGCATAAAAAAACCCGATTCTTTCGAACCGGGTTCCTTCGTCTAAAACAAAATTATCGTTACGCGTTAGGTACAACGCTAACGTAAGACTTGTTGTCTTTTTTCTTGCGGAACTCAACCTTACCGTCAACTAGCGCGAACAATGTGTGGTCTTTACCTACACCTACGTTCTCACCTGCTGCGTGCTTTGTACCACGCTGACGTACGATGATGTTACCTGCAATTGCATCTTGGCCACCAAAAATCTTGATACCCAATCGTTTACTTGCTGATTCGCGTCCGTTTTTCGAACTACCGACACCTTTCTTGTGAGCCATAATCTATCTAATTATTCTGCTTTTTTAGGAGCTGCTTTCTTGGTCGCTGGCTTTTTAGCCGCAGGCTTCTTGGCAGTTGTTGCCTTTTTAGCTGCAGGTTTTTTAGCCGCTGCCTTTTTAGGAGCTGCTTCCGCGTCTTCAGTTGCCTTCGCTGCAGCTTTCTTAGCTGGAGCTGTCGCAGTGATTTTATTAATAGTAATTGAAGTGAACATTTGACGGTGACCATTCATTTTCTGGTAACCTTTACGACGTTTTTTCTTGAAAATAAGAACTTTATCGCCTTTCACTTCGCCATTGACAGTTGCTTCTACTAAAGCACCATCTATAACCGGGGCGCCAACCTTTACATCACCACTATCTTCGATCAAAAGGACACGGTCAAACTTAACCTTCTTTCCTTCTTCAACGTTCAAGCGGTTTACGTACAAGCGTTGGTCTTTCTCAACTTTGTATTGAAGCCCTGCTATCTCTACAATTGCGTACATTATACTTGTTTTTAAGGGCTGCAAATATAGAACAAACTTGTGATAAACAAAGTGTTAAAATAAATGAGTTTGAAAGAATATCCTTGCTGGGGGTGAGGGCGGCCTTGAATTGGCCCTTATATTTGAGCAACCTTAACAAATACTTCATGAAAAAGATGGTATTGACCGGGTTGCTGCTTTCGACACTAAGCGCTTGGTCTCAAAACAACATTGCCTTTGAAGAATACGATTTGGACAATGGGTTGCACGTCATTCTACACGAAGACCACAGCACGCCTATTGCGGCCGTAACCGTACTCTATCACGTTGGCTCTAAAAACGAAAATCCAGAACGCACGGGTTTCGCGCACTTCTTCGAGCACCTGCTCTTTGAAGGAAGTGAAAACATCGGTCGCGGTGAATTTGATAGCTACGTGACCAATGCGGGCGGGGCTTTGAATGCCAACACTTCGCAAGACCGCACGTTCTACTTTGAATTATTGCCGTCGAACCAAATGGAATTAGGCCTTTGGTTGGAGAGCGAGCGCATGTTGCACGCGAACATTCAAACCGTAGGGGTAGAAACCCAGCGCGAGGTAGTAAAGGAAGAGAAGCGTCAGCGCGTGGACAACCAGCCCTATGGGTCATGGTTGGAGAACATGATGAAGCGCTTGTACACCGAGCATCCGTATAATTGGGTTCCTATCGGTTCTATGGATCATTTGAATGCGGCCCAATTAGACGAGTTCATGGCCTTCTACAAGAAATTCTACATCCCGAACAATGCCACCTTGAGCATTGCCGGAGATATTGACGTTGAGAAGACCAAAGCGTTGATTGAGGCTTACTTCGGCGATATTCCTTCCGGTACTCCGGTAGCACAACCGACAGTAGTGGAGCCGCCACTAGGCGGGGAGAAATCGGCCACGATCTATGATAATATCCAATTACCTGCTGTAATGATGGGCTACCGCATGCCTCCACAAACCTCTGATGATGCGTATGCGCTTCAGATGGCATCAACAGTATTGAGCGGTGGACCTTCTTCACGTATGTACAAGCGCTTGGTCGATCAAGATCAAACGGCCCTTCAAGTATTCTCCTTCCCATTCTCTTTGGAGCAAGGCGGTGCCTTCATCACCTTCTCATTGGCAAATGCTGGAAAAACCATCGACGACATGGTTCCTGCCTTGGAAGAGGAGATTGCCAACTTACAGAACGAGCTCATCTCAGAGCGTGAATTCCAGAAGATCCAAAATCAAATGGAGAGCAGGTTCGTACAGAGCAACTCAACCATGGCGGGTATTGCCGAGAGCTTGGCTGATTACCATACCTATTATGGTGATGCCAACCTCATCAACACCGAGCTCGAGCGTTACC
>Ga0255774_10001749_pt1 | contig 17355 bp, 10 predicted proteins | sample 101ome_17_FD_179972 | JGI IMG/M metagenome (GOLD analysis project Ga0255774, IMG submission 179972) | Coastal salt marsh microbial communities from the Groves Creek Marsh, Skidaway Island, Georgia - 101407AT metaG (version 2) | ecosystem: Environmental > Aquatic > Marine > Intertidal zone >...
GAGCGAATATACAAATGATATCACGCGCGCGCGACCGCACGCACGGATGGACGCGTCTCTTTTTTTTGCATTCGTTTTCGATTCACATCTCCTTCTCCCTCTTCAGTGCGCGCCTCCCGTCGTCCGGATCCCCCCGTCATCGCGCGTTCCGTCCGGTACGTCTGGGCGTCGTCTAGATAGAGACCCGCTCGTCGCGCGCGCGCTTCACGCGCTCCCGCGTCGTCGTGTCGTCCGCGTTCGTTCGTAAATGTCACTTTTACGACGCGCATCGTCGTCGACGCTGGATGCGATCGTCGCCCGCGCGCGGCGATCGATGGAGTCCCTCTGTTCGTCGTCGTCGTCGCGCGCGCCGACGATCGCGGTTGGCATGTCCGGCGGCGTCGATAGCGCCGTCGCGGCGTGGGCGCTCAAGGCGTGCGGCGCCCGCGTCGTCGGCGTGCTCATGCGCAACTGGGACGCATCCGAGGAAACCGGCGGGCGAGACGACGTGGGCAGAGGGTGCGCGCACGGAGAGGATAGAAAATCGGCGAAAGCGTGCGCGGAGAAGCTCGGGATCGAACTCACCGAGGTGGATTTCACGCGAGAGTACTGGAACGACGTGTTCGAGCCGTACCTGTCGGCGTTCGACGACGGGGCGACGCCGAACCCGGATTTGGAGTGTAACCGAATGGTAAAATTTGGATCGCTGTTGGAACACGCGACGGAACGGATGGGAGCGGATTATCTCGCCACCGGACACTACGCGAGGATCGAGAGGTGTGGCGACGGCGAGGTGCGGTTGTTGAGAGGGGTGGATGGGAGCAAGGATCAATCGTATTTTTTGGCGTCGGTGCGAGGGGAGTCGTTGAAGCGCGCGTGCTTTCCGCTGGGCGAAACGTTGAAGACTGAGACGAGAGAAGCGGCTCGAACGCTCGGATTGACGTCCGCGGCGGAGAGGCGATCGAGCGCGGGGATATGTTTCATCGGACGAAGACCTTTCGGGGAGTTTATAGGCGAGTACATTGCGCCAAAGGAGGGCGCGTTCGTCGACGTGGAGACGTCGCAGCCGATTCGAGACGCCCCGCGGCACCGAGGATTGGCTTCGTACACGGTGGGACAACGCGCGAAAATCCCCGGTGCGTCTCGACCGTGGTTTGTCGTCGGTAAAAACGTCGCCGCCAACGTCGTGTACGTCGCGAGCGGGAGCGATCACGACGCGCTCTTTTCATCTTCGTGCGTCGTCGCCGACGAATTTTGGGTCGCCGGCCGACGTCCGAGCGCGCCGACGGTTTCCGAGCGTTTCCACGCCAAGGCGCGCTACGCCTCCCCGCTCATCCCGATCGACGCTCACGGCGTCGATCAATCTAACAGAGATGACGCGTTCAAACCGTCGGTATTCTCGGCGGCGTACGCGCCTCGATCGACGAATGTCCCGTCGTTTCGCGTCTCGTTCGATAGACCCGAGCGCGCGTTGACACCTGGTCAAGCGCTCGTCGTTTACGACGGCGACGTCTGTCTCGGTGGAGGCGTCGTCGAACGCGTCGGCGAAACGTCTTTCGAAACGAAGAAGAATAGGACGGATTAACCGTCAATCTAGTCGAATGTAGCACCGATCAACGCTTTGCGCTTTGCACGTCGCTTTTTCAAGTGGGCTCAACTAACTTTGAGGTCGCGCCACTTCACCGCGCGATGCCAGCGATCCTCGACCGGGTGTTTGAGTTCGTAGGAACCCGGGTGACGCCGAGACGATCACCCGCGAGGTTTTTCTGCGATGGATGGGGCGATCTCGCCCTCGCGCGGGACGTCACGCGTCGCGCTCGCGCGTACGTTAAACGAGAAGATGCAACGAAGATTGAGCCTCACGATGCGCGACTCTTTGAAGCCGTGCGGGACGTAAACATCGTCTGGGGACCGGAAACTCGCGCGGAAAAAGGGTATGGGGTTGATGTTCGACGGTGGGACGCGACGTTCGCGTCGCCGATGGCGGATGCGTTGCCGGAAGAGTCAAAGTTGGTGCGGTTCGCGAGACTGCGAAGAGCGACGCGACTGGACGACGGCGATGATGGTCGCGATAAAAAGAGACGGATAGCGGTGTTGTTACCGTGTACGGGGGATATGTATGAGTGGTTTCGGCGAGGAATCGCTCGGGAGCTTCTCGCGGAAGGGGTGGATTGCGTGATTCCGACCATAGCGTATTACGGAGAGCGGAAACCGGCAAAGCAGTGGAGGCACGTGTTGACCACCGTCGCCGACGCAAAGATTCAATTGAGCGTGACACCGATAGAGATGGTGGCGCTGACACGCGCGTTGAAAACAGAGGCGGAGAGGGAAGGGTACGCTGCGGAGTTTTGTCTCGCTGGGGTTTCGCTCGGTGGCACGATGAGCTCGTTGACGGCGTGCGCGTTGGCAAGCGAGCGAGAGGTCCCGTCGAGCGCTGTCGCAGTGTGCTGCGTCGCTGGAGCCGCAGATTGTTATCCCTACGTCGAAGGGAGCATAGAAACTAGATTATCGTGGGATGTTTTGTGCGAAGCCGCCGAGGAAGAAGGAGGTGAGCTGGTGACGCCTCTGACGAAGACGCGAGCCAAGGAGCGACTCCTCGAAATCATGGAGGATTTGGACATGACGCATCTCCTCGTGGAGGATTCAGTCAACGCCGCCGTGTGCCTGACGGCTGATCAGGATAGATTCGTCGGTCCCCGCGCAAACTCAAAGGTACCCGCGGCGCTTCAAAAAATGCTCTCGAATGGGAAGAAGGTTTGGCGCGAAGAGTTCCACGGTGGACATTTATCATTTTTGTTTGGGCACAAGCACGCGATCGCTCCGTCCATCAAAAGAGCGTTCGACATGCTTGATCAAAGCTGAGACTAGAACAACGTGATATCATTATTTAAAAAATACTCTTGGCGGGCCAACGCGGCCCAGTGTTACATAAAAATAAAAATTGCGTCACTCTTGAATGCGCCCGATCCAAACCAAGGCGCCGAAAACGATGCGCTTGGCCCATCTCCGCTTTCGTCCTCGCACGCGTCCTTGGTCTTCTTCCGGAGCAGAGACATCTTTGACCTCTTGCGATCGTCGCGCCACAGAGTTAGGATCCGCCAATTCGCTCACGAGATTGACGAGTTTTTTGATGCGCCTCTTGATGCGCTGCCTCTTGCCCAATCCATCGCGTCCGCTGAAGCGATACTCGCGACTAACATCCGTCGGCGCAAAGTGAGGCTCCGCGGTACCTCTTGGCGAGACAAGATGCTCCGAAGTTTCGCCCTCGTTATCGCTCTGCGGTAGGCTCGTGCGTCCAGTTGAGAATTGCGTCGTCTCAACGTTTTCTCGCGTCGTTGGCGGTGACGGAATGGCGGCAAAATCCTTCATCTTCTCTCCCGCCTTGACTCTTCTCTGAAGTTCTCGATCAAACGTAGCCATGTAGCCGTCGAGTCCTTTCGCAGCGGCCACGTGCGCGAGCCGAGGAGGAACGCCTGGGTCTTCGTAGTAGACCGAAACGTATTGACTGCCGTTCACGTCCGAGTTCTTCCCAACCATGATGGCACTATACAGAGATTTAACATCGACAGCTTTAGAACCCATCATCTGTTGCAGCTTAAGCTTCGATTTCATTGCCGAGGTCGAACCCAGGGCGTCTTTGCAGATACACGTCGCCATTTCGGTCTTCGGATCGTACCACATGCGTCGGGTTACGAGATAGTCGCGCGGCGCCATAAGCCGAGGATACTTCAAGCGCCAATAAACTGCATCCTGAGCAGTGAAAGGCTTCTTTTTGTTCTGTGGATCTTCACGCTCGATGCACGTCGGATGCATCGTCGTCGGATCCCACTTTTGCCTTCCAAGTAAATCAGTCTGTGCGTGGAACAAAACCTCCACGGGAACTCCACTCGCGACCACCTCTGTACGGAACTTCGCAATGCCCTTCTTCATCATGCGTTTATCCTCCGCTGACACGCCACGAAGCATTCTGTAGGTGCAACAGCCAACTTTACCGCTCGCAATGACGTCCCACTCACCCTCATCGTTCGCCACAGCCGTAGCAAAGTCTTCGTAATCCTTATTCGTAACAGTATCCCTAATGTCATCCGCTAGCGTCGACGGCACCGTGCTCGCCACTGTATCGTCCCATCCCACATCCACCGCACGATGCGCCAAACCAGCGTACACACCCTTCACCGTCCACACCGGCGCACTCAGAACCGTCATGACGGCCCATTTCATCAAGGCGTACGCCAACTTTATCGCTAAAACCGCCAGACGGTCCGGCGGTGGCGTATTCTGATCCATACGCATTCCCCTAAAGATGGACCTGTACACCAAAGACGTCACCCACATCATCAGCACTCTCAAAGACATTGTCCTGGCCGTCATCTGCCCTCGAGCGACGCGCACACCCATGGATCCAATCACCACCGCGCACGCGCTCTCTAGCCACGTCAGCGGTTCAGCCTCCGGCCTCTTGGCCTCACGCCGCCTCGCCCTCTGCCGTCTCGCCCGCTCCTTCCGTTCGCGCCGTCTCGCCCCGAACCCTCGTTTTCGCCGAGCAATCCCCGAGCCGTCATCTTCATCGTCGTTCACCCAAACGTCCCGGCGTCCGCGTCGTCTTCCCGCGTCGCGCTTTACAGCCGTCGCTTCGTCGTCGTCGTCCGTCGTCATGAGTTCCACCTGACACTCGCTCGCCATCGGTCCTTCGTGTGCGCGACCGACGTCCACGACGTCGCGATAACGCTGAACGAACACCGCGACGACGCGACGATCGCGTGCGCGACGCGCCGACGCGTCGCCCGGTGGTAGACTTTAGACTCTGTGTGAACCCGTGCCTCGTCAGCACGAAGGATAACGTCGACGAAAGGCGAGGACGGTTTCGATCCGGAAGCGACGAAGCGACGAAGCGAAACGAATCTACGCGGGGGAATCGTTTGAACGCGGAATCGTTCGAAAATTTCGCAATCGCGTCGCGTCGTATCGCGCCGGTGTCGGCGTGTGAAGGAAGAGAAGAGTCTTGCTCGTCGCGCTTTTTGTGATCTTATTCAGGGAGGAAGAGTCCGCGCTCTGACGGTCGTTCAACGATGGGTGAAAGTTACAACATAAATTCTCCGCCTAGTAATCGTCAAAGTTTTTGATATTCTTACCCTGTCGCCTCGCGGATTTCTTGTCGCTGGTTTGCTTCTTCTCTTGTAGCCTCTTGCGGTTGCCGCGCTCGACGTTCTTCTCGAGCTTCTTCTTTTTCGCCTTGTCCGATTTGCTCCCCGGAAGTTTCGCGGCGCGGTTGATGAAACTCTGCATCTTTTCCAGCGCGTCGTCGACGTTTTGACTCTGCGTGCGGTATCTCGTGCTGTTGACGACGAGCTCTCCGTTGGCGTTGATTCGGTTCTTCTCCGCCACGACGAGTCTATCCGCGCACCACTGCGGTAACCACCCATTTTTCACCGCCCCCGCAACGTCTAATCGCATATCACACTTTGTGTTCACCTTGTTTACGTTTTGACCGCCCGCACCTCCGGATCGCGCGAATGAGATGGTCACGTCGTCCTTTGTCACCGGTCGAGGCGGCGTCGTATCGACTCCCTTGGGCGGGAGAGGTAACTCGTCCCGAACTCTCGGTGCCGCGATTCCGCGTATCGCATCCTTATTACTCTTACCCTGCTCGTCCTCCATAAAATCATCGTCATCATCCTCGTCGTCATCCGCCCACGGATCGTCATCGAGCAAGTCGTCCTCGTCGTACAACTCGTCGTAATACCCGCCGCCCGCGCCTCTTCTCCCGCTCGCGTACCCGCGCCTCGTCGTCGTCGTCGTCGTCAACCGCGTCCCGCACCCGGCGACGATCGCGGACGTAAACCCTACCCGCGACGCCGATCGCGCGTACGACGTCGTCGTCGCGCACGCGCGACTCGCGCGTCGACATCGTTCGTGTTGCCCTGCGAGTGCGCTCGACGCTGCCGCTGTCGCCGCCGCTCGTTGTCGACACGCTCTCCGCACGACGCGATGCGACGCCGACGCCGACGCAAACTTTAAAGCCGCGATGCGGATGGATAACCGCGAGAGGAGCGACGACATGGTGGCGCGGTGGGTCGGTCGGTGTGCGTCGTGAAGTGGTGGTTGACGCGCATTTAAATTTCAATTTGCTTTACACGTCGCCTCGCTCGGGGCGGAGCGCGCGCTCGTCCACCGACCGATGATACCGCGACGAATCGCGACGTCGGTGGCGACGACGGCGTCGACGACGACGCGGGGGATCGCACTCGGTGCGTGGTCGCGGGGTGGTTTGTTTTCGTTCGTTGATGGCGCGGCTTTGACATCGACGACAACACCACCGGCGGCGCGCGCGTTCTCTGCGGCGCCGCGAGGCAGACACCGAACGAACAAAGGTGAGACGGAGGACGACGCGAAGAAGGCACTGTTGGACGACGCGCGAGCGACGCTTCGTGAACGACGCGAATCGGAAAAGAGCGCGCGGTCGAGCGTCGTGTTCGAAGAGGAGGTGCTTCCGGCGTTGCGTCACTTTTACGAAGAGATGGGGCACCTCTGCGTGCCGAGAGGGTACGTCGTGCCGCCGAACGCCGGATCACACATCGCCGGGATGCGGTTGGGACAACGGGTGGATCGGATTCGGTACCGCGGGGATTTCGTGAAGGGGTCGGCGGAGCGGTTGGCGGCGTTGGACGAGGTTGGGGAGGCGACGGGAGAAACGTTTGCGTGGGACGCCGAGGATTGGGTGTTTTATAAACAGGTGATACCGTGTTTGAGGTATTTTATAAAGTGTTTCGGACACGCAAACGTGCCGGCGAGTTACGAGACGCCGTCGAGGGCGGAGGAGTACGAAGAGGGGAACACGTTGAAGAGGTACAACATGGGATTCGCGCTCGGCCAACGAGTCAACGACATTCGAGCGAAAGGGACATTCATAGACGGTAGAACGGATAGATTTGACGCCTTGGCGAGGATGCAGTTTGTGTGGGACGACGAGGAGTGGACCTGGCGCGAACAGCTCATCTTCTCGTTGCAGATTTTCGAAAAAGTGCACGGCCACGCTAACGTGCCGAGCGCCTACGTCTTGGGCGAAATCATGGAGCCTCCGCCACTCAGCAAATTCCCGCCGGAATTCTTGCCAAAGCGTCTCCACGGCTTTGATCTCGGTTCCGCCGTGTCTCAAATTCGTCACAACAAGTTTAAAGACCGAAGTCCCGGGGTGGCTAAGAGCAGAATTAGACAGCTCGACGTCCTTGGTTTCGTCTGGAACAAGCGCGATTACGAGTTGAACTCTATATTGCTCCCCACCTTTCGCTGGTATTGCGCGCAATACGGTCACGGATTCATAGGTCCATCCTTTGTGGTTTCATCGATGGCGGTCCATCGATACAACGCCCCGCGCGCGGCGCTCAATTACCCGCTCGGCGCTCGATTGGAGGAATACGTCGCCCAACTGGAGAATGGCAAATTTTCACGCGAGGAGACCGAAACGCGCGCAAAGGTTCTCCTTCAGGCCGTCTACGACGGCAACAGAATTCACACCATTACCGGCTCCACGATGACGAGCTCACGTTCTGAAAACCCAAAGTTGCCGCGCGCGTTCTTCAACAAGTCCCGCCAGCGGCTCCACGACATTTTATCCGTCTTACGCGACTCGCCCGACGCCGATTCGTCGCGAGCGCCGTCCGAGCGCGAGTCTCCTCCTGGAAACAGCGACGACGAGACGGTGGAGTGAACGCCGTTCTATACCGGCGATCGCGTTGTATCTAGATGTATTGATTAATATAGTATCATTCGTTCGTTGTCAGCCCGCGCGCTCCCGCGTGAACACCATCTGTTACTGCTGGGCAACGGAACGCGTCAGACGGCGACGCGTCCGCGCGTTCCCACCCGCGTCGTGGATCGAACGCCGACGAAGAAAAGTAAAAGTACCCGTCGGTCGCGGTGAACGTACGAATAGGTGTTCGTCGTCGTCGGCTTGATTGATTGCTTTGTTTTTTTGAGACGAGTGCGACTGGGCACGCAATGGACGCGATGGACGACGCGGTGGAAGCGGTGGAAAGCGGCGGGTTTTACCTCGGTCTCGCGCTCACGCACGTGCCGATGATGATATTCATCGGATACGGCGTGTTGACGATCGTTGAGCGGGCGATGGGAAGCAGACGCGGGAAGATTCGGACGAGGCTTCCGACAGCGAGCGAGCTTCCGTTTGTGTGCTTGCAGTTGCCAATGTATAACGAACCGGCGTGCGCGAGACGGGCGATCGATGCGGCGTGCGCGGTGCGTTGGCCGAGAAATTTGATCGAGGTGCAGGTGATTGATGAGAGTAATGATGGGACGGAGGAGGTGGTGGACGCGGCGTGCGCGGATTGGAGAGAACGGGGCGTGGTGTGCGCGGCGATTCGACCGAGCAAGGTGTTGAGAGGAAAGGCTCGACAGACCAAAGCGGCGGCGCTGGAGTACGCGAGAACTCGGACATCGGCGGACTTTATCGTCGTGGTGGATGCAGACGCAATGTTGGAGGAGGATTATTTGGAGAAGATTATTCCGTATTTTTACGATGACGAAGCCGAGCGTAGGAGTGAAGTCGCCGTGGTTCAACCGGCGTTGAGCTTTAGAAACGCGACGCAGAACTTTTTGACGATGCATCAGGCATTCAAAATGGAAGCTGACTCCATCGTAGGTAACAGGGCATACATTCGAGCCTTTGGGTGCGTTCTCAAGACGGGGAGCGGCGCCATTTGGAGCGCGGCGGCGCTTCGCGCCGTGGGAGGCTGGGATCAATCGCTCCTCGCGCTGGAAGGCACGGACATGTCTATTCGCACGCGCATGTCGGGTTACACCGGTAAAGCTGCCGCGAACGTCGTCGTCGAGACCGAGTTGCCGTCGACTCTTAGTGCGTACAAGTCTCAACAACTTCGTTGGATGTGGACGTGGGCGCACTTGATGAAGAGACACTTGATTGAAGTCATGTTCAACTCGTACAATGGGATTTCGGGCAAGATGAAAATTGGCATACTGAATGGTAACTTTGCGCGCATGTGGTTCGCGGCGTCTCTGCTTCGCCCGGCGCAGTGGCTTTTGCTCACGGTTTGGTTGCTCGTGCTCCCCGAACTCATCGTTGACGGTATTTGGCTTGGAAACGCACATCATCTCGTGCACGGAGCCGTATGGTTGTACTTCCTTCCAGTGTTGCTCATCTTGAAGGGGGACACTTTTGCGGTGACAGATGTCGATAGCGCGTTATCTTCACCACCTAAATCGACGGGCGAAGCGGTGAGCACGGCGAGATCGACGCTGCGCAAGTTGAGTTGGATCATTCCGCACATGTGTTTCTCGCTCGGAATGATCGCCGTGAACTGCGTCGGATACTTGCGCGGGATTATAGGTTTGAATTTCCCGCCACGGGACGCTCCGGTGAGCCACCTGCGGACGCCGAAGATTGGTTTCGGTGACGTTGAACTGAGCGACGTCGATCGAGGCGCCGAGCAGTCGTGCAGCAAGGGTGAAATTTGGCAGATGGTGTTCGAAATGGGTTTCGTGATGGCGGGCGTCCGCGCCTCAGCCGAGCTGATGCGCTGGGAACCCACAGGAAGCACGGGAGTCGGGACGATGTCCCTGATTTCCGTCGTAGGTTTGGTGATTTCGGCGTGTTGCCTGTACGTTGCTGCCGGGAGCTGGGACGACAAGTGCGGACCGCGGACCAAGGAGCATTACTACCGCCGATCTAAGGCTGCGAACGCCGGCGAGCGCGCTGGTTTGCTCTCTAGAGAAAACGGTGGTAAGATGCAAGGCTCGACTAGCTCCACGAAGTTGCGAGGTTCCAATCTGGACGCTGTCGAAACAAGGAGCATGTCGGAATCGGACTTCACCGTCGGTGACGACGACGACGCAACTCGCGGACTCTCTTTGAATAACGACCGCGACATAAGCAAGGCGATCCGAAAGTACAAAAAGATGCGCGACAAGGATTTCGACATTGAAAACCTCAGTGAATACGCGCAGAGCGACATGACGAGCGTACATTCCGACAGTCGCGCGCCTTCCCACGTCAACTTTGGTTCTGTCCAACTGTCGCATGAAGACCTCGCTTCTGAATTCGGAAGCATGTACGATATTGACGTCAACGAAGACGATCGATCCGTCGATCTCGACGGTAAAGATCGCGCCGCGTTGCGTCGCGCGAAGCAAAACGAGAAGGATTCGTATTCGCGCGCCAAGCAGCTCAGAAGCGCCAATTTGCGCGTCAACATCGCCCCGTCTGTACCACAGTCGTGGAGCGGTCGACCACCGAAATCTCCGAGCTCGCGACCGCACTCGCACGAGAGCTCACCGGTGGCGCGCATGTCCCAAGGCGGAAGTCCAACGGCTGCGATCCAAACCTTTCTTCCGCCGAAACCGGCTAATAGAGTCGTCGCGACGTCAGAGTGGGTCGACGCGCCCATCGTCGAGGAAAATTAGACTTTGCGTAGGCGACGATTAGCGTTGCAATGTAAAACCCTGTACACTGGTACGACGACGATTGAAATGATTGTACACGCTGCACTCTTTTGTATTCTTACACTGCGTTTCCCGTCGATCCCGACGTTCGTTTCACAAACTACCTACCGGTAACTAAAATTCTAAAATCGCTCGCTCGTTCTACTCGTCGGAAATGTTTCTCTCCCGCATGCGCCGCACTCTTTCAAAGTGTAAACCCCGAAGCATCGCGTTCACCTCGGTGTACGTCGATACCGCGCGTTCCATCACCCCGTTCCATCCGTTTCGAAATCGTCCTCCGCCCGGTTCGTTCGTCGTCGTCTCATTCTCCAATCCCACGTTTGGTGCCGCTTCGTCATCTTCATCGACATCGTGAAGCACCCCCCGCGACCCGTTCCCGGTGTTCATCCGTTTCACCGCCCTCTGTAATTCCTCCACCGTTTCTTCATCCCCCACGGACGTCGTCGTCTCCGTCTCCGTCCCGCGTCGCCCGCGCGTCGTCGACGTCGTCCTCGTCGTTCGTTCGCGTTTACTCGAACCGCCGTTCCCCTGCGAACGCATGTCCGTCCGTCCGTCTTCCGTCTTCCGTCGCGACGCCAAACCGCCGTCGCGACGCGAGAGACGACCGAGGATAATTTTTATAAATCCGTTCCGCGTGACGCGCGAGGCGGTCGCGCGTCGCGCGTCGGCGTGTGCGGGCTGTCTACCAAAATCCAAGAGCGCGTCACAACGAGACGCGAACGCCGCCGTTCCGCGCATGCCGGGAGGAGGAAGCGGACCGCGACGCGGAGGCGCGTCGTCGTCGTCGAAGAAGAAGAAGAAGAAGACGCCGGAAAAAAAGTTTAAAAAAGGCAGCGTCGCGAAACACAAGTCTACGACGCTCGTGTTCGGGGAGGCGACGTTCGATGACGATAAACGAAAAGAGTGGGTGACTGGGTACCGAAAGAGAAAGAATGGACGAAGGAAACAAGCGGCGAAGGATATCGAAGAGCGCGCGCGGAAGGAACGGATCGCGGCGAGAAAAGAACGGAGAGACGCGGAGAAGATTGCGCTCGGGTTGTTCGATGACGACGGGGGCGGTGATGGGGGCGATGACGCCGGCGCGAGCGAGAAGCCGACGGCTGCCGACGCGGAAAAGGTGGAACGCTTCGATTCGGGAACGACCGTCACCATCGCCGCGGGGTTCCCCGGGATGTTCGATGACGACGCGTGACCGCGTCATCTCTGTGTTTTCTCCGTCGCGCACGCGTCACGGATTCGTTCCTCGGTGTCGCGCGTTTGTAATGATAAGAAAGTCTTTGCGTCTGTAAAAACAATCGAGGCTGCGTCACAACTCGCCTCTGCAGAGGCTGAAATCGAGCCGATTTGGGGTTCGTTCGAGACGAAAGATGCGACGACGACGACGAACGAACGGTCGCGTCGCGATGGCGACGACGGCGGCGACGACGATGAGCGCGCTCGTCGTCGTCGCGTTGACTGGTGCGTGCGCGAACGTCGTCGCGAACGTCGAAATGCGTACGAGTTGGAACGTTGGATTGTGCAATCGAGCGACTTGATTCGCTTAATTATCCCGACGATGCGACGCGACTGGCGAACGAACGCGCAGAGAGACTGACGAGCGCGGTGAAAACGAATGGTTTTGTGACGATGACGCAGGTGTCGGTGCGATTGAGGCGCGCGCAGAGGCGCTTCCGACGGTAAACGTGTCGGGCGTGTTCAACACCAAAGGCTTGAGTTGTCCGGAACACGAGTGCGAGCGGTGCCCGCCGCCGCTGAACACGGCGCCGTTTCACGCGCCCGTCAACTTTACGGGAATTGATGTCGTCGCGTGTAGGTACCGGGCAGAGGTATGCGAGGCGATTCGGACGGAGATTAAGTTGTGCAAGCGACACGCGAGAGGATTGTGCACAGAGACGGATACGCGCATCAAAGCGAAAGCCAAGTGTCGACGCGAGGTGAACAGGATTTGGAAGACGCGATGTAAAGAACAGCGCGTGGTGATGGTTTCGCGGGTTGAAACCATCATGAAGCGGTTCGATGAGGTGCGGAATAAGATTATGACGACGAGAGAGTTGCGTCAGGAAGGTGGATCGGGCAACGACTTGACCATGTTGGAAACAGAGCTGGCTCGTCTCAAGACGGGTATCGGACACGCGTTCGATGAAGTGCGCGATAACGCCGGAGGTGTGGCTGTCGGACGCATGTCGGACAAGATGGAACAGTTTGTGCACGGGCCTTCGACGCTCGATACGGTTTCGGACATGCAGCGCGTCCTAGAATCGATGAGCTATGGCAGAGAGGAACTCGATGGTTTACTCTCGACGGCGAGGCGGTTGTGCAACTACGAGGCGAGCCTGAGCACTTCGGACGGTAAGGTGATGTGCGAAGACATGGAGGAAAAGGAGAAGCTGTCGGAGAAGCGCATGAACAGGTGCGCCGCTCGCGTCAGCGACTACCTCACGTCGACAGCGAAAATCGACGCTCTCATCGTAGAAAAGAACCGTAGATTCCAACTCTTAGAGTCTCTCGACAAGTTTATGAAGAGCTTCAACGGCGCCTGGGTGGCGTCCGAGCACGATTTCGCGGGCGAATTCGACGACGAATTCCCAGAGGAACCGTCGACGCAATTCAACCTCACCGAACACGTCACCACCGGCATCATCAACTCGCTCATGGACCACTACACCACCGCCAGCGCGCGCAGAGCCCTGGCGACGGCTGAAGTCGAAGAGTCTGCGCTTTGCGCACAAATCATTCCACGCTTCCAGCTCTCCCTTCTCGGCTCTGGCTTCAAGCGGGGCGACCTCGTCTGTCCGCCTCCGCACGGCACCTTTATCGCCGGTCGCGAGCTCCCGGATTGGTCGGCATACTTTTTATTCCTCTTTGGCGTCGGCATCGGCGTCGCCGTCGCCGTCGCGACCAACCATGCCCAACAAGCCGTAGATTTCGTGCAGGCGAACGGGTCCATCGTCGCCGCCGTCGCCGTCGTCGTGCTCGCCGGTCGGTTCTTTTAAAGTTGTAAATCGATAACGAACCAATGTTCCGAATGAATCACTGTTTACCCATACTAATGTCTAAGCACAAAAAGTGCACTCGACTCGCGCCTTGACTCCATTCGCCGCCGCGCACCAGCACCAATGTCGCGCGCGTTCGCCCGCACCGTCGCGACCGCCGTCGCCTCGCGCGCGTTCCCACGCGTCGACCTCCATCGCGCGCGGCGCCTCGCGCCGTGGGGGTCGCGTCACGCGCTCAACACGTCGAGTTTGCGTCAACAAAAAGTGCACGACGAGAGCCACCCGTCGGCGCTCGCAGCGAAGAAAACCGAAGACGACGACGACGGCGGAGACGAGGGATCGACGACGAGCGAACGACTCCACGCACCGTCTCTGCATAGATTTTACGTCGACGAACCCTTCGGTGCCGGCGCGCGGGTGGCGCTGTCGAGAGAGGAGAGCCGACACGCGACGCGCGCGCTGCGGCTCAAACCGGGCGACGCGCTCGAGGTGTGCGATGGCGTCGGTGGACTCGGTCTCGGTCGGCTGATGGAGACCACGGCGAAAGGAAACGAAGCGGTGGTGGAGGTGGAAGCGATGATTGAGGACGAATTGGGGAGCGGGATGGATTGGGAGGTGGTGGCAGCGTTCGGCGGGTTGAAGGGCGGCCGAGGCGACTGGTTGGTGGAAAAGGCGGCGGAGCTCGGGGCGAGGACGCTGACTCCGCTGTTGACGGAGCGGTCGGCGGCGATCGGGAAGGGAGAAGGGAGTGGGCGGGAGAGTCGATGGGGACGCGTGGCGCACGCGGCGAGTAAACAGAGCCTGAGAGCGTGTGGATTGATTGTCAATGCGCCGACGGATGTCGCCGAGCTGTGCGCAGAAATCGAGCGAGACGGATCGTCGCGTTTGACGCTCTTGGCGGCTGCTGGCGCGCCGCCTATCGGGGACGTCGTGCGCGCGGCTGGTGCGGATGTAGCGAGATCCGGTAGGATACTGATTGGACCGGAGGGTGATTTTACCGATGAGGAGATTGAGCGGATGGTTCGGGCGGGAGCGAGACCTGTGGGTTTGGGGGCGCTGCGTCTTCGCGTCGAAACCGCCGCCATCTCCGCGTTAGCTGCGGTCTCAGCCTTGAACGAGGAATCTAAGTGATTTCGCGACGCGCTGCGTTCGTTTTCTTTGCCTCTCAACTTGTTGTATCACAATTTCTCAAGTGGATGTAAAAATCTCTAACGCGCGCGCGATGCTAAGTGTTTTCTACTTGTTACTATCTCGACGAAAGCGCCGGATCTAATCGCACTTGATTGCGCGATAAATGTGACGAACAAAAACGAGACTCGCCTTGTGCCCGACGGTACCGAGCAAAAGGAACCAGCCGTAGCAGATAATGCCCATGTAACCGAAAAAGTATGAGCTCTGCATGAATCCCGTCATGTCGCTTCTGACGTGATAGTAGTAGAACGAGTAGCCAAAGATTGCGACGGCGGTGCTGCCTCCACAAAGAAGCGAACGCCACCACCATTCGTGATCTTCAGCCGTGAGTTGGAAGTATGTGAGAGAAATCGTCATGAACGCCGTCACGAGGATGAGGATGATGAAAACCACAAAGAGCACGCTGTAAATGGTGTACACCTTGTGACCCCACACAGAGGCAAAGATGTAGAATAACTCTATGTAAATGGCGCTGAAGGGCAAGAAGCTGGCGATGCACATCTGCGGGATTGTCGATCGATACCACGGCAGCGTTGGGATTTCCCGAGGATACTTTGTCGTCCGCACCGGAGCGTTGAAATCACGTTTGGAGTTCTTACCGACGATGCCACCCATGATGGTGAGCGGAATCGTCACGATTGCCCACATTAGTATGATGAGGACAATGGTACCGAAAGGCAAAGCCGCGGTGCTTCGGTAGACGATGGCTACGGTGTTTAAGAATGAAAACACGAGACCGAGTGGGCCGCAGAAGAGAATGCACGTCAACAACACATTGCGCACCCAATTCTCACCTCCCATTTGCTTGTAAGTCGTCGCTGAGACGTAGCCCGCGATCCCAGCCGTGAAGGCGTACACAATCAAACACGTCGCCGTTACCGCACCCATGCTGTACGGATAAAAAGCACCGAACACGGCGAGGGTGAAGACGAACACCACGAGAACCAAGAGTTGCGTTCCGGTGCCGATGATGGCGGCAAACAGCGATCTACCCCGCGGGAATCTAAAGACGTCTCCGTGCACGTACTTCCACCCAGACTCTTCTTGAGACTCTAACATTTCCTCATCCTTTTGAAACTTGATGAAATCGTTCTTCAAGACGCGCAAGAGGATGGACGCCAAGAAACCCATCAAGAGGATAACCGTGACGCAAGAGTTGATGATACTAAACCAGTGAATCTCCATATGTTCCGGAAGGAAGGAGTATCTAGAATACTTTTCCATGCGATCTTTAAACGCAATCGTCGTTTCCTTCCAAGAGACGCTGTAGGAGAATCGCACAGACATGGTTTCGTCGGCGGAGATATCAATTGTTTTGAGCGGATCCGTGCTCAGATTAATCTCGATAATCCGGTCGCCATTGTACGAAATCTCAAAGTGCACGTGCGTGAACAAAAAGTACTTATTCTCCGCCTCCTCACCTGGTCGCATGATCTTCTCCACCTTGCCGATGAATCCCCAAATCGGCAAATCATCCAACGACATTTGAAAGTAATAATCATTCTTCACCGATTTGCGAAACTTTTCCACCTCCTTCCGTTCCAAGTATTGCGTGCACAGATTCGCATTCTCCTTATCCTTCTTAAACTCAATCTCATAAGGCGATCGGGCCAACCTATCCCCTCCCAGCGCTTCCCCGAGATCCTCGAATTTACGTTTCACGCCTTCGGGCGTTCGGCAAAACGGATAGTCGTAATACTGATACGTCTCGCTCGGGTTGTGAAACGGCCCAACCTTGTTCGCGTACAGCGTCACCGCGTCCCCGACCGCGTACCTTGACCCCGCGGCGAGAAGTCGCCGTCCTCCTCCGCCTTCTCCGTCGACACTCTGTTGCCGAGACTCGTCGTAGAGACTCGTTCCTTCAACCGTTCGAATCGTAACCATCGTCGCAATCATCATCATCGTTCCGACGACTGTACCCCACGCCATCCCGCTCCATCGACGCCGACGCCCGCGCGCGCGTTCGCATCGTCCTCGTTCCATCCTCATCCGACGCGTCTGTCGCCCGCGACACGCGATCCCGCGTCGACGTTTAAGGTGATGCGCGAATCTGGATTGGAATTGCAGGCGCGTCGCAAAGGCGATGTCTCGCTTTTTATTTACAAACCTAACTCTAACGCTAACGCCGACTTCGTCTTCGTGGACGACGGGGCGACGGCGCCGACGACGGATTCATTCTTCGCGTCGTCCGCGTCGCCGTCCTCGTCTTCTTCTGCTTTTTTGGGAACGTACGTGCGTTGCGTGTGCGCGTTTTCCTTTGTCAACGCGGGCGGCGGGGCGAAAAATCCAAACGTCGGCGTCGTGGAGGGTTTCGTAAACGTCATCGCTGGAAGTGCCACCGTCGCATCTTCTTCCTCTTCGTCCTCTTCCTCTTCCTCTTCCTCTTCGTCTTCCTCTTCGTCTTCGTCGTCTTCATCCTCCGTTTCTTCCTCTTCGTCCTCTTCGTCTTCGTAATCCTCGTCTTCGTCCTCGTCTTCCTCCTCCTCCTCCTCCTCCGCCCGACCGCTCAATCTCGACAACACGCTCGGTTTCCCCTCCCCCCCACTCGAGCCGTCGCCACCGCCGCCGAGAAACGACGAAAACCCCCCGAACGCCTTCGGATCCGACTTCGTCGCTAAACCGCTCGCGCGCGCGTCCTCCGTCGTCCCGCCGCCGCCGCCCGGTCTCTTCGCCTTGACAACCCCTCGCCTCCGCGTCCCCCCCCCGTCCCCCCCCCCCC
>Ga0255774_10001758_pt1 | contig 17304 bp, 10 predicted proteins | sample 101ome_17_FD_179972 | JGI IMG/M metagenome (GOLD analysis project Ga0255774, IMG submission 179972) | Coastal salt marsh microbial communities from the Groves Creek Marsh, Skidaway Island, Georgia - 101407AT metaG (version 2) | ecosystem: Environmental > Aquatic > Marine > Intertidal zone >...
CGAACGATCGAACGATCGAACGGGTCGACGACGTGCGTCATACGCCGCCACCGACGAGTGAGTGGTCGTCGTCGGGTCGGTATCGTCGTTCGCTGAAACGCGCGAGTAGTCGCGGTGGTCGAACGAACGGCGGACGATGGTGAACTCGATCGCGGTGACGCGCGCCACCGGTGTGACGTCGTTGCGCTCGTCGACACGATTCAGGACGACGTCTTCGACGACGACGACGACCGTCCGTGCGTCGAGCGTTGGAGGTGATGGACGAAGAAGACGATGTGAAGGAGGAAGATACGCCGCGCGGATCATCTGCGGAGCGGTGTCGACGACGCCGATGACGCCGATGATTACCGCCGGGACGGCGTCCCGCAGAGCGCCGGCGCGCCGGGCGACGGTGGCGGGGGCGTCGTCCGCGGCGACGCCGTCGTCGTCGAACGAAGGGGCGTTGAGGTTTACCTATGGATCGTCATCGAGTGGTAACACTGCGACGACGACGACGACGACGACGACGACGCGCGTGAGCGGTGGTGGGTCGTCGGCGTCGGGACCGCCCAACGCGGGTGGATTAGGATTAATCAAGGCGCTCGCGATCGCTGGCTCTGTCATCGGCGCGGTGTGCTTGGCGGATTACGCCTTTGTCGGTGCGGGTGGATTGTTGTGGGCGGCGACGCCGGGTGCGGCGGCGAGTCGATCTGCTGCGGCGACGAGCGCGACGCTGTTTTCAGCGTACCTGTGGAGCAAGTTGGGCGGCATGTCGTCGGTTCCCGGGGCGTTGGCGACGTGCTTGACGTATGCGTTTGGTTCTCTATTGTCCATCGTCATCGTGCAAGCGTACAAGGTGAGCGCAACGTGCGTGCTTTCTGCGACTGTCGCGAGCGCAGCGACGTGTGCCGTCGCGTGGTTGGTGCGAGCCGTCGCGGGATCTTCGGCGCTCGAGCCGTCGTACTATGACGCAGACGTGCACACCGCCGCCATGGCTCGCGGTGCCAAGTCTTTCGAACGCCTCGAAGCTTTGCGCGAGGTGATGATGCGCGAGTTTGAGTCTGAAATGGCTGAACTCGAGCAAAAGCAAAGCCAGTTTGAGCTTGAAATGCGCAAGGTTGAGGAGCGTCATCGCAATGAAATTTCTCGCATGGAGATTGAAATGAACAAGCTGCGCGAACGCAACGCTTCCGCCGCGGCTGACAAGGCCAAGGCGCTCGAGCTAGCCAAGGAGCAACACGAGACTGAGAAGCAACGCATGCGCGAGCAATTCGAAAAGGAAACCGTCTTGTTGAGAGAAACGATTGCCAAGCTCGAGGCGGACGCTCTCTCTTTGGAGGAGAAGTTCGCAAGCGAGCGCGATTCTCTCTTGTCTCAAGTGCGCGCCGCGCGCGGTTTGTACAACGCTCAACGCGCGATGATGTTCTCTGAAACTGAAAAGCTCAAAAAGGCAATCTCGGTCCAAGAGGCGCACGCTGCGAACTGGCACGCTCAAGTGACGCAAATTGAGACAGAGAAGTTGAGTCTCATTGCCAAGCTCGAAGCCGCCGCAAAGATGAACAACCAAGCGCAAGAAGAACTCGTCAAGGCTATCGCGGAAGTGCAGTTTGAAGCCGAACGCGAGCTCGAACGCGCAATCGCCGAGGCTCTCGCCGAACGCCAAGCCCTTCAGCTCTTGATGAACGAAAAGGAGGAAGGCTGGAAGGTGGAGCTTCGCGCTGCGATAGCCGAAGCCGAGCTCAAGGTGAAGAGCGAGTGGGAGCAAAAGGTTGCGGCGCTCGAAGCCAAGCACGACGATGCCATTTCCCTTCTCAAGAAGGAGTTCGACGGCAAGATGCAGCAATTGCAAGTAGATGCGAAGAAGGCGAGTCAAGCTGCGTTCGACGCCGAAAAGGCGGCTCTCAAGGCGACGTACGAGAGCTCTGCCGCCGCGGCTCAAAAGGCGCATGAGCAAGGTCTTGAAAAGGCCAAGCTTGACGCTGAAAACGCAGTCAAGACTGTCCGCGCTGAAATGGCAATCCTCAAGGCTACGTACGAAAGCGCTGCCGCGGCTGCGCAATCTGCGCACGCGCGTGGCCTCGATGAGCTCAAGCGCTCTGCTGCTCGCGACGTTGAGGCAGCCAAGAGCGAGCTCGTCAGCGCTGTTGCGGAGCAAATCAACCTCCACGAAGAGGAGAAGAAGGCTTTGATTGAAGAATTGAAGGCCGAAGAGCTTCGTATGACTGCCGAACTCTTGGCTGAGAAGGATTCCGCCATCGGCGAACTTCAAAAGCAGCTCAAGATGACAAAGAATGAACGCCGCGCGGTGTTTGACCTTCTCAGATCTGAGGCAAACAAGATGAAGGCCTTCACCGGTGAATCTTTGCAAAAGGAAATTCAAAGCACCGAAGATCGTCTCAACCTTTTCTGGGGCGGAAAGATGGAGCGCCTCGCCGCGGCGCACAAGGTGAAGGTTGAGAAGATGGAGAAGGACTTCAAAGGCAAGATTCGCACGCTCAAGGAAGACTCAAAGCAAGAGCTCGCCGCGCAACTCGAGTTCACCGCCAAGGCGACGCGCGTCGCCGCGGAGGCCGATATTCAAAAGCAGCTCGCGGATGCGCAACGCACGTTCCAAGCCGAGCGACGCGCCTTGAAGGCTCTCTTTGATTCTGAGTTCAACAAGAACCAAAAGATTGTTTCCTCATACGAGTCGCAAATCAACGCTCTCGAAGTTGCTGAAGCCGCCGCCAAGCAAAAGGCGTCGTCTTACGAAGCGGAAATCGATGCGCTCAAAAAGCAATCCGCTTCCACTCTTGAGGCTGAGCTGCTCGCAAAGGAGGCGCAAGCTGAGGCCCAATGGAAGACGAAGATGGAGGAAATTGAACGCAACCATCAAGCGCTCGTTGACAAGCTCAAGGCTGACCAAGCTGCTGCGATTTCTCAAGCGCAAGCGCAAGTCAAGACGGCTGAAACGGCGAATGCCGATGCCATTAAAGCTGCTGTCGCAAAGGTTGAGGCGGATTACGCCGTGAAGATCAGGTCTCTCGAGGACCAGTTGGCGACCGTTCGCGAGCAAGCGTCCCGCGAACTCGCTGCGCAAAAGGCTCAGGCTGCGCAGCAACTCGAAGAGGCGATGATCAAGGCTCAAAACTCCGTCACGATGCAAAAGGAGCTCGACGCGCTCTCCCAAAAGTACACCTCGATGGAGAGCGAATACAAGGCTACCATCCAAAAGCTCCAAGCGGAGATCAAGGATGCTGAGGCCAAGGCGGCGACGGCGGCAAACGCGAGCAAGGCTGCCCTTGACGCCGAGCTCGAAGTTCTCAATGCGAAACTTAAGGATGCCGAGCAACAAATCGCGCTTCTCAACTCCCAGCTCTCCAACGCGCAAGGTGAAGCCGCGCAAGCTCTCGCCAACATGGAGGCGTCTCACTCATCCAAGCTCGAGGAACTCAAGAATGCACACGACGAAACGACTTCTGCCCGCGTTGGTATGGTTGCGTCGGAGAGAGATGCTCTCGTCGCGCGTATCGCTGAGCTCGAAAAGCAGCACGCCGCTGACATGGCAGCCCTCGAAGAATCTCTTCCGGAAAGAATGAAGGCTCTCGAGCGTGATTTGGCAGTGGATTACGAAGGCAGGCTCAAGGCAGAGCGACAAGCCGCGGAAGACAAGTTGGCCTCGCAAATTGAAGAGCTCAGAAAGCAAACCGATGCTCAAATCAACGCGGCGCAACAAGCGCTCGCTGAAGCGAAATCGCAATACGAAGCGAACCTCGCCGCTTTGAATGCCGAGCACGCTCAAGCTTTGAACGCCGCCAAGGAGGCTGCTGAGAGCGCTGATGCCATCTTGCTCGCCAAGATTTCCAAGCTCGAGACGGAATCGTCTGAACAAACGAAGATGCAAATTGCGGAGGCTCAAAGAAAGCACGCGGCTGAACTAGCGAACGCGCAAGCTGAAATTGACGCTTTGCTTGAGCAGCTGGCTGCTTTCGAGTCCAAGAATGTCGTGGGCTTGGAGCAACAGTTGGCGTCGGCTATGGAACGTGCCGCTGGAATTCCGGCGTTGGAGGAGCAAATTAAATCTCTCAAGACATCCTTGGCTGACGCGGCGAGCAAGTACGAAGCCACATTGGCGGATGTGAAGCAGCAGCACGCTCGAGAGGTTGAGGCTCTCAAGGCGGATCAGCAACGTGCCCTTACCCAAGCCGGTGAATCTAAGGAATTGAAGGCGAAGATTCAATCGCTCGAGTCTCAGCTTCAATCTGAAAAGGACAAGCTCGCAAAGGCTATCGGTGAAGCGGATGCGACGCGCGCGCAACTTGAATCCAAGTTCAAGGCTTCCATGGAGTCCACGCGCGCCGAAGTGATTGCGCAAGCTGAAGATCAACGAAAGAAGTTGGAGCAAATGTTTCGGGATGAATCTGCGAAGGCGCGCGCCGCTTTCGAGGCTGAAGTTGCGGAATACGAAAAGCTCGTGAAACGTGCCACCGAAGAGCTCAAGGCGGCGCACGCCAAGGAGCTGAGCGACCTCGTCGCCGAGCACAAGATCGAGCTCGGAAACGCGCTTGCGAAGGTTGACACTGAAAGTGCCGGCAAGGTGACCGCTCTCGAAGCTGCAAAGGCTGATCTCGAAGCGAAGATAGACAGCCTTCAGGCGCAACTTGGTGAACAAACCGCCGTCGCGAAGCAGTCTGCGCAAGAAGCGGCGTCGGCGTCTTCGGCTGCCAAGGATGCGAAGACCGCGCTCTCATCTGCTCAAGCGCGCATGGCAGAGCTTGAGAAGGAGATGCTTTCTAGAAACCAGATGGACGAGAAGAAATTAGCCACTCTCACCACCGCGAGAGACGCCGCGCAAACCCGCGTCAGCGAGCTCGAGAAGCAGTTGGCTGGTCTCGCGGCTAAGGAGGGCGAAATCAGCAAGCTCGAGGAGGAGCTCGCGGGTGTCCAGGCGCAGTTGACCCAACAGCAAGGTGTCAGCAAGACTGAGCTCGCGCGTCTGACCAGTGAATTCGAGGCCAAGTACTCTGAAATGCAACAAAAGCACAAGAGCGAACTCGATGACTTGGCGCGCCAAGCTCTTGCCGATGTGACGAACGCGGAGAACAAGGCGAAAAAGGCTGAGTCTGAGCTCGTCACGGTGAATCAAGCGCTCGCGTCATCCTCTGGCGCGATGGACCGCGCCGAAAAGGCTGAAGCTGAGCTCGCCACTCTCCGAACCCAATTTGAAGCCACTGCGACGTACAAGGAACGCATGGAAAATAGCGAGAGCCAGCTCGTCATCGTCCGCGAGAAGCTCGGCGCCACCGAGAAGAAGCTCGCCGATTTCTTGGCGCTCTACGGCGAAGAACGCAAGGTTCTCGAAGAATCGCGCAGGATTGCCGATGATTTGGACAAGATCAAGCGTCGTTACGCCACATCCATGGAAATCGACGAGGCAACCATCGACGACTTGTCCAACAAGGTGCAAGCCAAGCTCGCCGAGGAGGACGACGGCGAGAAGATGCAAGCCATGTTGGACGGTCGCGCAAAGGGTGACACTGTCGTTGACGTCAACAACATTCCAGTGTGGGCTTACTACGCCCTCGGTGTCGCCACCGCCATTCTTCCTAGAATTATCGCTGGCGGTGGGTTGTAATCCGTTTTAATCTAAGCAGTTATAAAGTACTCACACTCTTCTCCGCGACCGACGCCTCAACTAACTCTGACTGATTGATTGAATGATTGGTTGGTGAAGCACCCAACCTCACCCCGACGCGCGTCACCTCACTTCACCCCGGCATCTCTTTTCCGCGATGCCCGACAGAGATGCCGCTGCCGACCTCTCCGTCGATCGCGATTCGCGTCGTCGTCAACAGACGCCATCGACGTCAGACAAAAAGAGGCGGCGGCCGACACCGACTGGTATATGGGACCCACACGTGAAACCACCCGTGGCTCGGCCGAGGATCCGTGAACCGAGTCTGGAGTCCTCCCGTGCGGTCGCCGCGGCGGAGCTGGCGCTATATAAACAGGTGAAGCGCGTGCGGTCGGAGCTGACGCGAATGCTCGCTGGAATCAAAGGAGGAAAAGCGGGCGAGGAGGACGAGCGGCGACCGCAGCAGGCGTTGCTGGTTTACGAGCGATGGCTCGCGCGAGCTTCTCTCGTTGAAGGCGGTTTGGCGGCGCCGTTGTTGCCAGCGATCGATGCGGAGGGTGGGTTGCAGAGGGATTTGGTTCGACACGGTACGAGCGCGGAGGATGCGGCGCGAGATGCTAAGGCTGCCGCGCAAAGAGCCGTCGAAGCGGCGGCTCGATGGGAAAAGTGTAGACGAGGCGAAGGGGAGGATGGAGATGGTTTAAAAGTGGAGGATATCGTCGTGCGCGATAGTGGATCGTTTATTCACTTGCAGCTCGGAAGTTTAAAGCCGTACGTCAAGGTGACAAAAACGCACCTTGGAAAGCTCAGGGCCTTGTATTGTCGAGCGTGTCGACGCGGTCAGCCTTTGAGCTCAAATATCGATTCTGACGAGTACAAGACGTTTGCGTATCGCGTGTACGCGCTTCTCATGCGGTATGAATCACTCGGTGGATCGGGATACCAAGCGGCTCTGGGAGAAGACGCGTTCGACGCGCTCAAATCAAATCTGGGCGTCGCGTGCGAAGTATTCGCGTCTCCGCTCAACTGTCGATACGGAAGCTTTTGTTCGCAATTTTTCGACGTGGACAAGTATTTCGGGTCTCTTGGAAGCTTCTTCTCCGATAAATTTGCACCAACGCGCGGGAGCTTCGAGATGAACCCCCCGTTCGTCCCAGAAACAATCTCCAAGGCGGTGGACAAGGCGGAATCGCTCCTGCGTCGAGCGCGAGAGAGTGACGAAGCCCTCTCCTTTGTCGTCGTCGTCCCGGCGTGGAAAGAGTGTAAATTTTGGCAAGCCCTATCAAAGAGCGAATTCCTTCGAATTCCCGCCGCGGACGTCATCATCGCCGCGGACCACGGATTTATTGACGGCGCTCAACATTCCCGACCCGCGCGCGAGAGACATCGCGTCTCAAGCTACGACACCGGCGTCTTTTATCTCCAATCCCCCGCCGCCGCCGACCTGTGGACGTGCACCAAAACCATTCGCAATCGGGTGTTAGAAAAGATGAAAACCGCCGTCGGGACGTGTAAAAACGTCCAAGAACTCGAGGAGCGCTACCGGAGAGGCAAGCGTCCGAGAGAGTAAAACGGAAAGTTGCAGGGAGTACTAAATATTTGTAGTAAAAGTCGGACATTTGACACGTACTTAAAGAGAGATAACGCTATCAAAAAGATCCGTGTTCGCGCGACGAGCGGCGCGGCGAACCGTCGCGTTTTTGTAGTTCTCGGGCGGAGTGATCACTCGGGCGGAGTGCTCAGTCTTCATATACGAGTACGATAGTGCAAATATGCAATAATACTAAACCCGCCGTTAATATATGAGTGCACCAACCTAAACCCTAAAAAGTTTATCAGAAAAGATGGAAAATACTTGATACGCTTAAAAAGGTTAATATATGAGTGCACCAACCGGGAATCGAACCCGGGTCTCAAGTTAATTCCACATAGGCTCCTACACTATGGGAAACTTATATACTAACCACTATACTATTGGTGCCAGTAGAACCGTTCGTTGCGGTTCATGACTCGTCAGTGAGGGACAATGGTCTATGCGGTCAAATTCTACTTTTACGGGTGGACGGCTGAACGGCTGTGTTCGCGTGTCCGATCGCACGTGCGTGCGACCACAGATTCCCACGCGCGTGCTTCCCGGGTCGGTTTTACGTCTTCGCTGGAGAAGAAGCGCGCGCGTACATCGCGTGACGAGCGTTGTCACCGTGCGCGGGTTCTGCGGTGTGTTCGGTCTCGTCGTCGAAACGCGCAACACGAGGGGGATTCGGGCTAGGAGAGACGGCGGCGTGCATTGTTTGTTGTTACCTCGGCGAAATTCGATCGAAATTCGATCGAAACTCTCGATTCGACACGGAACGGACGAATCGTTGAAACGAAGAGCGTGACCCACGACATGGACTTTCTCTACGCCTCTGCGGAGGTGCACACGCTGCCGCCGAGGAAACGACTCGGGTGCGTGCTGAGAGAAGTCGCGCACTCGCCGGTGGATCTCGGGAGTAAAAAAGCTCGACTTGTCGGCGAGTCGTACGTAAAACTCGCGCTCGGGGACCCGCGATTGGCGGGTAAAGCGCTCGATATGAGCGGTGGCGGCGGTGGGAACGATTCGTGTGATGACGCGGACACGCGAGAAACGGGAGGGTCTTATGGGACTTCTAATAAGTCGAAGGGCCCTCGCAGAAACGCGAGCGCGTCCTCCCTGCAGACGACGGAGCAGACGGCAAAAAAGAAGAAGAAGCTCTCGACAAAGAGCGAGAGGTCGGGAACGCCAGGGGCACACAACGACGACGACGACGACGTGACTGCAAAAGAACCGAAAGAGTTGACGGATGAGGAGATGGCGATGAAGCTTCACATGGAGATGAACGCGTCGCCTCGGATTTCTCGCGGCGCTCGCTCCGCTTCGGGCGCCGGCAAGCCCACCGTCTTGTTTGGTTGAAACGCCCGTCGCCGGCGTCGTCGGCGGGGTTTGAATGAAATCTTAGTAGCGCTGAAACTGCGCGGTGTGATTTGTTTGTTGTAGTAGAATGCTAGTTGCAAATGTATGCGCGTACACGGCGATTCCGAACGACCACTGGACTCTGTTGTGGTGGCCACTAAAAAGAAGAAAACCCGCCGCCGGGTGCGCTCCATCGTCACTCGCTGTCGTCCGACACCGGAAACAAGCATGCGACCCGACGGACCGAGAGACCCGGAAAACGGAATAAAGAAACGCAAATGGGTCAAGCGCACGGGTGGGAAACACGCGGGTGCCGGGAAACGGCCGAGCGTGAAGAACCAAATTCGCAGCGTTGAACGCATGCTCAAGAGAGAGGGCCTTCCCGCGAAACTGAGAGAGGAAAAAGAGCGAGAGCTGGAGCGACTTCGGGATCAGGGAAAAGAAAACAAGAGGGTGGAGAGAGAGAAGAAGCTGTCGACGCGGTATCACAAGGTTAAGTTTTTTGAGAGGGTAAAAATCACGCGAAGGATGGAACAACTGGAGAAGAAGGCGGACAAGACGCGAGCGGACGAGGACGAGCTGGCGGGATTGAAGGAGGACTTGGAGTACGTGATGAACTTTCCGAGGGGAGAAAAATATGTCAGTGTGTTGGTCAAGGAGGGTGATACGGAACACGCGACGAAGGAGCGGGCGAGGTTGAGAAAACTCGTAAAGGCAAACTTGGCGGCGGCGGCTGCGTTGGGAGACGAAAACGAAGGGGGCGCCGAGATGGCTGCGCACGGCGAGCGAGACGATGAGGAAGAAGAAAAGGACGACTTCTTCTTGGACGATTCCGATGAGGATGACGACGGCGACGACGGAAGCGACAGCGAGTCTTCGTCTTCGTCTTCGTCCTCGTCCTCGTCCTCGTCCTCGTCATCTTCGTCCTCTGAAAAGAAGCCGGTGCACATTCCTAAGGAGATGAAGGTGGCTACGGACCCGATTTATATTAAGAATCCGACACAAAAACTGGTCGAGCGTCAAGCAAAGAAGGTGGATAAGGATGGAAACAAGTTGCCTCAACGCGCTCGTTCGGAGGGCGGTCGCAAGCGACGAAAAAAAGTGAAGTAAAGTAGCCCCATTCCGGTTCTTTCCCAAACATTCGCACCGTAGCTAGAAACACAGACTATTGCAATACTAGTACAAACAAACAAACTATAGACTACTTTCAAGTCGCGTCCGCGTCCGCGTCCCAGACGGCGACGCAGCAAATCTTTGCGTCTGGTTCATCCCACTGAGTGGCGGCAATGTCAAATTTAACACCCAAATGGTCGTAGGACAAGAAGATCATCCGCCCCGCCCCGCCTTTACCGGTGGGTTCACCCAGAGCGCGCACCACATCCACGGCGACGCTATCCATGGTCAAGCCCAGTGGTAAACCGCCGTGGTAACCTTCGTATCCGTCGACGCCTGCTCGGTACAAGTGTACCGTATCGCAGCGACCCTTGTCAAAACACAGCGACACGCCTCGCGACTTGTAGTTGACGTACTCGCAATCTCCCGGGAAAGACTTCCGATCCGTGGACGGTATCGCGTCCGCGCCCACGCCGATGGTGCGCAAAAACTCCTTCACCTCGACCGAGTCTTCCGAGCAACCGAATGCACTTCTCAGCGCTCTCACTGTCGGCTCTTCCTCTGTCCCACTGTCCACGGTCTCCAGTGACGTCGACGGTTCGTCGCTCATGTTGCTTTCGTCTCCCGTCTCCCGTCGGGCGACGTCTCCCGACGCGATAGAAGCCAGGCGTCGATGTGTCGCGTTTTGTGTCAGACGTGTCTTTAACTGGTTGAAAGACGTAACAATACAAATTGAGAGCGCGGTGCGGCAATTTGACGGATGCTAATGCAAAGCGCCGACGAACTCGTGAAAATGCTAATTCGTCGCAGATTCCTGCGAGAGTTGGTTCCACTTTGCGCAATTGAGCAGAGTGGGAATGAAGATGATGCTAAACGCCGACGCGACGCTCGGCTCGAATGGAAAGTCCACCAAAAGAGAACCGTACTTTACCCCGGCGGAGGCGACGACGGATACTAGGGCGAGCTTGGCTAAGAGAACAGCGTCTGAATCGGATGCCCAAGCCGCCGAAAGGTCTTCCCAACCCTTGAGGGATTCGGTGCCGAGGGAGATGTCCACGACTTGCAGCGAGGCCTCTTCGGTAGACTCAGCGACAGGTTCCGAGGCGGGCAATTCATTCAGTCGCTCTCCTTCTTTTGATATCCGATAAGCGGCGATGGCGCACGTGGTGTTACCCACAACCGTGAGAAAGGCTTGCATCGCCACCACGCTGTTGAGCGCTGGAGAGTTATAAAACAAATGAAACGTACATGCTGCGATGCCAGAGGCGTGACACGGAACCATGCCCCATGTCAATCCTTTCCAAGCCGGTCTATTCGTGACTTCGGCGTATTCCCACGCCAATCCCATGGCAATGAGCCACTCCACGAGACTCGATACGTGTATCACCCACGTCGGTAGGCTCAACGCGTTCGAAGGCTCGACGTGCGGCCAGGTAGAATCCCAAGTGGCGACGACTTCGCTCGAAGCCATTGCGTCTGACGCGCCGAGCACAGCATTCGACGCCACGAGCGCGCAAAACAGCGCCGCCCCGATGTCACCCAAACTAGTCGTCTTCTTGGTTCCATTACCACCGTCGCCTTGGCTCGCTTCCCGCAAACCTTCCCGAAATCCGAGCACTATGAACACGTTTGTCATCGTCAATAGCGATTCTGCCACGCCGTGCAAAATATCCACATTCGCTAAAATCTCATCGTACTGCACCTTGGCCACGATGGCGAAGGGTATCGTCCCGAAGACGAACGCGAGCAAAAACTTAAACCCAAACAGCGTCCCGGGCGGGCACTTGGTCTCCTCCTTCGATAAAAAGTACAAAAATCCCAAATACGGCGCCAACGACGCGCCAAACAACCCACCCTCAACCTGTTCCCACTCCGCCCCGGTGATCCCGAACGCGTCCACGAACGTCGGATCGATTGCACGCGTTCGCACTGACCGCGTCGTCGTCACCCTCGTCTCCATCGACGACGCGACGAGCGGCGACGACCGATCGCTCCTTCGCTTCGGCTTTCCAACGACTCGAGTCGCTCGACTCCCACGCGCGTCTCGCGTCTCGCGTCCCACCGTCGCGGGTCCCGGCGCCGGTCCCGTGGCGAGAGAAACGTGAAACATGTCCGTCCAGTTCGTTTCGTTCCGACCGACGCGTCGTTGCCGCGACGATGCTCGAGCGGCGCGGCGATGGTTTCTGGCGTCAGTCCGCGACGCGCACGGTCTGGTGTTATCCACTATGTCCACGACGATTCATTCGACCGCGACGCGCGCGAACGCGCGATGCGTGATGCGGGGAAGACGAAAAATGGCGAGCACGTTGCGTGCGAGACGCGCTTCTACCGCCTCCGCCGTCGTCGTCGTGCGCGCGTCGTCGTCGAGCGGTGGTGAAGGCGAGAGCACCGAAGAACCGACCGGCGAGGACGTGACTCGGCGTATGGACTTTGATGTCAGCGCGGATCTCGAGGCGGACATCGCGCGGTTCGCGGCGGCGAAAGAACGCGAAGTGTCGTCTTCGATGGCGGCGTCCACGGGTGCGGGCGCGGAGGAGGGAGCGAGCGCGATGGATGGGATCAAAGAGGCGATCGATACCTTTCTCTTGTATGACTTTTTCGTCATCTTGTTCATCCTGGCGTGGTTGATTCTCGGCGTCGGTGTGCGGTTGAGTAAGGGTAATGGTTTGTCGTATGATGAACCGTTCTTGGGGACGTGGCTATTCTTGTGGCCGTGGTTGTTTCAACCGCTGTTGGGGGTGCACATGCTCGCGACGCTTGTGTCGCCAGCGATCGGTTGGGCAAAGAAGAAACAGTTGCTCGGCGACGACGTGTGGCAATGATTAGAATGGAGGTTTGAGAAATAATACACATCCGAATATTACTCGTATTAAAATTTACATGCGATGAGAACGGTGACCGTCGTGAGGGCGTTCTTTTGGCCCGTAGAGTTCCTTGCGACCCGCGAGCTTCATGAAGTGTCGAGCGCTCTCGATCAGGTTTTCCGAGTGCGCGTAGAGAGACCCGCCGATGAGGAGCAAGAGATCCGGACCGTATACCTCGCGCATTTGCGCGATGCGTTCGAGGGTCATGCCTCCACCGGGCGACGGTAGAATGGACGGCATGTTGCCCATCGGTCTGGTGCAGCCGGCGTTGATGGCTTGGCATTCCTCCACACTAAAGCCAAATCTGCCGCCGAAAGACGGGAACACAGTGGCGTCCGCGCCCGCGAGTCTCGGTAAAACACCAAGTAAGACCTCGTGACTGAATCCAGCGACTCTGTTCGTGCTACCACCGCCGAGCATGCACCCGAGAAGCGCTGGATGCGCGATGATGGGCAAGTTGAAGCTAGAATCCGACGCGAGTTCGCGCATGACGTCGAGACCGGTAATACCCGGAATCATCAACACGGCGCCAGCTCCGGCTTGTCTCGCAGCGTGCGCGCGCGAAATGATCAAGTGTGCCGGAGCGTTGATGCACGGCGCGTACAGACAGTTGCGTCCAGTTTCCATGTTTGCCTGAGCCACTGCCTCGGAGCACATTCGGATGCGTTCGTCGTACGGCGAGTAAGGTTGATCGGCGAGTCCATGATCATCCTTGATAATATCCACACCACCTTTGGCGAACCCATACGCAATCTCTGCGAGCTCCTGACTCGATAGACCCATCGGCTTGAGCGCAGTCATCACGAGAGGGCCCTCCGGGACACCCAAAAGTCTTCTAAGCCCATCCACGCCAAATCTTGGACCCGGGTAATCCTTCAGCACGCACGACGGGAGATGCACGTCCATCACCATGACGTTTTCCTTCATGCTCGTGTTACCGAAGATGACGTTGACGAGCTGCGTCAATTCGCCGCCCGTCGTGTCGGCGTGATAGCTCACAACGGCAAGCCAGGCGTCACGGCGATGCGCGTGCGGTCCAGTCGTCGGCTTGCTCAAAGTTTCCAATCGACCGACGACGTGCTCTCGAATCCAAGTCCCTTCTGGGACGAGCGACGAAGGAAGCTCGACCGTCTGCTCCAAACAAATCTCGAGTACGCGCTCCTTCGCTTCCACTTCGGTGCCCGCGATGAGAAGATACGTAACCTCAAATCTGTCGCTCTCAACCCCGAGCATCTTCTTGGATGTTGAAGCGCTGCGAAGCTTCTTCAAATCGCTCGGAGAGCTCGCGAACATGGCTTGAAAGTCAGGCGCGACGACTTGAAACCGCGAGTCCCCACCATGACGACCGCTCGCGTACGAAACGTTTGAAGAAGGCTTACCGCGCATCTTTGCTAAATCCGCAGGAGAGCTTGCAAACATTCCCGCGAAAGCCCCAGCGCGCGCCGCCGCGTCCGCCGAAAACTTTGGTACGGACACTGACATCCCACGTTCCGCCCCACCGACGTTTGCTCTTCGCATTTTAGCCAAATCTGCGGGAGAACTGGAGAACATGTCCGCAAAATGTACCGGTTCCTTGACCCCAACGCTCGCGTGCTCCTCCCGTTCCCTCGCCCCTAACGCCACCGGCGATCCGAACGCCGCCCTTGTCGTCGTCGTCGTCGTCGTCGTCGTCATGGATCGCATCTTTTTCAACGACGCCGGCGACGCCAAAAACATATCCCCGAACGTCTCCGCGACATCCTCTCTCCGTCCGACCACCGCTCTCGGTTCCTCAGCTCGGCTCGTCGTCCTTTCAGCCGTCGCGCGCATCTTGCTCAACGACGCCGGCGACGCCGCAAACATACCCGCGAAAGCGTCGTACACGTCATCATATTGTTCCACCGCACCGCTTCCGTACTTCCCGGGCGTCTTCGTTCCGTCGTGCGTCGCGACGTCGGCGATCGAAAACGCAACCGGGGAGTACGAGTAGTCGTCTCGTCCATTTGTCGTCGTCGTCGTCGTCGTCGACGAGTTGTGCGTGCGCATTTTCCTCAAAGACGCCGGCGACGCCGCGAACATATCTGCAAACGTCGGCGGCGGTACCATCGCGTCTCGTCGTCGTCGTCGCTCGCGCGTCTCGTCGTTCGTTCGTTCGTTCGCGAGGTAGACTGTGTCGATCTTGACTCGTGGGTCTAGTTTGAAAGTCTCATCCGTTCTCTGGACCGAAGGGGCTTTATTGAACACCGTAAAACAACGAAAGTAAGTAGCGCGCGTTGGATCCAGCGTTTTGTACACGTAGCTTTTGTATCATCATCATTTACAAGAATTTTCACAGAATGCTCTAGTGGAATGCGCTCGAACGCAGCCAGAGCTGTGTTCGCATGTGTGCGTTTCGGCGTGGTAGTATACACGAGCGCGCCGCCGCCCGTCCGTCAAGTCGGTCGATCGAGTAACGACAACGGTGACGGTGACGAATGCGTCTTTTACTCCTCTGGCTCGTAACTGTCGAGATAGACGTCGAGGAGCTTTTTGAATTGGGCGTCGAAGCGCTTTTCGGCGATCGGGTCGTCCGCTAGGTCGTTCCAGAACGAGCCATTCTCGGGAGACTTGTGCACCAAGAGACCGCGCTCCGAGCGACCCTCGGCGACGGCGGTGGACGCCGCTTGGGCGGCAATCTTTTCAATGTCCGACTTTCTGTTGGGCATTTTCCTGCTGAGCATGGACGCAATGTTTGCAGCGGTGAAGTTGCGCTTTACGGCCTCCTTCAGTAACACAGTGCACACGCGCAGCACGCGCTCAGAGGATGACTTGAGCTCAATGTCATTCTCGCGCAGGTATTCAATGTCCTCGTCTGCATCGAGCATGGAGATGTACTCTTTGATTTCGTCGCTGTAAGGAATGCTAGCTTGCGGCCAGAATTCCCATTCAAAGCAAACATCCTCGAGAGTGTGCGGAAGCGCGTATCCGTGGTCGATCGGGATCAGCGCCACAATCTTCCCTTCCTCGTCGCTTCGACACAAGATGTTCCCGGCGTTGCGATCAGTGTTCGCGAGACGAATATCCAACACGGTAATCTTGTGGACCTCTTCCGTAGGGAACATACTCGGTCCGTACTCTTCAGCTTCAGCCGTGTTTTCGACGTACTCTTGCAGCGAACCAAGCTTACCATCGTCTTCCTCCGCACCATCAGTCAAATTGACTAGAGACGTCGCAGGAACGCCGGCGAAACCACCGTGATCGAGCAAATAGGCAGCAACTTCACGAGTGGCACCTTCGCCCGCTCGAGTTCCCTTACGCATGCCCTCGCCATTTTGGCTGCTTCGGTGTCCTCTCGGGTTATTCGGAGCAAAAGGTTCCTCGTCTGCCGGCTTGAAGACGGCAGCCGTTTTGCCGTCTACGCCCTTCAAAAAGTAGGCGCCGCCGTTACCCCCGGAGGAGAGCTGCGGTGCCTTACCGGAGAGTAAGCCCTCGCGCGCGAGATCGAACGACGTCGAAAGCATGCCTGGACTGCCGTACGGCGTATGAGGCGCGCTCGGTGGCGAAATCGAATCCTCGCCGCTCGCATTGCTTCTGAGTGACATGTGCGAGTTGACGGAAGCCCGCGCGTTCCATGAAGAGTGAATCAAGCTACGACCTCCGAAAGATCCCGTGCCGAAAGAGGTAGACCTTGGCGAAGGGATCGGCACTGAATTTGTGCCCACACTTCTCGGTGACGTTCTGGGAATGTGTGGACGCAGTTCGAGCGACCCAGCTCCGTAAAGACTGAGAGGACCGCTGCGAAGACTGCCACCTGGGTAAATGTTTACGCTTCCCGTCCGTCTATGGGTGTACCTGGCGCTGTCCACCGAGCTCGGTCTCATCACGCTCAACTGGTCGCGGAAATTTTCTGTAGTTTTGTTCACGCTCAAACGGATTTCCAACTCGTTGTTCGATCTCAGAGCCACATTGACGTTGGCGTCTCGCTTGACATACAAGTGAACGAGTGCGTTGTGTTCCAAGCCTTCGCTCTCAATCGTCGATTCGTTATCGAGCTCCTTACCGCGAACAACCATGCTCATTCCAGTCGACGAATCGACATCGCTCAGAAGTCTCTCTCTAGACGCTTCTAAATCGTCGGCGTTGGAAACCAAGCGCTTAATCTCGCCAATCGTTTGCGTCTTGTTCAACGGCAACCAGTACTCGCGCTCGTCAATGTCACCCGCCTCGTTTACGTTGACAACCGCCTTGACTCGAATGTACTGCAAATCCGCGAGCTTCATGACAACCTCTCGGTACTCATCCGGATCGTCCAATTTCGAGCACAAATCATCTCTATTGAGCTGCTCTGGAAGTGATGCATCACCCAAAAGCAAGCGCGACGATCGAGAAAACACGTGTCTGTGCTTTGTAAACCACTCAGGCTTCATGCTCAACGTCAAAGACGTTACGACTTGAGAACGCAACACCTCCATCGGCTTCGACGATCCATTCTTAAGCATGATTCGAATATCATTCTTCGGCACAGTAAGTTCCTCCGCCTTGAGCAAACTTGTCTCCCCTTCATCTGTTCCGTCCGACCCACGCGGAGAAGCCACTGTCGTCGGCGAAGGCGGAAATCCACCCTCGTCGCCGGTATCTGTCGTCGTTTTCACGTTGAAACCGAGCGCGACGCGCGCCGGCGTATTCTTCGCCTCTCTTTTCGGCGTCGTCAACACCAGATCATCCTCCAACGTCGTCATTTTCTCAATCAACTAACCACACCCACCCTCTTCTCTCTCTCTCTCTCTCTCTCTCTCCCTCTCTCTCTCTCTCTCTCTCTCTCCCCCTCTCTCTCTCGGTGCCCA
>Ga0255774_10001762_pt1 | contig 17284 bp, 14 predicted proteins | sample 101ome_17_FD_179972 | JGI IMG/M metagenome (GOLD analysis project Ga0255774, IMG submission 179972) | Coastal salt marsh microbial communities from the Groves Creek Marsh, Skidaway Island, Georgia - 101407AT metaG (version 2) | ecosystem: Environmental > Aquatic > Marine > Intertidal zone >...
TCGCGGGCTCGGGGCTACGCCATGCCTCTGGCCAATCCTGATGGTAGCTGACCGCGTTGCGGGCAAGGCTGAAGACCGAATATCGATTTTTTTTCACGCGCCCCCCAAGACGCTCGTTCCTGATTCAACGCGCAAGGGCGCCAAGACGGGCCCCACGCGGTCTACCGGTCGGATGTTGGGATCAAAAAATAACCCTGCTCTGACGATCACGCCTCGCGGTAAACAGGGAAACGGCTGCACACCTCCAGCACCTTCCCTTTCACCGACTCAACAACAGACTCATCGCCCATGTTATCGAGAATGTCGCAGATCCAGTGTGCGATCTGACCCATCTCTCCCTCGCCAAACCCGCGAGTCGTGCCGGCAGGCGAGCCGATTCGCAGTCCGCTGGTCACAAAAGGTGACTGCGGGTCATTCGGTACTGAATTCTTATTCACCGTAATGTTGGCGCGACCCAGCGCGGCATCGGCGTCTTTTCCGGTGATGCCCTGCTTTATGAGATCTAATAGGAACAGATGGTTATCCGTGCCTCCGGAGACAATGTCGTAGCCTCGGTCAATAAAGGCCTTTGCCATGGCGCGCGCATTCGCAATCACATTCTCACCATAGGTTCGAAACTCAGGCTGCAGCGCCTCTTTATAGGCCACCGCCTTTCCGGCAATCGCGTGCATGAGGGGTCCTCCCTGCGTGCCCGGAAACACCAGCGAGGCAAGCTTCTTTTCAATATCGGGGTTAGCCCGGGCCATGATCATTCCGCCACGCGCACCGCGTAAGGTTTTATGCGTGGTGCAGGTGGTAACGTCCGCGATGGCCAAAGGACTCGGGTAGAGGTCCACTGCAACGAGACCGGTCACGTGCGCCATGTCGGCGAGGAAGTAGGCCCCAATGCTGTCGGCGATGTCCCTGAACCGCTGCCAGTCCAGAAAGCGGCTGTACGCGGAGAAGCCAGCCACCAGCATTTTGGGCTTGTGCTCTTTGGCTAGCCGCTCGACCTGATCGTAATCAATCTCGCCGGTTGCGGTGTTCAAGCCATACTGAACTGGGTTGTAAAGTTTTCCAGAAAAGTTCACGGCGGCGCCATGGGTCAGGTGGCCACCGTGGGCAAGACTCATGCCCAGCACGGTATCGCCAGGATTCAGCAGGGCCATGTAAACCGCCGCATTGGCCCCGGAGCCTGAGTGAGGCTGTACGTTGACATAGTCGGCTTTGAACAGCTGTTTTGCGCGATCGATCGCCAACTCCTCGGCCACATCCACAAACTCACAGCCTCCGTAATACCGCTTGCCTGGGTAGCCCTCGGCATATTTATTGGTGAGCACGCTACCTTGCGCCTCGAGCACTCGGGGGCTCGTATAGTTTTCCGAAGCGATCAGCTCGATATGCTCCTCCTGGCGGCGGCGCTCATTTTGGATGGCCTCGGCCAACTCAGGGTCGAATCCGGCGATAGTGTCTTTCATGCTAAACATAGTCGTTCTCTCGAGAGGCGCTGCGGCCCTGTCATTTAAATCGGTGCGGTTTTGAGGGGGCGAATTCTACCGAAGTCGGGCGGTAGGCCCAATACACCTATGTGAAGGTAAGGCGGAATTATTGAGGTTTGGCGGCAGACCAACGCCTGAGGGCGTCAAACGAGCGCTGGCCGTGGTAATCCAGCTGAGCGTCACTGTAGCGGTGCTCCGCCCCAACCGGGCACGCCAGCCTTGATTTGCAGCGTACCCCGCAACCCGAGGGATCGTCGAGGCGCTGGGTAAGGCAAGCGTCCAATTGAAATCCACCCTCAAAATGCACAGCCCCAGCAGGACACGCCGTCAAGCAAGGCTTCGTCTGGCAACTACGACATGGGGACTGGGCTGTCTCGACGCTCGTAAATGGCAAAGGATTTTTGACAAAAAAGACCGCCCGATAGGCAAACCAAGGTCCGTACAAGGGGCTGATATCAAGCCCGAGCGGTGATGGGCAGGCCCAGCCAGCGACACGGCCCAGTTGTTGTAGCGGTATCGGCAACACGCCCGGGTAAAGAATCCGCGGTGAACGGTCGCCCCAAAATCTCTGGCTGACTGAAAGCGCCGCCTCCCGAGAAAAATCGTCAAAGGGATGATCCGTTCCAGAAGATCTCTCCTCAAGATGAGTCCACATGGCGGAGCCTGCCATGCCCAGCACGACCAGTCGCTCACCGGGTCCTGGAATCACTCGAGCAGCCTTGAAGGCGTCACGCAATTCTCCAGTGAACGTGTCGACATCCAAAACAGCACATAGATTGAAGCCCAACGCTTCTAGCCACGCGCGACCCGCAGAAAGCGCGTTTGAGTCAGGTAAAGTCATAGCTTGGCGTCTACAGTAAATCGTCGCGCTGGCGGCAACCTGCCGCGAATAATATAGTGGCGGCTCAGCCTTCGTCACCCCATTACGACCATGAGCACGCAATCAGACGCCATCGTTATCCATGGTCATCGCGGGGCCCGAGGATTAGCTCCAGAAAACAGCCTCTCCGCTTTTCGACGCGCCTGTGAGATTGGTGTCGACGGGCTGGAGCTTGATGTTCTTATCAGCAAAGACGAACGAGTGGTCATCCACCACGATCATCGGCTTAACCCCCAGCTTTGCCGCGATGCTAACGGGCAGTGGGTCAACGATCCGGCGCCGCTGATTTTCTCATTGACCCAATCTGAGCTCCAATCTTTTGATATCGGACGGATACGACCGAACGCTCCACTTCAGGTTCAATTCAGTAACCAGCAAGCTGTCGACGGCGAAAAGATTCCACTTTTGGAGGATCTCGCACGCTGGTGGCAAGGCCTCGGCCACAGTAGACCGATATTAAATGTAGAACTTAAATCACATCCCGAACGGCCCGAGGAAACCCCTCCCGCCCGCGATTACGTCAGGATCGTGATCGAGGAACTTCGGCGATTTGATCTTGAGGCGCACACCTGGCTTCAAGCCTTTGACTGGAGTCTGTTGCTCGAGGTCAAACGACAGGCCCCCCACATCCGCACGGGGTTCTTGAGCGCGCAGCGAGACGATGAGCCAACCGTCCTGTCGTCCGAAGCCTCTCCCTGGCTCGCCGGTTTCGACCCGTTCAAGTTCAACAACAGCATGCCTCAAGCCATTCGGGCGGCGGGAGGAGACTACTGGGGGCCCTGGATGGGTGATCTGTCTGCCGATGCGGTCAGCGAAGCCAAAATGGCCGGGCTTGGGGTACATCCCTGGACTTTGAATTCGATCGCCGATCTGCAATCGGCGATCCGTTGGGGGGTCACCGGACTGACGACTGACTACCCTGACAGAGCACGCGCACTATTCATCGAAAATCATATGGAAATTCCGCCGCCTTGTATCTCATGACGCTTTAATGGTTAAGTCAGCCTCATGAGCGACCCTATCCTGTCTGTCCGCAATCTGAAGATCGCCTTCCGCATGGCCACCGGCGAGGTCGAGGCGCTAAAGGGGGTAAATTTTGATGTCCATGAAGGCCAGGCGGTTGCCCTAGTCGGCGAATCCGGCTCTGGAAAATCAGTGACCGCGCAAGCCATTTTGGGAATCTTGCCGAGCAATGCGGTGATCACCGACGGTCAAATCCTCTTTCGTGACCCAAGAGGATCCGAACCCATCGATATTGCCACGCTCCATCAAGACAGTCCCCGCTTTCAGTCTATCCGGGGCGGTCGAATTTCCATCATTTTCCAGGAACCCATGGTTTCGCTCTCGCCACTGCATACCATCGGTGATCAAATCAGCGAAGCGCTCTTTTTGCACCATCCCGTCAGTCGCGCCGAAGGTTTGGCTCAAACCGAGGCCATGCTGGATATGGTCGGCTTCCCTGATCCGGCACGTGCGCTTCGCACCTACCCTTTTGAACTCTCTGGCGGGCTTCGCCAGCGGGCCATGATTGCCATGGCTCTGGTGTGCCGGCCGGCCATGCTTATTGCCGACGAGCCGACGACTGCTCTCGACGTAACCGTTCAAGCCCAGATACTGCGTTTGATCCGAGATCTGCAGAGCGAACTCAAGATGGCCCTGCTACTGATCACGCACGACCTTGGCGTGGTGGCCAACATGGCGAAAGACCTGGTGGTGATGTATCACGGCAAAATTGTCGAGCGAGGGCCAGTCGACGATTTGTTTACCAAGCCCCAGCATCCTTATCTGTCTGCACTTTTTAAGGCGGTGCCGCGTTTCGGCATGAAGCCCGAGGAGCGTCTGGTTCCGGTACGGCCCATCCAGCATGAACTGACAGAGCATTTTCGCGCCGCCCCAGACGATGGCGTGCCGGCAGGCGATCTTCTGGAGGTTAGCGGCCTCTCTAAGCGATTCACCATTCGTTCTGATGGATTCTTTAATAAGACCTCCTCAGAGATTCTGGCAGTGGACGACGTGAACTTCTCGATTCGGCGCGGCGAATGCCTCGGCCTCGTTGGCGAAAGTGGGTGCGGCAAGACAACGCTCAGCAAAATGCTTATGCGGGCGCTTCGACCGGACACGGGTGAAATTCGATACCATTCGAGGGAAGGTGTCATCGACGTGCTGGGACTCGAGGGCGAAGCGCTTTTAGCCTTTCGTCGAAGAATGCAACTCGTCTTCCAGGACCCTTTCAGCTCCTTGAGCCCCCGCATGACGGTCTTCGATATTGTTCGAGAACCGTTGGTAATCCACCAGCGCGGTGATCGGGAGTCTCAGAGAGAGTTGGTACAGGAGCTCATGCGTCTGGTCGGCCTGGATCCGCGCTTCCTGAGCCGTTATCCACACAGCTTTTCGGGCGGTCAGCGACAGCGCATCAGCATTGCCCGCGCGTTGGCTTTGCAGCCAGAGCTTTTGATTTGCGATGAACCGGTCTCTGCGCTTGACGTCTCCATACAAGCACAGGTCCTCAACCTGCTCAAAGACCTGAAATCAGAATTAGGACTGACGTACCTGTTTATCTCCCACAATCTAGCAGTGATCGACTACATCGCCGACCGGATCGCTGTGATGCATCAGGGACGAATCGTCGAATTAGCATCCCGAGAGGCTTTATTCTCGAAACCTACTCATCCTTATACACAGTCGCTGCTTCGGGCCGTGCCCCACCCTGATATCAACCGTCCGCTGGATTTTGACGCGCTCGCTCAGTCGGGTGGCAACGATCCAGAGCGCTGGCCAGCGGCGTTTCAGTTAGCAACGGACGATGCTGACCATTGGCTGGATCTTGGAGACGGACATCATGTGAGAGCCAACCGTGAACTTCTGACCGGAGAAAGAATCTGATGCGTTCACCCCGATTCAAGTGGATACCCTTGCTTGGGTTTTTGATCACTGCCGCTGTCCAAGCGGAAGCGCCACTCCTTCAAGAGCGGGTTCAAAGCGGCGCGTTGGCCGCCGAGGCTCAAAGACTGCCGAGTAACCCAATGGTCACTGACATGGAGGCGACGGGTCGATCCACGGGCGCACAAGGCGGTGATATCGAGATACTCATGGCGAGCAGCAAAGATACGCGCATGATGACGGTGTACGGATACGCTCGTTTGGTTGGCTTTACTCCAGAGCTTGAGCTTCAACCCGATCTTGTTGAGCGGGTCGATGTCGAAGACGATCGCCGCTTTACTTTTCACCTCCGCGAAAACCATCGGTGGTCGGACGGTCAACCCTTTACCAGCGAAGACTTTCGATACTATTGGGAAGACATCGCCAATAACGAGGATCTCTCGCCTTTTGGCCTATCCGAAGCGCTGCTGGTTAACGGACAGCCGCCCCGTTTTGAGGTGATCGATCGGCATACCGTCCGATATGAATGGACGTCGCCCAATCCCTTGTTCTTGCCCGCCATTGCCGGGGCACGGCCGCTGTATATCTATGCGCCTGGACACTACTTAAAGCAGTTCCATGCGAAATATGTCGATCCAGAAAAGCTCGAAGCCATGGTTGATGATGCCGGCGTTCGCAATTGGGCCGGCCTGCACACCCGGTTTGGTCACCAGTACAAATTTGACAACCCAGATTTACCGACGCTGCAGCCGTGGGTCTGTGTCACTCCGGCGCCGTCAGAGCGTTTTATTTTCGAGCGAAATCCGTATTTCCATCGAGTGGATTCGCGCGGACAGCAATTGCCTTATCTGGATCGAGTCATCATGAATATCGCGAGCTCCGGCCTCATTCCAGCAAAAGCGGGCGCTGGCGAATCCGGTCTTCAGGCGCGGTATCTCCGTCTGGATAACTATCCTTTTTTGATGGAGGGAGGCGAAAGGAACGGCTTCATGGTTCGACTCTGGGAGATGGGAATCGGCTCGCAGATGGCAATTTACCCGAACTTGAACGCGACCGATGACACCTGGCGCACCATCATGCAGGACGTGCGATTTCGCCGAGCGCTATCGCTCGCAATTGATCGCGACGAGATCAATCAGGTGATTTACTTCGGTTTGGTCAGCCCCAGCGCGAACACTGTCCTGCGCCAAAGTCCTCTTTACCGAGAGGAGTATGCGCAGGCTTGGACGGCATTCGACTTAGATCAGGCAAACGCGCTTCTGGATCAGCTTGGACTTATCGAGCGCAATAAAGAAAATCTCCGATTGCTGCCAGACGGACGACCTATGGAGATCGTTATTCACTCGGCCGGAGAGAGCACTGAACAGACCGATCTGATGGAGCTTATTCACGACACATGGCTCAAGATCGGGATTAAGATCTTCACTAAGCCGTCTCAACGGGAGATATTTCGGGAGCGGCTTTATTCCGGGGAAGCGCTCATGTCCATCTGGACCGGGCTGGACAACGGCTTGCCCACTGCGGACAGCCCCCCAACGGAGCTTGCCCCAACGAATCAGACCCAACCGCAATGGCCCGTATGGGGTCAGTTCTTCGAAACCGCAGGTTTGACGGGAACCGCGCCCGACCTCCCCGACGTGGCACAACTCGCAGAGCTGCTTGAAGCATGGCGCGCCGCACCTGACAAAAAGGCCCGTGCCGAGATCTGGCATCGGATGCTAAATCTGTATTCTGAGCAGGTTTTCAGCATCGGTACCGTGAACGCCGTGCCGCAACCAATTGTTATTCATTCGCGTCTTAGGAACGTACCGGAGGAAGGCGTCTATGCCTGGGCACCGGGTGCCTACTTCGGCATGTATCGACCGGATACATTCTGGCTCGCTCCCTGATCGCCGGTCCGTCACATGCTTCGGTACGTCGTTCGCCGTTTTTTAACCATGATCCCTACGCTGATCGCGATCAGCGTGATCGTGTTCGTCATCATTCAGTTGCCCCCGGGCGATTACCTTGAAAGTCATATTGCCACCATGCAGGCGCAAGGCGAAAACATTGACCAGAAAAAGATCGCGTTCCTTCGCGAGCAATACGGTCTCGATCAGCCGATGTGGCAGCAGTACCTTAATTGGGCGAGCGGATTTGTTCGCGGTGACTTCGGATACTCCTTTGAATACGACTTGCCGGTGAGTGATGTCATCGGTGACCGGATGTTTCTCACCATTCTTATTTCCGTGGTGACGATCATCTTTACCTGGTTAATCGCCTTTCCCATCGGCATCTACTCCGCCACGCACCAATACAGTTGGGGTGACTACGGACTTACGTTCGTGGGCTTCATTGGCCTGGCGACTCCCAATTTTCTGCTCGCTTTAGTGATGCTGTATCTGGCGAACGTCTACTTTGGGACCTCCATTGGCGGCCTGATGGATCCGGAATTCATTGATCAGCCTTGGAGCGGTGCGAAGCTCTTTTCTGTCCTCGAGCATCTTTGGATTCCCGTTATTGTCATAGGAACCTCCGGCACGGCGGCGATGATCCGTCGTCTGCGTGCCAATCTTCTGGACGAACTCGAAAAACAGTACGTCACCACGGGTAAAGCCAAAGGCCTGCCCCCCGGAAAACTGTTGCGCAAATACCCCCTTCGAATGGCGATGAACTTTTTCGTTGCCGATATTGGCAATTTATTACCGAGCATTATTTCAGGCGCTGAAGTCACCGCCGTCGTGCTGTCTTTGCCGACTACGGGTCCTTTGCTGATTGCTTCCCTGCAGAGTCAGGATATGTATCTTGCCGGATCGTTCCTGATGTTCCTGGCCATTCTGACCGTGGTCGGGATGCTGGTCTCTGATCTACTGCTGGCGTTGCTCGACCCGCGCATCCGACTGCAAGGGGCGCCCTCACGATGACCGCAAATCGCTCAGATCATTTCGTCTCAACGGAGCCCTTTGATCCGCAGTCGGTCGAAAAACTCTCCGCAAGCCAAGAGACGCTCTATCTTGCCTCGCAGTGGCGGTTAATGTGGTGGAAACTTCGTCGCCACAAGCTGGCACTTTTCTCCGGGGCGATCCTGCTGTTTTTCTATCTCGTCGCTGCTTTTGCCGAAGTGGTGGCCCCGTATGACCTGCATACACGCACTCAATTTATCCATGCGCCACCGCAAGCGGTGCATATGTTTCACGAGGGGAAGTTCATTGGGCCGTTCGTATACGGATACAACTTCAAATTGAACATGAAAACCCTCAAGCGCGAATTCAGTGAGGACAAGAAGAATATTCAGCCGATTCGCTTTTTCTGCTCGGGCGAGTCGTATACCTTCTGGGGGCTTTTCAATTCACGATTTCATCTGTTCTGTGCCGCCGATGACACATTTCGTTTCGATCCAAAAAGTAAGACCCTTGTATCTCGCAAAAAAGAAGGCGCGCTTTTCCTGTGGGGTACTGATCGGCTGGGACGCGATCTGCTGTCTCGTATCATTTATGGCTCCAGGATTTCGTTGACCATTGGCCTGGTCGGTATAGCGGTCAGTTTTGTTCTGGGTATCGTCATCGGCGGTCTGGCGGGCTACTTCGGGGGCTGGATCGATGCGTTGGTACAACGCATCATAGAAATATTGCGGTCGTTTCCCGAGATTCCCCTTTGGATGGCCCTGTCCGCCGTGCTTCCGGTGACCTGGAGCCCCCTACTCATATTCCTCGGTATCACGGTGATTTTGGCGCTGCTCGACTGGACCGGCCTCGCGCGTGCCGTACGGTCGAAATTAATGGCCCTAAGAGAGGAGGACTACTGTACCGCGGCACAACTGCTGGGCGCCAAGCCGCGTCGAATCATCGGACGCCACCTCCTTCCGGGATTCATGAGCCATCTCATCGCATCTGCCTCATTATCGATACCCGGCATGATTCTTGGCGAAACCGCGCTGAGTTTCCTGGGGCTCGGTCTTCGGCCCCCGATTACCAGCTGGGGCGTCCTTTTAAATGAGGCGCAGAATATCAACGTGGTGGCGCTGTATCCTTGGCTGATGCTGCCGGTGGTCCCTGTGATTATTATCATCTTGGCCTTCAACTTTTTCGGGGATGGCTTGCGTGATGCCGCCGATCCCTACAAAACCTGAGGAGGGTCGCTCCGATGGCCGTTACCATTCCTGAAAACTACGTCAGCGGCGGGTTCGCGATGGAATATGAAGTGCCGTGGATGACCCCTGGTGCTGTGCGAAAACTTGACGAACTGCTTCGACCGTCCGATCAGGTTATCGAGGTTGGCACGGGCGGATCCACGCTCTTTTTTGCGAGAAGAGCCCAGTCGGTCATCGGGATTGAGCCTGCGGTTGACTGGGCTGACACCGTCGTGAGTGAGGCTCAATCGAGAGGTATCTGCAATGCCCACATCATTGCTGAGCCCAACCCACAGGGGGTTCTCAAAATCGCAGGTCGCCTGGGAGGCTGCACCGTGCTCTCTGTGGATCCCGATGACGGGTATGACCGCGATCAGCTTCAGGAGATACTGGCCCGCCGCGCGGGCGATCAACTCGAAGTTCTCGCGATGGACAACTACGGCGCCGAGAGCCTGTTCTCCCGCTCATTCGACTGGACAAACGATCAGGTCATTGACTCCCTACCCGGCACAGGGTGGGAGGGCGAATCCTTTAACGATCCCAAATGGCGAGGTCACGGCACCCGGGTATTCTGGCGACGTCGCTAATGCGTTTTCGCTTGCGCTAAGCGCCCTCATCCAGCCGCTTGCTGGCATAACGACCAGGAGCGGCCTCGATGACCGGGAACGCTTTTTTAGCGCCGGGTTTTCTGGCCTTTACCGTAGTCCCCGAGAACTTGGACACCCAGCTCTGCCAATCCGGCCACCAGGAGCCTTCTTTCTTCGACGCACTCTTCAGCCAGGCCTCCGCCTCGCCTTCAGGGCGTTGAGAACTAATCCAATGGCCGTACTTCTTTGCCGCTGGAGGATTGACCACGCCCGCAATGTGGCCAGAGCCGGACAGCACGAAACGGACGGGGCCCTTGAAAAGGGTTGCCCCTTCGAACGTGGAACGCCAGGGCGCAATGTGGTCCTCATAGGTCGATAAGAAGTACGTGGGTGTCTCAATCGACGATACATCGATTGGCACGCCTGCGAGCGTCATGCCGCCGCAATCCTTGAAGCGATTTTCCAGATACATGGTGCGCAGGTATTCGCTGTGCATTTTTGCCGGCATGCGCGTGGAGTCAGAGTTCCAGTACAAAAGATCGAACGCGAGCGGCTCATCGCCCATCAGGTAATTGTTGATGACGAAGGACCAGATCAGATCGTTCGAGCGCAACATGTTGAAGGTGGTCGCCATATCACCACCATCGAGATAGCCGTCTTGTTCCATCTTCTTTTCAAGGCTTTGAATCTGATCCTCGTCGATGAACACGCCAAGATCCCCCGGATGAGCGAAATCAATCATCGTGGTGAGAAAGGTCGCGCTAGCGACGCGTTTCTGTTGCTTGGTCGCCTCGAGATAGGCCAAGGTAGCGGACAGTAGGGTTCCACCCAGACAGTACCCCATCATGTTTGACTGGGACGATCCACTGATCGCTTCCATGGTATCCAACGCCGCGATCGGACCTTCAAGCAGGTAATCTTCAAAACCTTTATTGGCCAACTCTTTGCCGGGATTTACCCAGGAGATGACGAACACCGTATGCCCCTGGTCGACCAGCCAACGAATAAACGAATTCTTGGGTTGCAGATCGAGGATGTAGTACTTGTTGATCCAGGGCGGAATAATGAGCAAAGGGGTTCGGCTGACGCTCGCAGTGGTTGGCTCGTACTGGATGAGCTGGATCAGGTCATTTTCAAAAACAATCTTGCCTGGCGTAACCGCGACATTCTCCCCGAGCGTAAACGCCTTGGTGTCGACCATTCGGGTTTTAAGGCGGCCCTCGCCACGCTCCAGATCATCCAGAATATTCTGGAAGCCTTTTACCAGGTTCTCACCCTTGCTCTCCATGGTCTTTTTCAGGACGTCCGGATTCGTGAGGGCAAAATTCGTAGGCGCCATCGCGTCAACAAACTGCTTTGTATAGAAGTTAATCTGCTCTTTCTTCTTCTCGTCGATGCCTTGTGTCGATGCCGTTGCCGCCATCACATATCGAGAAGCCAAAAGATAAGACTGTTTGATGAAGTCGAACACATGGCCGTCACTCCAACTGTCGCTGCGAAAACGATAGTCTCCTTTTTCAGGCTCTATCACCTTCTCTTGTCTTCCCTCAACGGTACCCAGCATCGCCTGCTGCCACAGATTCACTGACCCCTGCCAGAAGTCAATCTGAGCCTTCATTAAGGCTTCCGGATCAACGCGCATCTGTGTCATGCTTTGAAGGAACTGCTCCCCGAGTTTTACGGGATCAAAGCTACCGGCAAAGTGCCCCGCCTGACTGGTGATGAAATCCGCAGCGATCTTCTGGCTGCGGGCAATGACCTGGGTCATGGTTTCTGTGAGTTCAACAGGATCAGGGGTAGCGCTTGAATGTTGGTTATCGCTCACGATCGGTCTCAGAGATTTGTTGCAGTGCAACATTTTAGAATCAAAAACACTGAAAAACAACCGCTTGGTTCGTCGCTGATGAGTCGATCAGGTATGATCGGCGGCCCGTTTTCCCAGACAAAACCCCCATGAGCTCCATTTTCGATCAGGGACTGGCGCGCAACCCCGCCAACTTCGCGTCGCTCAGCCCTCTCAGCCTGCTCCGCCGAGTTGAACGTGTTTATCCGGACCTGCCCGCCGTCATTCATGGTCGGCAGCGCTACTCATGGCGGGAGACCGCTCGACGGTGTCGTCAACTGGCTAGCGCTCTCGCCCGACGTGGTGTCGCGCGGGGAGATACGGTAGCGGTGATGGCGCCCAACACACCCGCAATATTCGAAGCTCACTTTGGAGTACCGATGACCGGCGCAGTGTTGAATGCCCTAAACATTCGGCTCGATCCAGCGACCCTCGCCTTTATCCTCAACCATGGCGAGGCAAAAGTCCTTATCACCGACACCGAATTCAGCCCAGTCATCACGGAAGCGCTGGGATTGCTCAATCGGGAAATTTTGGTGATCGACGTAGCAGATCCTGAGGGGCCCGGAGGCGATTGCATCGGCTCAATCGAATATGACGCTTTTATCGCCGAAGGCGACCCCCACCACCCTATCGAGCTGCCGCATGATGAATGGGACGCCATCGCGTTGAACTACACATCAGGTACAACGGGCAATCCTAAGGGCGTGGTCTATCACCATAGAGGCGCCTATCTGAACGCGATGAGCAATATCATTGCATGGCAAATGCCCAACCACCCGGTCTATCTATGGACCCTGCCGATGTTCCACTGCAACGGCTGGTGCTTCCCATGGACCCTTGCCGCTCTTGGCGGAACCAGCGTGTGTCTTCGATCGGTAAGCGCAGAGAGCATCTTTTCAGCCATCGCGGACCACGGCATTACTCACTTTTGCGGCGCGCCTATCGTTCTCAATCTTCTGGTAAATGCCAACGACTCCGAGCGACGTGAATTCAAGCATTCCGTTCATGTGATGACTGCCGCGGCACCACCGCCCCCCAGCGTGCTAAGCGCAATGGAAAACGACGGGTTCAAAATGACGCACGTCTACGGCCTGACCGAAACCTACGGCCCCGCGGTTATTTGCGCCTGGCAGCCCGCTTGGGATCCTCTCCCAGAGTCGGAACGGGCCGACATCAAATCACGCCAGGGGGTGCCCTATCCGATGCTTGAGGACGTGCAGATCCTGGATCCGAAAGATATGGCGCCGGTCCCCGACGATGCGGCCACGATTGGAGAGGCGATGTTTAAAGGAAACATCGTGATGAAGGGTTACCTCAAGAACTCGAGGGCTACCACCGAGGCCTTCGCTGGAGGCTGGTTTCATTCCGGCGACCTCGGCGTGATGCATCCGGATCAGTACATCCAGCTCAAGGACCGATCGAAGGACATTATTATTTCCGGGGGAGAGAATATCTCGTCGATTGAGGTAGAAGACGCGCTATACCGGCATCCCGACGTTTTGGAGGCCGCGGTGGTGGCCAAGCCCGATCGGCATTGGGGTGAAACCCCTTGCGCATTCGTCTCCCTGAAAGATGGGGCCGATATCTCAGCGGAAGATATCATCACGTTTTGTCGTGATCATCTGGCACATTACAAGGCACCCAAGCACGTAGTGTTTGGTGCGCTGCCGAAGACGTCAACCGGAAAGATACAGAAATTCAAACTGCGCGAGCAGGCCGAGAAACTTTAGACGAGCCCTAAACGTCATGGCGGAAATTCTCTCGACGAACCACACGAGCTTCACGGTCTCTGATCTGGATCGCAGCCTTGGCTTTTTTGAGCAGGTCCTTGGCTTTGAGGTCACATCAAAAGCGCCGCGGGCGCCTGACGTGATTGCGCGTGTCACCGGAGTCGAGGGGGCGGAGGTCATGATTGCCTACGTTCGCGGTCCCGGTCACAGCATCGAGCTTATCGAATTTACCGGGCCAACGAACCGACAAACCATGCGACCCCGCGCCTGCGATCTTGGCTTTTGTCATATTGCATACGACGTTCGCGGACTGGACGAACTCATCGATCAAGCAAAAGCCTTTAATGTGGTCCCGGAAGGTGAGGTGATCACCGTCGATCAAGGGCCCAATGCCGGGGCGCGCCTTGTTTATCTTCGAGACCCCGATGGAGTGACCTTCGAATTAATCGAAAAGCCGCTTTGAGCCCAGCCGCCAGGGTCGTTACGCAAAAGGCTGCTCAATAGACGGGGACGGCGCTGTGAACCACTGAGGCCCCTCCTCCGTCATATAGACATGATCTTCGAGGCGAACGCCAAACTCGCCGTAAATACAAATCATGGGCTCATTGGAAAAACACATCCCTGTAGCAAGAGGCGTTTTGTTTCCGGGCACGATGTATGTTTCCTCGTGAACGTCCAGCCCGATCCCATGCCCCGTTCGGTGCGCGAGACCAGGAACCTGATAACCTGGCCCAAAGCCGGCCGCCTCGATAACGCCTCGGGCAGCCGCATCCACCGATTCAGCGGGTCGACCCAGTTGGGCGGCCTCAAACGCTGCCGCCTGCGCCGCCTTCTCAAGCGCCCACACGTCCCGCTGCCGCTGCGTGGGCTCACCGAACACGTAGCTGCGAGTAATGTCCGAATAGTACCCATCGATCGGGGCACCGACATCGATCAGCACCATATCGCCCTCTTTGAGTTCCTGTGGATAAGGCACTCCATGAGGATAAGCGGTTGGCTCCCCGAACAACACAATCCGGAAAGGAGGCGGCATATCCGCACCCATTTTCAGATGCGCCTTTATCAAGAAATCTTGTACGTCCCTTGTACTGATTCCAGACTCCAGAATACGTGCCGCGCTTTCCTGAATGGAGAGGGTCAGGTTCATCGCATACTGCATCAGCGCTATCTCATTTTTTGACTTGTGCATCCGACAGGCGGCCGTCACACAGGCGCCGTTTCTGAATTCCGCTTGGGGCATGGCCTGCCGTAAGCCGTCGAACACAAAAAACGGGGTCGCCGGATCTACCGCCACAACGGGCTGAGCCCTGGCGGTTTCTCGCACACAAGCCGCTACCAGCTGCGTTGGATCTTCGTGTTCCTCCCAGGTTCGAAGATCGCTCCCGAACAGAAGCATCGCCCGAGTCTTTTCCTCTTCGAATCGCGGGCTGATGTAGATCAGCTCCCCGCGGGCCGGCAGGACGGCACCATGAAGCCGCTCGGATGCCCAGAGCTTCAGACCCGTGAAATAAAAAAGACTGGTCGATGCATCGAGGTACAACGCATCAATACCCTGGTCAACCATCAGCTGTTGCGCCTTGAGGAGTCGCCCTTCACGTTCCTCTTTTGTGATCCTGGCAAATCCGCCCGGGGGATTAAGTCGTGCTAACTCCTGATCAGCCGTTGAGCCGCCGATTCCTGTTGCCATTGTTTTTCCTTGGGGTTTATTTTGGAGCGAGACGAATAGCCCCATCGAGACGAATCACGTCCCCATTGAGCATTTCGTTGTCCACGATATGTAAGACAAGGTCTGTAAATTCTTCGGGGGCACCAAAGCGCTGAGGGAAAGGGACCTGAGTCGCAAGGCTGGCCTGTACATCATCGGGCATATTCAAAAGCATCGGTGTGCCAATCAGACCAGGTGCAATGGTCATAACGCGAATACCGAAACGGGCCAACTCTCGGGCGGCCGGCAGCGTCAAAGCGACGACGCCACCTTTTGAGGACGCGTAGGCTGCCTGCCCAATCTGTCCTTCAAAGGCTGCGACCGAGGCCGTGTTGATGATCACGCCTCTTTGACCGGACTCGGAAACCGGCTCAAGCGCTGTCATCTGAGTGGCTGCCACTCGCAGCACGTTGAACGTGCCGACCAGATTTACATTGATTACCCGCTGGAAGAGATCCAGCGGATGCGGCCCTTCACGCCCCACGACCCGCGACGCGGGTGCAATTCCGGCACAGCTGACCACCACGCGCGGTATACCCAGATTCTGAACCAGCGCTTCGAAGGCCTGCTGCACAGAGGCATCATCAGAGACATCGACCGCTAAGCCTAGGCCGTTTATTTCCTTCGCCGTGCGCGACGCCGCGTCACCGTCCAAGTCCAGAACCGCAACCCGGGCGCCACGCGCCGCAAGGCCCTTTGCGGTAGCCGCCCCCATCCCGGAGCCCCCTCCGGTTACCACCACCGCCGCATCAGTTAAGTTCATTTGGCATCCTTAACGCTGCGACGAGCGTTTTACCTTCACGATAACCATATCGGATTCGACCAGGCCCGTCGTCCGTCTTCGTCGACGATCGTAATCCGAAAATAGCCATCACGAAACCGTCTCAGCGGCATAGTCGCTCGGGTCAACCCATCTCCGAACACCTTGTCCGCTCGCGACCCCCGGCCGGCGATCATGATCGCGCTCACCGCAGAACAATCAACGATCACTTCGTCATCCTGTACGGCAATATCGTGGATAACCGGCCCCTGTGAAGAATAATAACGACCGGCTTTTAAGCTCTGCAACAGGTGCTCCGGATCAAGGGATTCCGACTTCACATGAATCCAACCGCCGAACGCATCATGCGTGATGTGATGGGCGTCATCCGTAGCGAAACCATGGAGGTGACGCCCTTCATTAAGAAGAATGTCACAAAGCGCCCAGCCGTCACCCCGATCATTCTCAACCTGCGAGCCGTGATTGTAGATTTCAACGGCATGTGCGAAAGGCAGAAGACGGGCATCCTCGGGCTGCAACCCGTACCATTGGGGATGAACAATCCCAAGATAGGCGCCTGCATCAAAGGCCCGCCTGCTTAAGGCCTCGATCCCCTCTTCGGTGCCCTTGGATTGAAAGTCGAGCGGGAGCCCAACCGCCAGAACATGCCACATCTCGTCGTTAAGCAGCTTGCCGGTGTGCAGCTCGGCCGCGATTAAGGTCGTGAAATCGTCCGATCTCAGATCCCGCGAGTCCGTAACCGGATAGCCGTAACATTCCATGAAGTGGTCGCTTAAGGCTATGAAGTCGTAGCCCCGTTCGCGATACCGGCGGGCGACTTCTGCCGCCTCCAAAAGACCGTCCGATGCCGTGCAGTGGGTATGCAGGTTGCCCTTGTAAAACTGTCCCGGTACCGAAAAAGGCGAAACGCTTTCAGTCATATTCACTTAACCGCTCCCGCGGGGTAAGGGGTTGAGACAACATCATGGCCCACAGCGATCTAATGGTATCCTCTCGCTCGTTGTCTGCACAGAGGCCCGAAATTTGACGCCATCTGGTGTAGGCAAGCACCCATCGTGACCTGACCACGCGGCGAAAACGCTACGGAAGACCAGCTTATGAGCGACCCCGAAAATACTGTCCAACGCGAGTCCATGGAAGTGGACGTCGTCATTGTCGGAGCAGGCCCAGCCGGACTATCCACCGCCTGTCGCCTCATGCAACTTTCAAAGGAGCACGGGCAGGACATCAGCGTGGTTGTCCTCGAGAAGGCCGCAGCTGTCGGAGATCATATCCTGTCCGGAGCCGTG
>Ga0255774_10001768_pt1 | contig 17264 bp, 17 predicted proteins | sample 101ome_17_FD_179972 | JGI IMG/M metagenome (GOLD analysis project Ga0255774, IMG submission 179972) | Coastal salt marsh microbial communities from the Groves Creek Marsh, Skidaway Island, Georgia - 101407AT metaG (version 2) | ecosystem: Environmental > Aquatic > Marine > Intertidal zone >...
GCCTGGATTCTCTGTGATAAATAATCTATCATAAATTCTGAACTCAGTTTGAACCGCTTGAGTTGCCTCAACAAAATGAATAACACCCTTAATCTTTCTACCATCAGCAGGGTTCTTACCTAGAGTATCTTTATCATATTCTGCATAAACAGTAGTAATGTTTCCATCGAAATCAGTATCAAAAGTTAGGGCTTTTATCACATAGGCATTTCTGAGTCTCACCTCTTTTCCTAAGGATAATCTTTTGTATTTGTTGTTAGGAGCAACCTCACAAAAATCGTCTCTTTCAATAAAAATTTCTCTCGAAAAGAATACTTCTCTATCACCCATGCTTTCATTTTGTGGGTGGACAGGTGCACTTAAAGTCTCAATTGAATCTTTTGGGTAGTTTTCAATAATAACTTTGATAGGGTCAATTACCCCCATTGTTCTAGGAGAATTTAGATTGAGATCATCCCTTATTGAATCTTCAAGAATCTTCATATCTGTTGTTGAATCTACCTTTGATACCCCAATTTTTTGGATAAAATTATGTATTGAAGAAGGTGAATATCCTCTTCTTCTTAAGCCTGATAGGGTGGGCATTCTTGGATCATCCCATCCTGAAACAAAACCATCCTTCACAAGTTTTTGTAGCTTTCTTTTTGACATAACTGTGTACTCAAGATTAAGTCTAGAAAACTCATATTGATGAGGTCTATTAGGTTTTCTGAAGTCATCCAAATTATCTAAAATCCAATCATAAAGGTTTCTATTATTTTGAAACTCCAATGTGCAAAGAGAGTGGGTTATTCCTTCTAATCCATCGCTAATACAGTGCGCGAAGTCATACATTGGATAGATTTTCCATTGATCAGAGGTCTGATGATGATTATCGAATCGTATGCGATAAAGTGTCGGATCACGCATACATATAAATGGACTATTCATATCAATCTTAGCCCTTAAAACACATTCGCCTTCAGCGAACTCACCATCTTTCATTTTTTTAAATAGATCTAAGTTTTTTTGAATTGTGGTGTCTCGATAGGGGCTATTCCTACCGGGTTCTTTGAGTGTGCCACGATACTCGCGAGTTTGTTCAGCATCCAAAAAACAAACGTAAGCTAGACCTTTACTTATAAGTTCCTCTGCATATCTATATAAATCTTGAAAATAATCTGAAGTGTATCGAATTTGGCCATTCCATTCAAATCCTAGCCACTTCACATCATTTTGAATAGATTCCACAAATTCCATATCTTCTTTGATTGGATTGGTGTCATCAAAGCGAAGATTGCAATTTCCATTGTATTCTTTCGCTAAGCCAAAATTTAAACATATTGACTTTGCATGACCAATATGTAAATAACCATTAGGTTCAGGTGGAAAACGAGTCTGAATCGAAATATGTAAACCTGAGTCCAGATCATTGTTAATTTGGTTGCGAATGAAATTGGTGGTTTCAACTATTGTGTTGTTGCTCATAAAAGGGCAAAAGTGCTATAAAATTGATTGGGTAATTATATCAGCAAAGTATTAAACCATGAGTCCAGCAACGATCAGCAGCCGTTATGCAAATTTTGTGATTGTGCTATTGCTAATGTTTCCAATAGTGATTAATTCAATCAAAATTTTGGGCAATATTATTTTGTTGATCTTATTTATATTGGGCGGATATATTGCCCTAAAAGAACGTCAAAATCCATTTCGAATTCCAGAGTTAAAGTTGCTTTCCTGGCTTACCGTTGGTTATTTTATGGCTATGCTGGCATCCATTATTGTTGCTGATGGTTGGGCAGCACAATTCCATCATTTGGGTAGAAAGCTGCATTTTCTATTAGCGCCATTGATTGCATTGGCGATATACAAATCCAACCTAAGCATTTCACACTTATTGGTCAGTTTGAAATTTGGTTTGATACTAGTCGGTATCATTACCTTGTTTCAATTCTTTTCAGGTCATACAAGGCCAGCTGGGATGATCAATGCCAATGTATTTGGTGATTTGGTTGTGGCCATGTTGTTTTTTTCAGTTGTAAGAATATATAAAGAAACTCGCAAGGAAAAAATATTAAGCTTCTTTGCAGTCGCATTGGGTACAACTGCTATAGTATTAGCAGCCAGTCGAGGCTCCTGGGTTTCATTTTTGATTTTGTTTGCGGTTTATATAAGTATTATTTATCCTAGACACTTAAAAAATAATCGCAAGAGGCAACTGAGTTTGCTTTTGTTTAGTGTGATTTCCTTGTTTGTGGTAGCAACACAAACCACCGTGGTGGAAAGAATTGGTAACGCTATAGATAATATTCAGGACTGGCGGAGTGGTCATACCAAGTTCAGCTCATCCGGTGTTCGTATGGAAATGTGGAAATCGGGATTTTTGGCAGCTAAGGATGCGCCTTGGTTTGGTTATGGTTATCGTAATGCTAATGAAGTGGCAGCTAAATATGCTACACAGAATCATGAAAGAATTGCCAGCTTTACCCATTTGCATAATGAATATATAACCAACCTGGTCTCGGCAGGTTTTATAGGAATAATCACATTTTTTGCCTTGTTGTTTGTGCCATTAGCAACCTTTATTAAAGGGCTAAGGCGTCAAGGAAAACAGATGTATGCATTAATGGGCGTTATGCTGTGTGTTGGGTACATCACCTTTGGCTTTTCCCATATTGCCTTTGGTGAAGAGCATATGAATGCGTTCTATGTCTTATTCTTGAGTCTACTACTACCGATTATGAAGCGTCAAGTTAGTCTGTCTGACGATAGAAGTCTTTAGGATTGATATCAATATAGCGTCGTTGCGTTTTTGGGAGCAGCTGAAGCTGTCGGCAGCCCAATTTAACTTGGTGGACAAGTCGTTTGAGCCAGAATTGCCAGTTACCTTTATAATTAAACTGACTACTAACACTGGATTGTGCTAATTGATGATTGGCAGGATTTTGAATTTGGTAATGTTCGCAGTAATCCAGTTGAATAGCAGCAGCGGGCTCAATTTGATAGGCCTTGAGACTGCTACAAGAAGTAATATGCGCATCAGCTAAAGCAATTCCTTTTTGTTTTTCACATTCAAGCAATTTTTTAGCGCCAGAAGGCCATAGGATATAGCAAGCAGCACCTGTTCGATCTTGATATAGTCTTAACATTTGTGACTGATGACCAATAGGTTTAGCTTTTTTTGCAATGAATTTTTTTCGGCCACGATTTTCCAGGTTGATCAAATCAGCATTTTTTTCTTTCTCTAAAGTCGGGAGTAATACCACTAGGTGTTTAGACAAAAGTGCATCATCTTCAAGAATCAATATAGGCTGGTTATCATCTATTACCCTCTGCCAAGCGTTGCGATGTGAATAATAGCAAGCCACTTCAGTTTTCTTAAGTGGTCTTTGCCAATCTTTATAGTGTTGTTTATAAGTCTCTAGCCCGATGTTATCAACAGAGACCGCATTTAAGAACTCATAGTTAAATCCGTAAAACGACAGCTGTTCGTTTTGAAGCTCTCGACGATCATTGGCATAGGCCAAGTTAATAACCAGTACTTTCAACTTACCACCAGCCAGTTTTGTTACGGGCGTGGCGTTCTTTACTACGCTTATAGACAGTATCGAACTCTTGGAGGCGAAGAAAGATTTCTAGAAGGATTTCGCCAGCCACATTCAACTCAGCAACCTTATCAATACGCCAGCGCATGTTCCTTAAAGTATCATCCGTCCCAAACTTAAATACCGAGGTGCCATCAAACAGTGAAAAGCGCTCTTCATTATCCAGTCTAGAAAGTTTTTCTTGATCATCTATACATTTCCAAGCATTGGTAATAAAACGTTCAGATTCTTGTAGTTTGACTGTATTAAGTAGACAAACACAAGCGACAGATAAGCTTCTGACCGCATCATCGTCAGAATAATCGGCAAAAGTATCAGTTGCCGCGATTAGCCAGCGCGTATTTAAATGTTTAAGTAAAAAATCTTTTTCTTCTGTCCAGAGTTTTTGAAAGAGTTGAAAATTTTTCTCTACCATCGACTCACGTCTGATAAGTACAATGATTTTAGCGTGAGTGTAGCAAAGCTCGCTTTGGCCGGCAAATTCTTGTTTCAATGCGTTGAAATGTTTTTCGATGTCATTTGCACTTCCATGGGTATAAACAATGTCATCGCCCGGTATGCGCTGCTGTTTCAATGTTTTGAAATCGAGTGATAATTGATCCGTGAGTTTTTTTGCTCCAGCACGTCTTTGGTGGCGTGATAAAGAGAACCATTTTTCGAATTTGGATTTATACCTTTTCATCGATCTAGTCGTTTACTTCTCCAAGTTTTGCGCTTGATGGCGCTCAGGTAGTAGTCAATCATACCCATCGTTAGGAGCTTGTACTTGGTTATTTTGTTGCGCCTAAAAAGTATTGTATTTAAGAATAGTTTTAAACTTGGAGAGAGTAGATTCTTGGTAATATATAAAAACAGAATGACCATTCTAGAAATGCCCTGACTATTATGATAGATATAGTTATGCCTGGAGATAATCATCTCCATGTCCAATATCATCGACTGAGTATTCTCTGATGCGCCACCCCAAGAGTGATAGATATTGTAATGACGCAATTGCGCTAGTTTTTTCCCAAGTTTTGTTTGCATTCGGTGACACAGGTCTCGATCTTCAGCATACATCCAGTACTTATCATCACTCCAGCCACCAATTCGATTAAAATCTTTAGTTCTTATAGCCAGCACGGCGCCACTGATCAAATCTGGATACCAAATGTCTTTATCGGCTGAAAATTTCTTGGCCAATTTGCGCTTATAAAGTGTTTCATAAATGGCCTTGATCCATTTGATAAAAAACCAAGGATTATTCCAATACAGAGGTTTTTCACTGCCATTAGGTCCAATGATCTGGCAGCCACAAATACCAATATCATTATCCATCTCAAGAATATTAATCATTCGATCGATTGCCGGCGAATCGGTAATTTTAGTATCGGGGTTTAAAAACAATAAATAGTCATGATTGGCAATGCTAGCACCTAAGTTGCAGCCACTGGAAAAGCCCCAGTTTCCAGTATTCTGGATGCAATGTATGTCTGGATTTTTAGCTGAAAATTCATTAAATGCCTGAGTGTCTTCATCGTTATTGGCTACGATAATTTCGTAGGTTAACTGCGGTCGATGCTTATCCAAAGAATCCAAACAAGCTCTTACCATATCTAGAGAATGGTAATTCAGAATAACAATGGAAAGTTTAAGGCTTGACAACTTATTTCTTAACCCAGGTGGTGTCTTTTTTTCGATCACTTTTTAAATAAGCCAGTTTTTGATCTTTGTTCATAATATCAAGTCTTGGAAACCAGGGTAGATGAATTGCACTATAGTCTCCGGCTACTCGTATGGCGTCATAAAAATCTCCTCGGTAGTTTTGCTTGTTGTATACAGCAAAGGTCGAATCGATTGGTGCATAGTAGAGTTCAAGTTTGTTATGTTGCATTGGCAGACGCCAAAATTGTGCTTCAAACTGACGCACTGAAAAGTCATTTTGATAATCAAATGGTTTGGTGTGTGAGACATGTTGAGACGCATCAATAACCGGTTCATCATCTAATAAATCGAGTGCAAAACCCGCCTTGTAGACTTTATATTGATTGGTTAGATCTATCAATTTTTGCAAGAAATCTTTGGGTAGATTTTCATTCAAATCTAGATCGGGGTCGGTATAGGCAAAATGATCGGGCAATTGTTGATAAATGGGATCTAATAGTCCAACAAAGTGGCCAAAATTTTTTTCAGAATAAGCAATATATGCTTGTTTTTCCGCTGCTAATTGAGCTAATGTTGCTAGTGTCTGTTCATCTGAAGAGCGGTTGTCAATCACAATCGGTGTGATATCAAATCTATTGAATTGACGCACTAGGTTTTCAACATACACGCCATTGTTATAGCAAATAATCATTACTGGCATCTCACCCTTTAAGACATTTAAAATGTCGGTAAATTGCTTAGCTAGCTTTAGACTTTTTCGCTTTCGATAGGCGCTGATAATTGGTCGATACCAAGCTTCTTTTTTCATGTGTCACCCCCAGATAGTCTATGACTTCTCCAATTGTGATTAATTAGAGCGCGACCATAATAACGTACTGACTCATTTAGTAACAATAGAGACGCCTGTCCTTTTTTGGTCCAAAAAAATGGCAAGCTAATCAATGCCATCAATAGTTGTGCACCCAGACTGATAGCAATCATACAAATATGCAACAATATGCCATGCATGCCCGCATAGAATTTTTGAATATAGACATGTCTGGAAATCATGACTTCTGACTTAGTAATAGCAGAGGTTTTTGGGTTAATACGAGAGGAACCACCGTGTTGATGTTTAATTTCAACATTACGAATCAGCGTAATAGTTTTGCCGATTTCGTTGATTTTGTGAGCTAAATCCATTTCTTCGAAATACATCCAATAGTCTCTTTCAGAGAGTCCACCAACTTGTTGATAGATATTCGCTGGAATAAAAAAAATCGATCCGGTTAACCATTCTGGGTGCCAAATTGGTGAATTTTCAGGCAAGAGTTTTTCAATTTTTCGTCGAAAGAGGCTTTTGTAGAGACTTCTAACAAGGCCTAATGTAAGCCAAGGACTTATAAAAGTCACTTCTCGCTCAAGTTTATTACCCGGCTTGATTTTTCGGCAGGAAATAATACCGGCGTCATTATGTTTTTGTGCATATTCAAGCATAGTGTCAATGGCTGGAGAATCAGTCATTTCTGTATCTGGATTAAGAAAAACTAAGTATTTTCCTAGTGCAGACTGAGCGCCAAAGTTACAGCCATTAGAGTAACCATAGTTGCCCGTATTTTTTAGAAACTTAACCCCAGGAAACTGTTGCGAATATTGCTTAAACAGACCATCTTGTGAGTCATTATCGATTACAATAACCTCATATTCAACACTGGGTGGATGCGCTTCAATTGAGAGAATACAATCAGCGATCATAGACCAGCTTCGATAGTTAAGAATGAGAATAGACAGTGTCATTATGCCTGCCAATAATCCTTAATCCAAGGAGAAGGTTGGATATGTCGATACCATTTACCACTGATCCCTTTGCTGGCTTCAGGTGGATTTGGCAGACCGTGAAATAGAATCACTTTTGCACCGTTAGGAATGAAGGGCGCCTGAAACCAAGATTTTATCCAGGAAGGACAGCAGTGGTATTTAAAGCTCGGCACCCATTCATCTGGCCAATATTTTAACTTTCCTAGTTTATATATTTCTCTTGAAAGATAGGCCTGCTCATGACGAACTTCTTGTTTGACAATTTCTGCATGCATTTCAAAGTAGGATAAAATTTCTGGATATTTACCTATTTCAAATCGAAATACTGAGGAGTTACCCTCAATTTTTTTTGGATTTTTTTTATCATGTGCAATTAAAAAATCACCCGGATAGATGAAAAAATCATCCAGATTGCCCACCACGACTATGTCTAGATCGAGAAATAAGGTTTTGCCACTAAGTCCACCAAAGTTCTCTTTAAAGACTGTTAACTTGCGCCAACCGCGCTCGGGTGAATTTGCTGGTAATTTTAATTCAGGCAGGGGTTGAATTTCAACCTCATCTCTTATGCCGACACTATTTTCAGTAAAACATACAAAACGAAAGGGGATTGATAGATTGCGATTGACCATGCCATAGAGACGATTGACATAGGTGGCAGGGAACTTATCACCCCATTTCATGCAAATTACATTAACATGTTTCATATTATTACCATGTTGAATAATACAATATTAGTCTACATTCTAATTGAGCTGATTAACTATTGAAAATATGAAAATTATAGAATGAAAGATACTTTAAGTTATAAATCTTATCTAAAAAGTCCATTTAAAAGCATTAAATACAATACTTATTTTGATGTTTATGATGACTTGTTTTCTCGTTACCGTGATAAAAAAATTACATTTGTCGAAATTGGTATCTTGGGCGGTGGCTCCCTTTTTATGTGGAGGGATTTTTTTGGCCCAAAAGCAAGAATTATAGGTATCGACCTCAACCCTAATGCAAAAAAGTGGGAAGAGGAGGGTTTTGAAGTATTTATCGGAAGTCAAAGTGACGAGAATTTCTGGGCTGAATTTGTGGATAAAATTGGTGAGATAGATATTGTTCTAGATGATGGTGGTCATACATTTGAACAACAGATCATAACTACAGAGTCGCTTCTTGAAAATATAAAAGATGGAGGGGTTTTAGTTGTTGAAGATACGCATACATCGTATATGAAGGGGTTCGGTAATAAAACTTTTTCTTTTGTTGAGTATGTGAAAAGACTTATAGATAGAATAAACTATAGATTTGGAGACTTTAACCAAAATCGTGCAGAGTTTAGAATTTGGTCAATTCAGACGTTTGAGTCGATTGTTGCATTTCATATAAACAAAAAAGCATCTAATCTAAAACTAGAATCTACGCACAATGGCGGTGAAGATGATAGTGCTGTGGACTATCGTTATTCAAATACTCCCCTAAGCGGTATCAAGTTTTTAAGAAATGCTATTGTTAAATTTAGATCAAAACAAAGATTAAAGCGATTCTTCAATTAATTAAGCCTAATCTTTCTCGCATATAGCTCCCATCTTGGACTCGTTCACACCAAGTAGAGTTTGCCAGATACCACTGAACAGTTTTTTTGATCCCGGATTCAAATGTTTCCTCTGGTGTCCAGCCTAACTTTGCTGCAATTTTTCCTGCATCAATTGCATAACGAACATCATGACCTGCACGATCATCCACATAGGTAATTAATTCTTCGTAGTGATTGATATTCTTATGCTGACTGGGCAGCAACTTATCTAAGATGGCGCAAATAGTTTTAACTACATCTATATTTTGTTTTTCATTATGACCGCCAATGTTGTAGGTTGCACCAATCTCACCATTTAAAGCCACATGAAGTAGAGCTCTTGCATGATCATCTACATACAGCCAATCCCTAATTTGTTTGCCATCACCATAGATTGGCAATGATCTACCCTCTATAGCATTAAGTATAGTAAGTGGAATTAGTTTTTCAGGAAATTGATAAGGACCATAATTATTTGAGCAATTTGTAATTAGAGTTGGTAGTCCAAATGTTCGTTGCCATGCACGAACAAGGTGGTCTGAACTGGCTTTGGCAGCTGAATAAGGAGAGCTTGGCGCATAGGGCGTTTCCTCAGTAAATAAATCTGCAGTTCCCTCTAAGTCTCCATAGACCTCATCAGTAGAGACGTGATGAAATCTAAAGTTAGCTTGATCAGATTGCTCTAAACCAGTCCAGTAGTCTCTGACCTCTTCTAAAAGCACATATGTTCCGACAATATTTGTTTGGATAAACTCACCTGGTCCATCGATTGACCGGTCGACATGGGATTCTGCTGCCAAATGCATAACAATATCGGGCTGGAAATTATTAATGATGCGTTTAATTCCGCCAGCATCACAAATGTCAACTTGTTCAAAATGATAGCGCTCATTATCTGAGACATCAATTAGTGATTCTAAGTTTCCGGCGTAGGTGAGTTTGTCAACATTAACCACTTGATGGCCAGTATTGTTGATGATGTGGCGAATCACAGCTGAGCCAATAAAGCCCGCACCACCTGTAATTAGAATGCGTCTAGAGTTGTTCATAAAATTTCTTAATACAGTTGATAATTAGTGTAACTTCTTGGTCGGATAGGCCCTGGTGAAGCGGGAGGTTAAGAGTATATTTGGCTGCATAATCAGAATTTGGATAAGTTTTTGTCACGAAATCAGAAAACAAATCTACCTTATCCAAAGGCCAATATCTAAAAGTCGTATAGATACCTAGATCTAGTAAGAATCGTGCCAATTTATCTCGGTGTTTGGTCTGAATCCAGAAAAAATAGTAAGAAGAAATATGATCAAAACTTGGTATAGGCGGAAGATTGACATCTCCTATGCCGATTAAGGATTGATAATAAGTCTCGAAAATGATCTTTCTGCGTTCAATAAAACCACTTAGCTTTTTCAGTTGTGAAAGACCCATAGCAGCTGTGACATTGTTCATAATGGCGCGTCGACCTGTACGATTCATCTGAAATTCCCACCAGTTATCTACACCATCAGAAGAGGAGTCTAAACCACTTTTGCTTTTAACAGGTAAACCCAAATAAAGATTTTCCTCGGCCTCGATGCGTTTATTAGCGTCAGCAAAATACATCATGCCACCATCAGCAGTAGATAAGGTTTTCATAGCGTCAAATGACCACATGCCCATATCGCCTAATGTTCCACATGCCCTACCTTTATAGAAGCTACGAACGGCACAAGCTGAATCTTCAATAATAGCAATATTATGCCGTTGGCAAAGTTTAATAATCTCATCCATATCGCATGGAACGCCACCATAATGCGTAACATAAAGCGCTTTAGTTTTCTTTGAAATTAATGCTTTAAAATCTTGTGCTCGTGCATTCAAAGAGTGTCTATCTACATCGCAAAATACAATAGAAGCACCTGATTCAACGACTGCGCTACCAATAGAAGGGAATGAAATGGTAGGTACAATAATCTCATCATCTGGTGCAAACTTAAATAATTTTGCTGATAAAAAGATGGCCTCAGTACAACTTGTAGTAGATAAGAACAGCGAAGAGTCCTCATTTAGAGATTGGGCAAAATTCGTCTCGAACTCAGAAACTTTTGCGCCTTTTCCCAGCCAATTAGATGCAAAAACTTCAGTGATTGCTTCCGTTTCTTCACTTCCTAGGTTGGGTTGAAATAAGTTAATCATAGAGTTTGGTTTTAATACTTCAGTGTTAATATTTTGACATAAGCCTCTACCTTATAAATATTTATGTCAATAGATCAATACATTTTTGCAATGAGACTTTCCATGGTGGCGTTACTGGGTTGAAATCTCTTATTATTTTGTAACTATCCAGAACAGAGTATAAAGGGCGTTTGGCTGGCAATGGATATTGCTCTGTTGAAATAGGTATGACTCTGCAGCTCAAACGAGTCATTTGGAAAATCGTTTTGGCAAATTCATACCAGCTACAATTACCCTGATTGGCATAGTGATATAGTTGCGTATCAAATGTGGCCTGTCGAAAGTACTTATTTTGACTAATGATTATTAATGTATGAGCTAGATCTGCAGCATAGGTAGGTGTGCCGATTTGGTCATTAACTACGTTAATTTGGTCTTTTTCTTGACCTAATGTCAGCATGGTTTTGACAAAGTTTTTTCCATATTCTGAATACATCCAACTGGTTCTAATAATGATAGCATTATGTGCCATAATTCGTTTTATAGCCTCTTCTCCTTGAAGTTTGGAATGGCCGTATGCACTAAGTGGTTGAGCGTCTTGCTCTTCTGTATATGGAGTTTTTGCTAATCCGTCAAATACATAGTCGGTAGAAACATGTACCAGCTTTATTTGCTTCTTTTCTGCGATTTGCGCCAATTCTTTAACTGCTAGGTGATTAATTTGATTTGCAATATCAGATTCGATCTCTGCCTGATCAACCATTGTGTATGCAGCGCAATTGATAATGACATCAATGGAGTTATTAACTATAAATGTTTCAATATTATCCAATTGACTTAGATCTAGTTGGCCGCGATCAACAAAAACAAAGGTATCAAGTAATTCTTGAGTTCTTAATACCGTCTGCAGAGATTGCCCTAGTTGGCCATTAGCCCCAGTTACCAGTATTCGCATAGTTAATTAAATAACCCATCTGCATCAGAGAGCGAGGGCTGAGATAGATCCTTTTCTGATAGACTTAGCTCGGATGTGTTATAGTGCCAATCAATATCCAGACTTACATCATTAAACGCAATGCCGCGATCATGTGTCGGTACAAAATAGTTATCTACTTTATAGGCAAAAGTCGCTTGCTCGCTTAAAACTAAAAAGCCATGAGCGAAGCCATGGGGAATGAATAGCTGATGTTTGTTTTCTCCCGTTAATTCAACAGCAACATGTTGGCCAAAGGTAGGGCTGGCGCGTCGAATATCAACTGCTACATCCAATACCTTGCCTTCAATTACCCTGACCAGCTTTGCTTGCGCGTATGGAGGTAACTGGTAGTGCAATCCTCGTAATACACCCTTGGATGATTTAGACTCATTATCTTGTACAAATTGTATTTGTTGACCAATAAACTGTTCCAGCAAATCCTGTCGAAATGTTTCAACAAAATAACCCCGATCGTCCCCATGGACTGTTGGTTGAATAAGTATAACTTCAGGAATTGCTTGTCTAACAAACTTCATGTTAATCCTTGAACGCGTCTGATTAGGTATTGCCCATATTGATTTTTAGAAAGGGGTTGTGCCAGTTGAATGAGTTGCTCCTTAGAAATATATCCCTCTTCAAAAGCAATTTCTTCAATACAGGCTACTTTTAAACCTTGTCGTTTTTCAATGGTTTCTATAAATGTTGAGGCTTCGAGTAGGCTCTCGTGGGTGCCAGTGTCTAACCAAGCATAACCGCGACCCATGAGCTCAACAGAAAGTCTTTGCTCTTCAAGATACATTTGATTGACTGAGGTAATTTCCAGCTCACCTCGATCTGAAGGTAACACTTTGGCAGCTTTTTTCACCACATCATTAGGGTAGAAATATAAACCTGTAACGGCATAATTACTCTTTGGTTGGCTAGGTTTTTCTTCAATGCTGAGTGCATTGCCATTGTCGTCAAATTCAACCACGCCATAGCGTTCTGGGTCATGCACATGATAACCAAAAACAGTCGCCTTGTTGTTCGCTGCATTTACCACTGCAGAGCGAAGCATATCAGACAGTGCATGACCATAATAAATATTATCGCCTAAAATTAAGCAAGCGTCATCCTCACCAATAAAATCTCTACCTAGAATGAAAGCTTGAGCTAAGCCATCTGGTGAAGGTTGAACTATGTATTTAAATTTCATGCCAATTTCTTGACCATCTCCTAGCAAGTGCTCGAATCTAGGCAAATCTTCTGGAGTGGATATTATTAGCACTTCTCGAATGCCAGAGAGCATTAAAACAGATAATGGATAGTAAACCATTGGCTTGTCATAAATAGGCATTAATTGTTTTGAAATACCTTTTGTAACCGGGTAAAGCCTTGTACCTGATCCACCAGCTAGAATAATACCTTTCATTACATACTTTTAGTAATAACCTCTTAATAACATGTTACCAAAAATTTCTACAAGGACTAAGATTTGAATAGTGATGTTGAAGGCAGATACTAGAATATAATCTAACTAATTATCTAACTCAATATATCTTTTGTATTGAAAATTCAATTGAGGTACCAACCTTTTAAATTGTATATGCAGTTATTCATAGTTTTAAAATAGAAAATTTTTATCTGATTTACCGAACTAAAGGAAAGTCTGTGAACTAGAGTTAAAAATCATTAAGGTGGCAAATTGTTCTCAAATATAATAATTATTATTCCTGCACGGGGAGGATCAAAAAGAATTCCTAATAAAAATATAAAGTTATTGGGAGATAAGCCACTTTTGGCATGGACAGTTCAGCAAGCTCTAAAGTTTAGCGCAGCTAATGTTGTTGTCTCGACTGACGATAAAAAGGTTGCAGATATGGCAATTGAACTTGGAGCTGAAGTTCCATTCATGCGTTCTAATAAATTTGCAAGTGATGATGCCAATGTTATTGATGCTGTATTAGAGGTTTTAGAATATTATGCTAAACTCGATATTAAGTTTGATGGCGTTTTGTTATTACAACCTACTTCGCCTTTCCGCTCAATTAAAACAATAAATAAAGCCGTTTCAATGTTTTTTAATTCAAACGGAGAAAGTGTGGTTTCTGTATCACCGGTAAGTAGTCACCCTTATTGGCATAAGAAAATTAAAAATGGCGTATTAATTCCTTTTGATTCTAATTATGATGGCTCAAGTATAAGATCTCAAGACTTACCGGATGTTTATGAGTTAAATGGGCTTATATATCTGTCTTCTCCAGAAAACCTTAAAGAACAAAGAAGTTTTTATTCACTTAATACAAAAGGTTTTGTTGTTAGTTCTAGAACTGAATCTATAGATATAGACACCCCTTTTGATTGGTTATTGGCAGAGACTATTTTGTCTCAAAGGATTAAACAATGACTTGTCGTATTATTGCTGAAGCAGGGGTCAATCATAATGGAAGTGAAGACACGGCTATGCAGCTAATTGATGCAGCATTTGAGGCTGGAGCTGATATTGTCAAATTTCAAACCTTTAAAGCTGACGAACTAGTACAAAAAGGGACAAAAAAAGCCTTTTATCAGCAAGAAAGAACAGGACTTGGCGATCAATTTAACATGTTAAAAGATCTCGAGCTTCCAATTGAAGCTTTCAAAAGGCTATCTCTTTATTGTAAAGAGGTCGGTGTTGAATTCATGTCAACAGGTTTTAGCATTAACATAATCGATGAACTTTGTAATTTAGGCATGAATCAAATAAAAGTTCCATCTGGTGAATTAACAAATAAGCCTTATATCGAGCATATTGCTAGTAAGAACATGGCTATTATATTGTCTACAGGTATGGCAACCATGGAAGAAGTTGCTGATGCCGTGAGTTGGATTCGGTCAATTAGAAAGAAAAAAGGTTTTGAAACACCTTTATCAGATATGCTGACCTTATTACAGTGTTCTTCCATCTACCCAGCTCCACTGGAGAGTGTTAATTTAAGAGCAATGGAAGCCATGGCTGATGAGTTTGGTGTTCCTGTAGGTTATTCTGATCATACTTCAGGTATTTTTGTTCCATCTTTAGCTGTTGCAATGGGCGCAGTAGTTGTTGAAAAACACTTTACCCTCGATCATAGGTTGCCTGGACCAGATCATCAAGCCTCTATAGAACCTGGTGAGTTTAAGAAAATGGTGAAAAATATTCGCGATGTTGAAATGATACTTGGCAATGGTATCAAAGCGCCCAATAAAATCGAATCAGACGTTAAGAAATTAGTTCGTCGAGGCTTGGTCTTAAATAGGGCAATTGAATCTGGTGAAGTAATTGCCTCTGAGGATATTACCCTACTCAGACCCGAAGGCACAATAACTCCTAAAGATGTTCATGAAGTAGTGGGAAAAAAAGCATTCAGATTTTTACAAAAAGGAAAAACTTTAAATTGGGAGGATTTAGAGTTATGAGAAAAGTGATATATGTAACCGGAACACGCGCAGATTATGGATTGATGAAAAATACCCTCAAGATGTTAAACTCATCGCCAAAAATTAAACTTAGTATATGCATTACTGGAATGCATTTGTTGCCAGAATTTGGAAATACGGAGACCGAAATAGAGGGTGACGAAATAAACATATGCGAGCGAATAAGAGTTGATCTCGATTCTATTTCAGGCGAATCAATGGCTAAGGCATTATCGATTCAGTTGAGTGAAATGCTAAAAGTGTTTCAAAGAGAAGAGCCTAATATTGTCCTTTTATTAGGTGATAGGGGGGAAATGCTTGCTGCAGCTATAGCCGCAGTTCATTTAAACATTCCGATTGCACATATCCATGGAGGCGAAAGATCAGGATCTATAGATGAATCTATTCGACATGCTATAACTAAACTATCTCATTACCACTTTGTTGCTACTGAGTTTGCAAGAAAGAGGCTTGTAAGAATGGGTGAGCTATCAAAAAATATTTATATTACAGGTGCACCAGGTATAGACGGACTTACTTCATTACCCTTTAAAGATAAAGGGGACTTATGCTATGAATCAAGTTTTAATCCAGAAAAACCATTAGCGTTAGTGGTATTTCACCCTGTTGTTCAGGAGGCATTGAGCGCCGGCAAACAGGCAAAAATCATACTTGAAGCAATATTCGATTCAGAATTACAGTCTGTTTGCCTAATGCCAAATTCGGATGCAGGTGGAAGTGAAATAAGAGCTGTATTAAATCAATACAAAGACAAAAAAGATTTTTTAACATACACTCATTTGCCGAGAGAAGTTTATATTTCGTGGATGAAAGCTGCCGATCTTATGATTGGAAATTCTAGTAGCGGCATTATAGAGGCTGCTAGTTTTGGACTAAAAGTTATAAATATTGGAATGCGTCAGAATAAAAGAGAGAGAGGGGAGAATGTTGTGGATGTTGACATAGACCCATTGATGATAAAACAAGCCATCAAGAAAGCTTTAAAAAGTCCTCGAATAAGTAATCATAATATATACGGAAATGGATCTGCAGGGAGTCATATTTTGAATCTACTTGAAACCCTTCCATTGAGTGGCGACATACTAAATAAATGTAATGCATATTAAGAAATTTCTTCTAGGCGCAGGCGGACATGGAAAGGTAGTTTATTCTTCTTGGAAAGAAATAGAGAATACCACCATAATGATATGCGATAACAGTCCAGATAAGATTCAAGAGTTTTTCTTAGATGGAAAAATCATACAACCTTTTGACCTTGATTTAATTCCAAACTGTGGACATGTTGCAATTGGAAATAATAATTCGCGTAGACAAATGTACGAACTCCTCTATAAAAATGGCAAAGAGGTGATTTCTATTTTTGATCAAAATGCTAATATATCAAAATTTTGCAAAATTGATTCTGGTAGTTTTGTTGCCGCAGGTTCAACTTTGTCTTCATGTGCAACAGTAGGTAAAGGTGTGATTATTAATCACAACGTAGTAGTAGATCATGATTGCAAGGTTGGCGATTACTCTCATATTGCTCCAGGAGCAATATTGGGCGGTGAGGTGCGTATTGGAAAGGAGTGTATTATTGGATCTGGTGCTGTTATATTGCCAGGAATCCAAATTTCAGATGGTGTTTTGGTGGGGTCTGGTTCGGTAGTAACCAAGGATATTAATAAGAAAAATATCGTAGTATTTGGAGCGCCTGCTAAGACAAGAGGTGTTAGATAAGCAAGATGGATAATAATAAATCAAACTGGTTGAAAACAATTAAGAATGATCAATATATCTTTCGTAGCGATACAGTTGCCAAAGCTTATGAAAATTTAAACTCTTCAGCCAAAGGTATTTTGCTTTTGATTGATTCTTCGGGTATGTTAATTCGTACTGTGACAGATGGAGATTTAAGGAGATTACTTTTATCTGGCTCCTCTATTAATGACACACTTTCACTCTTAACAAATCAAGAGCCTGTAGTTGCGGGAACTGAAGATAGTGCGTCAGATATATTGACCAAAATGAATAGGTTCCAAATTAGTCAAATACCTATTTTAAGTGATGAAAAAAAACCTATTGGTATCGTATATCGGCAGCATATTGATAATAAGATTTTATT
>Ga0255774_10001775_pt1 | contig 17236 bp, 15 predicted proteins | sample 101ome_17_FD_179972 | JGI IMG/M metagenome (GOLD analysis project Ga0255774, IMG submission 179972) | Coastal salt marsh microbial communities from the Groves Creek Marsh, Skidaway Island, Georgia - 101407AT metaG (version 2) | ecosystem: Environmental > Aquatic > Marine > Intertidal zone >...
GCTCTGAGCCTCAGGTATGTGAACTTGATGGCGTGCGAATTGGTCTTCTCGTGTGCGAAGACGTTTGGGTTCCAGAAATTGTCGAAGCGACTTGCAAGCTTGGTGTCGATTTTATCGTTGTCATCAACGCATCTCCTTTTGCTGAAAACAAAGTGTTTGAGCGCCATGAGCATCTCAAACATCGCGCGAGTACGAATCAAGTCCCAATTGTTTATGTGAATTTGGTTGGTGGACAAGACGAGCTGATCTTTGATGGCGGTTCATTTGCTGTGAATCAAGAAGGTCAAATCATCGCTCAAGCCAACTTTTTTGCCGAAGAAGTGCTCGACATCGTTTGGGATGGTGCAGATCTGACAGGGCAGCGTTTGGAAGATGTGCCATCGTCAGAATGGATGCTTTACCAAGCGCTTGTCACTGGTGTGCGAGACTATTTTGCAAAGACTGGATTTAAAAAAGCGGTTCTTGGTCTCTCTGGCGGGATCGATTCGGCGCTGACATTAGCGGTCGCTGCAGATGCACTGGGCGCAGAAAACGTGCATGCAGTGATGATGCCTTATTTGTACACCGCTGATATCAGCGTGACGGATGCTGAGCGACAGGCTCAGATCCTCGGTTGTGAATTCTCGATCGTGCCGATTGAGCCAATGGTCCGTGAATTCATGCAGACTCTAACTCCTTTTTTCGAAGGACATCCTGTCGATACCACTGAAGAAAATTTGCAAAGTCGTTGTCGTGGGGTGCTACTCATGGCGCTGTCGAATAAAACGGGTGCACTGGTATTAACGACCGGCAATAAGAGTGAAATGGCTGTCGGTTATGCCACCCTGTATGGCGATATGGCTGGTGGATATGCCGTGTTAAAAGATGTCTGGAAAACGCGAGTGTATGATCTTGCGAGGTTCGTGAATCGCGATGGTGAAGTGATCCCAGAGCGGGTCATTATCCGGCCGCCATCGGCCGAGCTGGCTCCAGGACAAGAAGATTCAGATAGCCTGCCGCCTTACGATCGTCTCGATACGATGTTATCGCTCTACATCGAATCTGATCTGTCGCCTCAAGAAATTATCGACTCTGGCTTTGATCCTTCCGAGGTGAAGCGTATGTGCCGGTTGGTTGATATCAATGAATATAAACGCCGGCAGTCAGCTGTTGGACCGCGCGTGACTGTTCGTGGATTTGGTCGCGATCGGCGATATCCAATCGCGAACCGTTGGTCGTTCTAGAAAAAGACCTCGTCGACGACACGTGGTGCATCAATTGCCGGTGCGTCTTCTGCTGGACGTAGTGTCGCTTGTGGACGACGGCTTGTATCCAAGCGACGTGATTGGCTGAATGCGGCTAGGCGATCTGCGAGGTCGCCACCACTACCCATAAATCCAAGAGTAAGAATGCTAGTGAGGGTTTCGCCTTCTTCATATAAAACCCCAGCAGCCAATCGCTGATTGCCACGCTCTCCTACGACGTATTCAGGATAGTTTTCAGACAGGACATAGAGTGCATCTTGTGATTCTTGTGGCAGACCTAATGCCTCGAATGCCAAATGTATAACAATCAACGCATCAATCACTGCAGGTGTCGATGGATAGCCCTCAACAACCTGACGCGCTCGGTTTGCAGCTGCCAGATACGCACCTTTTCGGATGTAGTAGCGCGAAACGTTCACTTCATACTCTGCGAGCTGATTCCGGACGTAAATCAAACGGAGTGTCGCATCTTCGGCAAATTCACTCTCTGGATAGCGTTCCAGTAATTGCTTGAAATCATCTATGGCGTCTCGTGCGCCACCGATATCGCGACCTGTTTCGTCGCCAGGAAGATAGCGCGATACCATCGAGTCATTGGATGCGTACGATGACAGACCTTTCATGTACTGCGCATAGTCTGCTTCGGGGTGATCTGGATTGAGGCGGATAAAACGGTCAGCAGTCAGGCGGGCAAGTTCATACTTCGATGATTTGAAGTAGGCATAGACCAGGTCCAATTGCGTTCCGTCCGCGTACTGGCCGAATGGGAATCGGCGATCAAGTTCTTCAAGCGACGTGATCGCCTCAAGATATCGACTGCCATCCATGTGCCCTTGTGCTTCTTCCCACAATTGGCGTTCGCTTTTCAAATTGGCTTCTGGATCAAACAGCGAGCACGCGGTAAGTACAACAGAAATGAGCAGGAAGCTAAGGGTCCGGGTTATCATGGAATTCCTTGTTTCGATGAATCGACAAATGACCGATCGGCAATATACCAAGACGCATATTCAAGCACAGTTTGAAGTTCCTTTGGAGGAATCTGGATCACGGATTGATCAGGTATTGGCTCGCCTGATGCCGGATTATTCTCGTGCTCGTCTGACGCAATGGCTTACAGATGGGCAGATATTAGTCGATGGAGCACTGTTAAAGCCAAAAAATAAAGTGCTGGGTGGCGAAAAGATTGTTGTCGATGCAGAGCTAGAGGCCCAGATTGATTGGTCCGCAGAGGATATCCCTCTGGATATCATCCATGCTGATGAGGATCTGATTATTGTGAATAAACCCGCCGGTCTTGTGGTTCACCCCGGGCATGGGAATCCCTCAGGTACTTTGGTGAATGCTTTATTGTCCGCATTTCCCGAGCTCGAGGAAATTCCGAGGGCGGGAATCGTACATCGTTTGGATAAAGAGACGAGTGGCGTTCTCGCTGTTGCGCGCTCACTCAAAGCGCAGGCTAATCTGGTGAAGCAACTAAAGGATCGATCGATGAGCCGTCAGTATGGAGCGCTTGTCTACGGTCATCCGAGTAAGGAGGGCACGATTGACGCCCCGATGGATAGACATCGCCTACAGAGAACTAAAATGGCTGTGGTGTATTCGGGTAAGCCTGCGGTCACTCATTATCGGCTGACTGAAACGACAGCACATTGTGCTTGGGTGGATGTGAAGTTGGAAACCGGCCGAACGCATCAGATTCGTGTCCACATGACACACATTGGGCATCCGTTGGTGGGTGACCCCGTTTATCGGCAAGGTCGCCCTGGCCTTGGCCATGCAACACAAGAAGCACGTGCGCTGATCGATGGATTCCCACGGCAAGCATTGCATGCGAAGAAGCTCGGTTTGATTCATCCCACAAGCGGTGATGATGTCGAATTTGAGGTGCCACTGGCGTCCGATTTAGATGAACTCTTGACGTCTTTGAGGCAGGTCGATGTCTGATCCGTGGATTGAAATTGAGTGCGGGCCACAAGTTCTCGCGCTGCAGACGACCTGTGACCCGGAGCCTCTGCCGTATGGTTCTTTTAATTTGGGCCTTCATGTCGGTGACGATGAGCGCTCTGTGGTTCAAAACCGTGCGCATTTAGCCGCTCGTTTTGGGCGCGAAGTGTATTTTCCTGAGCAGGTGCATGGTACCAATGTAGTTCATGTCGATGCCGACTCTCCGGTGATTGCAGCTGATGCGGTGGTGACAGGGCAGCTCCACTGTCCTATTGGCATCCTGACGGCTGACTGTCTTCCCGTGTTATTTACGAGCAAACAGTTAGTCGGTGCTGCCCACGCCGGTTGGCGAGGTCTTGTTTCTGGTGTGCTTGAGCGAACACTTGAAGAATTTATTGATCCTGCCGAGGTGAGCGTGTGGCTCGGTCCTTGTATTGGTCGCGACGCATTTGAAGTTGGTCCTGAGGTTGTGGATGCTTTTGTGTCTAAACATTCAGGCTGGAGCCGCTATTTTCAATCGGTCGACGACTCAGATCGCTCGATTGCAGATCTGCAAAGTATCGCTCGAAATCTCCTTGAAAACCTTGGGGTTGTTACTATCAATGGCCTTGAGGCGTGCACCTACAGCGACTCAGCGCGTTGGTACTCCTACCGTCGTTCGGGCACAACGGGGCGAATGGCAAGTTGCATTATGCGCACTGAATAACCTGTGGATAACTTGCAATTCGTATTGATCGCCCCCACTCAATAAATGACACGTTGTTTTAGATAAGGGATTACCTAATGCGAATGGATCGGTTAACAAATCGCCTCATGCAAGCACTGCAGGACGCGCAAAGTCTCGCCTTGAGTCTTGATCATAATGAGATGTCACCATGGCATCTTTTAAAAGCGTTGCTGACCCAAAGTGGTGGTTCAGCGCGTTCCCTAGTTTTGTCTGCCGGTGGCCAGTTTGATCAACTGCTCGCTGAAGTCGACCGCGCCCTAGATGGGTTGGCGCGGGTTGCGAATCACGATGGTGAAGTCCGCATGAGTCAGGACTTGGCTCGTCAGTTCAATTTGGCTGAAAAGCAATCGATGGCTCAGAAAGACGCCTATCTGTCTTCTGAGACGGTATTGGCTGTGATGTCGAAGGATAAGGCGACAAAGTCTGCGTTCCAGGCGGCGTCAGTGAATGAAGATCGATTGTCCGATGCGATTGAGAAACTCCGTGGAGGCGAGTCAGTGCAAACTGAAAATGATGAAGAAAATCGTGGTGCTCTTGATAAGTATTGCCTTGATCTGACTGCGCGAGCGTCGGACGGCAAGCTCGACCCCGTAATTGGTCGAGATGAAGAGATCCGCCGTGCGGTTCAAGTGTTGCAACGTCGCACAAAGAACAATCCAGTGCTGATCGGTGAGCCAGGCGTTGGTAAGACTGCGATTGTCGAGGGTTTAGCCGCGCGTATCGTCAATGGTGAAGTGCCAGAGGGTTTGAAAGGAAAGCGCGTTCTATCTCTCGATATGGGTTCGTTGATCGCTGGCGCTAAATTCCGTGGTGAATTTGAAGAGCGATTGAAGGCTGTGTTGAAGGAGTTGGCGCAGCAAGAAGGCCAAGTCATTCTATTCATTGATGAAATCCACACCATGGTCGGTGCGGGTAAGTCCGAAGGGGCCATGGACGCAGGGAATATGTTGAAGCCTGCGCTTGCTCGCGGAGAGCTTCATTGTGTGGGTGCAACCACGCTTGATGAGTATCGCCAGTATTTTGAAAAGGACGCAGCTCTCGAGCGTCGCTTCCAGAAAGTGTTGGTAGGTGAGCCAACAGAAACCGACACGATCGCGATTCTCCGCGGGTTGAAGCCAAAGTATGAAGTGCACCACGGTGTTGAGATTTCTGACTCAGCAATTATCGCAGCAGCAAAGCTGTCGAGCCGATATATCACTGATCGACAGTTGCCTGATAAGGCGATCGATTTGATGGATGAGGCGGCGAGCCGCATTCGTTTGGAGATGGATTCAAAGCCTGAAGAGCTCGATCGTTTGGATCGCCGCTTGATTCAATTAAAGATTGAGCGCGAGGCGCTGAAAAAAGAGAAAGACGAAGCTAGTAAAGCGCGACTTATCGAGCTTGAAGAAACGATCTCCGAAGTTGAGAAAGAGGCAGGTGCACTTGAAGAGGTGTGGGCTTCTGAAAAGGCTCAAACGCATGGTGTACAAGCGATTAAGGAAGAGCTTGATCGCGCTGAAATTGATCTCGAGCAGGCACGTCGTGCTGGTGACTTGGCTCGGATGAGTGAGATTCAATACGGAGTGATCCCAACGCTCGAGAAGCGGATGGTTGAAGCTCAGGAAGCCAATGAGTCTGATGAAGGCAAGCTCGTGCGCTCTCGAGTCACCGAAGAAGAAATTGCTGAAGTTGTCAGTCGTTGGACTGGGATTCCTGTGGCCAAGATGCTCGAAGGTGAAAAAGACAAACTCCTTCATATGGAAGATGCATTGCACGCACGAGTGGTTGGCCAAGATACTGCAGTGACTGCAGTTGCCAATGCCGTGCGTCGCTCGCGGTCTGGTTTATCGGATCCAAAGCGGCCGAATGGTTCATTTTTATTCCTTGGCCCAACTGGCGTCGGTAAAACAGAACTTTGCAAAAGTCTGGCTGAATTTTTGTTCGATTCGGAAGACGCCATGGTTCGGATTGATATGTCTGAATTCATGGAGAAGCATTCGGTCGCGCGACTGGTTGGAGCGCCTCCAGGCTATGTTGGGTATGAACAGGGCGGATATTTAACTGAAGCGGTTCGCCGCCGTCCGTATGCATTGGTGTTGCTTGATGAAGTTGAAAAGGCGCATCCAGATGTCTTTAACATCCTCTTGCAGGTCCTTGATGATGGTCGATTGACGGATGGACAGGGTCGCACGGTCGATTTCTCGAATACGGTGGTTGTCATGACCTCAAATCTGGGGTCAGATCTGATTCAGAGTATGGTCGGTGAGTCGCACGAAGTGATTCGTGATGCGGTGATGGGTGTTGTTGGAACACATTTCCGTCCTGAGTTTATCAATCGAATCGACGATGCGGTTGTTTTCCATGCCCTGGGTCGGGACCATATCCGCGGGATTTTGGACGTGCAGTTGTCCTATCTGCGAGCTCGTTTGGAAGAGATGGAGTATGGGTTTGAGTTGACCGATGAGGTCGCCGAAAAACTCTGCGAAGCGGGCTATGATCCGGTATACGGCGCGCGTCCGTTGAAGCGTGCGATACAAATTCACCTTGAAAATCCGCTGGCTGAGGCGCTGCTCAAAGGTGAGTTCGCACCGGGGGAAACTATCAAAGCGGTGCTTAGTTCATCCGGTGAAATCACCTTTTCCGGCTAAAATACAATGGCCTGTCAGTTGACAGGCCATTTCTGGGTGTCACAATTCTCGGTTTACCTTAACTATTTTCTTAAAGAGGGTCGGAAGTGGAATTGCTTTCTGGCGGTGAAATGCTCATGCGCGCGCTGAAAGAGGAAGGAGTCAAAATGATTTTTGGCTATCCTGGCGGCGCAGTTCTACACATTTATGACGCACTGTATCAGCAGGATGCAGTTGAACACATTTTGGTTCGCCACGAGCAAGCGGCTGTGCATGCAGCTGATGGCTTTGCGCGTTCGACTGGTGAAGTCGGCGTCGCTTTGGTGACATCCGGTCCTGGCGCGACAAACGCGATTACAGGTATCGCAACTGCGTATATGGATTCAATCCCTCTGGTCGTCATCTCAGGAAACGTTCCGAGTCATTTGATCGGATCTGATGCCTTTCAAGAGACAGATATGATTGGGTGCTGTCGTCCAATTGTGAAGCACTCATTCTTAGTCCGCTCGATTGAAGAAATTCCAAGCGTGATGAAAAAGGCGTTTCATATTGCGAAGACGGGTCGTCCTGGACCCGTGGTTGTCGATGTACCGAAAGACATGACGGCTCCGACTGAAAAGCGTCCGTTTGAGTATCCAGAAACCGTTAAATTACGTTCATATACCCCGGCGCTGAAAGGGCATGCGGGTCAGATTCGTAAAGCGCTTGATCTTCTACTGGAAGCAAAGCGTCCGGTGATTTACGCCGGCGGCGGTGTGGTGTTGGGTGATGCATCAGAAGAGCTCACTGCGCTGACTAAACGGCTTGGCTATCCAATAACGAATACATTGATGGGTCTCGGTGCATTCCCGGGATCTGATGATCAATTCATCGGTATGTTGGGTATGCATGGTTTCTACGAAGCAAACCAAGCCATGCATCAAGCGGACGTGATTTTCGCAGTTGGTGCCCGATTTGATGATCGAGTCACAAACAATCCGAAAAAATTCTGCCCTAATGCACGTATCGTCCATATTGATATCGATCCGGCCTCGATTCAGAAAACAGTGCGTCACATCGAAGTACCGTTAGTCGGTCCAGTGAAGCCTGTGTTGGCAGACATGGTTGAGATGTTGAACCAGATGGATGTTGAACCAGACCAGGACGCGTTAAAGGCGTGGTGGGATACGATTAATGGATGGCGTGAAAAGCATGGTCTATGGACTGGCGATCGATTCATTCGTCGTGAAAAGATCATGCCGCAGGATGTGATTCGAACTCTATATGAAGTCACCAATGGCGAAGCCTATATCTGTTCTGACGTCGGTCAGCATCAGATGTTCGCTGCTCAGTACTACAAGTACGATAAGCCACGGCAATGGATTAATTCAGGCGGTCTTGGAACCATGGGATTTGGCCTGCCAGCAGCGATGGGTGTGCAGCTCGCGCATCCAGATAGTGCTGTAGCTGTGGTCACTGGTGAAGGCTCGATTCAAATGTGTATTGAAGAACTGTCGACATGCACTCAGTACAACATGCCAGTGAAAATCATCAATTTGAACAACGCTGCACTAGGCATGGTTAAGCAGTGGCAGGACATGCAGTATGGCGGTCGCTATGCAGCGTCAACCTATGCTGACTCATTGCCTGATTTCGTGAAGCTCGCTGAAGCCTACGGTCATGTCGGGATGAAAGTGACAGATCCAGCTGAGTTGAAGTCGAAAATGGAAGAGTGCTTCGCGATGAAGGATCGTGTTGTTTTCATGGATATTTATGTCGATCCAGACGAGCACGTCTATCCGATGCAGATCCAAACCGGCTCGATGAAAGACATGATTTTGAGTAAAACGGAGCGTACCAAGTGAGACACATAATTTCGGTTCTTATGGAAAATGAGCCTGGTGCGTTGTCTCGTGTGGTCGGACTCTTCTCGCAACGTGGTTACAACATTGAGTCATTGACTGTTGCTCCAACTGAAGATTCAACCCTATCACGTCTGACCGTGACAACGATTGGTGACGATGAAGTGATTGAACAGATTACGAAGCAGTTGAACAAGCTGATCGATGTCGTGAAGTTAGTAGACCTCACCGAAGGTGAGCACATTGAGCGTGAGCTGATGTTGATCAAAATTAAGGCAACCGGTGCACAGCGTGCTGAAGTTAAGCGCACATGTGATATCTTCCGCGGTCAAATTGTTGACGTGACTCCAGCGATGTATACAGTGCAGCTCACCGGAGCGAGTGACAAATTAGATGCATTCATTGAAGCGATTGGTGCTTCTGCCATTTTAGAAGTGGTGCGAAGCGGAGTCAGCGGTATTGCGCGCGGTGAACGCGTGTTGTCTGTTTAAACAGACCAAATTAACTAGAGGAAAACATTTCATGCAGATTTATTACGACAAAGACTGTGACCTATCGATTATCCAGTCGAAAAAAGTCTCGGTAATCGGTTACGGCTCACAGGGCCATGCACAGGCGTGTAACCTGAAAGATTCAGGTGTAGACGTGACTGTTGGTCTTCGGACTGGTTCATCTTCAGTCGCGAAAGCAGAAGCGCATGGTTTGAAAGTTCTTCCTGTGGCTGAAGCCGTTGCGCAGGCAGACCTCGTAATGATTCTGACCCCTGATGAATTCCATGGAGATCTGTATAAAGCTGAAATTGAGCCAAACATTAAGCAAGGCGCGACACTTGCGTTCTCACATGGTTTCTCAATCCACTACAACCAAGTTGTTCCTCGTAGTGATTTGGATGTCATCATGATCGCACCAAAAGCACCGGGCCATACTGTACGTAGTGAATATGTCCGCGGTGGCGGTGTTCCTGATCTGATCGCGATTCATCAAGATGCATCAGGCAATGCAAAGAACGTCGCGATGTCTTACGCGTCAGGCGTTGGTGGCGGCCGCACTGGTATCATCGAAACAACATTTAAAGACGAAACTGAAACCGATCTGTTTGGTGAGCAGGCCGTTCTGTGCGGTGGTTGTGTTGAGCTTGTTAAAGCAGGTTTTGAAACACTTGTTGAAGCAGGCTACGCACCAGAAATGGCGTATTTTGAATGTTTGCATGAACTGAAACTCATTGTTGATTTGATGTATGAGGGTGGTATCGCAAACATGAACTACTCGATCTCAAACAACGCTGAGTACGGTGAGTACGTGACAGGTCCTGAGGTGATTAACGAAGAGTCAAAGTATGCGATGCGCGAAGCATTGCGTCGTATCCAAGATGGTGAATACGCGAAAATGTTCATCACAGAAGGTCAGACAAACTATCCTTCAATGACAGCGCGCCGTCGTAACAATGCCGCACATCCAATTGAGCAAGTTGGAGCGCAGTTACGTGCGATGATGCCTTGGATTGCAGCCAACAAATTGGTTGATAAAGACAAGAACTAATTGAATGCGGGCCTCAAGGGCCCGCTTTTCATGATGACCCAGTCCAAAGGTATCTACCTCCTCCCTAATATCCTGACGACAGCAGCTTTGTTGGCGGGATTTTTCTCGATTATTACAGCGACTCGAGCGGTCTATCAGGGCCCTGGGCTTTTTGAAACGGCTGCTATAGCGATTTTAGTGTCGGGTCTTTTCGATGGGCTCGACGGTCGTGTTGCACGTTTAACAAATACCCAAAGCGAGTTTGGTGCGCAATACGATTCCTTGAGCGATGTCGTAGCCTTCGGTGTCGCGCCGGCTGTTTTGGTATTCAGTTGGTCGTTATCAGCGCTTGGAAAACTCGGTTGGGTGGCTGCGTTCATTTATGTTGCAGGAACTGCACTTCGACTTGCACGCTTTAACATTCAGCGTGAAATTGTTGATTCGAACTATTTCGTTGGATTGGCCTGTCCCGCGGCTGCTTATTTCCTGGCATCAGCTGTTTGGACCTTGGTTGATTCGAATATTCAGGGTGAGACCGTTGCATTGACGATGGTCGTTCTGACAGCAGTCTGCGGTCTATTGATGGTTTCATCGATTCCTTATCCATCATTTAAGAATTCCGATCTCAAAGCGCGTGTGCCGTTGCTTGCAATTATGGCAGCGGCCCTTATTTTTGCTTTTGTGTCTCTGGATCCGCCGCGAGTCCTCTTTTTGCTCACGGGTCTCTACCTATTGAGCGGTCCGGCACTTTGGTTTAAAGAACGCTTTGGTGGGAAACAACGTGCGCCGAAAGAAGAAAAGTAAACGCGGTATTATCGACGAAGATATTCCGACGGTCTCGGAGAGCGAGGCGAAACGCCAAGTGATTTATGGAGGGGTTGGGTTCGTTGTTAGCTTTGTCCTCGTGTTGCTTTTTCGTCCCGGAACCGATCATTTAATCGAAACAATCATCTTGATTGGAATCGTGGCATCAAGCACCTTTGGTGGCATGAAGTTAGCCAGTTGGGTGGAATCAAAACAATACAACCTCAAAGGATAAAAAATGCAAAAAGGGTATTGGATTAGTTGTTATCGTGAAATCTACGACGCAGAGAAGCTTGCTGCTTACGCTGAGCTTGCGAAGCCTGCAATCGAGAGCCAAGGTGGTCGCTTCTTGGTTCGTGGTGCTGCAGTTTACGCAGCAGGATCAGGTGTCATGGAGCGGACAGTAATTGTTGAATGGCCAACGCTGAACGAAGCACAGGCTGCATATGACTCGCCCGCGTATCAAGCCGCGCTTGACGCGTTATCGGATGGTGTCGATCGCGATTTCCGTATCGTTGAAGGTGCTTGAGTAGATAGCGACACTCAATGAGCGTTATAGAAAAAACTGACTTGCAGAATGTCACTTTCATTGGCATTCTCAAGTCATGAACACGCAATTCGCCAATTACAGTCTTCTACTTGGCCTTCGACTGCCCTGATGGGCGGTTCAGTTTTTATCGTATTCGATTTCTATTTGTATTCAATTTATGTATGTATTGCCAAACGGTTGTAGGCCGTTGGAGAGATTAAGATGGCGAAAGATCAATTAATCATTTTTGACACGACATTACGCGATGGCGAACAAAGCCCAGGCGCATCGATGACTCGTGATGAGAAAGTCCGTATCGCAAAAGCGCTTGAGCGCCTCCGTGTCGATGTGATCGAGGCAGGTTTTGCTGTGGCAAGTCCTGGCGATTTTGAGGCTGTCAAAGCAGTCGCATCGGCGATCAAAGAGTCGACAGTGTGTAGTTTATCCCGCGCGCTTGATCGCGATATTGAGATTGCTGCAGAAGCGATTGCACCAGCACCGCGACGTCGTATTCACACGTTTATCGCGACCAGTCCAATCCACATGAAGCATAAGCTGAAGTTGGAGCCCGAGCAGGTCATTGAACAAGCTGTTTACGCAGTCAAGAAGGCGCGTCAGTACACAGATGACGTTGAATTTTCTGCAGAAGATGCTGGTCGTTCAGATATCGATTTCTTGGCTCGAGTATTTGAGGCTGTGATCGATGCAGGTGCGAGCACCTGTAACTTCCCTGATACAGTGGGGTACAACCTTCCGTTCCAGATCGAAGAGACGATTCGGACACTCTTAACCAAGATCCCGAATTCCGATAAAGCGATTTTCTCAGTCCACTGTCACAACGATTTAGGTGTAGCTGTAGCGAACTCACTTGCAGCAGTCCGCGCAGGTTGTCGTCAAATTGAGTGTACGATCAACGGGCTCGGAGAACGTGCAGGTAACACCTCGCTTGAAGAGGTGGTGATGGCCGTGAAAACGCGTGCAGATATTGTCGATGTTGAAACACACATTGATACACAGCATATCGTTCCTGCCTCACGTCTTGTGTCTTCAATCACTGGATTCCCAGTGCAGCCAAATAAGGCCATTGTTGGTGCCAATGCATTCGCACATGAATCAGGTATTCACCAAGACGGTGTTTTAAAGCATCGCGAAACCTACGAAATCATGCGCGCTGAAGATGTGGGCTGGAATACCAACAAAATGGTGTTGGGTAAGCACTCTGGTCGGGCTGCATTTAAGTCACGTTTAGACGAGCTGGGCATTGTCTTGGCGGATGACCAAGCATTGAATGAGGCATTTGCTCGGTTCAAAGACCTCGCTGATCGCAAGCATGAAATCTTTGATGAAGATTTACAGGCGTTGATGAATGCTCAACAAATGGAAGCCGAGAGCGCACGCTACGATCTTGCGGATTTGTCTGTCACTTCAAAAATGGGCGTTGCACCAACAGCCCACTTAAAGCTTCGTGTCGATGGTTCCGAAATCGATGCATCCGCTCAAGGTGATGGGCCGGTTGACGCGGTCTACAAAGCGATCGAGTCTGTTGCGAATTCAGGGAGTGATCTTCAGTTGTATTCGGTTAATGCGATTACAACCGGAACAGACTCGCAGGGTGAAGTGACTGTCCGTCTTGAGAAATCAGGTCGAATTGTAAACGGTTTGGGTGCGGATACAGACATCGTTGTCGCATCAGCAAAAGCTTATCTCCATGCGCTGAACTTGATTGAGAAGCCACTTGATAAGCAACATCCTCAAAAGTCTGAGGGTATTTAATGCAAACACTGCCACCGGAGGAATCGCGTAAGATTCTGGATGCAATGGGCATCCCGGTGGTAGTTCTTCGTGATCGACCGATCGATGCTGTCGCTTCTCCATCAGACATTGTTTCTGAGCCTGTATCGAGGAAGACAGCGTCTGATTTGATTAAGGCGCTTGATAAGAGTTCACAAGAGTTGGCTTCGGAAGGCGAAGAAGCGACCTCGCAGGTAGAGAAGAATCTCCCTGAAGATATTCCCTTGGATCCGTCGACTGGATCGCCTGATCAGTCTGTTCTATTGCCTGAAGCAAAGCCGCTACGATTTACTTTGGTGAGCGCGGTCTCTGAGGACGCGTTGCTTGTTTGTGAGCTTCCTGAATGGGCTGGCGGGTTGCTGGAAGGTCGTTTGACAGGCCTTTGCTCTGACCTGCTGCGAGCGATTTCACCATCTGCTCAAGATGCCGATTGGCAGTACTTTCACTGGCCCATTGCTGGAATTAAGGATCATAGTCGGGAAGCGGCCATTGATGCTTTGGATGCTTGGTTGCATCGGCGCTGGGCTGAAACCAGTTCGACAAATCCTGTGATCGCCTTGGCTGTTTCTCAAATTGATCTTTCATCAATTTTTTCTGATGCCTTGGTTCTGCCGGCATTAGATGCGCTTGCAGTCTCGAGTGAGGCGAAACGTTTGGCATGGGGAGTCATTAAAGAGCGCGTGCGTGACTGACACTCTATCGTTTCGTTTGATGGAAGAATCAGATCTCGACGCAGTCTGTGATCTCGAGACACGTGCCTACGAATTCCCCTGGTCTCGGGCAATCATCGGCGGATGCACGACGGTGCCTTATAGAATTTGGCTTGGGTTTCGACCTGGTGAATCAACGCATGTTTCTCAAGCTTTCTTATCAATTACTCTGGATGAAGCACACATTCTGAATGTCTCAGTTGAGCCTAGTCTTCAAGGACAGGGTTTTGGAGGGCAAATGCTGAATCACTTGATTGAGGATGCGCGGGAACAGGGTGCGCGGCAAATGTTTCTTGAGGTTCGTGAATCAAACCGGGCAGCGATGCAGATGTATCTGAATCATGGCTTCAATGAAGTTGGGCGAAGACGGAATTACTACCCGACAGCAGTAGGGCGCGAAGACGCCCTAGTCTATGGTTTACAGTTACGATTTGATCAGATCTGAATATTTTGTTTTGGCCTGATTCAAGGTCATGCTATTTCCAAAGCCTGGCACATTGATTGAGTCAGGGCTCATTTCAATATCCGAACCCTCGACAATATTTTCGCCATAGTGGTACAGAATCTCGATTGTTCCTCGATCGATTTCGTGGCGATAGCGTTCTTGTCGAGATTGAACTTCGTCGGATCCTTGAAGAGGAATCGCTCCATGACGCGACTTCAAGAGTTCCGCTGTGGCTTCGGGAGACAAAATAGCCGCTGTTGCATTGTTACCACCAAAGCCCTTGGCATTGATGAGTGCTGCAGAGATTCGTTGTTCTCGTGATTTCAAAACGAAATCAAGTCCATCCTGGATCACGTCAGGAGCCAATGATTCGGTGGTCTGAATCCCTGGTGCGATTTGTGAAGCAAATGCGCCAAGGCTCACGGCTAACTGATCACCACCTGCGGTTCCTTGTGAGTGTCCGAGCTGGCTTTTCACCGCGCTGACAGACCATGCATTGAGACCAAATGCCATGGCAACTCGAGAGAGCACGTCAGATTCTGTTACTCGATTTTGGGGCGTACTGGTTCCATGCGCTTGAACGAGCGTTTCATTTGCGAGTGCGTCTTGTCCAAGAAGGTCGCGAATACTCGCTGCAGCCTGAGCAAGCGTTAAATAGTTTCCGGCTCCTGGCGCTGAAATACTGCGCTTACCACCATCGGCGTGGCTCGCTACAGTTGGCACGGATCCGTAGATTGTGGCACCGAGCTCAATTGCCAACTGATCATCCATCAAAATAACGTATTGGCTCGATTCACCCATCGTGAATCCGCAGTTAAGGCCAAACGGACGACTTGTTTTACGGTAATCCGGCGTCTCATGGTCGCCAAGTCCGTCAAGCTCACGTAACCCTTGATCTTCTGCGAGTGCCCCCATTGCACGGAAGCCCTCAATCACTTCAGGTGTGATTGGGCAGTCAGCACCACCAACGACAGCGATCTTGTAGCGTCCCTCTTGGATTCCATCAACAGCATTGTGCAAGTTGTATAGGAAGCTTGCGCATGCACCCATGCTAGCGCCAGAACGACCGAGGCTTCCAAGTACGTAAGCGTTACTGAAGTCAGCAGGCATTTGAGGGTAACCAAGGGGTAGCTGCTTGGACGTCGTCCGTTTTCCAAGAAGTGCGCTTTTCAGCATTCCACCAAAACCTGATTCATCCATCTGTCCGATCGATGAGCCTGCAAATACTGCAATTTGGTTCGGAGCAATGTGTTGTTTGATGTGATGCCATTGAAGCCCAGAGCTTAGCCAGCAATCCGATAACGCGAATAAGGCAAGCTGAAGGGTTCTGGGGTGGTTTCTCGATGGATAGAACATGTCTGGTCTAAATCCAGTCGGTGCCATCCCTGCGGCCTGCACAGATAGCCTGCGTGTGCATGGTTTTAAGACGTCACTTGGCTCAATCACATATTCTGTCAGTCGACCTTCTTTGCGTCCGACAGTCCACCCGTGGGGCAGAGGACTTGGTGCTTGTAGCGGGCCGAGCCAGACACTCGTCGGCTCTTTGGTGTGTCCGAGTCGATGCAGGGGAACTTCATTCGGATTAAACCAATCCGGATGAATTCTTCGGATCAGTGTATTCTCAAGTACGTGTTGAGCTTGCGCCTCATTCATCGAAATGTCAGGGCCCATACCGATTAGGGCTCCGATTTGGTCAACAGTACGGGCCTTTTCAGATGGTGAGAGTGCATCCATGATAAGGCGTCTGAACGCCTGGTGGTCTGAGCTCCGGCCCGCGGCGTTGATGCCGCCAAATCCGACGATGAGAGGTAATGCAGTCACTGTGTTATCCGAGGTTGAAAGGACGTAATGTACCAAGATGAGGCCCAGTTGTGCTATGCAGAATCATCGCTTTTCTGACGCTTTGTGGGTTCCAAGCCCACATTTTGATGAAAGACCCACTGATGAAATTTGCTTGATAGTGATTCATGCGATCTCTTTGCCGCCTGAAATCCTGAATCCATTGCCTGTAATGGCGTTTTTCCAAGGAACGCTGAATCATCAAATGGATCCCTATTTTGAAGCGCTTAAAGATGTGCGTGTATCGGCTCATTTGGTCATAGGGCGTAACGGTGATGTGTTTCAGGCTGTGGAATTTGATAAGCGGGCATGGCATGCAGGGCAGTCTGAATTCGAGGGTCGTGCTCGGTGCAATGACTTCAGTATCGGGATTGAATTGATTGGACCGGAAGAGGGTCCATTTACAGATGCTCAGTACGAAGCACTCAAAGTCGTTTGTTCCGATTTGTGTGCGGCCTATGCGATCGATCCGAACCATATCGTTGGTCATCGTGATATTGCGCCTGGCCGAAAGATTGATCCAGGCGCGGACTTTGACTACGGTCGAATTCGACCGATCAGCTAAAACGTTGGGGCCAGCGCAAGTGCGAGCGGCATCCAAAAGATCGCACCAATATTGCCAATCAGAACGATGGAAGCGACCCGCGTTGGCTCCTGGTTATACCGCTCTGCGATCATATAATTCAATACGGCAGGTGGTAGAGCAGCAAAGATCAAAAAGACACTCCATTGTAGTGGTTCGAGCTGCAGAAAAGGCTCCAATGCGTAGGCAATCCCCAATCCGAGTACAGGGCACAGAACGGCCGCGAAAATGCCTGTTCCAAGATCATTGGTGCTGACATCTTGCATGCGGATACCCAGAGCAAATAGAACGAGGGGGATAACGATTTGCCCCAGCATATCTAGAGGGATAAGGACAATTTGCGGAATTTGGGTATGTGTAAAACCGACGAATAAACCCGCAAAGGTCGCTAGGATTGTTGGGACAGAGATCCGGTTCAATACCTTGGCACGGTGGTCCAAAATATAAAATCCGAGAGTGAAGTGAATAAATTGCGATACTATGAAAACCACGATTATCGCCGGCATCGCCTCGTCTCCGAAAGCAAGGAGCACGAGAGGGAGAGCGAGATTGCCGGTGTTGGTAAACATCATCGGTGGGATCAGGGTTTTCGGCTGAATACCGGTGAGTTTACAAATCGGCCACGCAATGATGCCTGAGCCAAGAATGATCG
>Ga0255774_10001778_pt1 | contig 17233 bp, 18 predicted proteins | sample 101ome_17_FD_179972 | JGI IMG/M metagenome (GOLD analysis project Ga0255774, IMG submission 179972) | Coastal salt marsh microbial communities from the Groves Creek Marsh, Skidaway Island, Georgia - 101407AT metaG (version 2) | ecosystem: Environmental > Aquatic > Marine > Intertidal zone >...
AAACTTCACGTGTAGGCCTCGACTGTGACCGTGAACACACCAATGTGAAGCTCGTCAACATTGGTGGGCGCAAAGGGACTCGAACCCCCGACATCTTCCTTGTAAGTCTCCAGAATTTCTTGCCACAACTATTGACAGATTCTGTTGCTCTCACATTTGGTACCGGGAGTGTCCGTGCCCCTCCCCTCTGTCAGGTACCGGCACAACGTGGCACGAGCTAGTCGACACTTCCTTCTTTTCGCGACTTGAGTTCATCATCCACCATCCCTACCCACCTCGTGTAGCGGTACTGCCGATACGCAGCTGATTGGTACGGGTTCTTCGGTGGCTCTTTGTCAGATGCTGTCGCAATCTCGCGAATCAGTTGTGCTCGATGCGCTCTGAGCTGGTCTGCTGTCATTCGAGCGAACCGTTCATGGGTGTACTCGCCATCACGTTGCGGGTCGTCTTGGCTATCGGTGTTGGGGTTGATCTCCTTGTTCTTGGCCATCTAAATACTGCCTGGTTCGTAGTCGGTGAGGTCGGGCCATTCGTGAGGCAACTCAACCATGTGGCCTTTTGCCTCTATCTCAGCGATTTCTGTTTCTAATCGTTGCCAACTTTGTTTGTGTTCAGGTGTGTTCGGTATGCGTGAACGGGGGTCTTGCCATTTCCATCCGAGGGAGATTTCGATCACCATCCGGTTCAGTTCGTCACTTGAAATCATTTGACCTGCTTTCATATACGAGTGGGTGTCTGCTAGCAGTTCGGCGAGCCACTCAGTCCGCCAATTCGCTCTGCGGCCTAGGACGCAGTCAGCTGCCATGGAGGGTGAGTTGGAAACATGATCTCTGGTCAGTCGCCATTGCTATTGTTGCATGTGTATCTACGTCGAAGGCATTTCGCCTGCAGTTTGGGAGAAGGAACATCACGAAACGTAGCCACCTAACGATTGCAACGGTTTCTCTAGCCCTGCTCGGGCTCGTCGGTTGCGGTGGCGAAAGCCCTTACCGCAACCAGGCATTCGGTTCTCGGAGTATTCCTGATTCGGTCTTCATCATCGTCGATACCTCAGGTTCCATGGAAGAACAGGTGACGTCGCTTTCCGGAAGGCTCGAGAGAAAGATCGACATCGCTAGTCGATCGATCTCGACCCTCACTTCCCAAATCCCTCGCTCATCTGCAATGGGATTGTGGCAGTACCCGGACCCGTGGGGGTATTCCTGCAACGACGGGCTTTCACTCGTCGACCTGTCCACAGGGGCAAACGACCAGGTGACCAATGCAACCAGAGGACTTGAAGCCTGGGGAGATACCCCAACGGCAGAAGCCTTGGAAGCGGCGGCGGTGGCAATCCGAAACCAATCAGGAACCACAGCGGTGGTCCTAATTTCTGATGGACTTTCAAATTGTGGCGATCCATGCGATGTTGTGCAGAGACTAAGTAGCACCGTCGACTGGCGCATCACCACAATCGGATTCGATCTCGGGGTGTCGGGCAGCAGTGAGTTGCAATGCATGGCTGACGCTTCAGGAGGGAGTTACCTCAATGCGTCGGATGGCGCTGAGCTTGAAACGATCTTCTCCGATGCAACAACACTCTTTAGCGTTTCAGGGTAAGGCGATTCAATGAACTCCCTTACATCAAAATTTAGTCAGACGAAATCTGTCGGACTACCAATTGCGGGTGCTCTCGGCGGGGGCATTGGCTTCACCTGCGCAAACAACTTCGCGAGGTATTCCGATGGAGAATTTGAAAACTTGCCGCAGCGTCGAGGAACCAAATCACCCATACGATCTCCCCGCTATCACCGCTCCCAAACGTGCTCAGTCACGGGGTTGAAGTGGCTCACTGCAGTCGGCGGACGTCATCTAAGAACAGCCGCCATCCGCACAGTGCGTATTGTGAAACTTGTCGGCCGCTTGACTAACGTCTGGTTCGCCCCATTTGGCTTAAGTTGCGCGCCAAGCATTCATCAGAGAGAAAGGAACACGAAATGACACACGATGTTCCCCCCGGGTGGTATCCAGATCCGCTCCGGACGGCCGATGAACGCTTCTGGGACGGCGACACATGGACACAACAGACACGATCTGAGGAGGGCGACCAGACGGGAACGACTGGCGCTGCTGTTGTCGTACCGCCACCCCCGCCGGTCGTTCGCTCGACGAAATCAGCAACGTCCCCTCTCGTGCTCGGACTGGTTGGAATAGCTGTCGCCGCAGTGGCAGCGGTTGTCGCCGTGCTCCTGATCGGGGGATCCAACTCCGACACTGGTGAAGCACTCCCCCAGACAACGCTCAACTTCGATGCTACCGTCCCGACAGAGGCCACCGAGACCGTTCCCACGACGAACGATCCCACTAGCTCGACCGCCACAACGGTTGTTCCCACGGCCGATGCGGCCGGCACAGAACCGTCGTCCACAACGTCACATCCAGTCGAGTCGACCGCTGAGGCACAAGCATTAGTGATCGCCCCCACCATGGTCAGTGCCTCATGCCAGGGTACAAATGGTGTCGAGGGCGACTTAGTCACCCCGGTGCTTTACACCCCGTCAAACGTCGTCGATGATGTTCCAGCGACTGCGTGGAGATGCGACCGAGCAGAGGTTCTGAACGGCGCCCTGGTCATCGACCTCGGTCGTCCTGTCCGCATCATGCGAGTTGGCATGGTCGCCGGGTACGACAAGGTCGACGCGCACAACGGAGTTGACCGCTTCATCCAGAACCACCGTGTCGCTAGAGCCCGGTGGGAGTTCGACGACGGGCAATCCGTCGTAGTTGACTACGCGGACGATCGAAGGGTGCAGTTCGCCGAGCTCGATGCAACGACAACCGTAATTCGCATCGTCGTCGAGGACTACTGGCCGTCCAGCGGCACTCTGGCTCGCGACATGATCGCCATCTCCGAGGTCGACATCTGGGGCGTTCCGTGACGCTCTGCCTCAGGGCCTTTCCCGCAGTCGTAGCGTTACTGGTCGGCTGCTCCAATCAACAGAGTTCACCCCTTGAGTCATCGACAACGATTTCTGTTGCTCCAACAACGGTCACCTCGACAACCTTGCTGGAACCAACGACGTCGGTCGTAGTGATCGACCCGACATCCACCTCAACTTCGATCGTCACAGAAGTCAGTGCAGTCATCGACGGCACCACGACTGCGGCGTCGAGCACCGTTCCGGCCGAGACCAGCCACCCCGAATGGTTGCGACCGGATCTCGACTATCTTTACCCGATCCCCGCCAGCGTGAACAGTGGATACCAGGGGACCCACAGCGGGTACCCAGCCACGGACGTCTTCGCATCGTGCGGCGCCCCGATTGTCGCACCAGTGCACGGCGTAATCCACGACCTGCGGAGATCTGACCCCTGGGATCCTGCGAGTGACGACCCTTACGCCCGTGGGGGCAAGTTCATCAGCATCCTGGGAGACGACAGCGTTCGCTACTACCTAGCTCACTTCGAAGCGATCGAGCAGCAACTGCAGATCGGTTCACGCGTTGTTCCCGGCCAAAAGCTCGGTGAAGTGGGCACAACTGGGCGTTCATCGGCATGCCATCTTCACTTTGCGATCTCGCCGCTCTGCCCAAATGATGAGTGGTGGGTTCGGCGGGGCGTCATCTGGCCATACAGTTACTTCGATGCGTGGAGATCTGGGCAGCAGCTTTCTCCAGTGAGCGAGTTGGAGACCTGGTCTGCCGCTAACCCCAACCGGTGTAACGAGCCGTAATCCCTAGATAACCCACAGCGCCGCCGGCCTGCAATAATGACCGAGTGGCTCAAGAAGGCTGGTACCAAGATCCGCTCGCAGAGCGTTGGTGGACCGGATCCGAATGGTCAGAAAGGACGCGCGTCAAGGGAACCGCATCAGAGGATGGACCGACGGCCCGATCCCCGCACGTCACGCCACCGGGTTGGTATCAGGACCCGCACACGGAGCGTCGATGGGACGGAGCATCTTGGACGGAAGAACTGCGCGTTGCGTCGTCACCAACTGCGATGAACGGTGGCGTCTCAGCTGTGCAGCACCCCTTGGCAGCCGAGAGTACATCCCACTCGTCACAATTGCGCCAGGGCAGGAAGGGACTCCTGATCCTCGCCGGGGTAACACTTCTGGTCGTCACGTCCGTCGGAACGTGGTGGGTGCTCGGAGACCGTGGAGGTGATCCGGCGGTGAGCCCAACGAGAACGGAAGCACCTCTCACCGCTATTGATTCGTCAACGATCCAACCGGTAACAACTGACGCAGAAACCACGACGACCTCAGCCCCCACCGGCCCTGATCAGGTCCTCTCTCAGCGAGAAAGTGCCATCGGAGCAACGTTGTCCACAGGGACCTTCACCTCCCCGTGTGGCCTCCATGCCGTGCTAGTGAGCGACAACGAAACTCAACTCCTGACATGGTCGGACGACTCGTGGCGCAATGATGCCGACGATCTCGGGCCATGGCCAATGCGGGGTGACGGAAGCAACTATCCACCTACCGCCGTCGAGGTGTCGTCGTTGACCCCCGACCAGTACCCCGACATCCAGATCATGTGGGTCCCACAGTCAAGCATGGACGCAATGCGTGACTTCGCCGGCGTGGTCACGCTCGACGACACCTGCACATGGAACTCGCACACGTTCATCAGCGATTGTGTGGCAGGGCCGATTGTCGAGTCGCTGACATTTCCGTCACTTACCGGGTCGGGGTTCACAGGACCCTGCGCTGGACGGTCGACATTCAAGTTCGAGTGGTTTGCTGGGCCCGACGTCTTTGTGGGAACACTTGCTGACGACCGATACACGGGCGTGTGCCCAAATGGCCTCGAATTCACCGATCGCCTTCCGCTGTTCAAATGCCACGAGGCACCCGCCGTCAGAATGATTCAGGAAGTACTCGTATACGAGGGCGCGCGGATCGATGTCGATAGCCAATTCGGCCCCGCCACCCAGCGAGCGCTCATCGAGTACCAGTGGCTCAATGATTTACCTATCACTGGCTACGTCGACGAGACGACATGGTCTGAGATGTTTGTGTTGCCGTATCCGGACTTGAACGGAGACGGCGTCGTCGGACCGGAGGAGATCCCCTATGACTGACGATTCCAACCCGAGCGTCCCGGAAGCCGGCTGGTACGACGACCCACTTACCGAACGCTGGTGGGATGGGTCCAACTGGACCCGACTCACTCGACCGATTGGCGACGAGCGTCCAGATGGTGACATTGTCGATGCCGCTGGGTCCGTGCCGCCCGGTTGGTACCCGGACCCGATCACCCAACGTCGATGGGACGGGTCGACGTGGACAGACGAGACCAGGATGATTGGGTCCGCCTCGACTGAGCAAGCCACCGATGCTCCCGCAAAGGACTCAGAACTGGAACCTCCACCTCGCCTCCGGAGCAACTCCGAGCCTTCCGATACCACGGCAACTCCCCCGACACCTGCGCCACCCGCACGACCTAGGCAGCGGCGGACGGTGATCCTGTTCTTGGCCGCGATGGCCATCGTCGGAGTCGGCGTAGGACTCGCCGTGACTCTCCTGCTCGGAGGCTCCGATCCTGGCCAGGAGAGCGATCGCTCAGATACGAGTGCTTCCACGTCCTTGCCGGAATCAACTCAGACGTCGTCTGTACCTGCGACCACCACCCCGGCCACTACTCCTGCGACGACAACGACAACTCCACCCACCACAGTTCCGCCCACGACAACAACCACCTCGACTACGACAACGCTGCCCCCCAACCTCAGCACCGACCCATATTTCGTAGGACTCGCAAGTTGGACGCGTGCTGGTGCTGACCAAATGCTTGATGCATCGGTGATTGAAGGGCCCGCCTGGGGCTACGCGCAGCACCTTCGGCAGGGTTTCCGCGCCGGTTCGTCCCGCGAGTCGATCGCTGAGCTGCGAGACATTGAGCCCGGAGTGGTCGAACTGTGCATCGGCACGACGTGCCCGATTCTCAGTGACGTGGCGTATCAGGGCGGCACGGTGCATTCGTTCAGCGTTGATGGCGTTGCTATTGACGGGCGATCGCGTGGCTGGTTGTCCGGTGCTATCGCTGATTGCTGGTTCATCGACGATGCGGGGTGCGGCTCCAGCAAGGCCGCTGAGATGTACCTGACCTCGATCTACCGATTCCGGAACACCACATACGTCTCGGTTGAAATCGAGAACCGCAATGACTTCCCCGTGGCAGTCACGTTTGCGAGTGCCACGGTTTCCGACCGATCTGGGCTTTCCTCACACACCGGCGAAGTAGCAACCACCGCCCAACCCGGCGAGACCAAGGTCTGGATTCTCGTCTTTGGCGACGTCGATGTTGCGTCAGTCGATGAGGTTCTCGTTACCGCAAGCCTTGGCGGAGACCTGTATGACTTCGCGCTGCTGCCCTAACTAGGCTTTTAACACTCGAGCCAGAGAATGTCGACGAAAAGACTTGCGTCGAGGTAGCTAAGACCAAGGTCAACAAGAAAGTAGATGAAGTCAGAATCCGGTATCACGAGCCACGATTCACAGATCGTCGACTGCTCGTAGTAGGTGAACGAGTTCCAGAAACTGTACGCGTTGAATGTGTCGGCGGAGGTCGTTCGAGCGGCCGTTGTCACCGTCCGCGGCGGATCAGTCGCTGCCGGAGCAGCGGTCGGGGCAGGCTCGCTCCTCTCGGATGAACCTGTGGAGAGAACCGCTACCCCGACGACCGAGAGAATCGCAACAATTCCCACCGCAGCACCAACGATCAACTTCCTGTTCTTCCGAGTTCCGGGCGACGGCAACGCAGCGGGTGACTGATTCGAAGGAGGTGGCGCTGACGACCCCGTCGTCGCCCCGGGAGTTGATGCTTGCGGCATCGACCTCGTCCCGGCCGCAACTGATGGGGCGCCCGTGGGTGGGGTTGCTAGCGAGAACGAGGGGTCGACCTGCCGGTTCCCCGATGTATCCGTGACATGAGCCGTCCATTCCTGCCCACTCCAGTAGCGGAGGGAGAACGTTCCATTTGGATCCGGGTACCAGCCAGGGCTTGACGGTGTTGACACAAATCTTGGTCTATCACATTTCAACTATTCCAAATTCAGGCATCGGTTCCCATCTGCTTCAGCAAGGTCAACAGACCTCATGAACCAGTCGTTGTAACGTTCAATCGTGGCCGACTCCGCCGAGGATGAGGGTGCCCCACGACGGTAATCGGCCGAGGCGAATCGGTCGACGGCGCACTTTGGCCAGGAACCACAGGTTTTGCTATCAGCGATGGACGCTCGGAGCGAGAAGCCGGCACGGTTGGAGAGGGACGTTGCCTGGGTTCAGATGCTGATAAGGCGGGCCGGCCCGCCGGCGGAGTGCTTGCCGCAGGAGGCGGCGGTTGATGTGGTCGAGTCAGAGGTGTCGCAGCGGAAGATCGATGTCCGAGAACCATCGATCTGAAACCCAGGATTGTCCGATCTGACGAGAGGTAGCGAGGCCACATCTTTCGCAGTCCCTCGCTGTAGACAGGGTCTGTACCGCTTATTGCCAAATCAAAGCGCCAGGCGGCATCGGCTGAGCCCGAGTGGTTGATCCACAGCATGCGAACCACTTCGCAGAACCCTTCCTCTTCCTGTGGTGTCAATCCATGTCCACCCAAATAGGTAGCTGATGAGAGATCGGCCATCAACAAAATATGAGCGAATTCGTGCGCAGCAGTTTCACGGGCATCGATGGGCGGTTGTTCGGCCAGTACCTGGATGTGTGCTGTGAGAGATGAATCCATCACTATGAAGTTCGTCTTCCCACTCAGGTCACCACCGAGTTCCCTCTCACCGGCAACGCCGATTGGAACTGTGCGGAACCACGAAGCACCAGTGTGGGCAACGACCCATTCAACGACCGGCGATACAGCAGCGACAAGTTGCGCATCGCTCACCACGGCACTGCTGCGGCAACCCGAACATCTCTTGTCGTTGCTGTCCGTAACGAGTCCGCAGAACCGGCATGCGGACACACCTCGGTGGTGGGAGCAGTAATGCTGGCCGCGGTCTGTGACGTAGTGCGAGCCAATCACCGGCGTTGCGCAGATCGCGCATCCCTCTCCAGTCACTGCGGTGGCAAGCGGGGCCGCGGTGGAACAGGCGGCGGCTCCAGAATTGGTGGAGGCGGTGGAGAGCCCGGCGTTGCAGGGTTCGGCTGCCTTGAGATCCCCGCTCCGGTGTTGAGGGTTGGCCGAGCAACCGGTCCACTCGGGTCGCGCGCCTGACCCGCTCCGATGACAGGTCGTCCACCGAAGCGATGAATGCGATCGATGGTGTGGACCCAGTCCTCGGCCGTAGGGCGCCCTGACGGCGCAGTGCTCGACACGATCAACTCAACGAGATCGGCCGGCACGCCCGGAGGCGTCTGATTTCGCAGTGTCGATTGTGACGGTTCGCCAGAAGTTGATCTCCAGAGAGAACGGTAGGCCGCGATCCCCAACTTGTAGATGTCACTTCCCATCGTGGTCGGGCCACCGCCAACCGTTGGGTCGGTCCATTCAGGTGACTGCTTGGGATCTGTGGTGGACGGCTTCCCGTCGAGACGGAAACTGTCGCAGTCGATGATCAGCACACGTGGGGCTGGTGAGATATCCCAGATCAGGTTCTTGCCTGACATGTCCCCGATCACCACGCCGCTTCGATGGAGCACCTGAACGGTCGATGCGAGGTCCTTGATCAGCGAGAGAATGATCTTGGTATCGACCTGAGGGATCTCACTGACCATGGTCGCGGCGGTCGTTCCTCCGCGGTGGATGAGGTAGTTCCACTCGCACAACACATTCCGTGGGCTTCGCGCCAGACCGTACTTCTTGAGGAACGAGGCCGGGATGCGGTCCATGAGAAACCCAACAACTTGGCTGCCCTCGAACACCAACGTGTGAGGCCAGGTCGTCCGATCTGAGATTCGGGCCCAGTCGTTCGCCGGGATATGCGACTGAAGGTCGGCAAGACCCTCGAGAGCAGCGACGTTCAATTTCGGGAGGACGATCCGCTTGTACTCCTTGTAGACCAACTGGGGTTGGCCCGAGATCGAGTGGACAATCCCTTCACCGCCCGACGCCAGTTCCGTCAACTGGCTCCGGATTGAGGTCAGGTCAACCCGCTGCACCCTGTTCATCCCTTGCCCAGATCACAAGAGCAGTTCGATCGTCATCAGCGCTGGGTAGGTCAAAGTTCACGTCTCTGATGAACGACATTTGATCGATCGGCCGTGACCACTGGTCGGCGAGGTAGTGGCCAAGAAGCGTGTTGACACCCTGATGGGACAAGAAGTTGGCAACCCCATCGGTCGCGAGTATCAGTGGTGATCCCGGGCGAACCTCATGTCTCAGGGTGGTGATCGACACCGCCCCGATCGCTCCTTCGGTAGCCGTCGAGTGAACACCAGAATTCACCACCTCAGCATCGATCAGGTTTCGGATACTCCCTGAATCAATAGTAAGTGCCGGGCTGTCGCCGATGAACCCAATCAACGCCGGGCTGGGCTGCCCAACAGCGGACAATTTGACGACTGCGAACGTGAGTGTCGACTGGAGATGACGGTCATTGACATCAATCGGCGGGATGTGAGGCAGATCTCGCAGCCAATTGGGACGGCTCTGGGAGACTGCATCTCGGACAATCTGAGAGATGTCGCTGAGGAAGCCTTGTGCAGGTTCGTCAAAGAACTCAGCTACACCTTCTATGCCTCCACCGATGAGCTGCAGCGCAATGTACGACAAACTTGCTGCAGTCGCCTCTGCTAGGACTCGGCTGCTGAAGGAACTGTACTCAGCGGATCCCATCCCGTCGCATACGACAGCAACGAGAAATGCTGGCTCTCCGGTATCCGGGTGATGAACCGTCGAGGTGGTGAACGAGTCATCGTTGTGCTCACCGTATGGGCGATGCTTCGTACCTCTCGCGCTACAGCCCATCACAGCGACATTCCCGACGATGCCAGCGCGCATGACGACGTCATCGGGCGGCCCGGACGGCGCGAGTTTGGTCCAATCACGAACTGACCACCACGGTTCTTTCCCGAAGGTGGTCATCTCAGAGCCGACGACCAGTCGCTCAACCGCAGATGGAATCGGCAACCTGAGATCTGACTGACTCTGACCGGCCGTCGCTGTCCCCTCGACCGGGGTGGGATCATCTGATGAGCTAGATACATGGGCAGTTGGTTGCACCCCAACGATCGGCGGGGTCATGGACTCAGGTGCAGCCGTTCGCAGACCAAGAGAGGGTCGCACTGGTGGTGCTGGCGGTGGCACCTGCTGCTCAGGGATCTCGGAGGGCGATGAAGGTGACTCGTCGTTACCCACCGGCGGACTCAACTCCGCCTTCTCGTGGTCATAGGGCGCAACTGGTGTGCGCGAATCTGACGGATACTTCACGTCCTCGGGTCGGACAGTCCTCCGACGTCGTGATGCCACGCCACGCTGAACCGGAGCGGGAGGCTCTGGCGCTGCCCGCTGCCGTCGAGGCCGGTCTCCGGCCGATGCCTCAGTCGGCCGCGGAAGTGCGCCATCTTGTGGATCCCCATCATGGTCGCTCGGCGCTGGTTCCTCGGCAGCCTGGGCCGTGGGTGAGGCCGCCAACCCGGGGTCGATGGAAAGGACAGCGGTCTCTGCGTCGTTCTCATCCACGTTCGGATCCATCGGGCGCCCATGCTGCTGAAAGGTCGGCACGCCCGAAGGGACGGAACCGCTCTCTTTCCTTTTGCCCTTTCCGAATCCGACCATGTCACAGGGTGTCGAGCGCCACAATGCCCTCGATGTCGTCGAGAGGGCGTGTATCGATCACCGGCGCTCCGCCGACTCCGGCACCGCCGACCGACGAAACGATCGTGTTCGCCAACTGCCGCATCACCGATGCCAGTGCACGAGCGGGCGACACCTTGTCGACGCCGATGAAGGCCTTCAGCGTGCCGATCTCACGCAGAGTGTCAGGCATTGAACCATCAACTCCAAACGCAATTATGTGCGGCCGATAGGCATGATTGAGGAGTTGCTGGAACTCGGCCTGCCACGCACCGTCATCCGTTGGCTCACCATCCGTGATGAAGAACGCGCATGGGCGGTGAACCCGGTAGCCCTGACTCTTGAGTTGGTTGACGTCTGCCTCGATCGTCTCGCGCAGAGCGCGAAAAGCTGCTCCGTAACTGGTCGCCGTGTTCTCACTCACACCAGGCATGTCCTGAATGTCAGTGGCCTTGCTCATCGGCAAGATGACCTCAGCAGTCTCGGAGAACGCAATGATGGACAGCCGGGACTTGTCGACCACGATCGGGTCGGAGATGATCGTTGCGTGCAACTCGGGAAGCGACTCGTTGATCGCCTGGATCCCACCATTCACCGACATTGAGGCTGATTCGTCGCAGACGATATAGAAAATCATTACTTCTTGACCTGAATTCTCCATGGCGCAATTCCTTTCATTCTGTATCGCACAGTGTGAGAGATATTACAACAAATCAAACTCCACAAAGGGCCCTGGAATGAAGGGCGGAAAGGTGCAATTACCTGATTCTTCCGTCCATCTCACGAAGGTACCCTCAGGCCCTGAACTGACGAGAGACCCTCGGGAGTTGATCGCTTTAGTTGGCAACCGCAATCAAGTAGCGAAGTTCCTATTCCTTAGTCGGCAAGCGGGGCCGGGGTCTCGGTCCTGAAGAGGCTGGAGCGGTTGGTGCTGCTCCGCCTGCAGGAGGTCGAGCGACATCTCGTTGGCCTGGTGCCGGCTGTTGCGGAGTCGGTTGTGACGGAGCCCAACCTGGGACTGGCGACGTAGCGCTCGACGCCTTCAGGTTCACTCGGACTTCGGTGTTGCCAATACGCATCACGTCGCCGTGTCGCAATGGGGAACCCGTAGACGGTGATCCGTTGACAGTCACCTGTTGGCCGGGGGTGCAGGTGAACGACGGTGTGGGCGGCGCCGTGATCGTGCAGTGCACCTCGGCGACACCTCTGTCACCAAGCAGGGGAACCTCGAGAGTCCTCACTGAGCCGACACGAGCACGGCCGTCATGGATTACGAACTGTCGGCCGCGGAACTCGCCGTTAAGCACATCGAGCCACATTGCAACACGAGCTGACTCGATGAGGCCGATGAGAAGCCCCATCAGAGTTCCGATGAGCATGATGCCAACGAAGCGCGACCCCACTGCTGACTGTAAGGCATCTGCAATCGCATCGAAGAGCGCTCCACCAACAAGCCCTCCAGCCAAGCCACCCAACACCCCGTTCTGGAGACGCTTCACCGACTTGAAACCGGCTGATGCAGCCGCACCAGCCAGCGCGCCGGCGAGCCCCCAGCCGAGAGTCCGAGCAAGCCATGGGCTCCCATTCACCATCGAGGAGTAGAGAGACTGTGCGATGAACCCGCTCAGGAAGCCCCCCACGATGAGAGCGGGTGCGGTGATGATCACCGACTCCGTCGCAGGAGTGGACTTATTGAGGTAGGACTGCGCAGCCACAAGTCCTGCGCCGATGCCCAGCACGATCAGCATGAACCAGATCCCGGATGAGGTGCGTATCTCTGCTTCGGTGAAGTAGGCGCGGTCGTCGTCTTGGTAGACCTCAGAGAGGATGAACCCGACGAGTCCGCCGAGTGCTCCACCGGCCGTCATCACCAGCAGGCGACTGCCGATGTTGAGTCCGTTACCCGGCCCAGTTTGTTGTGTAGTGATCTCCATGTTACCTCCAGTGGTTACGAATTCTGAGTTCCTGGCTCGGGCGAGTCGGTCGTCCGTGTGCTCAAGCGCGGTCGGGCTCGAGGCCCAGATGGCGCCGGTGCGACTGTGTCGCTTGAGTTGCTCGGTGTGACCGTGGCCTGCTGACGCTGAGCCGCCTGAGAGCGACGACGTTGTTCGGCCTCGCTCTTCGCGTCCTCAGTCGCCTTCCGAACGCGCCGGTAGATATCAACCCAAAAGAGCACGCCATAGAGGCGAGCTGGAGCGCCGACCTGGTTAACCGCCCCCCTCCCGATCGGGACAGATTCGCCGGCAAAAGTTGACAGGTTAGAAAATGGGATGAGCTCCCCATCATCTGCCCGCGACCCGATTGTGATTGCGGGACCGACGTCAGACATTAGGTCGCGGTCGGCAGTACCCAAGGTTCCCCCGTGCGACTTGATGAATCGATCAAGAGACTTCTTCTTGACGATCTCGCTCCGGTCGTAATCGTCAACGATGTCCATCCAATCAGCTAGCCATGCGGAGCCAGTCGAATTAAGCCGCTCATGCGGTGGTCGCTCGAACGTTAGAGTCGCAACGACCGGCGCATCAGGAGATGCCGAGTTCGGCTTCAGGGCCAACACGTCAACTGAGTTCGCCACCGGCGCCGAGGCAAGAGCCACTCTCGCAACTGCCGTGAGGTAACGCACCAACTGACGAGCGAGTTCATCCAGCCGTTCTGCCTGGTCACGTTCCTGAAGCGCTATTCGACGCCGACTGCGAACCAGTGTGTGAGTTGGAACCAAGTCGCCGGCCGTTGCCCACTCGACAGCAACGACGAGTCGGCCGTCGCTGCCAAACCTGACCCCCGTACCCGGGTACCCGAAAGCGTGGAGAGTCGACTCAACTGTGAAGAGCGTTGCGAGCTCATCTCCTGCTGCCAGTTGGTCGACAGTCGCCTGCATCAATTTCCTGATTTTCTCTGCAAGGACCTCGAGTTGGCGCGAGACGGATCTCGATAATTCCTCACTATCCGCTTTGGACATCCGAGCCGTTCCTTGATCGCTGCGACGGAAGTGGTCCGCAAGAAGCGCTGCTGATGGAGGATCGGGGATGCTCGGCCTCGTCGGCGACGGAACCCACGCGAAGGCCGAAACGACGGAGCACCAAACATGAGCCAAGATGTCAGCGGAGATCACGTCATCATCAGCAAGTTGATCAGCAGATGGAGCGACACCTGCGTTTCGATCGTCGTCTCCATGAGGCTCACCGAGAAGGCCTAGCAGAGTGCTCACGTCAACTGGCGCGTCGTTTGGGTGGTGAGACGCAATATGACTGACCAACCCGCCCCAGAACGCAAATTCAGATTCAGACCTGACCTGCTCAGCACATGTCCATCGGGATATGGAATAGAGCCGGCACTGCCAAGGCGATGGAGGTGAGGCGTGGAGGGCTGACCGAATCGAGGCAAAATCGATAGCCAATCGGTTCCCGGGAGCTGGCACCACAAGTCGGGGATACCGAAAATAGACATGATGAGTGGACGGCTGCGGCAGCCGGTGGTAGCCAGTCACTGCTCTTTTCTAGCAAACCACTCGGCTGCATAGCAAACAACTCGACTTCGTATTCTTGTTACAGTGAATCGAAAGCCGAAAACGTTGTTGATCGCGTGGGGGGCACTCGGCATGGTGGGTCTCGCGCAGAGTTGCAATGGGACAACGGCGAACGATGCTTCACCGTCCACGTCGATGACTTTCGTGGGCGACGAGTTGAGTCCTTCAACTGTCTCGACCCAGCCGACTTCAACTCCATCACCGTTGGAAGTGACGACCACCACATCTTCTATTAACCCCATCACTGCCAGTGTCTCAAGTTGCCTGGCTCCTGAGATTGATGTCGGAGCGATCGGCAATTCGATTGTGGTGGTTGGTGACTCGTTGACCGTGTCGGTCGAGTCACAACTTCACCTCCGCCTTTCAGGTGTCGAAGTGCTCGCGTTTCGAGCACGGACCATGGCCACCCCGCTCAACACCGACGATGGCGCCAAGGCTTTCGCCTCTGCACCGCCCGAGATACAGGACCGACCTGTTCGCGTCATAGCCCTGGGAACCAATGACCTCTGGGGACTTCAACTCACCCGAGACGAGTTGGTGGACGACGCTCGCCGCCTTCTCACAACACTCGCCGAGGCCAGCGTTCAACAGGCATTGACGATCTGGGTGCTTCCCGCCATGACAGCGCCGATCGACGATCTGACACGGTTCGAGCTCGCATGGTTTGTCGACTTCCTAAAGAGGGAGGCCAGAAGGTGGAACTGCGTCTTCGTTGCAGATTGGCCTGACGAAGTCTCTCGACATGGGACTGAATATCTCCGCTCTGATGGAGTTCACCTCACCGAGGTCGGTCAGACTGCATTTGTCAATCTCATCACCGAAGAGGTGCAGCGACTCGTTGACGAAGACAGAGGTATTGATAACATGTAAAAAGGTTTATGGTGGCAACATTTCACCTAGCCTGTTAGTGATTTGTCCTGATGGCAACGATCGAGTCTCTTCCCCTGCTTGACCCGCAGACGATTATCGGACGTGGGGGTTTTGGAGAACTCTTTCCCGACCCGCGGGACAACACCCGGTGCATCAAGGTGCTCAAGAATCCGCTGACCGGGCCGTCGGCTGCTGGGATCATTCGACTCGTCAATGTGCTCAAGTGGGCCTGCCCGAGCGATGCCCTCATTTTGACAACTCGGTTTGCATGGCCGGTCGAGGTATTCGGGACCTCCGACGCGGTTGTCGGGTTCACCATGCCGAGATCGCCTTCATCAACTCGGTTCTCACTCACCGCAGGACGTCGAACCTCGGAGCAGGATCTTCAAGCGAAGTACCTCATGGACGATGGATACTGGCGCTCAGCGGCAATCTCCTCACCGAAGCCCGCCTTCAGCACAGGCGACCGGATCGAGATCTTCCTTGACCTCGCCTACTCGGTGGTAGTGCTGCACCGAAACGGTCTCAGCTACGGCGACATCTCAAGTAACAACATTGCGATCCGAGCCGAGGAAACACCGGGGGTGTTCCTCTTCGATGCCGACTCCATCGTTCCTGTGAAAGAGCGTGCCGCGAGTCCGTTGTTGAGCCCTGGGTGGGAGGTTGGCGACGCCCTCGACCCGCTGGAGATCGACCGAGCCCGGATGGCCCTCTTTGCGTTACGACTCTTCGTCGAGCAACCCACCGCAACAACCACTCCCGACTCTCTGGCAGCTGTAGAGGCCTTGCTCAGTTCCGGAGTTTCCCACACAATCGAGAACGCCTTCGCAAGCGGTGGTGACCGAGAATTCGACGACCTGCTCAAGGCACTCCGTGCTCGACGTGATCCTGCTCGTGCGCGCTCAGCGTTCGATGCAGCAGTTGACTCACGATTCGCGAAGTGGGTGATCCGGGAGAGCGAACATGCCACTCACGCCGCCGACCACCGACTCGTCGATGAAGCAGCCAACCAACTCCTGGTCGAGCACGCAATCGCGTCTGTCGCTGGTCACCGGCGTCGCTCCAAAATCTCCCGGGACAAACTCTCGCGCAGCAGCTTCCTGCTTGATCTGCCGCCAGTTATCTCGCTGCCAAATCCGCCGAAGACCGAGGCTGCTTTGAAGGAACTGGTCTACGAGGCCATGTTCGAGGAGGTAGCCAGCCACCTCGTGTCAGAGGGCCTTGGGACACTCGACAGCCACTCGTGGACGTCTCGTGCTGTCCAGCGAGCACTTGTTGAGGGTGAGGATCCACAGCTGCAGGTGACGCACTCAATCGGCCATGCCTCGGTGAGAGTCTGGTGGCCAGTCGATCAGTTCGTGAACGTTGCCAAACTCCTCATTTCGTACCCCGGCGGCGTCTCAGAGAGCGAACTTCGGCGCGGTGACGCAGAATCACAGATGATTCGAGAGCTCACGCTTCCCTTCGGGGGCCGCGTCAAGGTCGAGGTCACGGCGGGCTCGGTCTCACCCTCTAATGTGACGATATGGAGTGATCGTTCTGTCGGTCACGAGGTCACCGTCGCTCCGCTCCCAAGTCCAGACCGTCCGGTCGTATCCACCCTCGGAAGTTCTTCCACCCAGTCCGCATCCGTTGCGACGGTGTTCGACCCAGAGGCCGAACGCCAGCGTCTTCTGTTGGAACGGCTCGAACGTGAACGGGACGAGGAGGTAGCTCGTCGGCAGCGCCGGCGGAAGCGGAGCCTGACGGCAGCGAGCGTTCTTGCTGTACTCGGACTCGGTGGCGGAACTGCATGGTGGTTCCTTGCTGACGACGCGCGGGGAACCGCCGACATCGCTGGCTACCTCGGTCGGTCACTCGACGACGCGTCTGCACTTGGCTTCCCACGAGACGTGTCAGGCATCAGCGTCCTGCTCAATGGCGACCAGATAGACCTCGCCTGGTCCCCGGCGCGGACAACTACTGGAGCCAAGCCTGACTACTACCGTGTCACCCTCACTGACCTCAACTCTGGTGCCGAGATCGAACGGATTGCTGGGCCCGACGCGCGCTTCACCTTCTTCGATATACCTGTCGGGAGCTTCGCCATCGCGATTGGACCGGAATGGCTCGGCGAAGA
>Ga0255774_10001790_pt1 | contig 17169 bp, 22 predicted proteins | sample 101ome_17_FD_179972 | JGI IMG/M metagenome (GOLD analysis project Ga0255774, IMG submission 179972) | Coastal salt marsh microbial communities from the Groves Creek Marsh, Skidaway Island, Georgia - 101407AT metaG (version 2) | ecosystem: Environmental > Aquatic > Marine > Intertidal zone >...
TACTATAGCATCTCGTTGAATACTGCTTATATCGCCATCTAACCATGCGCTACCTTGAGAAACAGGTCCCCAATCTATTGTACCATCTGTATCTCTTTCTTTGTTTACATAAAATTCTCTTTCATTGATTGTGATTTTGATTTGATCTTCATCTTCAAATCTAATAGATCTAAATAATGGTAAAGGCATAATTTTTTGAATACGTAATAAATTTTTACGAACTATTTCGTCATAGTCATTATCATTGAGCTCTTTTGCTAGTCTTCTATTTAGATCTTCGTTTGTATCTTGCTTGTATGCTTGTGCAATTGCATCATAATCTCCTGCAATACGTAAACTTAGCATAATTTCTTCTATAGTTGTTTCGTCTGTATTTCCAGTAAAAAATCCAAACTGGAAAGCACGTTTTAAATCTGCTACTATTGCAGCTACATTGGTTTGTGTCAGTCTAGTTCCAGTTTCTCTTTCTCTAGTTCTTACTTCGTCGGCAGCAGCTTTATCAATTTGTGCATCTCTATTTAGAATAAAGGTTGCTAATCTAGCATAATATTCAAATAATTTCTGAGGTGCATTTTCCCCTAACGCTAATCCATTTGGTGCAACAAGAGTTTGATTGTTAACTTCTTTATTACCATACTTGGCCACTTCTAAAACTCTTGCAAGATTGTTTAACCACCTAGGAGGACTGTCTAAATTGGCATTTATTTCTGCCATTTTTTTTCTAACTTGTCTAAGTTTTGTTTGTTCGCTTGCATCGGCAAGAGTTTCAATGCCTTCGTTTAATATTGCTAACCATCCACTTAATCCAATACTACTAATAAACAGTCTCATATTTTCTGTACGATCGTTTGTAAATTCAGGATTTGCTTCGTGTATACGATTTTGGAATCTTTGTCCTTCAAATGGATTTCCTCTGCCTTCTACACTACCACGCATTGCTACTCTATCAATGCGTCCTGCTGAAGTTAGTGGAGCACGTAGATATCTCACTTCACGTTGTGTTAGACCAGGTCTAGAAGTATCAGTTAGTTGCTCACCAAGCTGCTCATTTACCCAACGCTTCCATTCCATGATTGCAGTGTCTAGTTCTGGAGTATGTTTACCGTCAATAGGACCTTGCCACAAAGATCTGCCTTGTTTTTTATGTTGTGATAGTAATTCTTGTATTCTTCTTACTTGTACTTCAGTACCATTTGCTGCATTAATTATACCTGTTACTGTAAGCATATCAAGAGGATCACCACCTTGAGGAGCTTCGGTTATAATATCAAGTACTTTCATTTATTTTCTCATTTTTTTATTTAATGCAGCATACAACTGATCTTTTATGCTGTCAACACTTGATTCTTTTGCCATTTTAGTAGCAGTAGCATACATAACTGATTCGGCGTCATCACCGTAACGATCTTTAAAATCACTTTTGTTTTTCTTCATACCTTTAACGTATTTTTCTTTTTTCTTTTCTTCGCCCTTAGTAAGTTCTCTTTCGTTGACAGATTCTTCCATACTTGCTGTGGCTGCTGTTGCTGCTTTTTTAATTTCTTGTTCGCTTGCATCTGGCATAATTGCTTTTATAGCACGATATATAGCTTTGTACAATTCACCAGTTGGACTAAATCCGATCTTATTAGCAATACTTCCTTGTCCAAAACTCTGATCTATTGCTTTTACAAATGGATCTTCTTCTTCGCCTACAAGTTTATCTTTTAAAGGATGAGGTTGTTCGCCATCTGTACTCGGTGTGCTTGTTTTCGGCATTGGATCTTTTCCTTTTGCCTGACCTGCAGGACCCATCTTTTGTTTTTCGGTAAGCGTTACACCTGCTAATGCGGCAAAATCATTTAAACTATAATTTTTATCTATAGGCAGGCTACCTTCTGGTACCTCAACACTTTCGTTAACAAAATCTTTTGTTGGTGGAGCATTTCCAACAGCACCTCCATTTGCAGAGGCTTGTAATTTTGCTAAATCTTCTTTAGGATCTGTTGGATCCATTTCAAATAATTTGTGTTGTAGTGCATGAAAGTCCATTATTTTTTCCTTTTCTTTTTGCCAGCGCAATGTGCCTTTTGTGAGAAGCCTTTTGGATTGGAGCAATTAATACTTTTCTTGTATTTTGCACTCCATTTTTCCGATATGACTTCTTTTATTTTCATTACATTTTAACGCAGTTATCTACAGTTTTATCGCCTTTTTTCTTCGTGCCCATGCGTCTGTAGCCTTTCCAGCATACTTTACCGTCAACACCTTTTTGTTTTTCTTCTGGCAGTGTTGTGTAGCTTGGGTTACCGCAATCAGGACACAGTCCTTTTGCTTCTTTTAATCTTGCAGATAAAGATCCTTTGTATGAACTAAATTCTTCATTAGTTAGTACAGGTTTGTGTCTTTTAGGTTTCGCAGATTCAGCAGCCATTGGTGTTTCCATATTCATTTCATAATCTAAACTGTGATATACACTACCCAAATAGTCTGCTGCTTTTGTGATTTTTGCCTGTTGCCAACCTTCAATGCCTTCTGCTTCACTAATACTTTTCATCATTTCGTGAAGTTTGATTGCGTATTTTGCAATTTTATACAAATCACTACGTGCCATTTGTACTTCGTGATCTCGTTCTGCACGGTCAGCTAGGTCAGCAAGCCCTTCGTTTGTTTCCATTTTCCAGTGAGATCCTTTAGGATCATTGCAATCATGCGGACAATCGGTAGTAGGTTTACCGTACTCGTCACCGCAATCTTTACAGATTTTCTTTTCTTTTGCCATTATAATGCTCCAATTGTAATTACAGTAGTATTTATCGTTTATCTAATTCTATCAATAGTAAAACGCTTCTCGTGAAATGTATTTTCAGTAGCCAAATACAACAAACTATCAAAAAAATCATTTGGATCTTTAAATTGTATATGATGCTTGATTTTTTGTTTTTTAGATGGAATGTGCAATATTTCTTCACCGTTGCAAAACCAGGTAACACAGCCCCATTTTTTCATTATTTTTTTGTCCCAATTGTTATCAGTTGTTACACTCCAATCTACATGTCCTTGTTTTGTCATGTATTCTGCTTGTCCTATTGTAGATAGTGAACACCAGTCTTTTTTACCTGCACTCCATACTATTTGTAAATCGTCTAAGTCTCTTGATACATCTACTATAAAGTCACATTTTTCCTCATAAAAAGGATTTGTATGAATTACCACACAATCTAATGTTTTAAATCCTCTAGAATGTGCAGCCATTAACCTAGCACCGCCTGGATGCAGTTTGTTAATTGTGTATTGTGGAGATAGTAGTATTGTTATCGGATTTATTATTTGTTCTTCGCCCATCATATGAGTAAAAACTTTAGTCATACCTTTGCGAATTTTATTAACATACATTTCTTGGCGTTTGGCAATGATTTGTTTTACATGGGGATGATCTAGTAATAATTTTCCTTTTACAGGATAAAACATTATTTTTTAGTTTTTTTCTTTTTGGGTTTTCCGTTACTTAAAACATTGTCTTGATCTAATGCATTTTTAGCAGTACCATCTGGATTTTTCATTTGACGACTAATCATACCACCAACTGGAGTGGCTACACTTGCTATTGCGCCTGCTGTTGTTTCACATAGTTCTTTTATTTTCATTGTATTTTCTCCAATATTCGTTGCGTTCGTTAGTGCTTGCTCGTCGAGCCTCGTGTTCTTTTAATTTAGCAACATAATGTGACCATTCAACATCATCTATACTGCTGTCTTCATTTTCTATAGTATATAGTTCAACTACTTTGTCCTCGTTGTTTTGCCGATCGTTCACGTTGTTTCTCCTCAAGCCACTTGAAATAATTTGTAACAGGGTTTTTCAAATACCATGCTACCTGATTGTATGTTCTAAAACGTTGTTGCAATAGTTTTTGATTTAAATCAATAGATCTTAAATAACTAGCAGGTTTGCTTTCTCTACCAAACTTGTCTTTATTAGGTTGGTTTTTAATTATTTCTTTGGTCTTTTTACCAGTGTATGTTCTAACAAAATCATACAAGTTTATTAAATAGTATTCTTCACAATCAACAATAACTTCGCTGTCACCGTGTTCCTGTCCTGGCCAACCAGTTGTATAGGTACCTAAAAAATCTTTAGCATCGTCGTTGCTACCCAAGTCTGCTACTTCACTACTGTGATGGATTTCATAGTCGCCAATAGGAACCATAATATGTGTTTCACCAAATCTTCCTGATGTTCCTTCTGGAGGATACGGTGTTGCCCACACAGGGTTTTTAATGTTTAATTTGTTTACAATAAAGTTTTGAGCATCGTTGTGATCGCCTCTAACTTTTCTATCCGGCATTGCTGTGACTTTTGTTACAAGTGCTAATCCGTTTGGAGTGTATTTGTTGCCGTAAAATTCATATTTGATTTGTCTGTACAAAATAGGCTTGTTGCCCATTTTTTCACAGATATCAGCAGTAATGCCAATACGCTGTATTGCGTGATCGTGGTCGTTGGGCGATGTCATCAGTTCATTTAACTTCATTTCTTTTTACCACTTTTCATATTAGCACACCAGTGATACATTTTACCACGTTCTCCGCTGTACTTTTTAGCTTTTTTACGTAAACTAGTTACGCTACCTTTGCAACTAGCACCTGCACGTTTTACACGCCCTGGTCTGCTTTTGCCTTTTTTCTTACCGTCAGCAAAGTTTTCTATGATCTCACTAAATCTCAAACAAAGGCCCTCTTACCATTTTGTCGTTTTCGCTGATCAAATATCTTTGAATCTTTTCAACAAACTCTGGTGTAATGTGTCTGTTGCGATTTACTTTACCTTGGAAGAACAAGTGTACTTCAACTGGCACATCACCGTGTACTTCTAGTATAGCAGCCATTCTACTGCGTCCTTCGTGACCACGCACTTCTGGTATTTGGCTGTCATCTTCGTCTACAAATATTTGTAGGAACGGAGCACCGATAGCACCTCCGTCTTTTACATATTGTACTACTTTAGGCACAGGTGGTTCGCCGTTGCGACTTGCTGCTAGGTTGATGAAAACACTTGGCTTCATTTTAACACGCAAACCTCTGTAGTCTACTTCTTGGTTCCAAGGCACAGCACCCCAACCGTCTTTGTTGTCTATTTCAACACTTTCGATAAACTTTAATTTATCGTAATAATATGGATCTTCACTTAAATGATCAAGTGCAATTTCTTTAGCAACGTCAAAGTCACTTGTGTGTTCGTATTCTGCTTCGATGCCTTGTGCCAATTGATTAAGTAAATCTTTTGCAGGTACACCGTGTTTCTTTACTAGTTCAGCAATAGTAGGAGTAGGCTTGTCTAAGTCATCTAAACTATGCCCACCTTCTATAATAGCCCATTCTGCTGCTGTATATCTAGCTTCCTCTACTCTACCGCCATTCTTTTTATAGTAGTCCATTAAATCTTGTATTAAGTTTGGAAATCTTTTCCAATCATTTGACCATGATTTAATAATTTCTGGAGTAAGTGTAAGCCCATCTTCTATGTAAAAGTCAACTCCTGTGCGATTTGCATTAAATGATCTTTCGTATTGATCTTGATATCTTTTTATTTCTGCATCAGGATCTCTTGGAAAACTTTCAGTTTGCAATACATCTCTAGCAGTACGAATTGCTTTTTTGCCTTGCGGATGATGTGGATTAATATGTACTACATCACCGTTCATTAAATCGCTTATGTTTGCAGCTTTACCTACACGATCTAGAACTTGATGTAGTTTATCCATTGGATCATACCCGTTGGTTTCGTAGCCTTTCTTGCCACGTACTTCTACACGATGTTTTTCGTCTGTATCTTGAATATGTAGAACATCTATATGCTTGTCACGCTCCAACCGTAGTTTTATACCTTCTGTAAGGCCCAAGTTAAAAAGAACATTAGTGCTCTTGCCTTTTACTTTACGACTCAATGTAGGAGGACGCCCGTCTTTGTCTACTTTGTTTCCAAATTTAGCAGCCTGTTTTGGAATTTCACCCACACCTACGTCTGGTGTAGTGTTAACACCTTTTACAATACGTCCAACTGCTTCGTCAATATGTTCAATCTTCAACTGGTTTCTCCCCTGTTAAATGTGGTTGACTAAACCAAAGTTTAAACCATTCTGGTGTACCGGGTTGTATTTTTTTCTTTCGTTGTATCTTTGCTTTTTCTGTACCAGTTATACTAATATTTTCTACAGTATACGGAGTATATCCTGTAAATTTATTTTTTATACCTGCTAAGTGTTGTAAGTCTTCTATGTTCATTTTTTCTTAGCCAATAATTTTTCTCTATGTGGCTCTAAATACTTTGCCACCATGTCAAAGAATGTAATATTTTCGCCCGGAACATCTATAATTGTGTTTGCTGGTACGCCTGCTGCGTCGGTAAATTCATCTGGATTATTATCTAATACTGCCTGACGTAATGCTGTTGCACTACTCAATCTTGGTGTTGGTTTTGTATCAATATTTGCAAAGTTGTACATTCCATGAGGTCCTTCTTGGCCGTTATATTGATTTATTGTTTTTGGTACCCATGCTTCGTCTGTAAATAGTACCAATGTTGCATCAGGATGTTTAGCATAAAGCTCACTTGCAAGAGTTAACCAGCTTTGACTGAAAACAATATGATCACTTACTTCTGGCATAATCGTTTCCATTGCGAGAACTTTTATTTGTGCAGGTAATGGATCTTTAGGACCAACCGTACTTTCATTAGTGCCAACATACCAGTGCGTTTCTTTTGCAGCCATTTCCCACGCTGCTTTGTGTCCTTTATGTGGAGGATTAAACCTACCAAATATAAGTCCTACTGTTTCTCCTGGTGCTTCAAATAATTGTCTTAATCTCATTATACTGTTCCAAATACTGTTTGCCCTATAATTTCTGCGCCGGGCGATTGTCTCATTGCATACATAAAATCTATATTTGTACCTCTGCCATATGCACGAGGATTATTACTTGTAAAATTTAACCAAGTTTTGTCCATGTTAGGCAAATGTCTTAATAATGCACCTATAACTTGAGCTGCTGTTTGATCTGACATGCCTGTAAAGTTTCTACTTGGTCCTGGATCATATCTTGTACCTGTTACTGCTTGAAACTGATTACGCTGTGTTAAAACACGTTCAATTGAGTCAGGAAATCTACTACTTCTTACTCTATTAAGTATTACTGCTGCTATTGCTGCACGTTCTTGTGAATTTGGACTTGCTTCTGCTGCAATAGCTCTTAACAACAAGTTTAAATCTCTATTACTAATTTCTGTACCTAAAAAATCTTCAACAACATTTTTAGCTTGGCTTGCATTTCTCAAGTCTGCTAAATCTCCAAGATCGGTATCACCGTCATTTCCATTACCTGTAGGGCTTGGATTTTCAACTGCTTCTTCTGAGGCCATTATTCGTAATTCAAAAAATGAAAGATCAGAACCGTTACCAGGAAATCCAAAATCTTTTTTAAATGCTGCAACTGCATTTGCAGTTCTAGGTCCATATTTTCCATCAATACCTGTGCTGCCAACATTGTAACCTAAGTATTCTAATCTAGCTTGAACCTTTTTTACAAAATCCATTTGTTCTTGAGGATAAGGTGGTCCCTGTTCTATGCCATCTCTTGGCTGCCATGCTTCGAATAATTCTTTAAATCTCATGACGGCGTCCACCTTTTTCTTGGAACAAGTTTAACATTGCCAAATTGTTTGCCCATATCTGCATAACGTACACGACCTTCGCCATTTGTGTCCCAGATATCTCCTTGTTCTCCTTCGATTTGATCAATTACTTCGTCTTTCATGCGTTGTATCATTTTGACTAATGTAAATATATGCTCTAATGCATGATGTTGATTATTTAAATCTGCTATTTTTTGTTGTTTAGGATTGCTTACTTTGCTGTTTTTTAACCAATCGAAAAAATGTGATTCGCTTAAATTATCTAATTGTTTTGCTTTTGCTGTTTGATTAACATATGTATAAATTATATTTTTTAAATCACTCAATCCAGCAACACTTTGTAAAAATGTATCAATTTTATCTTTACTACGATTTGCGTATTCTTCTACTTTATCTATAGCACCTAAATTTATGTTTACAGGCTTTTGATTGTAAACTGGTCCTAATACTATTAAATCTGGATTATTGTCAAATGCACTAAAATCTTGCATAGGTTCTTGGCTGCTATCTGGCATACCAAATTCAGGAAAATATGCATGTCCTACTACCATTAACTTAGCAGATTGTATACGTCTTCCTAGTTCACTGTCTGCTTTGACATGATAACATGTTTGTGACTTTGGATTAGGGCAAAATGTATATACACCGTTTTCTTGTGCAGGCGGATCTAAAAATAATCCATCAGCATATACAAACCCTACAAAGTCTTGTGGTGTGGCTCTATCGAAATAATCATATAAACTGGCAAATTTTCTACCAAATTCTTTACGTGCTTCTATTTCTTCAGGAGTTTTAGGATTACCACTTTTGTTTATTATAAAATCAGCAACTTCTTCTTTGGACTGAGCTGCTACGCCTTTAGCCCATGCATTATGTCCTGCTAATATTAATGGTCCATTTTTTTCGGCACGACCCCAATAAATTTGAGGATTACCATCCCATTTCATTCTAATACTTTTAGAACCACTTTCTGTAGCAATATCTTTTAAGTGTTCAAGTGCTTCCATAGTTCCTTGTGTTCCATAGAAAAAAACTAGGTCTTCCAAATGATTAAATGCACGACCTAGTTGTTTAGCTTCTACTATACGGAACTCTTGATACCTCATTGCTGTAACTCGTCTTTGATAATTCTTCCTGCAATAACACTTCTTTCACCCTTGTCAATAAGTGTGCTTGGATCATGTGGTATTTTATATTTTTTGCAATATTCTAAGACACCCTTGTTTATCATATTATCAATTAAATTATGATCTATAGCTTTTATATTTTTTGAATTTAATTTGATATGATCACTAATTGGAAAGAAATGACGTCTATAAAACATAGGATCATTGCGCATGAAAATCATTAAATCTTCACCTAAATCATATGGCAGTGGAGCGAACAAAGGGTTGTCTTTATCAACTTCCATATCATGGAATTCATTAATTTTTACCATTTTCTGCAACTCCAGTAACGTGCCTTATGACGTGGTCCTGGATTGTCGCAATTGTGTCTAGCTCTAAAACTTTTTCTACGTCCAGGATTTGATTTTTTTATACGCATATTAGGATCACCAAAGTTTACTTTAACTACGTTACCTTTAGGATTCTTTACGTATACTTTGAACTTTTTAACATCGCCACGCATAGGCTTGCCTAGTTTAACTTTACGTCCTTGATATTCTGCTTCGTCAACTTCTTCATCTTCGTTGTACCAAAGTATACCGTATTCATTATGAAAATCATCACCATCGAATGTTTCTTCGTGTATTACATCATCTATTTTCATTGTTGACTCTCCTTGAGGTGGTAGTAAATCATTAAGTGTTGTGGCCAATGGTGTTACACCATACTCACGTTTTTGGTCAGCAGTCATACTACCGAGTTGGCGTTCAGCACCCGTTTTAATTCCATTATAAGTATCAGGAATTGCTGTAAATGCAGCATAAAATCTTCTGTAATGATGTATTAAACGCCACATTTCTAGGTAATTAGCATTATCATATGCTTCTCTAATTTTTGCCGCTATAGCTCTTGCTGGTTCGCCTTTAATTGCAATTAGGTCATTTCCATCATAGTTTGTTGGCCAAAAAGGTCTGCTGTTTGGGCCAGGCTCTTGTCCATATGGTATAACTTCGCCTGTTTCTGGATCCATTGTTACTTGACCTGTACCAGTTGACACAACTGGATCATCTGAACTATCAATTGCCGCTCGTGCTGTTCTTATAAAGTCTGGTTCATCTGATTGTTGTGCAGGAGTATCTAATCTAATACCTTGATTAGTATACAGTGGACCGTCTGGATTAGTAAGAGGTTGTCCGTTAAGTGGTAATCGTGGCATTAATATGACTGGATTGTTTCTATTTCCATAATCACTTATAGTAACTGCTTCGTGTGTTCTACGTAATTTTTTCCAATTTTCCGGAGTATAATCAAACACGTAATCTCGTAAGCGTCCTACTCTTAATCTGCTTACTCTCTTAGGATTTCCAGGTGTGCCTTCTACATTTTTCCATTCACCGCCTTTACGTTCTTTACCTGCATTTCTTGGTGCGGCTTCTGCGCTTATAGCGGCCTGTGTTTGCCCACCAGCTAAACCATCAACTGTAATACCTGCACGTTGTTGAAATGCTTTCAATGCACGTTCGGTTCCTGGTCCAAATATACCATCAACACCGTTTGGATCAAAACCTAAATCTAATAATTGCTGTTGTAAAACTTTTACATCTTCGCCTCTATCGCCCCTACGTAGAGTGCGTTCATTTAAAACTGCTTCACTTATTTCTAATTCAAAATCTTTGTATCCTAAGTCAAAAAGTTTCATGGTTATTTCCTCTACTATGTCATTTAATTGATTTTCATTTATTTGCAAATTTACTTCGTACTCAATGCCGTTGCCATTATAAAAATCAAAACCGTATACACTAGTTACGTTTTCGGTTAGTAAATTTGTATTGATTTGAACAGATTCATAAACTTTTCTTATATCTGTTTTTTGAGGAAATAAAATTGTAATTGTATTCATAATGCTTCCTCAATGATTTAAAACTACCGATTGTATATTACCATCTGTCCAGCCACTTACTGATGCTCTAACCCAAACATAATTACCAGTGAAGTTATAGATATAGCTGCCATCGCCATTAGATGAACTATCATTTGTACTTGTGTGTGCTGTATTTTCTATTGTAAACCAATCGTCTGTGCTGGGTTCGGTAGCAAGTGTAGCTTGCATTACAACAGTTCCTATAAATCCACTAACATTGTACTGAACACTATGAAGTCCGTCACTACGACCGTAGTAACCGTCTCCTTTAAATTTGTCACCTGTGACAGTTTCGGTTGTGCTGTCTCCTGGGTGTGTTTGATTAGATAATATATTTTCACTAGTACTTGGCATAATACTATTTATCTAATCGGGAACATACACTAATTTCTCTAGTCTAGTGATGTTGTCGCCCACCATTAGTTCTGCTATCAAAAGTGATTGACTATTTTTTACAAAGAAATAGTAGCCCTTTACCCATCCTTCATGATAACATTCATGTTTACAAGTATCTCCCATTTTTCCTAATGTTGGATTAGAATCAATCCATTTAGCCAAAGCAGGAGAGCCACGTTTTTTTCCAAGAGTTACTTTAAATTGATATTCAGGTTTGTGATCTACTAAAATTAAATTTTTTTCTGTTTGAAGTGTTTCTATTTTACGTGGATCAGGTTCCCAAAATTCTTTTGCATCGCAATTATTAATAATATTTGTACATAATTCTCTATCGTTTGTATAAAGATACAAATAATTGACTTCAATTCTAAGTTTGTAAGAATCATTTTTCATCAAAATACGATACAAATTTATTGCATCATAAAAATCTCGTACAGGTACACTATAATTAAATCTACCTCTAGGAACATTTATATAATTATCTTTAGGATTTATAGAACTATTAAGCTCGTCAAGTTTTTGTTTTATCCAACTTAACTTACCATTACGTTGTAATTCAGTTCTAAAGTGGCCTGCAAGTCCATTATACAGGCCAACTTTGTAAACATATTCTCCGTAATGTAATTTTTTAGTCTCTCTAAGCTTCAACTGTTACTTCTTCCTCAACAATATTGAGACTATTGCCATCGCTTGTAATAGTTACTTTACCACCATTTTTCAAACTACCAAAAAGCATAATTTTGCTCAAAGGCTTTTTGATTTCATTATCTATTACACGTTGTAATGGACGGGCACCCATTAATGGATCAAAACCAGTATCAACAAGGTAGTCCAATGCTTCGTCGGTAATAGAAATTTTAATGCCTTTTGCATTTACTTTATTTTTAAGTTCAACTAAAAACTTACCAACAATTTTAAGCATAACTTCTTTGCTTAACTTACCAAAAGTTACAACACCATCTAAACGATTACGGAACTCTGGAGAGAAATATTTCTTCAATTCAGCATCATCGTATTCTTTTTGTAATGATTCACCAAATCCGATGTTATTTTTTTCTGCTTCCTTTGCTCCTAGGTTTGTTGTGAGAATTAATGTAGCGTTTCTTGCATCAGCTTCTTTACCATTAGATCCTGTAACCTTTCCGTTATCCATCAATTGTAATAACACACTACTTACATCAGGATGTGCTTTTTCAATTTCGTCCAATAGCAATACACAGTTAGGATGTTCTTGCAATTTTGTTATTAATTGACCCGCATCTTCTTCAAAACCTACATAACCAGGAGGAGAACCGATTAGTTTACTTATACTATGTTTTTCTTGATATTCGCTCATATCAAAACGCACTAATTCTACACCCAATTGTATACTCAATTGTTTTGCAAGCTCAGTTTTACCTACACCAGTAGGACCCATAAACACATAACTACCAATCGGCTTGTTTTCTTCTTTAAGTCCTGCTTGTGCAACAAGAATTTTATCAACTATTGTTTCAATTGCGCTATCTTGTCCGTAAACTGTTGCTTTAAGATTCTTTTCAAGATGTACAAGATTTTCGCTTTCACGTTCTTTTACTTGATCTTCTGGTATTTTAATCATTTTAGCAAGTTCATATTGAATGCTTTCTTTGTTTACAATTTTATTTTCAGTTTGATTGCGTACCTTGAATCTACTGCAAGCAACATCTATCAAGTCAATTGCCTTATCTGGCAATTTTTTATCAGTTTGATATTTAATACTTAAATCAACTGAAGCTTCTATTGCCTCTTGAGTGATTTCTGTTTCATGATATTCTTCGTAATACTTTTTTAAGCCATTAAGTATTTTTATTGTATTTTCTCTATTTGGTTCGTCAATGCTTACACGTTGGAATCTACGCATTAAGGCACGATCTTTTTCAAATGCTTTTCTATATTCGTCCCATGTTGTACTTGCAATAACTTTGATATTACCTTTTGCTAGTGCAGGTTTTAGCATATTTGCAAGATCATTAGAGTTACCTTGTCCACTAGCACCAGCACCACTAATCATGTGTGCCTCATCAATGAACATAATAGTTTTGCCTTTTTTCTGTAAACCTTCTAGTACCATTTTGAAACGTTCTTCAAAATCTCCACGATATTTTGAACCAGCTAACATACTACCAATATCTAAACTAAAAACATTGTATTCTTTTAGAAAATCTGGAACATCTCCGTTTACGATTTTAAATGCTAATCCTTCTGCAATAGCAGTTTTACCAACTCCAGGTTCGCCTACCATTAATACGTTGCTTTTAGTCCGTCTACCTAATGCTAGTGCTACTTGTTCGATTTCTTCACTGCGGCCAATGACAGGATCAATTTTTTCTGCTTTTACTTCTGCATTTAAATCAGTTGTAAACTCTTTTAATGCTTTGTTAAGTTGTCCAATATTTTCTTGTCCAATTTCGTTGTAAATATCATCAGTATCTGTACTAACATATGCACTAAATTTATCTTTTGTTACATTATTTTCTCTTAAAATATAATGTGAATAAGACTTTTTTTCATTTAATATACTCATAAAAACATCTACAATATCTATGTTATTTCTACCACTAAATAACACTTGTGTAAACGCTCTATTAATCACACGTTCTACAACAGCAGTTTTTTTAGGTTTGTATTTTCCATCAACTTCGATTTTAATGTCATCGCATTTATTTTTTAGATAAAATTCTGTTGTTTTTTTGATATGCTGCACATCAGCACCAAAACCAGTTAGTGTTTTTTCAAATTTTTCTTCGCAAAGCATAGCAAAAAGCAAATGTTCTAAAGTCACATATTCGTGCTTTAGTTTTTTCGCGTCGTTAATTGCTTTATCAAAAACTATTTGTACTTCTTTGCTAGGTTCAACCATAAACTTTCCTTCTTAATTTTTCTCTTTTTTTGACTGCCATATCGTATTTAAGTTTACTTACTCTGTTCATATATTGTATGCCATGCAAGTGGTCATATTCGTGAAGAAATACTCTTGCATCTATGTCATCAAATTTTTCTTCTACATGTATAACATTTTTTAAGTCACTTGTCAAGGTATCAAATTCAACAATGCAGCTAATTGGACGTTTTACTTTTAAAAATAGATCAGGATAACTTAAACATCCTTCCAATCCTTCTTCTTTTTCGTTACTTAGTCCTTTAATAACAGGATTAATTACAGTTGTAATGTCTCCGTATTTTTTATTTTTTCGTGTTTTCATAATAAAAATTTGGAAAGGTAATCCTACTTGATTTGCACTCAATCCTAAACCTTTTTCTTTATTCAAAATATCAATCATGTCCATAACAATTGGAGCAGGATGCATATTTTCTAAATCAAATGGTTGAACTGCATTTTTAAGAAGAGGATGTGGTCCGAGTATTAATTGCATCTTTTATTTCCTTAACTTTTTCTAATAAATCAAGATCAGATAAAGTAGGAGTTTCTCCTTGTATTGTAACGTACATATGTCCAATTCTATTACTATTCAAATCAGGTAATCCGTGTCCACTTAAACTTAAAGTTGTTCCTGGATTTAATCCTTTTGGTATTGTAAGATTTACTGTTTGACCTAATAACGTTTCTACTTTAATTACTGTTCCTGTTAATAAATCTAGTATACTACATTTCTTTGTAATTCTCAAGTGATTATTTTCTCTAACAAAACTTTTATGAGGTTTTACTTGCACTTTTACATACAAATCACCTCTTGGTAAACTAGGATGTAAATTATCTCCTAATCCGTGGAAACGCAAAGTATCGTTATTGCCAATTCCTGCTGGTATTTTTATATTTGCTGTCTGGTCTAATCCATTACTAAGTTTGTAATTTCCTAAAATTTCTTTGCCTGTCATAACATCACGTAAATCTATATGAATACGCAATAATATATCTGTGTTTGTTTGCCTGCGTTGTGTACTGCGTCTATTTGTTGATTGAAAATTGCTTCGAGGACTGCTTTGTTGATGATCATAAAATGCTCTCTTATCGGTGTCTTTAAGAGTGTCATATGCAGCATTTATTTGACTAAAAATATTGGTGTCGCCTCCACGATCTGGGTGGTGTTGCATCGCCAATTTTTTATATGCTGATTTGATTTGATCTGGCGATGCATTTTTATCCACGCCTAACCGTTTGTAATAATCCATACTATTACTTAGTTAGTGGTTACCGTTTTTTATTAGAACTTGATTGAGTATATGCTTGTCCACCAAAGAACGCTGCTACTATAGCTGCTACTGAAACAAAATAAGTTGCTGCCATTGATCCTAAAACGTCTGCTGCTTGGTCTAAACTCAACCAAACTGCCAGTACAACACTGAATGGATATAGTAACATTCCGCCTAATGCAAACCACGCCATGCTGCGTTGTGCATCACGCATTGCATCTTGGTCTTCCAGCATTTTTCTACGAAACTCTAGTTCCATTGCTTTTTCTTCAGCATCTACTTTGCCATCACCGTTTAAGTCTGCAGGATGATATGCACTTACAGGTTGCGGTGCTGGTGCTGGTGCTGCTGTTTGTGCAGGAGCAGGCGAAGGTGTAGGTACCGGTGTTGCTGCTGGTTTAGGTGCCGGTGCTGCTCCACTACTCTTTAAATCTTCTGGCTTTTTCCTTGGCATATTAACCCTCCATTTTTTCTAAATTTGCAATATATTCTGTCATAGAATGATCTCCAAAGTTGTCGATCTTGCCTTGTTTAATGCCCATCCACATTCCACGCCAACGATCTTTTACACGTTGCCATGTTGTTAACTTACGGTATTTACCATATGCGTTCATATAATGTTCGGTGCCATGGTGTTTATAACCCATAGCTGCTAGTGGTACTCTTGTAACAATATCATTGTTGTTTACCCAACGGTGATGTGTAACACCTAGGCTTTTGCAGTAACCATTCCAGCCTACTCTTGGTGAACCATATGTGTAAAGTTCTTGTACAGGATCAATATCTTCATACAGGTGACATCTGCTTGCCATGATAGTTGCCATTGCAGCACCTAGGCTGTGTCCGCAGAACCAAAGTTTTTTACCTTGATTTGCTTTACGGTTTATATCTTCTAGTACCATTGGCCAAAGTTCATCAACTTCTGCTTTGAAGCCTTTGTGTACACGACTAACCGTTTCTGCGATAACAGGAAGAGCATTTAAGTCTGCTTTTATATCATTAAATTCTGTTGGCTGTGTTCCACGACATGCAATTACTAAATCGTCTTTGTTCATAAAACGATATGCTTGTGCGCCATCTCTGTTATAAAATTCTACAGTAGTAAAACCAAGTTTGCGAACATCTTTTTTGACTTGTTCTACGTCATCGTTATAAGCTATACTAGCTAAATTAGCAAAAAGGAGACTACGCTCCTTAAAGTTCATCTCCGTTATCATTTGTTTTGCCCTCTAATTTTTGTAAACGTTTTTCAAGATCGTCAATCTTTTTTGTTACTTTTGGATATCTTTTTCTCCATGCTTCTGGATCATCCTGCAACCATTCCCATCCAAACCTGTCCACAAGATAATCTAAAAAAGCATCAAATTTTGACATTAAATAAAGTGCTGCATGTGTATTTCTAAACCACGCTAAAAATGCTGCACCTAATAATGATCCGGCTATTGCTGTGTAAATCCACAGTGTATCTCCGAACATTCTATCTATCATTTCCCACATATAAGCCCTCTCTATCTATGCGTATTTATTCGTTTACAACAGCACCTTCCATTGCTTCTTCTGCTGCTTGATAATATCCTTCATATGCTGCTATAATTGCTTGCTGTTGTTGTACCAATGCACGTATGTCACTAAAGTTTAAACCTAAATTACCATAGCCATCGCCTGTTAATCCATATAGTGCAAATGCTTTACCTTCAGATTTTAGTTTAGCAATAACAGCTTCTACATTAGCTTCATTTATAACAATCCATTCTACTTTTCTCATATTGAGTTCGTCAACAGGAGGTAGTGTTAATGTTGGTTTTTCTATTGGTTTTGCACTAACCTCAATCTGCTGGGGTTTGGTTGAGCAGGCCGCGAGACTTATAATCATCGTAAAGCCAAGGACACTCTTTATTAAAA
>Ga0255774_10001793_pt1 | contig 17145 bp, 12 predicted proteins | sample 101ome_17_FD_179972 | JGI IMG/M metagenome (GOLD analysis project Ga0255774, IMG submission 179972) | Coastal salt marsh microbial communities from the Groves Creek Marsh, Skidaway Island, Georgia - 101407AT metaG (version 2) | ecosystem: Environmental > Aquatic > Marine > Intertidal zone >...
TACTCCCAATCTCGATGAACTTGCATCTCGGGGGACTCTCTACACACAGGCCTATGTGTCAGCAGCTGTCTGTAGTCCGTCCCGGGCCGGATGGATCACTGGTCGGCATCAGGCTCGTTGGGATCCGAAGAGTGGGTTTAATTGCGGTCTGCCCAAAGGCATTCCTACCTTGGCAAGCATCCTCAGGGAAAACGGCTACAAAACGGCAAAGATTGGTAAAAACGATTTTGGGAACAGAACCTTGCACAGGCAGAATCTCTACGCCTACCCTCTGAATCACGGGTACGATGAGTTTCTTGGGTTTTCCGCCCATGGTTTCGATTATTTTCTATTGTCAAAAGATATACAGAACAGAACGCCGGATCCCAAGGGAAACAGCGCTGCCCTTGGTCCGTTGATGCGAAACCGTGGATATGAGGAGTTCAAGCCGGAGGGTGATCAATATCCCTACCTGACCGAGGTCTTCACTAAGGAAGCGATCGACTTCCTGCATGAAAACAAAAACGATCCTTTCCTTCTCACTCTTTCCTACAATTCCGTCCATCACCTGATTCACCAAGTCCCCCCTCGATACATCAAAAACTATAAGGGATTGCAGCCAATCCCACATTATGACCCCGACAAGGACGGGAAGTACGCACAATGGTTCAAGCAATTCATCACGATTGGCGAAAAGATCAGTGCCAAGCAAATGAGGGACTATTACTTGGCGAACCTAGATTGTCTGGATGAAAACATAGGTGTGCTGATGGATGCCTTGGACGAATTGAAACTGACCGACAACACCATGGTCGTATTCTTTTCTGACAACGGAGGCGCCCCGACCAATGGGGCGACCAACTTACCCTTGGCTGGCAGTAAGTTCACCCTGTGGGAAGGAGGTATCCGGGTTCCCTTTATTTTATCCCGCCCCGGCGACCCGCATGGGGGGCAAGTCTCGGAGCAAGTGATTTCTAGCCTCGATATTGTACCCACCTGCCTGGATGCGGCGGGCATAAGACTCTCTGCTGATCTCGATGGTAAACCCATCGTTAAATCAGAAGAACCCCGAAACCTTTTTTGGCGTTTCGGGGAAACCAACAGTCATGCCGTTCGTTCCGGTGATTGGAAACTACTCCACAACGGTGGTCGGAAAAACCGCCAACCAACCGAGGGAATCGTCAATCGGGAAAACCTTTTAAAAGGAACCCGTCTTTTCAACCTGAAGAATGATCCGGGCGAAAGTAAAGACCTCTCGAAGGATCGCCCCGAGGTTCTTAAACGCCTCCAGGAACTGTATGTACAGTGGTCGTCTCAGATCGCTTCTCAATCCTTGAATCTAGAAAAATGAACATAAATAACTTCACAATCTTTGCTGTGTTTATTGCGGTTTCTCTATTAAAAGCAGAGCTGCGTAAGCCCAACATTATCGTATTCTTGGTGGATGATATGGGTTTGATGGACACATCAGCACCGATGTTGGTTGATGAAAATGGCAAACCGAAACGCCATCCGCTTAATGATTGGTACCGGACCCCAAATATGGAACGGTTAGCCGCCCAAGGTGTACGCTTCAGTAACTTCTATTCCCACAATGTCTGTTCTCCGACGCGGGTCTCCATGATGAACGGACAGAACTCCGCACGGCATCGGTGCACAGATTACATCTTTCCGTGGAAAAATAATCGTGAGATCGACAACCGGTCTTACCCCCTCGCCACTTGCCAGCAGGTTCCACCTGAATGGAACTGGGTAGGTCTTAAGGGAAGAGATGTTTCTCTCCCAAATCTATTCAAAAAGGCTGGCTACCAAACGATCCATGTCGGCAAAGCCCACTTTGCCCCAAAAGATAGCGAAGGGGAGAACCCCTTGAATTTGGGTTTTGATGTGAATGTGGCCGGTACCTGTTTTGGTGCTCCTGGTTCCTACTATGGAATGAAAAGTTTTGGCGTGGGTAGCAAAAACCTGCATGCCCGACCCGTGCCGCATTTGGAAAAATACCACGGTCAGAATATTTTTCTCACCGAGGCCCTCACCCTTGAGGCGAAAGCCGAAATTGATAAGGCCTTGAATGCTTCCAAGCCTTTCTTTCTGCATATGTCCCACTATGCGGTACATTCTCCCTTTCAATCCGATCCTCGTTTTGCGAAAAACTATCAGGGTAAGAGTCCATCACTTATGGCTTATGCCACCATGATCGAGGGAATGGATAAGTCCCTTGGAGATTTGATGGATCATATTGAGGCCAAAGGTGTAGCCGAGAATACTTTGATTATTTTCCTAGGTGATAATGGGGGTGATGCACCTGATAAAGATTTGGATGGCATTAGTTCCTCTGCTCCCCTGCGGGGTCGTAAAGGGGCAAAATGGGAAGGGGGGATAAGAGTACCATTTATTGCATCCTGGGGAAAGGTGAACCCCGGAAATGCATTTCAGAAGGAAAACCCTATCGCACCCAACACTATGGTTCAGGAGTTTGGAACCTGCTTTGATTTGCTACCAACCCTGTGCAAGGTTGCTCAAATCAAGATTCCCAAATCTCACAAAATGGACGGACAGGAATTGGGGGATCTTTTTGCGGGTAAGAGTAACTCTGATCACCGGGATGTTTTCTTAAATCATTATCCACATCCTCGTCGTGGAAAAAGTCAGTTCTTTACCACCTGGAGAAATGGCGACTGGAAAGTAATCTATGAATATCTAAATTCAGGACCTAAGCGTTATTCTTTGTTCAACCTGAAGAACGATATCAGTGAATCAAGCAACCTTGCTGAAAAACACCCGGAGAAACTAAGAACAATGTTAATGGAAATGGTCGATGAACTGACCAAAATGAAGGCTCTGTACCCGGTGAAAGAAGCTAAAGTATTGAAGCCTGTAATTCCCGGGGCTTAAAAAGTTACATGCCATCTCATCTGTTATTATGCGTTTCTTTTTTCCTGTTCGCTTTCGTTTATCAAGGCAAAGCATATGATCCACTTGAGACTTTTGAGAGCATTGAAACTCTTGATCGGACGATTAAGGATAAATCCCGTGAACGTTCGATACCCCTAAGATTTTATTTTCCTGAGGGAAAGACAAATTCCCCGGTAATCCTATTTAGCCATGGGCTTGGAGGTAGTCGGAATGGAAGTTCTTATTTGGGAAAACATTGGGCAGGTCGTGGACGAGGGTACGTCCCTCGGGCCACTCCGCCCCGGCGGCGATCCACTCGCGCAAGGTCTCCACCTGCTCCGCGCTGAGCGGGTCGGCCTTTTTCGGCATGTCGGGATCGGGGCCACTCACCACCTCGATGAGGAGGCTGGCCTCCGGGTCGCCCGGAACAATCGTTCCCTCAAAGGCAAAGGCGGCTGCTCGCGTGGAGAGATCAAGGTCGCCCTTCGTCTCGTGGGCGTTGTGACAAAAGAGGCAGGTCTGCTCGAGAACTGGCGCGACTTCCTTTTCGAAATCGGGGGAGGCGATCAGCGGAAGCGCCGGAAAGGCGCAGAGGAGAATCATTGTCCGAAATCGGGTCATAGTGGGACTATGCCAAGAATTTGAAACGAGGTCATGTCCCGATAAATCGGGACATGAGTACTTCTCAGAGACTCCGGAAGGGCTCCGAAATCACCACCCGCTTTAGCAGGTCGCGCAGGCCAAGCCCATCTTTCTTCCAGCCCTCGATGAGACGCTCTAGGTCATCGCCGTCCTGGAAGACCAGTTCCCGTCCGAGGGCATAGACGAGCATTTTCTCGGCGAGGTGGTGAGTGAGCAGCTCGGGATGATCGACGAGAAAGGTTCTTACATCTCCGACGCCGTCAATTTCGACACCACGGTATTGGCCGCGGGTGTCGATGGGTGCCCCGGATTCGTAGGTCTCGCGGACCCGCCCGATCGGGTCGAATTCTTCGAAGGCGTAGCCGAGCGGATCGATCCGGTCGTGACAATCGGCGCAGGCCTTCACCTCGCGGTGCTTTTCGAGCAGGTCGCGGATCGTCTTCGCGCCGCGGATGTCGGGCTCGATCGCGGGCACGTCGGGCGGCGGCGGAGCGGGAGGCGTGCCGAAAAGCTTCTCCAGCATCCAGACTCCGCGGATCACGGGCGAGGTATCGACGCCGTTCGAGGTCACGGTGAGCACGCTGGCCTGACCGGGAAGACCACGGCGGGGCGAATCGGCAGGCAGATTCGTCCGGACCCACTCGCCTGAGGGCGGGATTTCCAATCCGTAAAGCATGGCGAGCCCGCGATTCACGTAGGTGAAATCGGCATCGACGAGATCGGTCACGGGGCGGTTCTCGCGGAAGAGCGTCGCGAGAAAGCGGTAGGTTTCTTCCTTCCCGGAATTCTCCAGCTCATGGATGTAGTAGGCGGGAAATTCCTCACTCCCCGGCGGCATGCTCCCGAGGTCGTCGAGACCGAGCCACTGGTCGGCGAAAGGCTGGAAGAAGCGTTCCGCGCGGGGATCGTCGAGAAGCCGGTCCACTTCCTTGCGTAGGGTCGCCTCGAGGTCGTCGCTCTCCAGGATGCTCCGACGGGTAGACGAGTCCGGGAGCGAGGCGTGGAGAAAGAGGGCAAGCCGGTTGGCTAGTTCATGGCGGGTGAGCCGTTCCCCCTTCCCCTCGCCCACCTCGGTGAGGTAGAGAAATTCGGGCGAACAGAGAAACACTTTGAGCACGGGGCGCAGCGCTTCGTCGTAGCGCTTTTCTCCGTCCGCCATGCGGGATTCGACGAGTTCGGCGTAGGACGCAAAGTCGGCGGCGCGTTGGGGACGTCGGAAGAAGGCGGTCGCGATCCGGGCCAGCTCGGCACGAAGGAGGTCGCCATCCTCGATCGTTGTCGCCTCGGGCGCGATACCCTGGAAAAGGAGGTTCCGTGCCGGGTGGGTTTCGTCATGATAGGGCCCGGTCATCGTCACCTTTTTCAAATGCACTTCCGGCCCACGGTAGCGGTCGTAGTAGAGCTGGTTGCGCTTGTAGCGCTCGGTCAGGTTGTTGCGCACCTCCGGCTTGATCCGGGGAACGCTCTTGTCGAACTCCCAAAGGCGATTGGTCACAAACTGCATCTTCACTCCCTTGGGCGGACCGTTGACGAAGGACAGGTAGGGGCGGCTTCCCGTATCGAGCCAGACGCGGTAGGTTCGAGTCACGTAGCGATTGTCGGGAAGCTCGTCGACCACCCGCAGGTTGGGCCGGGTGCGGGTTTGCTCGGCAGGACTTCCTCCAAACTGGGTTCCGATCCCGAGCTGGATCGGCTCGTTCTGATCGTAGAATTCCTTGTCGTTTTGATAGTATCGCTCCGCGATCCCCCATTTCAGGGCGTCGCCGTAGGGGTGCTCTCGATTGGCACCGGAAGCGATCACGGTGAACTCATACCAGCCCGATTGCTCCAGACCGGGAACGATGAAATCCTTGAAGAAGAGCTTTCCGTCGTAGACCTGAATCGGAGAGGAAAGACCGTGCGCGAGGCAGATGTGTTTCGATCCGTCCTCGGCCGTCGAGACGCGAATCCCGTTGGCCTGACTGCCCCCGCCGTCCATGACCCGGCGTGGGTTCTCCGCGTCGATCGTCCACGTCGCTGCGTCGATATTTTCCGCTTTGACGAGGTTGTAGACGTATTCGATCACGGCATCGGCCGCGCGGAAATACTGCTCGACGAGTTGCGGCGTCGTCTGGAGGGCGTGGCCGTTGTTCTGGAATCCCTCGACCTCGTGGTCGGCCGGAAATGCGGTGGTCGGATCGAAATCCCCCCGGGTGATCCCGAAGAGGTCGCGGACCGTGTGGAGATACTCGGAACGGTTGAGTCGCCGGTGAGTGACGCGGGCTCTCTCCTCTTCGGTGCGTGCTCGGACCTGGTCGCCCATTTCCCGCACCCATCGAATCAGGCCGCGCCGCTCCGCGTCGGAAGGTTGCACTTCGTCGGAGGGCGGCATTTCACCAAGCTGGAGCTGGTGCATCACCTCCTCCCAGCGCTCCGCCATGAGAATGTCGGTCCCCGGATCGAGGGCGAGGTCGTCGAGCCGACGATCCCCCTTCTGCACGAGATCGTCGTGGCATTCCCAGCAGTAGGAGGAGAGAAAGGCCTCGGGATCGAAGGCGGAAGTGGATCGCGCCTCGTCCGAGGCGATCACCCCAGGCGTGCAAAGCAACGCCGCCGCGATGACGAATAGACGCACCATCACCCGAGGAGCTCGTTGAGACTGCCCGTGCTGGTTCCGAACTGATCCCGCTCGAGGCCGAGTTTCTGGAGCAGGGTCACGTAGAGATTGCAAAGCGGTGTCTGGTCCTCGCTCTTTTTTTGAAAATGCAGATTCGGCTGGTGCTTCAGTCCGCCGCCCGCGACGATCACGGGCAGGTCGAGGTTCGAGTGGGAACTGGCGTTGCCCATCCCGCTGCCGAACAGCACGATCGTGTTGTCCAGCAGGGTCGATCCATCGACGTCCCGATGGCTGTCGAGACGGCGGAGAAACTGATCCAGTTCCGCGATCAACGCCGACTCGATCTTGTGGAGCTGGGCGAGTTTATCCGGATCACGTCCGCTGTGGGAGAGATCGTGGTAGCTGCGATCGACTCCCGGAATTCGCTTCGCGACGGGAAGCCCTACGCCGATGTTCATCGTCATGACCCGGGTGGAGTCGGAGAGCAGTGCGAGCGCCATGACGTCGTAGGTCGCCCGCACCTTGTCGAGACATCCGTCGGGCGACCACTTCGGCGGCGGACCGTCGGGCTTCGGGATGGGTGCATCAATCCACTTTTCCTGTGCCCGGACCTTTGCCTCGAATTCATCCACCGAAGTGACGAACTCGTCGAGCTTCTCCCGATCCCACCGGTCGAGCCGGTCGCCGACCCGCTTCGCCTCCTTGTCCAGCAGCGCCGCGACCTGGCGATCTTCGATGCCGAGCGCTCGCTCCGCCGACTTGTCCGCCTCCGAGCGTGGCGAAAAGATCGCCTCGTAGGCTTTCGTCGGGTTGTCCAACTTGGTAAGATTCGACCCCGAAGCGCTCCACGAGATCGAGTCCCCACCCCCGACGCCGAAGGTCAGGTAGGGAAAACGGGTAAGATGTCCGCGCTCCGCCGCGACGAGCTGGTCGAGCGAGAGACAGCCCTCGGTGAAGGACGCCCGTTGCTCGCGTCGCACCCCGCTGAGAAAGGCATGGACGGCGGCGTGCCCACCCGAGACGCCGGGGTGCTCCATCTTCGAGAAGGCCGTCAAATTCCCCTCCCACGAGCGGAGCGGCTCGAGGAGCGGCGGCAGCTTTGACTTCTCCCCACTTCCCCCGGGGAAGAAAGTCTCCGGCCGGAGGGACAGATCGAGTCCGATGCAGACGAGGCGTTTCGGGGCCTTGCCTTTCTCCGCGCTGGCGAAGCAGGGGAAGGCTCCGAGGAGGCCGGGAGCGAGAGCGGAGGCGCCGGCTTGTTGGAGAAAGGTTCTTCGTTTCATGCTCAATTAAACGGGTTGGATGGGATCACTCATCGAGCGGAGTAGACCGTAGAACAGCCATTCGCCTTTTCGGATTTGGATAGGGCATTGTCAGATGCCGATAGTACGGTAGCAAATGTGAAAAGGGCTGTAAGAAGAGAAGGGATTAATTTTTTCATTCGAAACGGATATTCGAAGGTTTTGCGAAAAGCAACCGCCCAGTTGAATTCTTACAGTTTTAAATAAAGGAGGTATCTGTGAAATCTTTTTAGTTCGAGCCGATGAGTTTTGTTTCGATCAGAAAATTTTTGGAAACAAATTCGAACTCTGATTCATTACCTAATAGTGAATAATCAGAAAAAAGAAAAGGAAGGACCAACCCCCACCGAAGAGGTGCAGTTGCTCTTTGTGCGTAATGAGAATGCCATTCGGGCATTCATTCGGGCACTGCAACCTTCTTTGTCGGATGCAGACGATGTTCTGCAGGAGACTTTTTTGACCGTTTCGCGAAAGGCATCCAGTTTTGAAATCGGAACGAATTTTACGGCCTGGGCATGTGGGATTGCCCGGTTGAAGGTACTGGAGAATTTTCGTCAGAACAAACGGGCCAATGTGCTTAGCGAAAAGGCAATCATTGCTTTAACCGAGGATGTCCCATCACCGGAGAGCTTTAAAGAAAGGGAACAGGCACTGGCAAAGTGCATTGCCAGACTACCATCTAAACTGAGGGATCTTCTCTGGAGAAGATATTCCCGCAGGCAGAGCTCAGATGAAATGGCCGAGGCTTTGGGTATGACTTCAAACGCAGTGCGGGTCGCCCTCTCAAGGTCACGCGTGAGTTTGCGTGACTGTATCAATTTACAACTCAAGGAGACAAAGGGGATATGAAAATGGAGAAGAAAGAAAGAGAACTGGATGATCTGCTGAACAGGTACCTGAATGGAAACCTGTCAGAGGAGGATGCCCGAGCCTTAAGTACTCAAATCGAGGAATCTGCTGAGGTAAGGGAACGCTATTGGGAACTTGCTTCGATCCATGGCATGGTCGAGCAAACGATGCAGAGCGTTTCTCTTCAAGCAACTACGGGTAAAGAGTCCGCAGAGCCCGAAAGAAGACCAAGAGCTTTAGGTTTGTCACGGATCAAGACAGGAATTGCCGGACTGGCCATTGGAGTATTCAGTGCTTCAGTTGTCTGGGCATTTAACCTGCCGCAGGACAATCAACCTCAACCAAAGATACAGGAAATTGTTTCCGAAGGTTTTGAAAACCCGGAACAGAATTTCAAACGAAGATTCCCCTATGAAGCGGGTAAATGGTTTGGGGATATATCTTCGATTTCAGCAGACCAAGCGATATCTTCCGCAAGCGGTGTGCGAGTTGCACAATTTTTGGATAACCCGAAGACTAAGTTCGCTTATGCCCGTTACCTGATCGATTTGGAATCTTATGCTGAAGTGTACCCAACCCATACCAGGTCACTCCGAGTGGATACTTCCTTTTTCGCATCTAATTTGGATGAGTCTTCCGTTTTCCAGATTCGTCTGGCAGCCTTTAGTCAGGCTCCCCAAGATATTGCTCGCATTTGGAATGACCGCGAAGTTCTTTTTGATCAAGTCCTCCAGCATGTCGGTAGGAACCATATCACTAAGCCTGGACAGGATTCTGAGTGGCACAAATTGGGTGCGTCCATCGAAATCCCTCCCGGAACCCGAAGTGTGGTAATTTCTTTGGGAGCCGGTATGGTTGATTCAAGTGATGACAAATCAAATCATTACCTCGATGATGTACGAGTGTCTTTAGTCGATAGCCCTCGGGCCATCTATGCTGACAATTTAAATAAACCTTAAACCTGTAACTCAACAACCCATTACTATCAAAATGAAGCCCTTATTACTATTTTTTGCTGTAACAGCCATATTCACTTCTGAATCTAAGGCAGAGCAACCCATTCATCTCTTTGTCCTATCCGGGCAATCCAATATGCAGGGCATGGATCCGGAGACCGGGTTCATGCCGGAGGCAAAGAAACTTTTTAAGGATGAAAAGGTTGTTTATATCAAAGTGGCAAAAGGAGGACAGCCCATATGCAGGTGGCTCGAAGAATGGCAGGATATTGCAAAAAAGAATGGACTTCGTGAAAACGACATAAAAAGAATTCACAAGGATGGGGAGGTAGAGTTTTATCAACCGATTCTCGATCAGTATAAGGAGATGCTTGATAAGCACCCAAAGTTTGCGACGGTTACTTTTTGCTGGATGCAGGGAGAGCGCGATGCCAACGGCGGCGGACAGCCTGCCTATAAAGATGCCTTAAAGTTATTGATTAGTAAATTGCGCCGTGATTTGGAGCGCCCGGATATGAACATTGTTATCGGCCGCTTAAGCGATGCTGGTGAGAAAAAAGAAAGTTGGGCGGCCATGCGAAAGATCCAGATGGAAATTGTCGATGAAGATCCTAGTGGTGCCTGGGTTGATGTGGATGATCTTAATGATCGAGAAAAGGATGGGAAGATCAGCAATGCAGTTCACTACAACAGGCCGGAGGGTTATATCATTCTCGGTAAACGCTTCGCACGCCAGGGCTATGCACTTATTAAGGGAAAAAAGCCCGCAGAAGACGGCAGGCCGTAGTCCAGTTTTACCTTCAAGGATTCAGCCTGTAGATTCTACGAACTTCCTCCTATGAATAAATTATTCTCTATTTTCACTTGTGGCTTGGTTGCCATGGTTATCAGTTTGGCGACATCACTCCAAGCAGCTCCCAATGAGACATATCCTCGTTGGAAAGTTTCCACGACCAAAGATTGGCAGGGATTCATTTCTAAGTCCAAAGGGGTCAAGGTCGCAGATGGTCATGCCATTGCACAAAAGCGAGAGGTATCCTTCACCAGTAAGTTGAAAATATTCGCCAAGCCTTCCAAGTTGCGGGACATCGAGATTAAACAAAGTGTCGAATGGATGAACTGGAAACCGTATTCCATATACAATCTCAATATGAGGAATGCACCGGTCTTGATCAGTCATGGTCCCAATGATCATTGGGCTGTCGCTCAGTACCGCTCTGCCGAGCAAATTGTAGAATGGCATCAAAAAAAAGTTGAAGATGCCAAGAACAGAAAAAGGAAGCCACCTCCGCCTCTCGGGTTCACTATTGATGGGTTCGAACCGGAAGAAGTCACCTTGGAGGGGTACGATGAAAAGCTCGTAACGACTCCTTTTCCGAATCAATATCGCCCAGCCGAAACCAAGGCAGACGTCACTGCTCGCCCCTATCAACGAGCCTGGAAAAGTGGTTACCATGCCTGGCACAGTCGGGACATGATCAATTGGGTGCATTACGGTCCCACAGCCATGGCTCCGACCGTGACCACGGCGGAATACAAGGACGGCAAAACCTATTTCTATTACGACCGCCCCAACGACCGGGATCCACATCTCATCATCGATAGCGACTTGCGGGATGGTATGCCTGGCGAAGACAAAGGTCTCGCATTCGACGCACCCTGGGGTGGTTCGGATGTGGGCGTGATTCGTGATTTGGCAGGAAAATTTCATATGATTTCGGAAAATTGGCAGCCAATCAATGCTTCCAAGCGTTCATGGGACTCACCCTTGGCCAGTCATATGGTGAGTGATGACGGAATCGGGAATTTCGAAATTCTCGAACCCGCGGTGGACTATCGAACCAAGCCAACCGGTAGGACGGCCACCTTTGAGCATCCCCATTGGAACGATGAGGAGAAAGTGGTGACCTATGAAATCCATGAACCCGAACAGGATGCCTTTGGCGACTGGGCCGCCATTGCCATCGGCGGACAGTATTACTTGGTGGGCGACTACGATCCAGCCGGTGTACATGATCGTAGTGGCATGAGCGTCGCGCTCTTTACTTCAGAAGATATCAATAAACCATTTCGTTTCTATGGGCATATTGGCTCCGGTCATCCCGACCCCGACGTCATGTTTGCGGATGGTAAATTTTATCTGATTACCCAGACAGCGACTGACTTCGTTAGCGATGGTCCCTGGGTCGGTATGGCCAAACTCAGGGCAGGAGTCGATAAGGATGGCGATGGCAAGATCGATCAATGGTCGAAATGGCAGGATGCCAGCGAAACCTATGCAAAAATCAAAGGCTTATCAAAACAGGTTGATCGTAAGCCCGCAAAAGTCTCCTTTTCCGAATTGCCGGCAGGCAAAGGTTTTCAGGTTGAGATGAAATTACACGCAGGCGAAGACGACACAGTACTCCCCAAGATCGATCAACTGATCGCAACCTTTGATTCGCCGTAGAGATTATCTTTTTGAATAGAACCATCAAAAGAACAAACCTCGAAATGAGCGTGAATACATCGCTTTTTTGGAAACAATTTCGATATTCGAATCATTAGTAAATATGGAAAAAATGATTAATCGATTTTTTGGCTCAACAATTTGGAACTTCACAAAAGCGTTCGCGTCTATTTGGGGTATCATGGCAATGATGGCAACCCTCATAGGAGCTGAGGCAAAAGCTTTAAAAGCTTCCAAGCCAAACATCATCGTGATTATGCCCGATGATATTGGCTATGGAGACATTGCGAGCCTCGGTAATCCAGTTGTTCAGACTCCCCATATTGATTCTCTGAAAAGCGAGAGCCTGCTGTTTACCCAATATCACGTCAGTCCCCGGTGTTCTCCGAGTCGGGCAGTTCTCATGGGTGGGCGTCATGAATTTATGAGTGGGGTGACTCATACCCAGCACGGGCGCGAACGACTGAGCCTGGACACCGTAACCCTGCCGCAGGGTCTGCAAAGCGCCGGCTATACCACCGGGCATTTTGGGAAATGGCACATTGGCAGGGAAAAGCCCTATCGCCCAGAGAATCGCGGATTTGATGAAAGTTATGGCATAGAAGGCGGCGGCACGCCGAAACTCTCTCCGACGATCTATCACAATGGTGTCCGCCAGAAGAAAAAAGACGGTTACGCGACCGATATGTTTTTTGAAAAAGCCTTTGCATGGATCGATGAGAAACGAAAAGAAGAGGCTCCTTTCTTTGCCTATATCGCCCCGAACGATCCTCACGGTCCCTTTACTGGGCTCCATAGTGTGCCCGGTGACGATTACAAAAAGTATCTGGGCAAGCATCCGGCAGTCAACGAAGACACCGCGAAAGTTTATTGGATGGTCGAGAATATCGATCGCCATGTCGGCACGCTGCTCAGCAAGCTTGAGGAATGGCAGATCGCGGAAAACACGCTTCTGATTTACATTGGAAGTGACAACGGGAACTCAACGGGGTGGAGAGTTTACAATGCCGGAATGAAAGGGCATAAGGGGCAACCCTATCAGGGTGGAACACGGGTTCCGGTCTTCTTCAGATGGCCAACAGGTAATATTCCTGCGGATGCTGAATGCTCTGCACTTACCAGTCAGATGGACATGATGCCGACCCTTCTGGAAATTACCGGTGCTCCTTTGACTGACGAAATCAAGCAACAGGTTGAGGGGCGCAGTCTGGTTCCCATGCTCAAGAACCCCGAGGCCGATTGGGAGGACGACCGGCATTTGGTTCACCATGTGGGTGCCTGGGCACGGGGGCAGGCCGCCCAATCAAAACACGCCAGAGTTTCCATCCAGAACAAACGATACACCCTGGTGAATAACGAGGAACTTTACGACCTCCAGACTGATCCCGGCGAAACTAAAAACATTATCGCTGAACACCCCAAAGTTGTGAATAAACTGCGAAAAATATACGACAGATGGTGGACCAAGGTTCAGCCGAGGTTGGTTAATGAAGATGCCAAACAGCAGCCTGCAGATGATCCTTACTTCAGTTGGAAATCTCTATTTGATGGCAAGACTTTCGAGGGTTGGGAGCAACTTGTTGGAAATCCTAAGTTGAAAATTGGCAATGATAAGTACGATTTTATTTGTTACGATAAAGAGTTAAAAAATTTCGATTTGGGCTTTAAATTTAAAGTCAATTTTGACGATACTGATTTTGATTTTGGAGTCTTTTTTCGTAGTCAAATTGATTCCGAAGTTCAAACTGCCAAAGGTTATAACTTGGATTTGAGTTCAGTAGCTGGAAGTCAATCTAAGGTGGATTTGTTTTTCAACGATTCTGAGGTGACTTTGACTTCCGGTGTATCAGTTAAAATCTCTAGCAAACAATGGAATGACATTAGAGTTGTTTGTGCAGGAGGGAGGGTTCAGGCTTGGCTTAATAATCACAAAATTGCGGACCTATTTGACGGTGAAATTGCAAGCCATCCCAAAGGCAAGGTCGCATTCTACACTGAAAGCAAGTTTGCCGATCGTGTAAGCCTTAAAGATTTACAAATTAGAGAACTCCAGCAACCGCTTATTGCCGATGATGAATGGGATCATTTGCTAGATAAAGAATTAACCAGGTGGGATGTTGCCATATTTGCCCCAAGAGATGAACATACTGATGACTTCACTTTTCCAATCTCCAAAAACGATGAAGACGCGTTAGCGGCTTGGGAATATGCTTATAAAAATAATAAATCCTTTGAAATTGGAAGCGATCTTACCCGTGAGTTTTCAACTTACATAGATGAAAATTCTGAGCTGATTTTGAAGTTAGACGGTAGAGTTAAAGGTTTCCTGGCAACTTCTAAACCATACAAAAACTATCACTTCCAGGCCTATCACCGATGGCCGAGAGACAAAAGTAAGGGCGGCAAGGGGGGCATCTTTTATCATGCCAAAGATTTACGTAACAAGGGAAATCCGCCCAATCTTGAGTACCAGCACGCCTATGGCAATTACGGCAGTCTAATCCCACTTATGGGTTATAGTTCTAATATGAGATCCCTGGACCCTCGAAACAAAGATGGAAGTGCCATTATCACAGAAAAACAGAAAAGATTCTATCGTGTTGATTATGACCCCAGGGGCGAAAGACTAGGTCTAAAGCCAGTACTCGATAACAAAGGAAAAATCCTTCACAAGGGTTATGGCTTTAGAAGTTTCAACACAGAAAATAAACATGGTGAATGGAACTTGGTTGAGTATTATTGCTATGAAGATGAGACCATTCATTTAGTCAATGGCCATGTCGTTTGTGCAGGGGAAGATATGCTTGATGAAGAAGGCAAGGCACTGACTCAGGGTTTGATACTTTTGGAATCAGAATGGGCTGGAGGTGCTTACAAAGAGGTGAAAGTCAGACCCATTAAAGGATTTCCGGAAGTTTATAAGCATGAAGTTGGATTTTAAGTGGAGCCAACAAAATATTTGCTCGGTGAAAAAAGTTCTAATTAACACCGACCAACAAACCGATTAACAGCAAAAAATTAATCAATGATTTATCATACCGCCTATTTTTGGCTCAAACCGAACTTGAATAAAGAAGAGCTTTTAAATTTTGAAAAAGGTCTACAGAGTCTTCAGGGAATATCACTCGTCAAGGATGGCAACTATGGTTCTCCGGCTGCTACTTTAAAAAGATCAGTTATTGAGGACTCTTACAGTTACGCAAATTTATTGGTTTTTGATGGTGTTGAAGATCAAGATAAATATCAAGATGACCCAGTGCATGTTGCTTTTGTAGAGAGGCATCAAGATAAATGGGACAGAGTTCAGGTATTCGACTTTGACACATCCTGCCATTGAGATGAATAAGATCAGTAAAGCTTTTGGTTTATTTTTTCTACTGGGAGTGCTGGGACAGGTTGTCTCGTCAACCCCAGCGTTGCCGAATGTGGTGATTATTTATGTCGATGATATGGGGTATGGAGATCTGGGAGTGCAAAACCCGGATTCATTGATTCCAACCCCCCATTTGGACCAATTGGCCCGTGAAGGGATGCGTTTCACGGACGGTCATAGCTCGTCTTCCCAATGCAGTCCAAGCCGATATGCCTTACTGACGGGTGGGTATCACTGGCGCCATAGCGACACATTGACGAGTGATATGGGCCCCTCCGCATTTACCAAGGAGCAGCTGACCATGCCGGAAATGTTTCAAGAGTTGGGCTATGAAACGGCTGCGATCGGGAAATGGCATCTTGGATTTAACTGGTTGGCTAATGTGAAGCCGGGAGTGAAGCTGAAGAATCGTAAAGATCCGGATGTAAATGCCTTTGACTGGACATTAAAGGCTCCAGACGGCCCAACGAATCATGGGTTTGACTATTACTTTGGCGATGGAACACCCAACTTCGCGCCGTATGCCTGGGTTGAAAATGGATACATTTCAGGTGCGGTTCCGACCATCAATTCAACGCGTGAGGGGCTCTATGAGTGTCGACCAGGGCCCGGTGTCAAGGGTTGGGATCACGAGAAAGTGATGCCGACCCTGCTGGAAATTACCGGTACTCCTATGACGGACCAGCTTAAGCAACAGGTAGAGGGACGCAGCCTTATTCCTATACTTAAGAACCCTTCGACTGATTGGGAGGACGACCGGCATTTGGTGCACCACGTGGGTGCCTGGGAACCAGGCCAGGCCGCCCAATCGAAACACAAAAGAGTTTCGATCCAGAACAAACGATTTACTCTGGTGAATAACAAGAAAGGGGAGGAGCTTTTCGACCTCAAGAACGACCCTGGTGAAACTAAAAATGTTATCAATGAATATCCCGAAGTCGTGGCCCAACTGCGTGCCGTATACGATAAATGGTGGATCAAGGTTCAGCCGAGGTTGGTGAATGAAGATGCCTACAAGCCGCCTGTTGAGTAGTCTGGGGTCTGAAAAGATGGAAATTCTAGTAAAACCCAAATAAGATCTCTTCCGTAATGACAAAAAAATTATTCTTTCTTTCCTTCTTTGCATGCACTCTCTCTTTTCTGCATGGAGGGAAACCACATGCGGTATTTGTTGTGGGTACTCATCATTATTCCCCCCAGAAATCGATGCCGATGCTCGCATCCGAAATCGAGCGTATCGGTTTTAAAACAACCGTAATTAACCCGGAGTGGGATCCTGAAAAAGACGATAGGGGATTGCCGGGTTTGGAAGCATTGAAAAAAGCAGACTTAGCCATTTTCTATACCCGGTTTTTAAAAATCGATGATCAACAACTCGTTCATATCACCGATTACCTGAAGTCAGGAAAGCCAGTGGTGGGTTTTCGGACGAGCACGCACGGGTTTAATTATCCGGATGAACATCCCAATCAAAAGTGGAACGATGGGTTTGGCCGGGATGCTCTTGGTTCACCCTACCTCATTCATCTTAGTGGTCCCACTCGCCTGAAAGTGGAGCAGGGGAGGAAGAAACACCCGGTTTTTACCGGTGTTCAAGCTGATGAAAATTGGGAATCCCGGGGTACCCTCTATCTGACCAAAATGGAAAAAGGAATCATACCTCTTTTATTGGGGACTGGGCACCCAAGGGACAAAAAAGCTGCAGTACGAACAAACCGATTTGGTACGCATCATCTTAAGCCGGAAATGACGGATGTGGTGGCATGGACATGGAGCAACAAATGGGGAGGCAGAACTTTTTCCACTTCCCTTGGTCATCTTAATGATTTTGGGGATCCCAATTCGGTAAGATTGATAATCAACGGAATTTTTTGGGCGGCTGATCAGAAAGTTCCAAGTGCGGATACAAAGATCAATACCCTTGGAGCTCCGCCTTCGAAGAAAAAGAAAAAAACAAAGTGATGGTCGATATGAAATCGTCATAACAGCAATGCTTCGATTGAGCCTTATCTCACGACTTACAATTTGGTGTTTTACCTTATCGGTAATCACTCAGCAAGGACTTGAATCATCTGATGGGCGGGAATTCAAGACGACCAGTGCCC
>Ga0255774_10001798_pt1 | contig 17114 bp, 10 predicted proteins | sample 101ome_17_FD_179972 | JGI IMG/M metagenome (GOLD analysis project Ga0255774, IMG submission 179972) | Coastal salt marsh microbial communities from the Groves Creek Marsh, Skidaway Island, Georgia - 101407AT metaG (version 2) | ecosystem: Environmental > Aquatic > Marine > Intertidal zone >...
TTCGGTTGGACACCTTTACGACGCCAACGATAACACCAGCAGCGTCAACAATCGTTTCCGCCTCTTCAACGTTGGCCAACGCCAACATCGCCGTTGTGACGCGATCTTTCGCGACATCGCTCGCGCGGAGAACTTTGACGTCCTTCGGAGAGCCAGGGGTGACGTCTGTGCCGTGGTTCATATCTACCGCAAAGAATGTTCGCTCTAACTCGTTATCGTTTTCCTTCACTTCAGGGATGGACAATGCCTTGGCAATTTTTGCCCGAGAGACTTTCCCAGTGAAGCCCTTCGGAATGGAATCAGCGATTACCAAAACGCTCGGCCATTTCGACGGCGGTAATCTATCTTTGACGTGTTCGCACAAATACTTCAAGCCAGCGGCAAAAGACGCCTGCGCAGGCGCGTCTTGCGTTGGCACAACAACAATCCCGACGCACTCTTGCAAAGTTTCATGCGACACGGAAATACAGGCGCATTCAGAAACGCCCGCGTGCGATTGAATAGCGTCTTCAATTTCAATCGGCGAGATGATTTCACCGCCGCGATTGATTACTTCTTTCGAACGGCCTGTAATGAACAAAAATCCATCGCTATCTAAACGACCGATATCCCCCGTATCGAACCAATTACCGTCGAAGAATTTTGCGAGCGTTGGTTGCGCGCCACTCAACGCCGGCGACGATTTTCCAGACATGGATCCTTCCATAGCTAAATCTGACGCATCGGCTTTATCTACTTCGTACTCACGCATGACAATCTCACCTCGGACGCAAACCGCGCCAATTTCGTCAACTTTACACTGTTCGCCAGTGCTTGGATCGTAAATGGCGATTTCTGGACACATAGCCCGACCGGAGCATCCCGGTTTCTCCAAAGCGTAGTTCGCCGGAGGACACGAAATAGGCATGCATTCCGTCATACCGTATGAAGGAAGCACAACGGCTCCGTTGAACGTCTTTCTTAACTGCGTTGAAAGCGTGTGTGGCAATGGCCCCGCAGCTGCGGCGACCATGCGAATCTTCGAATATTCCAAAAACTTTGGATTCTCTTCGCCAGACTTTTGAATCAACGCGTGCATAGTCGGTGCGCCGTAATACCACGTCGATTCTCTTGATTTCAACGTCATCCAGAAATCTCTGGCGTCGAAAAATGCCATCGCAGCTAACGATCCGCCAGAAAAGATTGGCGCCAATACGTTGCGACAAATCCCGCCGACGTGAAACAAAGGCATAAAGTTGCAACACTTATCCGTCTCGTTCAACTCGCAAGACGATGCAATCGCAATCGCCCCAACCGCTAACTGTGAAATCGTAATCGGTACTACTTTCTTCTTCCCACTCGAACCACTTGTGTGCAACACCAACCCGACGCGCGCCCTCGGATCTTCCATAAACGTCGACTTCAGCTGCCTTCGACTGAACACTTTCCGTTTGATTCTCGTCGCGTCCACTCGAAACGGATCGCCCTCCATCTCAAACATCCCAGATTTCTTCTCGTCAGGAACGATTAAAATCGGAATCAGCCCCAACTGATCCACTACGCTTTTTATTTTCTTCTCGCTATCTCCCGTATCTTTTTGGTACAAAATCACGCTCACGTTTGTCGACAAACACTCCGCCACGGTCTCCTCTACCGTCGTTTGCGGGTTAATAGGTACGCAACAGTGCTTGTGCATGGTTGCTAAAAGACTCGTCACCAACGTAGGCCCGTTTGGAACGCACACCGCGATGCGCAACGAGTGCGCGGTCGCGCCGCACCTCTCGAAATCTTTCTGGCACCGCGCGATAAACTTCTTCAACTCGTCGTGCGTCAGAGCCTGTCTGGAATCCATGTGTCCGCCACTCAAGGCGATTTTATTCGTTTGCGGTAAAAGCTCGGTTAAACTCATGTACGGCGGCAGATTATCGATGATCGCTTTATCTCTCAACATCCCCTCGCGGTGTAACTTTTCGCACTGATCCAACAAAGGACGCAGCGGCACCGAAGATTCCTTGGTCGTGTGCAGCGCGTGCTCGACGACGACTCCGGGAGAAGACGCGCTCTTCGGACTCCCACCGGCTAACGGTCCCAACTTATTCCTCAAAAACGCCTGCGCGCGACCTCTCGGACTCGAAGCCGTGGATAAAAACGTCTCCGCCGAGCGAAACGGAGGAAGAGGAGGCGTGGGAAGCCGGACGTCGTCGTCGTCTTCCCCGGTGGTGCCCGCGGACGCTAATTTTCCAGCCTCGTCTGTCTCCTCCTCCGCGTCGTTTGCACCATCCGTCGTTCCGCCAATAATCAGCGACTGTTCTCGTTCCAGCTGCAAATCCTCGATAAAATGCTGCGTCGTTTCTTCCATCGATTCTCTCGGGATTTTTGGCGCGCCACCGCCACCACCAGCGGTAGGAATAATTTCCTCTTCTTCTTCGTCGTCCATTAACAGAGGCGCCGCTAACGCGTCTTTCGAGCTTTGGGGAGCGGACATTTTTTTTCCCGTCAAATGCGCTCTCGTCTCCTCTTCCTCCTCTTCCTCCTCTTCCTCTCTCTCTCTCTCTCAATCTCTCTCTCAAGCGCGCGAACGAAAAGGTCTTTCCCTCGCGCTTATCTTTTGAAATGCCGTTGCGTTCTTTTTTTTTCTTTTTTCTCTCTTTCGTGAACGAAAACGGTTGGTAAGCAAGATAATCAATCGATTTGGAAAGAGAAAAAGCAACAACGAACAACGAACAACGAGAAGAAGAAGAAGAAGCACCGACCGAGCACGCGAAACGCGAAAGGCAGAGAGCGATGCAAAAGCAGGAGGAGGAGCTCGCAGAAGAAGAAGAAGAAGAAGAAGAGGAGGAGGAAAGAGTGGCGTTTGAAACGTCCTCGTCCTTCTTCTCTCTCTCTTTTGCTGTGTATTTTTTTGCTTTTTCTCTCTCTCTCTCACTCGCTCTCGGCGTCACTTTTCTTTCTTCCCCAAGAAAAGCGAGAGAAAGAAGAAGAAGAAGAAGAAGAAGAAGCCGCGTCGAATGGAACCAGCACCACCACCACCTCTCGAGAGTAGTAACGAAGAAGCGAGGAGGAACGAGACGTGCGTCGGACCGACGTCCAAAACCGCCGGGACGGCGTCGTCGTGCGAGGGGTGTCCGAACCAAAAAGAATGCGCGAGCGGGAAATTCCAAAAAAACGGAGAAAAGACGGAGGAAGAACTCGCGATTGCGAGTCGACTGGAGAAGTGTAAGAGCGTGATATTGGTGTTATCCGGGAAAGGTGGAGTTGGGAAATCGACCATGGCGCAAGCGATGGCGAGAGAGCTGTCGGAAGGAGAAGGGAACGGGTGTAAAGTTGGGCTGTTGGATATCGACATATGTGGGCCGTCGGTGCCGACGATGACGAGAAAAGAAGGTGCCGACGTGCACAGGAGCAACGGCGGATGGCAGCCGGTGTACGTGACGGAGAATCTGAGCGTCATGTCGATTGGTTTTTTGCTGCCGAATAAAGACGATTCGGTCGTGTGGAGAGGACCGAGGAAGAATGGGTTGATTAAGCAGTTCTTGTGCGACACGGAGTGGGGGGAGTTGGATTATTTAATCGTCGACGCGCCTCCGGGGACGAGCGACGAACACTTGAGCATCGTGCAGTATTTGAAAGGAGGAGCGAAGATTGATGGCGCTTTAATCGTCACGACGCCGCAAGAGGTTGCCATGGCAGACGTGAGAAAAGAGGTGAACTTTTGCGAAAAGACTGGGGTTAAGGTTTTAGGAGTAGTGGAGAATATGAGCGGGTCGGATTTGAGGTTAGGGGAGGTAACGTTTAGTCTGGATGACGGGAAGGAGGACGTGACCGCGTTGGTGAAAGAAGCGTTGGAGGCGAAAGGAATTGATTCGAGTCGATTAACGATTGATTGCCCGGTTTTTGCGGCGACTAGAGGTGGTGCGGAGCAGATGTGTAGAGAAAAAGGAATTCCGTTTTTAGGGAAGGTTCCGATAGATACCGGAATCGGGAGAGCGGGAGAAGACGGGGATTCCGTGTTTGGAGACGCGTCCGGCGCGACGGGCAAGTCGAAAGCGGCGCTGAGATCAGTCATTAGAAAACTAGTCACTAATTTACAATAACATTCTACAACTAACGATGATAGCTATTAATACTACGAATACTATTTTTTATAACAGCAGACGAGAAAGGACCAGTCTTCGAAACAAGCCGCTTCTTCTTTTCACCGCCTCGATAGCTTCTCTTTCGATGGAGGAAAGTAAAAGTGATGACGAAGACGAGTTGTCACTTTTCTTGCGTTCGACGTGCTCGACACACAACTCTTCCCATCTCTGATCCATCGCTTCCAAGCGACAGCGTCTTTCTTCGTTCCATTTCTCTCGCTCCGCGTTTGATGCTTTCTTTTGCAACGATGGCGATGTTTTTTCATTGCGCGCTCCTTTTTGCGCTTTGCTTCTTCTCTCGTACACGGTCAAACGATCGAAGGCGTTCGGCCAATTCGGAATGGAGACGACATTTTTCAGCTCAAACTGCTCGTGCAACTTCTCTCTAAACATTTCTCCATCCGTTTCTCCATTCGCCCCTTCTCCCACGTGCAACACGCAGTCTCCTTTGTAACGAGTCAACGACTCTAGCGCCGCGAAGCGGGCGATATCAGGCGCGTTGCCGCTCGCAGCTTCCGGCGGCGGCCAACACAAGAAAAGAGACTGTCGCGGATGATCTTTTATCTTCTCCACGCCGCCTTCGTCTACCGTACAAAATGGAGGCGGCGCGTCGTCCTCTTTGGACGTATTAAATCCTCCAGTCACGTACCCGTTATTCTCTCCGCGAGCGAAAACATCGTACGCCCACACGTCGACGCCTTCGTCTCGCAGCATCTTCGCCCACAATCCTAAACCAGCACCGATCTCGCACACGCCGTTCGGCGAATACTTTTTTATGGTCACCAACGCTTCTTTATTCGGCACTGCCCACGACCACATCCTCCTCAACGGCACGATATTCGCCCGCAAATACAGTAGCGCCAACACCTCGTCTCCACTCTCCGATATCTCGCGAAGTCGTGCCATTCGCTCGTCGTATAAACGCTCGTACGACGTTAGCATCACTTCCGCTGTTTAGAATTCAAACTATCCACGTCCGTGGTTGGATCGTATCCGACGTCTTTACTCCCGCTGTTCATGAAAACGCCGCGTCGAATCGCCGCAGAAGAGAGACCTTTTTCGTTCGTGGAAAGGGGATTGGACGGGTTGTGCGACAGATACATCGGGAAGGCGAACGTGAGCGAAGCGAAGAGCGTCAACGCGACGGCGAGCGGTGCGTTTGAAGCCTTCTTCGGGACGTTCATGTGCCAAGTGTTATGTCTCGCAGGCGCGCGCAGAAAAAGAAAAGGATATGTAAGTGTGACGCAAATTCCAAAACTGTGTGTTATTGTACAAAAAGGTCTACTTAGGGGTGTTCACCTCTCAATCTAGTCGTCGTCATCGTCATCATCTTCTACTTGGAGTAATCGCGGGCCCCAAAAATAGTCGAACCAACTCGAACGTTCGTGCTCCCCATCGCGATCGCGTTTTCAAAGTCTCCGCTCATACCCATGGACAACTCTAACGCGCGCTCGTAATCCTCGCCGAGACCGAGCGCGTCGCACACGCGTTTCCTCTCCTCTCGCAAGCACTCGAAATTTTCCGGTCTGGACGTGTAGTCCGGCATACCAATCGTCATTAAGCCAATCAGTTTCAACTGCTTGCAGTTATCTCGAATGTGCTTCGCTAAATCGACGACGTTTTCGCCCGGGGCGACGCCGTACTTGCTCTCCTCGCCGCTCGTGTTCACTTGCACCATCACGTCCAACAACCGCTCCTCGCGAAGCGCTTTATTTTGCTCCACCGCGACGTTCAACTTATCCGCCAATTTTTTCGAATCCACCGTCTCTACGACCGATAAATTCGGCACGCCTTGCACCAACGCTTTCGCTTTGTTCGATTGAATGTGTCCGACAAAGTGCCACTCGATGTCCTTTGGTAATTGCGGCGCTTTTTCCAGAATCTCTTGCACGTAGTTTTCGCCGAATATCTTGTGCCCGCAGTCGTACACCTCTCGGAGCTGCTCGACCGGTTTCGTCTTGGACACCGCGACTAACCGAGTCGTCGTCGTCGTCGCGGAAGAAGAAGAAGAAGACCGCTTCGAGCACGCGACGGTGATTCGAGAGAGAACGTCGGCTAAGTTCTTCGCGGTCATCGCGCTCGGTGCTGACATTAATTATCTGATTGATGATACTAAACGCGAGCGCTTCTTTTCCAATTTTCGGCCACGTAATCCCCTAACTCGAGATGGAAGAGAAACACTCTCGTGATTATAAAAAGGAAAAGAGAGAGAGAGAGAATAGTCGCCTCTCGGCAAAAGGTTTCCGCGCGGTTTTTGCTCGGAGGTGACACGGAAGAGAGGAAGAGATAAACTCGGCGACGTGTGAGTGATATTCGCGCTCGTTCGCTCTTTTTTTTTGTGGAAAAGCGTGCACCCGTTTCTCCATTAAAAACACGTTTTTCATCAATTCGGAGTTGGTTGCGTGTCTCTTTCACCGCAAACCCTTTCCCTCGCCGCGTCGCGTCGTTCGCTCTTCTCCTTCTCTCTCCGTGCGCTTCTTCTTCTCGCGCGCTCGCGCGGAAGGAGGAGAGAAGTTGGCTTTTTTGGCGGAAGAAGGACGGAAGAAGAGACTCGTTCGTCTTTTTTTTCCATCTTCGCCATCATGTCCAACAACCACCCGCAAATGTCCGCCGCGTTGCAAAACGTGAACGATTTGAACGAGGCGTATAAAAGTTTTCGGGCGGCGAGGAACTCGAACGACGCTCGCGCCGCCGAAGAAGCTCGCGCGAAGGAGAAGAAAGAGAAGAAGAAGATGAAGAAGAAAGAGAAAAAGGAGAAGAAAAAAGCCAAGAAGATGAAGAAGAGAGAAAAGAAGAAAACGAAGAAGAGAAGCAGACGGTCGGGAGAGAGCAGTGACGGCGAGAGCAGCGGCGAGAGCAGCAGTGACAGCGAGAGCAGCGACGACGATCCGGAGAATGAGAAACGTTCCGAGAATTTAGAGGACGACGACGACGACGACGACGACGACGGCGCGGTGTCGCAAAGAACGCTACTAAGACGAGGTCAAAATGCCATCGAAGCCGTGCAGCACATCCTCTCGCGCTTTCCGAGCCAGCGTCAGGATTTAAGAGCACTCTTGAAGAGCGTGGACGATGGGAACGCGGTACCGATCGATGGCGTTCCAGATGAAATCATGAGAAAATTGTTAGAAACTGTGTTTAGAAACGTCGGGATGATGAAATTGCCGAGTACTGGCGCGTGGACTTTGACGAAGAATCGATTGAAGAGGAAAGAGTTTGCGTTTGCGAAAGTTGCGATGGCGTTTGAGGTTGGTGAAGAACGTCTGGAGAGTTTTCGGGTGGCAATGCTGCCGTGGGAGAGAGAAGAAATGGAAAGAGAGGAGATGGAGAAGAGGAAAGAAGAGAGGCTGAGAGAGAAGATGGAGAGGAATTGCGGACGGGAGGAGGCGGAGGTATTGACCGGGGAAGAGGCAGAGGCGAGGTTGAAGGAACACGGTCAAGAAATTGACGAAAGTAGCGACGACGAAGATAAGGAGGAAAACGGAGATGAGCAACAGCCATCAATAAAAAAAGAAGGCACGCTTAAGTTCAAGGAGAAAAGAACAGATGATGACACCGTTGGAGTTGCGATTGCGATTGAAGGAGAAAGACCAAGAAAACAGCTCGGACCAATGGCGCCACCAAAAGAAATGCTCGAGGAAATGCAAAGGCAACAGCGAGAATTAGCAGACGAAGGATTCGGTTTTGGCCCGCCGCCGCCGGATATCGTGGAGTTTGTCGATTCAAAATCCTCCGAAAGTCGTTCGGCTACCGCGAGACGGGTCATCTCCATACTAAAAAATGACGGCGATGCCTACGACGTGCTCTCCGCTTCACCAGAACACTCCAACGCCGAGTTGAAGAAGATATACTGGAAATTATCGCTAGTGATTCACCCAGATAAGTGCGACGAACCGTGCGCAGCTGCTGCGTTTGACGCGGTGAAGAAAGCGTACGAAGTGCTCAAAGATGAAACGCAACGAAAAGCTTTGGACGAAAAAAGAAACAGTGCGAAGGATCGCGAGGAATTCGAAGCGTGGTTGAAGAATGAACGAGAAAAAGCCATCTGGAGGAAGAAACGGAACGAGTCACTTCCTGGAGACGAAGATTTACTCGATGATGCGTTTGATAAAGCACCTGGAAGCGCAGACGACGACAAAACGAGAGAAGTATGGATGACGGAACTTCCGCCGGAAAGAAAAGCGGCGCAAGGTCCACTCTCTGCTAGCGTCACTGCGTTTGCTAAGGACGGCTTAATGGTTCGAGACCAAAAAACGATCGATGAGTGGACCCGAAATCCAAAAGACGGAAAAAGTGAGACGATGTTATTCTTAGAGCAACAAGAAAAAATGTACGCGTTGCCGAACGCCGTCGCTCAGGCGAAGAAAGAAGACGAAAAGAGGAAGATGATTGACGAATACAACAAAGGCGCCGGGAGAACGAAGTCACTTTTAGAGCAACACAGAGAGAACTTAGGCAATAGCAAAAAGAAGAAGAAGAAAGGAGAGAGAAGTAGCAGTAGCAGCGAAGAGTCAGATGACGACGATAGAAAGTCAGGTAGAAAAAAGCAGAAGAAGAAAAAGGCTAGAAAGGATGAGGAGAAAAAGAAAGACAGGAAGAACGACGGCGAGGACGAGGACGGCACGGGCTGGACGTACAGACCTTTTGATAGGGAAAGAGATCTCAAGATATCCAAAGTGGGCTCAATGGATCCAAGAGAAGCCATGAAACGCGCTGGCGGAGGGTTATCTTCGAGATTTGACGGTGGTGGTCTTCAATGATTTAAATCTAAATACAAGTGTTTTCTTCGCATTACAACATACGCTTCGAGCAAGCTCTTCGCCTGCCGCCGGCGTTGTGCATTTTATTAGTGTACTCTACATATAAGTTTCTCTCTTCTCTTCTCTCATCCACAACTTAACGCAACGTCGTGATTGGACTTCTGGACGTGTTCATGAAATCCGTCAAAGGACTTCTCCCAGGTCCACCGAATCCTCTGCCTTTCTTCGTCGCCGTTTTTTTCGCCTTTTTCACCTGTTCGCCCAGCTTGCCCGTTGCAAAGTCAATATCATCTAAGAGAGCGTTCCCGCCACTCGGCGTGGCGAAAGTGAAAGCATCGCCGACGTCTTCGCTATACTTCGTAGGCGTCGCTTTATTTCTTGTCATCGCATTCAGTGGCGGCGTTTGCAACGAGAGAGAATTTACCGTATCGGCCAACGCCTCCGCGACCCGTTTCGCGTTTGTCGGCGAGCCGACGACTGGTCTCGCAGCCAAAGGCGTCGTTGCTTTCTTCTTCGCCGTTTTTACCGTCACCGCTTCGCCCACATGTTCTCTCTTCTCTCCTCTCCTACCTTTCATCGCCGCAAAATAACACTTTCTGCACGCCGCTTTATACATCTCCGCCCCGCCGATGAGCTCGACGGGCTCCTCCTCGTCTTCCTTCCCTTCGCCGCTATCCTTACTATTATTATAACACCGCAACGTAAACGAGGCGTCTTTCGAGCACATCGCGCACACGCTCGTCAACTTGTCCACGCTTTCTGCCATTGGCACCAACTTCAAAATATCGTTAAACATCTCTCTCTCGTACGTTCCATCCAACGCCGCGCAAATAACAACTTTCCCTTTATTCGCCCACCGGTCGCAAAACTCAACCACGTCTCCAAAGAACTGCCCTTCATCAATACCAATCACGTCGTAATTGTGCGCGATATTATCCACGTTTCCCATTAACTCCTTCGCGGAATGCGCGGGTAACGATTGGTGGTCGTGCGTGACGTTCGCGTTCGATCCGCAAATGTGCGCGTATCTCGTATCGTCTTTGTATTTCACCAACAAAACAGACCGACCGGCAATTTTGTGGCGACGAATTCGTCGGTGAAGCTCCGTGGATTTCCCGCTAAACATCGGACCAAAAATCAGCTCAATTTTGCCGCTGTTCGTCGCCTCGTTCTCCTCCTCGACGTTTTCGTCTCCGTCGCGGTAAACTTCGAGCTGGGAAGTGGACATGATTATATCCAAAAATGTGGTTGCCGTTCAAATTTTCAAATTCCCCCCACAAAAAACCAAACTCTATATACAAAAGAGAGTTTATTATACGTACACACTCTCTCCGATCGCGAAGGAAATCGAATATCAAAACACGACGCGTCTCGAATGCGCGTATTCTCTCGCGACGAAATGCGGAGAAAATATCAACGACAAGAGAGAGAGAGAGAGAGAGAGAGAGCGTCGGGGCTCGTCTTTCGCTCTTTTTTTTTGATGCATTTTTTTGAATTTTTTTCCCTAAATTGCTCGATTTGAATCTCACGAGACACTAGACTAAAAACTGCTACAAACTACGCGTTCGCTCGCTCTCGATCTCCTTTCTCAATCTTCATCCATGAGCACTAAATCCTTTTCTAACTCTAACCCGTAACACAGCCACACCAAATACTTAAACGGCAACTCCTCGCCGTGTTCTTTGTGCACGAACACTCTCCTCGGCACGATGGCTTGCACTTTCTTCCTCCTCTCGCCGCTCGTCACGTCGCGGAGAAACTTGGCGTGCAGCACGCCGAGCGGGAGGAGCAAACAAAACGGGAGGTCTTTTTCGATCAAAGCGGTTAAAATTTTCTCCTTGATGCCTTTACCCGTGTACGGTGGGTTGTCGATGACGACGTCGACGTTCTCGATGAATCTCGTGTCGTTGATGCGTTTGAAAAAGTCTCTCTTTTCGTGCGTTATCTTGCCGACGAAGCCTGCCAGCTTTAAGCGCTTCGCGACCAAGCCGTCGTAATAGAACGGCGCCCAAACTTTTTTACTCTTGAACTTCTCCAAGTGCGCGGCTAAGCTATTCCAGGCGCGTTGCGAGGTCGCCCACTCGTCGTCTTCGATCGAGAATCGTTCGTCGTTGTTGTTGTTGTTCGCGCCGTAGCTTCCGTACGCGCCGGTTCTCGCGACGCGTTCGATGTCGTCGTCGGCGACGACGGAAAGTTTCACTTTTTTCCCCACGGGGGCGCCGTCTTTATTAAAGTTCGCTTCAAACCGAACGGCAGCAGCAGCAGCAGCCGTCGTTCCTTCCTCCGTTTCTCTCTGTTTTCGCTTCTGTTTTTCCACGCGTCGTTTTTTGTTCCGCACCGCCGCTTGCGACGGCATGTTGATAAAAAGATGGTTTCGTCGCGCGTTCGTTAGGAGAGTGCGTGGTGTGAGGAATAAATACAAAAATAATAGTACACGAGAGTTGACTAACGGGCTAAAGTTTATGCGCACATCGTCACACGACCGAGCCGTACTTAATCTTACCGACGATGCTCCTCATCAGCGACGCCTTCTCCAAATCGCCGTCACCTCTGTCCGCGATAATAGTTTTCTCTCCTTCCTCTTCGCCGCTTCTCTTCGCCGACGACGCGTTTGTAAACTTTTGCGCGTGCTTCCTCAACACGACGGCGCAGAAGAACGCCACGCAAAACGCCATCGAGATTGTCCCAAAGACGAAGTAATCCTTACGCTCGTACGCGTTGACGTTCTGTAAGAGCATCGTCGCGCGGTTCGTCCCGCTGATACCGGCAGCGACGACGTCCTCGTTTCCGCCGAGCGCCGCTTCGCTCCGGTATCTAAACTCTGGCACGTTTCGTAAAATCTCGAGCTTCTCGTCCGTCTGTTGCGCCTCCTGCTTCTCAACCAACAACGCGTCTTGCACCACCGGCACGGTCGCGTTCGTACCATTCACGCCAAAATGCCCCGTCGTCGCGATATCCTTAACCGCGTTCGCGATTTCTCCGACGACCTCTTCCGACGCGTTCGTTTTGTTCGCGATCCATTTTTCCATCTCGAGCACCGTCGTCTTCGTGTCGTTCAAAACCTCGTCGACGATTGGGTTCCCGGTGTGATTGATTTGGTCGAGGATGGTATCATTTTCGTCGTCGTCGTCGTCGTCGTCGTTGGTAATATTGCCACCGCCGCCCATTTTTTTAGTTTCTCTCGCGTGCGCGTGTCTTTCGTGCGCCCGTGATGTGTGGAGCGATGATGCGACTTTTGGTGTTACAAAACGCACGAATTTTCCCCAAATGCGCACGCGTAAAACAGATAGATAAATGATGACGACGACGACGTGAAAAGAAAGCTTCGATGACAACAACGATGCGACCGTTCTCGGTGCGCACCGCAGACGGCGCGTGCATTCTTCAGTGCTACGATTTTGTCGACGAGAACATTAACAACAAATACAAATACAAAAACGTCTTGTTGTTGCACTGCAACGGCATCAACTGTCTCGCGTACAGAGCGGTCGTCGAGGCTTTGGTGAAGCGCAACGCGCGAGTGGTGACGTACGACCAGCGCGGGCACGGGAGGAGTCGGTTTGCGCCGCCGCCGCCGCGCGGTGGAGAAGAAGAGGGAGAAGAAGAAGACGTGGACTTGTCCTGGAAAACGTTCGCGAGAGACGCCAAGTTGGTTTTGGAAGCGGTGAGAGAGAAGGACGAGAGAGAAGGAGGACGACGACGCGGCGGCGACGACGCGGGGATGTCCTCGAAATGGCACGCCGTCGGACACTCGTTAGGCGGGTTCGCGTCGCTTTGGTTAGAAGCCACAGAACCCGGGACGTTTGCGTCGATTTTAGCGTACGAACCGATATTCGCGTTGGAGAGACGCGCGTATCCGCGGATGCGCGCGTACGCCGAGCCCGACGGGAGTTTGCAACGCAACGCGAGAAAAAGGAAGAGGACGTTTACAAGTTTCGAGCACGCGTACGAGTCCTATCGAAAAGGGATTTTAGGACAAGTCATGGACGAGAGGAGTTTGAGAGGGTACGTTTTTGACGGCGGGTTTCGAAAGGAGGAAGGTTCCTCGAGCGGCGGCGTCGCTTTGACGTGCGACCCGGAAATCGAAGCGCGGATTTACGAAAACGGCGAGGAAGATTTAAACGCGTTGCGTTTTATCGAAGAAAGAATCGATACGTCGAAATGTCCAGTCACGATCGCTACAGGCGGTGCGACCAAGAAAACCTACGCGTACGGCGTCGGTAAAGTTGTCGCGGAGAGAATCAGAGGCGCGCGCGCGCTGGAGTTTGGTCTGCTCGGACATTTCGGTCCGCTCACCGCGCCGGAAGTCTTCGCCGACGCGGTCGAACAAAACGTCTCGCACATTTATCCTTCCAACGACATCGTCGACGGTACAAACGACCATCGAGCGTTAGGAAGAAGTAGGTTATAGATTTTTGCGCGTTTTAGTTTGCGGTAGTTTAGTATACGAAAAGCTCGATAATAGATATTCTTTAGACGCGGGGCGGCTGCTCGGTAGTCAAAAGTGCTCCGTAATACTCCCCACTTCTCCTCATTCCATTTTCGCATTTGAAGAGAGAAGACGAAGACGAAGACGAGGCGCCTCTCCTCCTCTTCCGTGGCACGAATGACTCCCCCTCGTTCATCGAACAACGAGGGAACGTGGTCCATCACCGCATCCACGTCCGCCTCCCGAACGAGGAACCCCATCCGAGAAATCATGGATAACTTCAACGCGACGCCCAACCCGGACAAATCCGTCATCAGCTGCGCGTTGGGAGATCCCTCCGTCTTTGGCCACTTGCAGCCGCCCCCGGGCGTCGTCGAACACGTCCAGAAGACGTTCGAGGAGAAGAAAAACAACGGGTACGCGCCGAGCAGCGGGTTGCACGAAGCGAGAGCGAGTTTAGCGCTGAGGTACGGGCCGAGGATGGCCAGGAAGAGTTTCGACGTGACCAGGAGGAGATCTTCGTTTTCCCCAGGAGAGAGGAAGGAGAAGGAGAAAAACGTTGACGATTTAGAAGCTAAAAATAACGCGACGACGACGACGACGACGGTTGGAAAAAATGATTCGAGAAGCACCACCACGACGACGAACGACAGCAGCAGCGAATATCCTTCTTCTTCCTCGCAGCAGAAAACGACGAAAAACCAACCGCGAAAGAGCGCGGACGGCTCTGCCGTCGTCGTGTATCCAAACTCGAGAGCGAAACTGAGCGCGCGCGACGCGTTTTTGACGCACGGATGTTCGCAAGCGCTTTCGCACGCGATTCAGGTGCTGGCGAAAGACGGAGATAGGGATACGGCGATGTTGTTGCCGAAACCGGGGTTTGCGCTGTATCAAACGTTGTGCGAAGCGCACGGCGTGGAGTGCGTTTTTTATGATTTAGACGGGAAAAAGGATTGGGAGATTGATTTAGAGCACGTGAGAAGGTTGGTGGAGGAAAGGCAGGGAGACGGGACGAAGAGGAAGATATCGGCTATTTTGGTGAATAATCCAAGCAATCCGTGCGGAGCGTTGTTCGCGGAGAGGCATTTGGTCGAAATTTGCGAGACGTGCGAGGATTTGAAATTACCGATCATAGCTGACGAGGTGTACGAAGACATTTCGTTTGGGGATAGGTGCAACTATTTGCCTTTGGCGAGCGTGTCAGAGACTGTGCCCATTTTAGCCGTCGGGTCATTGTCGAAGAGATGGTTGGTACCCGGTTGGCGGCTAGGATGGTTGTTAGTGCACGATAGAAACGATATCATGAAGAATGGTGGGATACACGACGCATTGGAAAAGCTTTCGCAGGTGACGTTAGGCCCGCCTACGCCGTTACAAGCGGCGTTACCGTTCATTTTGCAAAACGACGATTCCGCGTGGCTGAACGAAACGTTGCAAACGTTGAGAGAGGCCAGAGACGTGTGCATCGAAAAGTGCGAAAGGTGTCCAGGTTTGAGCATGGAATCGTTGCCGGACGGTGCAATGTACGCGTTGGTGAAAATCGACTGTGAACGTTTCAGAGCGGCGGGGATGACGGACGACGTCGCTTTTACGAGCGGGCTGTTCAGCGAAGAGAGCGTTTTGGTGCTTCCTGGGCAATGTTTTGGCGCTTTTGGATACGCGAGAGTCGTTTTGACATGCCCGACAGAAACGCTCGCGGAAGCGTGGGATAGAATAGAAGCATTTTGTCGGCGCAAAGCGTCGCCGAATGGTCGAGACGGTGATAATTTGTTGGAAGGTGAGGTGTTATCGGCGAGCGAGTTTGGAAGGAAGACGCCAACTCCGGCGCCGCCGTCAGACGAGGAAATCGATGATGTTTTCTCTCTCGAAGCAACCATGCGACAAGAAGAAGCTATTTATTAAAATCACCGTTTGTACCCGATACCTAGATGTGTGTGTGTGTGTGTGTGTATATATATAGATAGATAGATGTCATATAGTGAATACGAGTAGCATATAGTGAATACGAGTAGCAAAGTTTTAATATCATAGTGCGACAAGAACTAACTGTAAATGCGATGGATTATCAGACACGCGCTTTAGATGAAATGTTCGTGGACACTTTGTCTTCTTTCTTCTTCTTGATATTCTAGTATTAGATTACACGGTTGGCTATCAACATATTAGCTTTTACAATAAAAGAGCGGCGATGGTAAAAAGGTGATGACGCATGCGCTATGCGTATTTTATAAACGTGCATTTTTCTTCCTCTTACTGGAAGAATCCCATTTGTCCGATCATTTCGCTCAAAGCGGTGATACCCAACAACGCACCACCAATGCCCGCGCCAACTTTTCGCAAATCTAACTCCTCTACCTCTTTCCTACTCGTCGTTTGGATGATATCTTTGTGTCCCAAAGAAATTGGGGCCTTACCATCGCTGTTCTTTCTCAACTCTTCCAAACGAGCCAACTCGTCCGGTTTCGGTGGACCGGCAATGTACTCCGACGACCACGAGCCGTGCACGCCGTACGGAACGTATTTCGGTAATCGCAAACGCGCGACCGGTCCTTCGGAGAACTTTTTCGCGTCAATGATGACCATTTCAGTTCCTCTTCCACCAAAGTCAGAGTTTTCGTACCTCGCATCGTGCACTAACGCGACGACCCATCCATCGTCTTCATCTAAATCTTTGCCCGGGCGCGGGACAAAAAACGGTTCCATGGCGAACTTGTGCTCTCCCGGGATCCACTGTTCCTCCGCGTACAATTTAGTCTCGTCCGTTTTCAAGGAACATTTTGTCAAAGCTTGCATCGGGCCGTTGACGCCATCTTTACGACCAACAGAAGTTGACAAGTACATGTGCTCGTACTTCTCTCCCGTGTAATCCCAGGACGTGATGGGCAACTCGCACGGAACATCGGATAATAAATAATGTTTCGCTTCATACTTCTTCATGTCGATGATAAATCGACTCAACTTCATTCTCGGGAAGTTATCTTTCCCGTTCGGGTTCGTGATATCGGTGAAATACAAAGTAAACTTATCCCACGTGCACGTATCAAACACGATATCTCCGTCGTCGTTTTCGAAACCGTTCACGTGATGATACGCGTAGCACCAATAATCCGCCGGCGCCGTTCGAACCTTCATATCCGTTCCACGTCTCGGAAAGATTCGAAACAACGGCTGACGCTCGGTATCTTCGCAAATGAGTTCGGACAGGCAAGCGTTCTGCGTTAAGTAATCCGTAAATGTCTTTTTGAAATCAATCTTAATCGGGCAATCGAACAAGACGTAATAGTTCTCCGTGACGATCAAATCGTGAACGTACGAAGACGGATACGGGTACTTGCGTCTGGCCACTTCCTTCCCGTTTTCGTCAAACTCGTAAAAAACCGCGTTCGTGGTACCCAAGTGCTCCGTACCGTCTTCGTTTTTATGGTTCACTCTCCAGTTCACTTCGTTAATGAAAGCTACGAGTCGTCTCGATCCATCCGGTTCCGTCACCGTTCTGTAGTGACTCGTGTGCGTCGTCGAACTCAACGGACAGTTCCCGTGACCAATAGTTTCCAACGTGTCCGGATTCAACGCGTACGGCTTCTTATAGTCTACCGCACACAAAGACCCACCCCAATTGATGACGTTATACGCCCCGTTCTGCTTCTTGGAAATATCACCTCCCAACAAGTCTCTGAACAATCTCTGCCCAAACGCAAACGGTCTCGGATCCGCCGCCGTGAAAATAGAGCTCTTAATATACTTCCCCGTTCTCTCTTCCTCGTCGAAATCTTCCGTCACGACAAACTTATTCCGAAAATACGCTTTACC
>Ga0255774_10001811_pt1 | contig 17033 bp, 16 predicted proteins | sample 101ome_17_FD_179972 | JGI IMG/M metagenome (GOLD analysis project Ga0255774, IMG submission 179972) | Coastal salt marsh microbial communities from the Groves Creek Marsh, Skidaway Island, Georgia - 101407AT metaG (version 2) | ecosystem: Environmental > Aquatic > Marine > Intertidal zone >...
GAAGAAGCGTTCACACACGCTGGAGAAGTGGGCGTGAAGCCGTTCCCCTTCGCTGTGACTTGAGACCCCATTGGGCACCAGCGCCATGCTGTTCAAGGAGAGGTCTTCGGCGAGCACTTTCACCAGGCCGTAAGCGTCGGCGATGCTGCTGAATTCATCCTTCATGACAATCACCTGCTGCTGGCAGGCCTTGAGGAAGGTCAGCACGGAAGGGGAGATCCCCGCGGCAATGTCGACAATCATGATGTCCACGGGGCGCTCGAGGGCTGAGAAGGCCCGAATGATGTGGTGCGTCATGGCTTCATCAAGGGCGCCCAGGGTTTTAACCCCCGAAGCGCCAGGAACCAGATGCAAGTGGGGGCGCACCTGGACCAGGATATCTTCAAGGGATGCCTTCCCCTCGAGCACGTGACCCATGTGCTTGGGCACGCTGCACCCCAGCAGGATTTGGCTATTGGCGAGGCCCATGTCGGCATCGAGGAGCAGGGTGCGCAGGCCTTCCTCAGCGAATAGCGTCGCCAAGGTGACCGCAACGGAGGTCTTGCCGACGCCCCCCTTGCCGCTGGCAACGCCGATCACCCGTGGCTGGGTGCTGCCTTTGCCCAAAAGCCCCATAACGTCCCCGTCTCTAACCGTGCAGGGCGAGGGGCCAGGCTTTGGCCATTCCCGCCTCCGGCTGTATTGGCGCAGGCTCCTTCGCTGCCCAGGCCGCCATTAGGGTAAGGGATGCAGTGAGCCCCTCGCTCACATCTCCTCCATCTTCATGGAGTACGGATACCCCCTTACCCGCTTTCAACATCGTAGCGACAAAGTGATCCAAGGGCACGCTCTTGTGAAACCGGTGAACCATGACCGAATCGGTTTCCGAGCCGCCTACGAGGGTCCCGAGAAAGGGGGAGGTCAATCGATCGGAAGGAAGGACTTGGTGTCTTGGCACCTCTTGCAGCCCCGATACCCTACGCAAGGCGTCCGCCTCTTCTCCTGATGCGGGCAGCAATAGGCAGAGCTGGCTTCCGAGGCCTTGATTCGAAAGAAGGCTTTCCAGTTGAGCGCTGCTTCGCGCGCGAAGCACTTGAACCCCTTCCGCTAGGGCCGCTTGGGTCACCTGGCGCCAGTGAGTATCGTCCTGGCCAACGGCCACCAGAAGCGTAGAGCCGCATCCATGGCGTTGCTCCCCCTGCGTAGCGAGGGCAGCGGCGATCTCAGCCTGGACCCTTGAATCTTCGGCCCGAAGAATATGTGTCCCCTTCAAGGGAGTCTGGGCAGCCGGGGGGCAAAGGAGTTGCGCAAGCCACTGAGCCTGAGCGCTTGCCCCATCGCTGAGTTTGGGGAGAGGCGGAAGCGCGCCACTTGCGAGGCGCTCTTGTACCGCTGAGAGCGCGTCCTCCGGAAGACCCAGCGCCATCAGGCGGTCTCGGTCCTGGGACTGCCTTAGGTCGTGACGCTCCGCCTTTAAAGCTCCAACCTCTGAACGCAGCCGGGCGAGCTCTTCGTGAATCGCATTTAAAAGGACTAACCCTTCATCATTTGGCGGGACGCTAGGGCCTACGCCGTCCACCGCCGCGCGTAAATACTCGGCCTTGGCTTCTCCGGCGGAAGGGGCGGTAGGGGAAGGGTCTCCAGCGTGGCTTTTGGATTCACCCAATTGGGCTTCGAAGGCCGCCTTGAAGGCTTTTCCGCCCTTAGCTTCCCCGGCCAACTCCTTGGGCCTAGGCACCTCCTGATCCGTAAGGGCGACAGGGGCCTCCGGCGCTACGACGGCGGCAGCATCGGCCGCTTCCGTGGCGACGATGATTTCCGTGCGGTCGTTCTTCAGGCGCCGGGTCGAGATCACCAGGGCATCAGGTCCGTAGAGGCGCAGGGCTTCGGCGGTGGCCTTACTGGCATCGGGGGCGACGATACGATGGAGTTCCATAGCTTATTCCGTCCGTTGCGCATCGACGGTACCGACCACCTTGATGGCCGTATCGTCAGGAATTTCGGAGTAGGCCAGCACCGGCAGGTCCGGGAGGCGATGACGAAGCACCCGCGCAAGCCAGGGGCGCACGGGAGGAGAAACCACAAGGGCAGGGGCGATGTTTTGCGCCTCCGCTTCCGCAAAGGCCGATCGTAGGGAGCGGAAGAGCCCCTCGGCGAGCTTTGGATCAATGGCCAGCGTTTGCAGATCGTTGCTTTGCTGCAGAATCGAGTGGAGCAGCTGTTCAAACTCCGGCTCCAGGGTGAGCACGTTCAACTGAGTCTGCTCATCCAGCAGGGGCTGCATGATCATGCGACCAATGCGCGGCCGAACGAGGGCCGTAAGCTGATCGGGATCCTGCGTGCGATCCACGGCTTCCGATAGGGCTTCGACGATGGTGCGCATGTCCTTCACGGGCACCCCTTCCGCCAACAGGTGCTGAAGCACGCGGGTGATGGCGCCGAGGGGAAGGCGATCGGGCACCAGATCTTCCACCAGCTTCGGCGCGCGCTCGGCGAGCTTGTCGAGGAGCTGCTGGGACTCATCGTGGGAGAGCAGCTCCGAAGCGTTCTGCCGGAGGAGGGCGTTCAAGTGCGTAGCGATGGCCGTGCTGGCATCGACAACCGTGTAGCCAAGGGTTCGGGCGTAGTCCCGCTGGGAAGGCTCGATCCAGAGGGCGTCAAGGCCGAAGGCCGGCTCCCGGGTGGCAATGCCCTCAATCTGGCCGTGGGTGTGGCCCGGATCGATGGCGAGCTCCCGATTAGGTCGCACTTCGCCCTTTGCCCGAACCACGCCCTTCAGAATGATGTGATATTCGTTTGGCCCCAGATCGAGGTTATCCCGGATGCGCACGGGGTGGATGAGGAAGCCCAGCTCCGCGGACAGCTTTTTCCGCACGCCCCGGACCCGGGTCATGAGCTGGCCTCCGGCGTCGCTGTCGACCAGGGGCACGAGCCCATAGCCAACCTCGAGGCCAATCAGATCCACCGTATCCAGATCGTCCCAGTCCAGTTCCTTGCTACTAGGAAGGGTCTGCCGTTCCTGTTCCGCCTCCGTGGCCTCAAAGGCCACATTTTGCGCCTTGCGTTGGAGGGAGAAGGCCAGGGCGGCAGCGCCCCCGGCGAGCATCAAAAACACAAGGTGGGGCATGCCCGGGACCATGCCTAGGATGGTCAGAATGGCTGCGCCCACATAGAGCGCCGTGGGGTTGGCCAGCTGCACGGCGGCCTGCTCACTCATGCTCTGGGAGGTGGTGACGCGCGTCACCACGATGGCCGTGGCCAGGGAGAGCAGGAGGGACGGGATCTGGGCGACGAGGCCGTCACCAATGGTCAGGAGCACGTAGATGCGCCCGGCGTCGGCAAAGCTCAGGTCATGCTGGAACATGCCGATGGCGAGGCCGCCGATGATGTTGATGATGAGGATCAAGAGCCCCGCGACCGCATCCCCGCGCACAAACTTGGAAGCACCGTCCATGGAGCCGAAGAAATCCGATTCCTGGGAAATTTCCTCTCGCCGAGCCTTCGCCGTTTCCTGATCGATAATGCCTGCAGAAAGGTCGGCGTCGATGGCCATTTGCTTGCCGGGCAGGGCATCGAGGGTGAAACGCGCGATGACTTCGGAAACCCGTCCCGCACCTTTGGTGACCACGATGAAGTTGATGATCATCAAGATGCCAAAGACGATGAAACCGACGAGGTAGTTGCCGCTGATGACAAACTCGCCGAAGGCCGCGATCACCTTCCCTGCGGCGTCCGTGCCCTCGTGGCCGTTCACCAGTACAACCCGGGTGGAGGCGACGTTCAGACCAAGGCGCAGCATGGTCGCAAGCAGGAGGGTGGCCGGGAAGGCGGAAAACTCAAGGGGCTTAAAGGTGTTAATGGCCACCACCAAGATCACCAGGCCCAAAATGATGTTGAAAGTGAAAAGCAGATCGAGCAGGAAGGGCGGGAAGGGAAGAATCAACATGCTCAGGATCAAAAGCACCAGGGCAGGGATGCCCAGGGCGCTTGGATCGAAACGCATGAAGATTTGTCGATAATCCGACAGATTCGCCGTCGCCATTGTCGTCCTTTCCGTCATAAACCCTGGGGAAAGGCCCCGGGGTTTAGCTTTCAAGGAGACAGAGCAAGCTCTGTGCCAGCTGTCCTAGCTGGGTTCGACGATGATCTCGATGCGGCGGTTTTGAGCCCGGCCCTGGGGCGTGCCGTTATCGGCGATGGGCTTGCTGTCCGCGAAGCCACTGATGGTCATGGATGCGGGGTTTGCTGGGAACTCGTTTAAGAGAAAGTCTGCCACCGCGGCTGCGCGAGCCGCAGACAAATCCCAGTTTGAATTAAAGCGGTCGTTGAAGAGCATAGGCACATTGTCGGTGTGGCCGTTCACGCTGATTTTGCCATCGCCTTGCGTGAGTGCCTGCCCCGTCCGGCGAAGGAGGGGCAGGAAGGAAGCCTGCAGATCGGCGCTCCCTGAATTAAAGGATCCTTGATCTGCGAGGCGTACAATAACCGAATCCCCCTCGCGCTCGACCTCCGCGAGGCCTTCCTCAATTTCCTCCGAGAGATCGGCGCGAAGCCGGGCATAAAGATCGTCTGCGCTCTTACCGTCACCCCCCGAGCCTGGCTGGCCTCCAACATTTTCTCCGTCGGCCGGGCCGCCCGACGCATCCCCCTCGTTTTGGCTACTGGCCATCGTCGGTTCCGGCGCGAGCACCGTAAGGTCCCGATCCATTTGGCTCTGCGCTTCAGCAATTTTTGCGTAGGTATTTAGGGCCTCTCGGCTGATAGGGGCCCCAGCCATGCGACCTGAATCGCCTGCCTCGCGGCCGCCGGTGATATTGGGTGACTTCATCTCGACGACCAGCTCCTGATCCTCGATGCGAACCTCTACCTGGCCTTTGGCGATTTCCTCCGCGAGCATTTGCTCGAGCTGGGCCTTCTCCTCCGGAGTTGGGTAGTCCTCTGTTTTCGTTTCCAGCTTTTTCTCAAGATCGGGCTGAGTTTCGTCAGTGGTTTGCTGCCGAATGGTCTCCACCGGGGTGGGCTGGGCAACGGACGGGGTAAAGGCCTTCGCGATTAAGCTCTGTGCCTTGGGCGGCTCGACCACGGGCACGATACGCTGAATGCCAAACGCGCTTTGCAAGGAGCCGCTGATCTGCTTGTATTTCGGTACATTCATCTCTGCGAAGGAAAGAATAAGCACGAAGAAACAGAGCAATAGGGACATCATGTCGGCGAAGGTCGCCATCCACAGTGGCGCGCCGGCGGGAGGACAATTCGGACAGTCCTCTCCACCCCCCTCATCATCACCGCCGTCGTCCGCCGTTGCCTCTTCGGCTTCCCCGTCCTCCGCGGGGATCGGCTCTTCGACGGGCTCTTCCGTTGCCTCGGCCATGATGGCTTAGCCTGCAGCCAGGGACGCCCGGGCCTTGGGCGCGATAAAGGAGGCTAGGAGGTCACCCATCAAGCGGGGGTTGCCCCCAGATTGGATGAACATGATGCCTTCAATAATAAGGGCGCAGTTCGTTGCTTCCCGGGCTGAGTAGTCCTTAATTTTTTCGGACATGGGGCCGAAAATCATATTCGCCAGGATAGCGCCATACATGGTGGTGAGTAGAGCGACGGCCATCGCTGGTCCTATAGACTTTGGGTCGTCCATGGCGGAAAGCATGTTCACCAAGCCAACGAGGGTGCCAATCATGCCCATGGCCGGGGCATATTTTTCCCCCGCATCGAGAATCGCGGCGCTCATCTCGTGGCGTTGCTTCATCCCCCCGATGTCATTGGTCAGGGAACTTTTGATCATTTTGGCGTCGGTGCCATCAACCAGCATGCCAATACCCTTCGCTAGGAATTGATTGCTGATTTCCTGTCCTTCAAGAGCAATCATGCCGTCCTTTCGCGCGAGCGTGCCCAGCTCGACGAGCTGGTTAATCAGATCGACGGGGTCGTCGACCTTGGCTCCGAAGGCTTTGCCGATAATGCCCCCTAGCTTGAGGAAATCTGCCAGCGTTGAACGCATCATCATGACCATGAGGCCACCGCCAACAACAATGAAAATGCTGGTGGCGTCAACAAACTTGTCTAGGGATCCGCCGTTAAGGATGCCCAGGAGCACCATAGCAAAGGCGCCCAAGAGTCCGACTACGGTTGCGATATCCATGGTCAGTCATCCTTGCAATTCGTTGGCCCAAATCCTGCAAACTAGGCTAGGGCGGCAATCTCGGTTGCCAAAAAGACACTCCCGAAACACTATACAACGGTTCGGAGAAAACTTAATGGCTACCCTCGTGAGTCACGACTTCCTAAAGCGTTTATTCGGAACGAGCGGGATCTTCTTTACCGTGATGGCCCTTGTCGCATGTGCAGAGGGTGACCCTACCTATCTGCCGCATTGCGAGGATCATCTGACCCCAGGGGATCTAGGCGCGTTTACCGACGAGGGCAATGGTCTAGTCTCAAACCCAGCAATTCAGCCTTGGTTCTATCGCTGCGCGGCAGGGCAGCGCTTCGTCAATGGAGAGTGCCGGGGAGAAGTTCAGCGCTTGAGCTTCCTGGATGCGCAGCAGTATGCGGCGGAAATCTCCGCGGCCTCCAGCGGGCGCTGGCGCCTTCCAAAGGCAGAGGAGATGCGGGCCCTCCGAGAGCGGGGTTGCGCCTTCCCAGCCTTTAATCCCACCGTCTTTCCCGCCTTGCCGGTGGAAAACTTTTGGACCCGCTCTACCCTGGCAATGAGCAGCTCCTACGGCTGCATCGTTTATACTTACCAAGGGTCTCGTTCGTGCCGCGCTTTCCTTTCGGCCAAGCATCCCTTCATGCTGGTGCGCGAGCCCTGAGGCCTAGAGGGGGATGGCGATGAGCTGTTCTGCGCTCCCTGGCGCTTTCCCAGAAACGAGGGTGAGGCCTGCCTCTTCCTCGTCTATCCAGCGTACTTCCGCCAGGACCATGGTGGAATCCACCCCCCGGGCGAGGACGTCAGCCGGGGTCCGAAGTCCGTCGGCGAGGATGAGCTTATCGCCGGGCTTAAGCCCGGCCTGGCGCCCGCCGCTAATGACGTACTGGCCGCGAACCATACCGTTGACCGCATAGCGAGGCGCCTCGCAGCTCTGCCGCGCCTCCAGCGCGTTGAACCACTGGTTTAAGCGGGCGTATATCGCGCGAATGTCGTTGGGCAGGACCTTCGGAGACCACTGACTATCGCGCGCGGCTAGTCGGACGCTGTCGTAGCCAACCCATAGGTAAGTGGGGTCACCGGGGGCCGACAGGCGTAGCTCGAGGTCGAGCTCTAGGGCTTGGGTTCGCCGTCGAAACGGGCCAAAGTTTTCCCTGAGGGGCTCGAGGGCCTTGGCGCTGACGTTCCACCAGCGCGGCTTTTGCTCGCTTTGGCGCACCGCCAGGGCGAGGGTCAGTTGCAGAGGCCGACGGTTCCGAGGGCCCTCGTAGACAGCACGCTCGTAGTCGGTCCTCAGCGAAGCGCTCTCGTGTCGAGGTGCGAGCCGCCACTGGTCAGCGCCTTCAAAGCGGCGAAGGAGAAGGCGGCGGGTTTCCTTCTCCAGCTGGCGGGCATAGCCCGCAGCCGGGTTTCCTGAGGGTGTCAGCCCTTGAACTTCAAGAACAGCGACCTGCGCGAGGCCAGGGACTAGAGCGCAGGATTCTGAGGTGGGAAGGGCCTCTTGAGGTTCGGCTTTTGGACTTTCCGCGAGCATGCTGGACGCTGGGGCGGCTTCGGGGTCCTCGTCTTGCACCTTGGGCAGGTAATTGGGGAGGCGAATTCCCCGGATCTTCCCCTGGCTTTGATACCGGCTTTGCTCGTGAAGTACCCCGTTCTCATCAATCCAAGCCGCGCTGTGGACTCGCGTGGGCTGGCTGAGCGCATGCTCGACCATGGCATTCTTGGCCGCTTCGAGACGCGCTTCAGCGCCTTCCTGTCCGAGGACGGGAGCGGCGGTGAACACCAGGGCAAGGGTCAGAGCTAAGCGCTGCATGGATGGTGTCCTAGCCCGGGTTGCCGGTATGGGCGAAGTATCCAAGGTATAGCGCGCGGAGGTCCTGCACGACGTGCTGATCAAGGGATAGGGTAGTCTGGTAACTGTCATCCCCCACCGGTTCGATGGACACCAAGCGGGCCCCGTAGATTACGCCCTCAACCCGGGCCCGGAAGCGGTCGTCTTCAATCATCATTTCGGCGATGGTCGTATCCGCATCGAGATACTGACCAAAAACTTGCTCGGCAAGCGCGCGGTAGGCATCGAGTTTGGACGAGCGGATAGCGAGCAATCGACGCTGCTCTGGATTACTGTGGTTTTGTACGCTGATCACCGCGTACCCAATGCCAACGAGCTGAGCGCCCCGCTCACTGAGGCGCATGGCCTCGCCCGCGGCTTGCCGAGCTCCCCCAAGGGTAAGGGCGGGGCTGGCGGCAACGGCGCATCCCCCGAGCACTAAGGTTGCGCTTAGCAGAAGGGCAAGCTGCTTACCGCGTTCGCTCATGGGGACCACTCCTCAGCCACTATCGTTAATGCTTTTGCCTGAAGGAGTAATCGGAAAAAGGACCGCGAGCTTTAGCGGTACCTAGACGTCGTCGCTAAATAGGTGGCCCCGGCGCCGGGCAAGCTTGCCGAGCCGATCGTAAAGATCCGCGTCATCGCTACTTTTTCGCAGGGTACTGAGGGCTTGGCGAACGGCGTCAAGTTGGCGGGAGAGAAGGAGTTCATTACGTTTATGCAGGCCTTGGCATTCGTCGAGGGCGGCCCGTACCGGAGCAAAGCTCTCGCTCTGCCAACGCGTTAGATCCGTTTCTTTAAAATAAAGGAGTTGGGTCAGGAGCGCTTCTCGCTGTTCCGCGAGCTTTTCTAGGCCTTCAAGATTGCGTGCTTTGAGGGCTTCGAATTCCGTTTCAAGCAAGCGGGTTAGGCGTTCCGCGAGGGCGAGGGTGGAGGCCTGAACATTCACAACGGCAGACTCTTGGCGAACGGGATTCGCTCAGAGCCTATAGCAACCGCTCGATGCTCGCGAAGCTCTCAGCAATCTTTTTAGGATCAAGGGGGTACTGTCCGTTGGCGATTGCCTCCCGGAGCTCCGCTACCCGATCTGCGTCGAAAACCGCTTCGGTGCTGGCGCTCCTCACGCCCTCACTGAGCTCTACGCTGTCCTGAGCAACGGCGCCAGAGCTTTCGCTCGTTGCAGCCTTGTCCGCCTGAGCGCTTTTTTTGCTCTCAGCTTCCGCCAAGCGGAGGGCCTGGGGGCCGCGACCACCGACGCCTGAAATAGGATCTGCCATGGGTTTTCCTCGCCCTAAAATATGGCTCTTAGGTAGCTAATCGACAGAAGCTGACTAACCTTTAGGCTTTTTTTAAAAAATTAAATATAAATCTTTCAGTGACTTATTCGACAGTCTAGCCATTAACTGTAACGGATTTAGACCCGAGCCTCTAGGGCTGGTGCTCGGCCTTGCCGGGGCCCGTGACCATGGCCCGAAGTCGGCGTCCCGTTTCTGGGTTTAGGACCACGACGCTTTCTCCAAGGGCGCCGTCATCCTCCGCGATGAGATCAGCCTCCAGCACCATGAGCCCCTGGCGAATGGCCACGCGGACCGCGGTGCCTTTCTCAACCAGCACGGCGCTTGAAAGGTCGCTGGAGCGTAGTATCGCCCCGGGTCTGAGGGGACGGGCTAGCGCAACCAGCTGCGGCAGCTCTTCGGGGCTCAGCGTATCCCCCGCAAGCCCCTCTGCGGGCACCCAGCTTTCCTTGAGCTGCGGGTGGGGTAAGCGTAGCTGAGCCGCGAGGGAAGCTTCGGCCCGCAGGACCTTTCGCTCTAGGCGCACAGCCTTCGCCGGTATCGCCTCCCCTGGCTGGATGGGCGTCAATACTTTCAGGCGAAAGGATTCCTGCGGCTTCGGGCCGCGGTAGGGCGAAAGCTCAGGGGTAGGCCCGTGCGCCGGCTCAAGGTCCTCGCCGCTGAGCACGGCTCCTGCTTCTACGGGCTTGACGACCTGCCAACCCAGCTGTCGACCCACGCCATCGGAGCGCGGTCCCGACGCTCCTTTCACGATGACGCGCAGGAAAAGACGGGCGTCGGTGCTTGGGCAAAATGCTTCGACCGTTCCCTTGCTGGAGAAGGGCCAACGAAAGGCCAGGGGTTCGGAACAAACCGGGGGACGCGCACGACGATCCAGGACCGGCACGAGGACCTCGCTCCGAGCGACGGAAAGCTCCTGAGCGACGAAGTCTCCGGCAGCGTCCCGTAGGGCCTCCAGGCTAAGAGCATCCAAAGGCTGGGCATAACACCGAAGCCAGGGTGCAAAGAAAAATAAGCACACCAGACCGGCTCGGCCAATCGTCGAACGATCAAAGCACCGCATGACCCCTCCATTTAATCGGAGCCAGTGTGCCGCCCATCTCTGGCGGGGTCTAGCGCAGCCCTGCAGGCAATACTCGCCGGCAAGCCTTTGCCCCGGAGGCGGCAAGGCCTTGCCGTTCAGGTAAGAGGTGAGCGGGTAGGAGATCGCCACAGCCTCGATAAATATCTGCTTTTTCAGACGTTTAAATGCTCTAGAGGTGTTTTGGCATAGCGCCTGCACTCTTCGAGGTGATTCGGTTCGCTGCCAAATTGGGTAGTCGACCTAAGACGCGAAAGCTTGAGGCGGTCATGGCGAGATTCGACAACATCCTTGGGATTCATGAGCAGGCGCTGGCGCTGCGGAGCCAGCGGATAGACCTGCTCTCTCAGAATATTGCGAACGCGCAAACCCCAGGCTTTAAGGCTCGGGATATCGACTTTAAAGCGGTTCTAGCCTCTGCAACCGGCGATGCGCTTCAAACGACCCACCGTCAGCACTTTTCCATCGGCGAAGGCCAAAGCCGCGATGGGCTCGTCTATCGAATTCCCCTAAATGCATCAGCTGATGGAAACACGGTGGAGTCCTCCGTGGAGCAAGCCCAATTCGGTGCGGCGGCCGCCCAGTACCAGGCCACCCTCGATTTTTTGAATAACCGCGTGTCCGGGCTCCGCCGGGCCTTGCGAGGAGAGTGAGCATGGCGGGTTTCGATCTGCAACGTGTTTTTGACATCGCCGGTACGGCGCTCAATGCGCAGTCCGTGCGCATGAACACCATTGCGTCGAACTTGGCGAACGTGGGTTCGGAAGCCTCTTCGGAAGCGGAAGCCTTTCGTGCCAAGCGGACGGTCTTCGAAGCCCTTCTTCGGAAGGAACAGCTCCATCGCGGTGCGCCGGTTGTGGGCGGGGTGAAGCTTGCGGGCATATCCGATGATCCGACGCCCGTGGTCAGTCGTTTTGATCCTCGAAATCCCAAGGCTGACGAAAACGGATACGTCTATATCTCCAACGTTAACCCCGTTTCCGAAATGGTGGACATGCTCGACGCCTCCCGAGGCTTTGAGAACAACGTAGAGGTGGTGAACACGACTCGCCAGCTCATGCTGAAAACCCTTGAAGTGATTCGGAGCTAAGCCATGGTTGCTCAGGTCACGCAAAGTCTTCCCACGGGCCTCGCCAGTTATGAAGAACGCAAGGCTGCGGCGTCTGCGCCGAAGAGCGATGAGCTTGGGCGCCAGGAGTTCCTCAAGCTTTTGACGACCCAGCTGCAAAACCAAAACCCGCTCGATCCCATGAAAAACGAGCAGTTCGTTGCCCAGCTGGCCCAGTTCTCCACCCTCGAAGCCACTCTTTCCATGTCCGGCTCCCTCGACAACTTCGTGAGTAGCCGAAAGGAGAACGACGTTCTAGAAGCGTCGAATTTGATCGGGCGCTCCGTTGCCGTGGCCAATGGTCAGGGCTTCCGGCAAAGCGGTGCCGATCTCCCCGGCTACCTCTCCTTGCCCTCTGGAGCCGACGCGGTCTTCGTGAATGTTGTTGGCGCAGCCGGGGACACGGTACGCACCATCGAATTTGGTCAGCAGGGCCCAGGCACCTTCGAATTTGCCTGGGATGGGCTGGAAAACGCGGGGAGGGAGGCTGCCCCCGGCGCCTATCGCCTCGAGGCCATGGTGGCCCTGGGCGGCCAGGTCTCCCGGGAGCCCGTGAAAGTGTTTTCCGAAGTCAGCGGCATTCGTCGAGATGCGGCTGGAACCATTGAACTCGAGCTACTTGGCGGGGCCGTGTTGGGCCTCGGCCAGGTGGAGCGTATTGGAAACTAAGTAGGGAGTGGGCCATGTCCTTCTATACCGCACTAACGGGTTTGAATGCCGCCAGCGCTCAGCTCGGGGTATCGAGTAACAACATCGCTAACGTGGGCACCATCGGGTTTAAGAAGTCCCGGGCCCAGTTCGGTGACATCTTTGCTACCTCGCCGCTGCAGAAGAACTCAAGCGTGGTGGGGCAGGGGGTAAACCTGAAAGAGATTTCCCAGGTCTTTAGCCAGGGAAATATCGTGAACTCCGCGAACTCTCTCGATCTGGCGGTTTCCGGTCAGGGCTTCTTTGCATTGAAGCCGAATCTGACCTCTAACCAGACGGTCTACACCCGAAACGGCGGCTTCTCCGTTAACAACGACCGCTACGTGGTCGACTCCGTTGGCCAGTTCCTTCAAGTCTTCCCGGTTAACGAGGACGGATCGGTAACCAGCACGAGCATCGACGCAGCAGGGTCGCTGCAGCTGCCAGAAACGAGCGGGGAGCCGAAGGCTTCGAGCCAGCTCCTCCTCGGGGTGAACCTGCCCGCCGATGCGGAGATCATCCCCGAGCGGGCAATCTTTACCAGCGGTCAAGCGAACTATGAGTTTGATCGCGATGATCCTGAGACCTATAACAAATCGACTTCTATCACGGTATTCGACTCCCTCGGTAACGCGTCCATCGCAACGATCTACTACTACAAGACGCAAAACGCGACCGTCAATGATCCAACGAACAAGTGGCAAACGCGGATCTTCATTGGTGATCGGGAAATTGAGCCGGCACTTCTGAAGGCGAAAAACGACAAAAATGAGGTGCTCTACATCAATAAATTCGGTCAGCTGTCGGCCGACCCGGCTGCGGTGGATCCGACCTTTAACCCGAATGCGGCGCATCCAAAATATGCGTTGGACGAGCAGAAGTCTCAGGTTGCGTCCCAGGCCGGCGCTTGGACCGGCGGTTTCATGCAGAACGGCGCGGACTTCGGCAGCACGGACTTGGTTCCAATCACGGTGACGGGCCTTTCCGAGGTGGCCGATGCAGCGCTCTCAGCGGCGGCGGCAGCCGCAAATCCACCAATCGATAGGCCCACTATTGCAGAAAACGGTGGCTTGAGCGGTCAGGATTTATTCCGCGTGAGCGTCGATGGGAGCAACTTTGTTGATGTCTCCCTCGACCTCGACGCAACGGAGTCTTCACAGCTCAATGGGGCCGGGCTTGCAAACGCGATCACTCTAGCCCTGAACGATCAGCTTGGTGACGAGAAGTTTTTCGACTTCAGCAGCCCTTCGGATAGAGCCTTTGCCATCACCACCATTAACGATGAGGGGGTGGCAGTCGACCCGCCTTATGTCGTTAAGTTCGACGTTCCTGCCGATAAGACAGCAACAACCATGCTGCCGTCGGATATTGTGGACGCCATCAATCTCGCGATGGAAAGCACCATCGTCACTCCGGCTGCTGGTGGAAATCCGGCGGTTACCCTTGCTGACCAGTTGACGGTTTCCTACAACATCCGGGAGCGGGCGATCCAATTTAAGCCGTCTAGTAGCGAATTTGACGACGAGGTCTCTCAAATTCGTGTCACCGGCTGGAACCTAGCTAACCCTGATGCCGCACCTGACGATGCCGGGGAGCTGGATGGGTCAGCGGCGGAGAACCTGGTGCTCGGCTTTGGAGCGACTTCGGAAACCATTTCCGTGGGTGCCTCTGTGACCCTGGGCGCCTTTCTAAGCGACGCCCTCGTGCCGAATGGCGACTTCCGCCTAGACCCGGATCAGCAACGTTCGGGGATCAAGGTCGAATATCTTCGAGATGAGCGTCGCTTCGTATTCAAAAGTGGGACGACGGGCGAGGCGTCCACCATTGATATTCAGCCCCTCTATCGCTATCTCGACAACGACGGTAATCCCACGGGGGATGTGGTCCCCGTAGATCTGGTGAACGAGCTGCTTGAAGCGACTCCTCTAGCTATTGGCCTGGCAAACGTTCGAGCCGGTCAGGTTCTAGGCTTCGCTGAGGAGGTTGCTGACGAGATCCTGGTGAGCTCGGGGACCGGTTTGCCCGGTATTCCAGCAATTACTACCGGTTCCCGGACCGGTGTCGACACCTCCGGGACCTTCCCGGTCACTTTTCAGGACAATGTCATTTCCGTCACGGTGGATGGGGTGGACGGGAAAATCACCATTCCCCCTGGCGCTTACACCGGCGATACCTTCGCGGCGGAGGTTCAGAATCGGGTGAACCTGATCCAAACCGAAGATGGACGCAAGGTATCGGGGGTTAAGGTGCGCTTTGACATCGATGCCCAGCGTTTCACCTTCACCTCGGGCACGGCGTCTCGAGATTCCTTCATCAACGTCAACGGCCATCCGAACTTTGGATTGGCGGTTACGACCCAGGAGCGGGGCGACGTTCCCGACGTCACCATTCTTCAGCAGGCGCGGGATGTGGATGGAAACCCGATCTTTGTTGATGGCGATGGTAACGAAACGATCGTTCCCATCGAGGGTACGCCCAACTGGGTTCCCGTCTACCTCGACAAGGGTGAGCTGACCTTCGACACCAGCGGTCGCCTCATCTCGCCGAAGGAGGGTGCGGCATACACCCCCTTCGATCCTCAGAACGGTTCTGATCCCATCGTTTTGAACGTGGACTACGGGACGAACTCCACTCAGTTCTCCCAACCCTTCTCCGTGCTGTCCCTGTCCCAGGACGGTTTCCCCTCCGGGAAACTGGATGGCCTGGACATCGATAGCTCCGGGGTGGTGCGCGCGAACTATACGAACGGGCAACAGGTGGCTCTCGGGAAGATCATTCTGACCAACTTCGCAAACCCCAACGGATTGAAGCAGATCGGTGACGCCAACTATCTAGAGACCACGAACTCCGGTCAGCCGACCCTAGGGGAGGCCGGTGGCGATGGCTTTGGATCGATTCAGGCTGGTGCGCTTGAACGGGCGAACGTGGATTTGACGGAAGAGCTGGTGGAGCTGATCACAGCCCAGCGGAACTTCCAGGCCAACGCCAAGGCCATTGAGACGAGCTCCACCCTGACCCAGACCATTATCAATATCCGGAACTAAGGTCCCAGGGGAAGGAGGTAAGCCATGGATAAGTTAGTTTTCACAGCGCTGAACACGCTTTCTGCACAGCGCTTTGAGCGCCAGTCCATTACCAATGAGCTAGCAAACCTATCCACGGTGGGGTTTAAGAAAAGCTACGAGACGGCGCTGGAGACCCTCAAGGTCTCCGGTGGCGGTTTTGATAGCCGATTTCTTACTCGAATCGTTGAAGTCGACATTATCAACATGAAGCCGGGCACTCCCATGGCAACCGGGCGCGCCCTCGACGTGATGATGAATGACGCCACCGTTCTTGGCGTCCAGGCGGAGGACGGATCCTTGGCCTTCACTCGCCGAGGAGATCTTCGGATTAACGATGCGGGCTTAGTGGAGACCGGAGCGGGGGATCTCGTCCTCGAAGCCGGGGGCGGCCCCCTGTCCGTTCCCCCGGGTAGCATGGTGTCCTTCGGTCCCGACGGAGCAGTGTATGCAACTGATCCTCTTGCGCCGGAGGCGGCTCCAGTTCCGGTGGGTCAGCTTTATCTTCGCGACAGCAGTGAGGCGCGTCTTGTAAGGCGTAGCGATGGGCTGTTCGCGCCCTTTGCAGAGGACAGCATCGGCAACGGTGATATCCCTCTTGGGGACGGCATGCTTTCCGTTACCTCCGGCGCTCTTGAAGGCTCGAATGCGTCTGCGATGGACGCCATGGTCCGGATGATTGATTTATCCCGATCCTTCGAAACCAACGTCCGGATCATGCGGGAAACCCGGGATTTAGATCAGCAGGGCGCATCCATGATGCGCCTCGCCTAGGAACTTTTGCCTTAAGGGGCGAGGAGGACAGCCATGGACGCGTCCATGTGGGTAGCCAAAACCGGTCTTGATGCGCAGCAAACGCGTATGGCCGTTATTTCGAACAACTTGGCGAACGTAAATACCGCAGGCTTTAAGCGGGATCGAGCCCTTTTCGAAGATCTGCTCTATCAGAACATCCGCCAGGCCGGGGGGCAGACCGGTGTCGATACACAGGCGCCCACGGGCATGATGCTCGGGACCGGCACGCGCATTGTTGCCACAGAGAAGCTCCACTCTCAGGGCAGCCTGATTAATACGGAAAATGCTCTGGATATTGCCATCCAGGGCGAGGGATTCTTTCAGATTCTTCAGCCGGACGGGACGCTCGCTTACACCCGAGACGGGAGCTTCAAGCTTTCAAATATCGGGGAGGTGGTCACCTCTACCGGAGCGCGCCTCCAGCCGCCCCTCACCGTGCCCCAGAACGTTTCCAGCCTGACTATTGGGGCCGATGGAACGGTTTCCGCCAGTCTCTTCGGCGGTGGTGCGCAGCAGCTGGGTAATTTTCAAACGACTCGATTCCTCAATCCTGCTGGCCTTGAGCCGCTCGGTCGTAACCTCTTCCGGGAGACCGCAGCAAGCGGTCCGCCTCAGGTGCTGACGCCCGGGCAGAATGGCGCTGGCCAGCTTGTGCAGGGGGCCCTTGAAGCCTCCAACGTGAATGTCGTGGAAGAGATGGTGAACATGATCGAAACGCAGCGGGCCTACGAGGTGAATTCGAAGGCGATCTCCTCTGCGGACGGCATGCTTCGCTTCCTGAACCAGAACCTTTGATAGGGGCTGATCATGCGTCTTCCTAGCGTTGTTGCAATGATGACACTGGTAGTTGGCGGGTGCGCAAGCACTCCCCAGGACTTCGAGCCAGACTTTAGCCCGGTGCCGCCTACAGCTGAGCCTGTAGAGAGTGCGCCGAGTGGATCCCTCTTTATGTCCAGCCGCACGGCATGGTTCGGGGAAAGCCGGGCAAGCCGGGTCGGGGATACGGTAACCATCCTCCTGCAGGAGTCCACCCAATCCACGCGAAGC
>Ga0255774_10001816_pt1 | contig 17014 bp, 20 predicted proteins | sample 101ome_17_FD_179972 | JGI IMG/M metagenome (GOLD analysis project Ga0255774, IMG submission 179972) | Coastal salt marsh microbial communities from the Groves Creek Marsh, Skidaway Island, Georgia - 101407AT metaG (version 2) | ecosystem: Environmental > Aquatic > Marine > Intertidal zone >...
TCTTTGCCGACTATCACCTCGGTGACGATATTTTGCATGTTTAAAAAAGCGTAATGAGCCATTATTTATTTTATTTATTAACTAAATGATATTGTTCCTGTTCCTCCTGTAAATACTGATACCTTATCTGATCCTTCTGTAAATGGCGATCCAGTAGCTTCTGTAATTCCAGAGCCTACCGATATTGTATATGCATCTGAATAACGTAAAATTACAACTCCAGAGCCTCCATTACCGCCAACTCTTGTTGAATCAGCATCACTTCCGCCACCACCACCGCCGCCGCCGCCGGTATTTCCAGTAGCATTGAAACCAACTCCTGTGTTTTCTCCATCAGCGCCACCGCCTAAACCTCCAGAGCCTACGGCTACTGATCCATAGCTACCACCGCCTCCACCACCAGCAAAGTAAACATCAGAACCAGATACCTCACCTACTGATGCAGTTGTAGCATTTGATGCACTCAAAATATTAACAGCTAATCCGACTCCGCCGTTTGTACCTCCAGTAGTGCTTCCAGTTTGATCAACACCAGCGCCACCTGCTCCACCTCCTCCTCCAGATGAATCACCATTAGTAGGAGCAGAAAATCCACCTCTATAACCTTGAACAACTGGGGTTGTAACCGCTTGTCCAGTCGCAGTTGCAAGTCCACGAGATTCTCCACCCCCAGAACCTCCGTCATTACCAGTTTTGAGGTATGGTGATGAAATTCCAGTTCCTCCACCTCCACCACCACTTGATGTTATTGTTGAAAATACAGAATTAGAACCATTATATCCTTTTGTCCAAGGACTATAATCATTACCATTCCCCCCAGGTCCAACTGTTACAGTATAATTTGTAGATAATAATAAAGATAAAGATGTTTCAGCACTACCTCCTCCACCAGTTATTGAGCCATACGATGTTCTTAAACCTCCAGCACCTCCCCCTGCACCTTCATTTCCTCCACCACCTCCGCCTCCAGCGACTACTAAATAATCAACTGTTATTGTACTTGGTACTAAAGCAGTAGCAGTTTCATTAGTGGCATTATAAGCTATCCAGCCTTGAGTAGCATCTACATAAACCATAGATACTCCGCCTCTTTGGTAAGCTATTGAAACATCATCAGATACACCATTAATATTATCACTCGATGTTATTGTGATATTGTTAGTATCAGCAGTACCAGCGTAATCAACTATAGAAACCTCATCCCCAGCAGTTGGACTGCTTGGAAGCGTAACTGTAATTGCAGTACTTGTAGTATCAACAAAATAACCTTCCCCAGCAACGGCCGTAAAGTCTGCTGTTTTTGGAGTAGCTTGCCAGTCTGTTCCTAAAGAACCGTCAATTAAATCTGTTATAAGTTTTGTTAATGCCATAGTTAACTAAATTGTATAGTTCCGTTTGTTCCAGCCGTGAATGTTGTTACTTTGTCGCTACCATCTGTAGCAGTTGTAAATGTTAGTACATTTGGTGATGTAGTTTCTGTTATTGTGTAGGCATTTGGATAGCGGATTATTACAACTCCAGAGCCGCCATCTCCGCCAGCGCTTGTGTTTGTAGGCGAGTTATTCCAGCCACCTCCACCGCCGCCGCCACCAGTATTTGGTGATCCATCAGTTGATTGTATAGAAGTGTTACTACTACCAGCAGCACCATTACCACCACCACCAGAACCACCACTACCAGCAAAAACAGTTGTAGATGCAAAAATTGCTTTACCACCAGCTCCACCACCAGCGTAAGTTACTGATGATCCTGTTATACTATTAGCTAATCCATCTCCACCGCTTGCTCCAGTTGTAGAAGAGGATGCATTTGCTCCTACAGCACCAGCTCCTCCGCCTCCTCCACCATCATTATCTCCACCACCATCTCCCCCAGCGTATCCTTGCACTACAGGTGAAGTTACAGCAGCTGCACCTTGGTTAGAAGTTGACCTTGAACCTCCACCACCAGAGCCACCAGATACAGCATTATCAATATTATCAAAACCTCCGCCACCACCACCAGTTGATGTTATAGTTGCAAATGTAGAATCACTCCCCTCTGTTGGATTCCAATTACTTGTATTGCCTCCAGTACCTCCAGATCCAACTGTAACTGTGTAATTTGTTTCACTTTCTAATAATAAAGATGTTTCAGAACTTCCGCCCCCACCAGTAGTACCACCATAAGATGTTCGTAAACCACCAGCTCCTCCACCACCTCCAAAAATACCACCTCCACCAGCTCCACCAGCAACTACCAGATAATCAACTGTTATTGCACCTGGATTTAAAGCTGAAGCAGTTTCATTAGCTGCTGACTTTACAAGCCAACCTTTTGTAGCTCCTGTGTACATAAGATTTACAGCACCATTATCGTAATTAATAACTTTATCATCAGCAGAGTTTTGAATATCATCATTTGATGTAACTGTAATATTATTTGTTCCTGCATTAGAACTATAATCAATAATTCCAACTTCATCTCCTTCACTTGGAGAAGACGGTAATGTAACTGTAATTTCCGCAGAGGTTGTATCTACTAAATGTATTTTGTTTGTGGCAGCAGTAAAATCTGCTGTTTTAGGTGTTGCATCTAATGTTACCGATGCCCCTGAAGAAACAACATTATTTAATCCTCCTGTTGATTTAACCTCTATAGTTGAACCGTTTGGAGGAGCTGCAGAAAATGTTAATGTACTTCCAGATAAACTGAATGTATCTTTTTGCTGATACAATCCATTAATGTAAACATCAATAGCATTTTCACTAGCAGGACTTGTTGAAAGTGTATAATCAACTTGTGATCCTGTTCCGTTAAAGTTGTCTACATAAAGAGTGTCATTAAATATAGATACTGAACCTACTGTAATAACTTCAATACTATAACCACTAAGTGGTGCTGAAGTGAAAGTTAATGTTGTTCCACTTATAGAGTATGTATCTTTTTCTTGATACACCCCTTGAATAAACACAAAAGAATTATCAACCGTAACGCCTTGTGTTAAAGTGAAATCTGTTTGTGATCCTGTCCCAGTAAACTGATTACTATTCAATGTTGAATATTCAGCTGCTGTAAAATGTACGACCTCTATTGCACTACCACTTGGAGGTGCGGTGGAAAAAGTGATAGTTGTCCCAGAAGTCGTATAGTTGTCTTTAGACTGATAAACTCCGTCTATGTATACTTGTGTAACGTTTTCGTCTGTAACGTCCTTAGAAGCCGTGAAATTGACTGTAGAAGCGTCCCCAGTAAACGTATCTGTATAAACTTTTGATAATACGGAAATAAAATGTACAACTTCAACTTCAGCTCCTGCTGGAACCCCTGTTGAAAATGTTATTGTTGATCCGCTTGTTGTGTAATTGCTTTTAGCTTGGTACACCCCATCAATATACACTTGTGTATTACTCGATGCAGTTATTTCAGATGATATTGTAAATGCTGTTTGGTTTGCAGTAGCAGTAAATACGTCTCTTTCTATTAAGAGCTCTCCTCCACTACCACCACCTGATCCTGCGATAGCACCCCACTGTGTTCCGTCATATCCTTCAAACTGTGAGTCATCTGAATTGAATCTGAACATACCAGCAACACCTGTTGGTCTTTCTGCTGTAGTTCCTGAAGGTAATTGAGCTGCTGTAGTATTATCGCCACTATTTTCCCAAACCTGTAGCGTTGTATCATATATAAGTAAATCCCCTGTACCTAATGTACCTAGTTTTACATCATGCAGATCATGAACCCCTTCATTAGCTTGTACACGAACTTGTATTTTACCGTTTGTTGCCGCATTTAAAACTATTGCAGCAGCTATTTTGTAATTAGGACCATTAGGCTCTGTTAAAGTATAATCACCTGGATTTGATGGGTCAAGCCATAGTACATCCCCATCACTCCAAGTTTCACCATTCTGCCCTAATGTATTGAACTGGTCAATTTCACCTAAATGAATAACTCTACCAATATCTCCATTGTCAAGGTCTGTTTCTAATACTCCAATAAAGTATTTTGACTCTACAGAACCATCAGCAACCATTTCATCAATAAGAATGTGCCCAGAATTTCCATCTGTACCAACAGCTCTTACTGCTTTTCCTTTAATGATTGTAGATCCAGAAGAGTTTTTTACATTGTAATATACAAGATTAGAGTCCGCAGTAGCAACAGCAGCATCAACAAAGCTTAAATTACCAGCACCATCTGTTGCTATTACCTGATCAGCAGTACCGTCCTGTGCGGGCAGTGTATACTCATCGTTTATTCTTATATTATTTAAGAAACGATTAGCCATAATTTATATTATAGTTTTGTAATAAGCACTCTAATATCGTTTGTAGTAGGTGCAGTAGCAAATGTGATAGTTACTTTTGTTGTGTCTGTTCTAACTACATCCGCATAAACAGTATCGTATGATGATGTATCATAAAGTTGTACAATAACGTCTCTAGTACCAAAGTTGTGTGTAACATCATAACTTAAACTAGATCCATCACCAATCGATGCTTTATGAGTAAAGTTTGTTATGTCTAATTCAAGATCATATGTTTTAATTCTATTATCTGTACCAGATAGTGTTTCTGTTACCGTCACACCGCCTCCCGTACCTTCTTGTACAGTTACATCTTCAACAGAATCTGCATATGTTGCAATTCTTTCGTAATTACCTGATGATTGCTGAATAGTCCATTCCCCAGCACTTTCATCCCATATTAGGCTTCTATTTGCTGCAGTACCCCTTTCAATTTCAATTCCACCGTCTTGTGATGGCGAACCAGTCTCATCTGAGTTTAAAGTAATAATACTATCGCCAATGTTAACTGTATTGGAATTTACAGTAGTGGTTGTACCTTGTACTGTTAAATCACCACCAATTACTGTACTACCAGCAATATTAACTGTATCAGCTGTTGTTGTACCAAGTGTAACGCTACCATCAACATCTAAATCATTTGTTACAGTAAGGTCATTACCAATAGTAATATCATTAGGTAATCCAATTGTTACAGTATCGCCATCACCTACAGTTCCATTTGTTACTTCAATTTCATTTGTAGTACCTTGGACAGTGAATGAAATATTACCAATACCATTTGTAACGTAAGTCGCAATTTGATCGCCAGTTGCAAGTGCGGTTCCGCCTGCTGTTACTGCTGCAGTTACAATAGCTAATGATGGATTTGGACCTGTTGGATCAGTTATTGTTACTTGATTAGAAGTTGTTGTAGTAACACTTTTAATATCTCCAGATGCGTCAATCCAGTTGGTTGCATCGTAAAAGTATAATCTTTTATCTGTGGAGTTATAATAAATTTGTCCTTCAACAGGATTTAAAGGAGCAGCAGCCAATACGTGGATTACTCCGTTTTGAACTTGATTTTTATTTAAATCAATGTTATTTAAAAAATTCAATGCCATTTTTTGTTAGTTTAGATATGCTACTCCTGCAAATGGTGCAGAAAATGTTAGTGTTATATTGTTTGAATCGTTGTAAAATGTTTCACCCATTATATGATTACCTGAAGAATCTACTATTGTAACCGATGGATGCCTTTCTAAAGCATGGTTAATAGACCAAGTTATACTAGGTGTATCTTGGTTAAATGTATAGGTTAGTCCACCTAAATAAGTACGAACAAACTCACCTATAGCATTTAAAGGAAAGTTTGCCGTTGCATTATCGTTATCATAATCAGTACCGATTACTTTATCCTGAGCAGATAAGTTACTGTCTTTTATATACGTGGATATTCTTGCCATTATTTATGCATTTTATTACCAAATATTTTTTCCGCACCACGAGACCCAAAATAGCCTCCAATTACGATTGTCAATAATGATGTTATATTATCTAATGAATAATTCATATACCATCCAATGACATATGAAATAGTTAGAAATACAAGAATAAGTGGGCGAACATTAGAAGCTAACCAATTTCCAGAACGAGCATCAGCAACCCATCTGCGGGTTACACCATCTATTTCAGCTCTTTCAATTTCAAGCTTTTTTAAAGCAATAGCTTTGTCTTCATCTGACATATCACTACCGCCAATGATGGCCTGTATTACTGAACCAACAGGCGTATCACCAGCTATAGCACCAACAACATCTGGAATTTTTTCTAAAAGAAACTTTCCGACACCTGTGTCTTTGAATTTCTTTTTTTCTGCCATTATGATTTAGGCTTTCTACCAGTTCTTGGTTTACCGGCTACTGCTTTAGGAATATCTCCTAATTGATTCCCAACTTCTTTTACCGCAGCTCCTACGTCTTGCATTTCCTGCACAACTCTTTGTGCTCTTTCTTTAATTTCAGCTGCTGCTTCTTCTGCAGAGTCTGCAATTAAATCTCTGTCACTATCTTTAATTTTACCTGTATACAGATAAATTAAATAAAAATTAAGTAAAATTGATAAAACCGCAATAACAGTTAAGATAATAGTAATAGTGTTCATAATATAAAATTTAAATTAACAATTCCATCTTCTACGCGCAGCTCTACCTCTTTCTGAAGTCCAGCTTTTAGATCGTGCACAAAATGATTTTCTTCTTTTAGCAGCTTTACTTCCTGGTTTTAATTTACTAGGCGGAGTTGTTACTGCTGTTTTTAGTTTACTCCCTGGATTATCTTTTCGGTATTTTGCAACACCTTTTTTAGACATACCGCCACCTGCAGCCGCACCTGTACCTGTTGGGTTGGCTTCGTTATAATAACCTAAACTCTTCTTTTTAGAAGGAGCTGGTGGTTTTGCTTTTTTAAATAAAGGTGCTTTCTGCACTCTTGAAGTAATTGGATCACTCATTTGTAATGTCTATGTATTTTGTTCTACCGTTTTCTTTTATAGCCTTAAGTATACGCATTCTGTTTTTACCTAAGTTATAACTAACGTGAACCCAAGCAGGATTTTCATCATCACCAAATTCCCATATAAGCTGATCAAATTCTAACTTGTCTTTAATATAATTAAAAAAGTCTGCGTTTGAAGCTTTGCTATACACATCATCAATATCAATCGCTTCACCTTTACAGTGTTGCGAGTTTGTAGATCCACCAATTGCTTTATTAAGTTCTGGTGAACGATAAAATGATGATATATAAATAGGTTCGTTAAAGTGATTTCTTAAAGGTTCAAAAATATGCTGAGCAGTTACCTGCATTGTAACAAGTGTTTCATTGTCTGGCATATTGTTAATACCTAAACGCTGTGCTGTATTAGAACGCAGCGCTTCTTTCATACTTATGTGGTCACTTATTTTCATTATATTAAATTAAATTGTTGATTAGCTTAATTGCTTCTCTGTATTTTTTTATTGCCACGCATTGCACATCCACAGCTTCCGATTGGTTTCATACAACTTGGGCATACGGGTGTTGCAGCTTTTTTTTGAGCGTGTACTTTTTTAGTGATAGGTAAATCCATTGTGTTTATTTTTTTGTTTGTCTTCTATATGCTTCAGCTTCCCATTCTAATTTAGGAAACCCTTCTTTCATTCCTTTTCTAGGATACTTTCTTCCTTTCCAATATACATAGTCATCATCATAACTTAAATCTTTACGAAGTATTTGTTCTCTGTGAATACGTTCGTGTGATTCAGCTACTTTTTGTTGTACAGGTGAAAGTTTTTTATTAATAACGATAGTGCCATCATCTAATGTTACACCGTGCACACCAGGTGCTAAATTCTCTTTTAGTGAAGGTTTGCTTTCGTGTATTAGCGACATCATATCGCTTTTCATTTTATAACCCATTATCGTTCTTTGTCTTTGTGCATATCTTCTATAGCGGCATTAAATACTTTATCGCTATAGCTTCTGTTTTTATTAAACACATTTCTATGTGTTGTAGGTAAGTCTTCTTGGCCTAATAATATTCTGTAGATTCTTGATATTAGATGCTTACACTTTGTTGAAACCTTATATACGTTATATTTAACAGTAGTATGATTTCTTTTAATATATATATCTATCCAACCATTTTTACGTAATCGTTCCCAGCGATGTTTATCCCAAGAATGTATATATGTACCTTTTATGTAATCATCACGTGTAAAACGACCAAGACAATCAAAATGTATTAATAATTCAAGATCACCATCAGTTAGCTTATATGTTTTACAAGCCCACTTCCTAACTAATCTATAATATTTAAAAAGACCAAGTCTTCTAATATCATCAGACTCTAGCCTCATAATACTACAACAACATCTTGTTCTTTTATGACTTGTAGGTATTCACCATCAAAGTCTATACCGTAACCAGCATGTCTGTCGTAATATATGTTATCCCCTGGAGCAATTCCTTCAACATAATTACCAACAGAACGTACTTCAGCTTTTCTATATCGTATGTCATCTTGATGTTTTTCTGTAAGGATTAAACCTGATTCGTTTGGTTTAACTTCTTCCTTAATTGATTTAATTATAATAAATTTATTTACAGCCCGCATGATCCTTCTCTTACATTAGAAATTATACAGTCCGCTGACATAATTGTTGTTGCTACAGATACTGCATTTCTTAAAGCAGTTTTTGTAACCAGCACAGGATCAATTATACCTTCTTTTACAAGATTAACAGTTTTCCCGCTAATTACATTAATTCCTCTACCTTTTTTTACAACAGTTTCATAAGGAATTCCAGCATTATCAAGAATTTTCTTATAAGGTGCTTTAATAGCGTTAAACAGTATGTTATAACCATCACTGTTGTTTGTAGCTATGTTATCAGCCGCATTGTGCAAAGCCACACCAGCACCAGGTACAATACCATCTTTTAATGCTGCTTTTACAGCATAAATAGCATCTTCAACCCTATCTTTTTTTTCTTTAAGTGCTATTTTAGAATCAGCGCCTACATATAACATTCCGACTGAACCAGAAAGCATTGCTTTACGCTGTTCAAGCTTTTTAAGCAAATAAGGATTTTTTTCTTCCTTTAATTGCTTTTCAATAACATCTATTCTATCTTTAACTTCTTTAGTTAACTCTTCAATAGTTATAACAGTGTTATTATCATCCGTAACGGACTTTTGTGCTTCACCTAGTACTGATTCATTAATTAAATCTAAATCGTCTCCTAACTCCTCTGAAATGACTGTAGCACCCGTAAGTGCGGCTAAGTCATCTAGCATATCTCTTCTTAAGTTAGAAAAACCAGGTGGATCAATAAAGTTTACTTTAATATTACCTTTAACCTTATTCATTATAAGTGCAGATTGCACTTGAGGTGAAAGATTACCAATAATAAGTATTGATCTTTTATTTTTTATAGCATATTCCAATACCGCTTGTATCTTTCTAATAGTTGAAATTTCAGAATCAACTAATAATATTAACGGTTTTTCAAGTTCTGCTTTATTTTTTTCTTTATCTGTAATTAAATGCTGTGATTTTAAACCACTGTCAAACTGAACACCATCTATAATATCTATAAACGTTTCATCAGTATCAGACTCTTCCATAAGGACCACGCCATCTTTACCCACTTTGTTATACGCATCAGCAATTAATTTACCTAATATTACATCATTGTTTGTAGAAATATTAGCTACATGCTCTAGCATCGAGTCCTTAACCGGGATTGAGCTACTTTCTAAATATTTAATTACTTTAGAACTTGCTTCAATTATATCTTCTTTAATTTTTCTTAAATCAGATTTTTTAGAAGCTACATATTCTTTTAAAATGGAGTGTGCGAGGACGGTACTAGTTGTAGTACCATCACCCGCTTCCTTTACTGTTTTTTGTGCTGCCTCTTTAACGAGGGTCGCGCCTATGTTCTCAACTGGATCCATAAGCACCACACTATTCGCAACAGTCACTCCGTCTTTTGTTACAATCGGTTTACCAAGTGCGTCTTCATATATAACACATTTACCCGATGCTCCTAGAGTTGATGAAACAGCTTCAGCGAGCTTTTCAACTCCAGCCATTATTTTGTTTTGAGCGTCATCGCCAAAGTTTAAATCTTTAACAATTTCACTCGGATTATTAAATTCCATTAAATTAAATTTAGTATATTTTATTCAAAAGTTTTTACGACCACAGGTCCTTCAGCTAATTTCAGCTTTTGTGTATAATGTTCAATAGATGCATCAATAGCTTTTTCAGCTCCTTTGATAGATTCTCTACGTGTTATACCTTTCCATTCGCCGTTTAAATCTTTTAATTCTGCTTGGTAATAACCGTTATGTAACTGCGTTATTCTCCAATTCTTTTTTTCAATGCAGCTTTTCCATACGTCTAAGGTTTCTTTTGGAATCTGGTTGTTTTCATCGTTTGTCCATGTATTAGACTTGTAATAAAAATAAGTCATAGGTTTTTGGTTTTTAGGTTAATAAATAATTAATTGGTTATATGTTATATTACATATTTTGGTTACCATTTACCGGCTGGGCATTGCGCTTGCATAGCTAATGTTTTGGCTGCTATATTACACCCGCAGCCTTTAACTGGTTTTTTAGTTGTTATATGAGTGATCGTACTGTTTGGATCACATATATTGTTTTTTCTTATAGGGCATTTATGACAATGCTGCAACCGCATTTCAGCAACTGCTTTAATAGGTGGGTGTAAAAGATTTAATTTGTCTTTAACTAAATTACCCCACCCCTCTAATATTTGATTTATTTCCATTTTATTTAATTATATATATCTTCAATTGTTCCATTGTTTATGCTATTGCTAAATATATGTAAGTTCCTCCTGATGCGTTTACTCCTGAGCCTGATGCAGCAATAGTAAAACCATCTGAATTGTATGTAATTACATCACTTGTTGTACTTTCTTGGTCTGATAAATTTGCATATAATTGCCTATCGTTTGTACCATCTCTAAGTTGGTCATATATATACCAATCCCCTGTTGAATCTGTTCTTTTAATCATTATCCATCTTGGTTCAAATGTTGTATATACAGTTTTAGCACTTGAACCATTCCCTGTATAACTCCCCACCTTCTGATACCCATCAATGTCTGCAAAAGAATACATTACATAACTTCCCCCTGAAGCGTTGTATTGTGCTGATTGGGATGAACTTGTAAATTTAAAAACATCAGACGTTTGAGTATATTGATATTGACTATCGGTTGTAGCAGCAGCCGTTGTATTAAGTTCCATAAATTTATTAGAACCTAATATTGGTAAAGGTACCCACCACGAATTAGCAGCATCTGTTCTTTTAATAATTACCATTTTTTGTTCAATTCCAAGTCCGTGTCCGACAGTAGCATTTTGCGTATTATTACCTGTGTAAGTAGCAATACTAAACCCCGCATCAGTATTTGCACTAACTGTTGACGTTATACTACCATCAGTATTGTTGTTAGCGGAAACAGTTCCCCCTGCTTTCCAACACCAAGCGACTAATGGGTCACCACTTTCATTGTGAGAAAAATCGAATCTTTGAGTATCGACTCTTACCGTAAAACCATTAGAATCAAAAGATTGTATATAATCTGTATCTGCTATTTCAGCGGATGTACCACTTGGCATAAGTGGATTTGTGCCACCTCTTATTGAATCTAAAAGAACGTGATGGTCTGAATCACTTCTTGACTTTATCCAAACCAAATCCGGTTGGAATGAAGTTCCTACAAAACTTACATTTGTAGGTGTTCCGTCATAAGCGTAGGATACATTTGTTGCTGTGCCGTCATATGTTGGGTATTCTGCAGGATCTGAATATGTTATTGATGTTGCAGTTCCGTTGTAGCTTCCTGTTTCATCATTAGCGTTACCATCTAATTTGTAATGAGCAACAAGGTTGGCAGTAGGTACATTTGTTTCGGATACTAATGCTTCTACATCTGATGCTGATAAAGCTGACGAATAAACCCTTACTTGGTCTACCGCCCCTATTATACTTGCACCTGAACCTGTATTACCATATCTATTCCCAATATACGTAGCGTGAGTAGGGGTTTGATTATTTATAAAATCAGGCGAAGTACCATTTAATATAGATGCTCCGTTTAAATAAACAACATAAGCGCCATTATTATAAGTTAAACATAAATGATACCAACTACCATCTTTTATGCTTGAAGAAGAAGTGTAAAATACTTGAGATTGGTCTGTATCTCTAAAAGACAAAGCTATATTGCCTGAACTATAATCTGTAAAAAGAGCATAACCTGTATTACCTCCAACTGTTGCTCCGTTACCAAAATAAATATCCTCTCTATTATTCGCAGTTGATGTATGTTTAAACCACCCTGAAACTGTAAAAACAGTTGTTGAGGCTCCATAAGCAGTATTAGGAAAATTAAAAATTGAAGTGGTCCCATTAAAAACAGCACTCTGTCCGCTGTCTATCGCTCTAACTGTATCATTAGCATTCCCCTCTAATTCATACAACGCAACACCACTACCATCATCAAATATATCTTTAGTTGATTTTGTAGCTGATGCTGATGTTTCTCCGTATAAGGTTGTTACTTCACTTGATGATAGGGCTTTATTAAATATTCTTACTTGGTCTATTTTACCTTCATAAGAAGATGCACCAAGACTACCTGCATTTGTACCAAATCTATTATTTGATAAATTATGAGTGTCTCCACTTGTCCAATACGTTCTTGTTCCTGATAAATGAGATACACCATCTAAATAACAAATAAAGGTATTGTCAGACTCCATAACTAAAGATATATGATGCCAAGTACCATCACAAATATCAGTTGTCCCTGTAAATGCTTGATTCTGACCTGGTGTTCCGTGTGTAAAATTAACTGATAAATAACCATTTGTAGGTGTTCTTACAATAGAAAAACCTGTATTTGCTGAACTTCCTCCGCCTGCATCAAGCATAGTGCCAGTATTAGAATCTTTTATAGTGGTGTTCATCCAAAAAGAAACAGTTGAGGTAGTAGAAGTGGTTGAAGAAGATATATCTACATAAGAAGCAGAAGATGTTTGTAACCCATTAAATGTACCACCATTTCCAATATATCCAGATATACCCCCAGTGTCTTTTGCTCCTTCTTCAAATTCATATAAAGCAACCCCAGAGCCGTCACCAAAAATATCAGTTGTAGATGCAGTAGATAGATTACTTGGTTCACCGTATAGTGTTGTTACTTCATTTAATGATAATGCTTTGTCAAAGATTCTTACTTGGTCTATTTTACCATTGAAACTATTAGAAGATAAATCTTGTGCAATTCCAAGAAGAGCGCCATTAGTTAAAGAAAAAGAACCACTTTGTGTTGAGCCATAATCTGTGGTAGCCTCTAAACTTCCATCAACATACATTTTAACAGTATGGCTTGTATTGTCTAATACCCAAGCAAAATGATGCCAATTTCCATCATTTAGACCTGTTGTAGTTCCGTTTCCATAATAATCAGTTCCGCCAACTCTTGTGTTGTTATTTACAGCTCCTGTTCCAAGCAATCCCGCATTTCCTAAATAATTAGAGGAATTGAATGCTGTTATAAATCTTTGATAATTTGTATTGGTTGTATTAAACCAAAGAGAATATGATAAATCGCCCCAAGTATTAAAGTAACTATCTAAATCTAAAGATATATAACTACTACTCCCATTAAAAGCAGCAGCAGTACCAATCTTACCTTCTATGCTTTGTGTTGAACCATTACCTGTATAGGTATTTATTGTAAAGTTTTCAGATGGAGTTAATTCAGAAGCATTAACTGTAATAGAGAAGTTTCTTGGAGTAGATTGATTTTCATCATCAATAGCTTCAATAGTAAAGCTGTATAATGTTGTAGATGATTCAGCAGTTGTAGTACCGTCAATATTTGCACCTGTCAAGGACAGCCCCGTTGGCAATGCTCCATTGGTTATATTAAAAGTAATTGTCCCACCATCAGGTTCTGTAGCCTGTAGTGTTATAGTTGATATAGTTGTTTCAGATTCAAATATACCTAAAGAACCAGCAGGAGTTGTCCATGTTGGAATACCGTTATATGATATACCATTTACAAATGTACCAGATGCACCAGTTACAGTATTAGTTACAACAATATCATAATCACCAGCAGCTTTAGCAGGGGTTGTAATTGTAAGTTGCGTACTAGAGTCGTGTGCAACAGAAGGTGCGGTTGTACCACCAATACTAACCGTCATACTGCTTCCAAAGTTTGTACCAGTTAATACTACTGTTTGTCCTCCTGCAGGATCTGCAGCGGTGTCATCTCCTGGATAATCAACAGATGTAACTGATGGTCCTGTAGATGCCTGTGACCATGACATACTGCCATCTGCATTTGTCATTAGGAAATAACCATCTGTTCCGTGACCTACTACGCCAAAGAACTGCCCTGCTTTTATTTTAGTGTCAGCCATTATTTAGTATTGTTGATTTTAGTGCCCTTGCCGAAACCAGAGCGGTTTCTTTTTGCAGATACAAAGGACGATGTGGTATGATCGTAGTCCATACCGTCTATATTCTTACCATTCTTTTTAGCGGCTCTGCGCTTACGTTGGTTTTCCGCTTTCATGGCACGGCGCCGAGGGCTCATTGCAACGGCCTTGTCTCGGACCTTCTTACGACGCCGCGCTTCAGGAGAAAGCTTTTGCATTATTTTTTAAGACCTTTAACGCCTTTCATTTTAGCAGGTGACTTACCATACATTTTAGCAGGTGATTTACCTGCACCGGTTTTCTTTTTAGTTTTCTTACCGGTAGAAAATCTAATATCACCTTTTTTAACCTCCACAGTTACTTTACCTGTTTCACCAGCTTTCTTTCTACCCGATGCATCGCGTCCAGTGTCAACTACTTTCTTTGGTGTTTGGAACCCGCCTCTTTCGTAGGTATCACCTTTTTTCATAGTTTTACCACCTTTCTTATACTCAGTAACTCTTTCAGTACCTGCTTTTCTATATGCAGTACCAATTACTTCTGGCATATCAGACTCATAGCGGAAGTCGTCTTTTTTAGTACCTTTCTTTTTACCTTTATCCATTTTAGCAGGTGCATCTAGTATTGCCTGCTTTAGGTGCTCAGGTAAGTTCTTTTGTTTTCCAACCAACGCCTTCATTAAAGGTGTCTTTGGATTCATTTTAAATGGTGATCCCATAATAGTTTTTTTAATGATTAATCAATATGTTTAACATGCATGTGTTATAATCTGTTATATCACGTTTTATCTATTATATTTAAGTTCCTGCATTTTATTATATAGATGCTGTGCCAAAAGTACTTCGTTTTTAATTATTCATATATAGCAGAAGTACAAGAATTGCATATTGTACCCCAAGCATGTTGTAATACTTCTTTATGTTTTATACTGCCCCAAGCATTTTTTAATGTTGTTTCTTTAAGATTAGCATATTTATGTTCCATATGATAATCATTGCAGCATAGGAATAATTCAGAGTTTGCATTTACATGTATCCATTCCGTATCTCTTTTGCCCATACACCCAACAACTTTTTTATCTTTATGCACAAAAGGCGATGAACTTATATAATCGTCTATAAGGCCGGCCCTATCTATAAGGTGCGGTTGTTTAAATACATTAGTATTTGGAAACATTTCTTTAGCAATAGCTACCTGTTCATCTAATTCTGTATCTGATATGTCTGGAAACTTAGGACCTTTAAGTGCCCCTGACTCATGATCATGCCCATTAATCTGTATAGATAATAAATTTTTATTTTTAAGGTTGGTATAAGCATAAGAAACATTTCCTTTTAATCTATCAAATAGACTTTCATGCATATTTGTTCTTTTAGCAAACAATTCTTTATTTGTCCATATGGGTGCATTAATACATAATCCCCAAACTACTTCTGGGTATTTATTTATAATATCAACTTTATCTGGTGTAAGTGGAGTACCATTTGTGAGTATTACGGTACCTAGATTATATTTTTTAAGTGTTTGCAACATCTCTTCAAAATACCTATATAACAATGTTTCATTATAATGAGATGTATATATACCATTAAATTCATCAGATACTATATCGCCCTTATAATAATCTATTTGCTGTATTATGTTTTCAAAATCCTCAGGAAGCATTTGATTAATTGATTCCTTCGGATTACCTATATACGCTACAGGACAAAACCAACATCCTGCATTGCATAAACCATTAGGGTCTATTTGCGCATAACGTATCTGTGATACCTCCATATGAATTTAATTAACATATATACTATTACATGCTTATTTTAAATCTGACACACAGTGCGACGTTAGCCCCCTACATTATATATATTAAGTACCTATTGTCACACTTTCTTGCGGTAACAAATGCACCCCGGTAGGTAACCTAAATTTTTTGTTAGATAATTAGAGGTAACGTATTACACGTAACTATCTGGTAACCAGCCCTTTAACTAAAACCAATTATTTTACCCCAGCCCCCAACGTGCTCAGTGCCAAGCAGTTATGTTTTTAGCTTTTAATGTTGAGGTTTTACGTGGTAAATACGAACTATTTTGGATAATATAGTTAGGCTCTGATCGTACATTTTACAATATTAATATTTTAGTTTTTACAAAGTTAACACGAACCAATTTGGATAATATATATGTAACAAAAAAACAAATACAATGTACAACTTTGACAACCTTACCACAAAACAAATTAAAGAGTTAATTAATAACAATCTTTGTACAAATCAAGATGTTGTAAACTATTACAATAATGAGTGGTGGGATCAAGAATAATTACAAACTAAACACGATCTCAATTGGATAATATATAAGAACATTAAAAATACAAACACATGGTAACTACACAACTTACTCCCTTTGAAACTGAAATAATTTGGATGGCACTCGAAGACCTCATCAACAACCCTGACTTCGATCGATTCAGTCCACAAGCTAAAGCTAAAATTGATAAATTGTTAACTAAATTTGAAAATATAACTGAAAATCCTATTGAAAAATGGTAAAAACACACACAAAGGCTTAGTTTAATACCAGTACACTTAAAAACATTAACAAATAAAACACACACCTTATGACTACTGAAGCATACAACAAATTGAAAAAGAAAATTGAGAGACAAAACAAACGTACTCAAGACCTTATGGCTAACTATGTACGACC
>Ga0255774_10001817_pt1 | contig 17011 bp, 9 predicted proteins | sample 101ome_17_FD_179972 | JGI IMG/M metagenome (GOLD analysis project Ga0255774, IMG submission 179972) | Coastal salt marsh microbial communities from the Groves Creek Marsh, Skidaway Island, Georgia - 101407AT metaG (version 2) | ecosystem: Environmental > Aquatic > Marine > Intertidal zone > Salt...
GCATCGACGTCACGTCGTCGCATCCCTCATCGCATCGAGCGCGACGCACCTCATCCGTCGTCATGTCCGCATCCATGGCGTCCGCTTGTTTCTTTCGCGTCGCCGGCATTTCGTTCGGCTTGGTTCGCTGCGAGTCGAATTCTCAGGGTTCGTTCCGTGGTGCCTGCGTGCGTGTGCGCGCCCTCTTTCATAGGTGTTTTAAGGCTTTACTACGTAACTGCGTACCGCGCATGGATGGATGGATGGATGGATGGTTCGCTCGCGACGTTCTTGACTATGATTACACGGTGAACGACAAAGGGTGCGCGCGCGCGGTCGAAAGCGCGTGTACGCCGTTATTCGTTCGTCGCTCGATGTGGATGCGGGATGTGGGCGGCTACGGGGGCCGACGACGACGCGCGCGCGTCGTCGTCGGTTGGAAAACGGACGGTTAGACGTCGATGACGTCGTCGGGCGAAATGTCAAACACTTCGTCGTATGTATTGCCGGTTCCGGACGAGGAAGCGGTGCGTGGAGTCTTGGAAAGACTGTCGACGGTGATCGTGCGGCCGTCAGAGAGTTGGACGACGGCGGCGGTGCCGTCGGCGTCGGACGACGACGCGCGGACGAATCCCGCCGTTCCGGAGGCGCCTCGACACTGAAATCCAATCTGCGTCGTCGTTTTGCCATTGACGGACATGCTCGATTGTTGCATCACCGGCCCGAACTGAATATCCCCACCACCCAGAGCGCGCGACACCTCCGGGTCTAACCGAACCGCGCGTTTAGCATCCTCGTAACACGCGTCGGCGGCGTCTCGCGCGTCCGCCAACGACTTGCCCAGCGACGACGCCGCCGCGTTCACCGCGCTCGCCGCGATCTTCCCCATCAACCCTTTCCCAAAAATCTGTTCCGACACCTCGCGCGATAAGAACTCCTTCTTCTCCTCGCTCGGTCTCTTGCGTTCCAGCGCTCCACCAGCGTCGTCGCGACGCTTGAATGGATTCAACTTTGAGAGCTTGCCGAGCACACCATCTTTACCGGCGTGCGTCGTCACGCACCGACGACAACGACGCGTCGGGGACGCTTGCGCGCGTGCGAGAGCTTGGGCTGGGCGTGAGAGCGTTCCAATCATCGCGCGCGCGCGTGTGTGCGTCCACGAATGACGTTCGCTGCCTTCTTCACTCCGATGCGCGCCGGTCGCGTCGTCGTCACGAACCTCGGCGCCGTCGCGAGAAGACGCGCGCGAGCGCAGAAACACACCGTCGCGCGCGCTTCGTCGTCGACGTCGTCTTTGTCGTCCGAAATATCAAATTACGACGCCATGGAGGTGCTTCGGTTCCCGGCGCTGAGCGACAACTATGGCTTTGCGATTCGATGCGCGCGAACGAACGCGGTCGCGCTCGTCGATGCGCCGGAAGAGGATGCCATCACGCGGGCGTTGGAGGATGCGAAGTGGCCGGCGCCGAGCGCGATGTTGAACACGCACTGGCACGGGGATCACGTCGGGGCGAACGAAGGGTTGCGGAAGAGGTTTCCGGGAATGGCGGTGCACGCGCCGAAAGCAGAGGTGGGTAAGATTCGCGGAAGAGTGGACGTCGAGGTGGGCGAGGGCGACGTCGTGCGCGTCGGTGATCTCGAGTGCGAGGTGCGCGAGACCCCTGGGCACACTTTAGGACACGTGGTGTATCACTTCAAGACGCAGGAACGCGTCTTTGTCGGGGACACGCTCTTCGCATTGGGGTGTGGACGACTGTTTGAGGGTACTCCGGCGCAGATGTGGAGTTCGATTTCAAAGATTTTAGCCATGCCGGACGCGACGGAGGTGTATTGCGCGCACGAGTACACGTTGGCGAACGCAAAGTTTGCGCTCTCGGTGGACCCGACGAATGAAGATTTACAAAAACGGGCAAGGGAGATAGAGGCGATGCGCGCAGACGGGAAGCCGACGGTGCCGACGACGGTTGGATTGGAAAAGTTGACCAATCCGTTTTGTCGACCGGATTCCGTCGGGGTGCAGAGAGGCGTCAACATGGAAGGGTCCAAAGATCTCGCCGCTGTGTTCGGAGCCGTGCGCGCGGCGAAGGATAACTTTTAAAATTAGATCATTCAATTCATTTCTACGTACCGTCTACTTGAAAAAGGAACTTTGTTCTTCGATGAGCATGACGTTTGACATTTTGTGCGCCGCTTCCCTGACGGCGTCGCGCGTCATCAACCCCGCATTTACGAGAGCGTTTTCAACCTTTTTGATGAGCGCGCGATCGTCCCCGCATACGTCGAATAAGAGAGTTCTTCTCGGCGGGATGTCGATATCTTGTCCTCGCTTGCCATAGACGAAACCGTTACCGAAAGGCGTCTTGTGCGCGCCCACAGATGCGCACGCGAAAGATGGCCGCCTCTTAATCGTCAGAGGCGTGTGAATCAACGCACGGAGAACGACAGAGGTGTTCGGTCGGTCGAGGATTCGTCGCAGCGTTCGCACGGCTACTTCGGCACCGGCGCCGGGAGAGAGGATGATGTGCGCCAACGCGTGAATCGCGAGCGCCGCCGAGAGCGGAGGAGAGTTATTACCCGGAGTCGGATACTCGTCTCCAGACCATCCGTTGAGAGCCTTGTCGAGGGCGCCTTCTTCGATGCTTTTGATGTACAACTCTCGCATCGTTGGATCTGGCTCACCGCCAGGCGGGAAGAAGACGTAGGCCGCCGCCGGAGGAACCATGGCGCTCGTGCATGGAAGAAGGTGAAGCGCGATGCCCTCACTGAGCGCAATCCAAGCGGCGGCCCTGGCTTTCGGGGACACACGCACTCGAAGCCACATGGATACATGTCTCGCGAAGAGCGCATCGCCAAAGCTGTCCGCCGCGAACGCGTTCACCACAGCTGCTGCTGCAGAGGCGTCACCGGTTCCTAGCGCGCGATTGAGCGGATCGTTCAAGCCGCCTTCCCCAGCCGATGTGTGACCCAAATCCATGCTGTAACCAGTCACGCCCTGATGGTAGGCTTGAATATAATTTTTAACCATTCGTCGCCAGTAGAGATCGGTCAAAAGCCCCAGAGGCGCGCTGACGGCCGGGTCTCTCCACACGTTGGCACCTTGCAAGTACACGGCGCCGATGGCCGCCATTTTCAGCGCCGGACGAATGTCGCGCACTCGCGACACCTTTGCCAACTCCATACCCATCAAGAGAGACAACGTGCACGCGACACCAGCGACGCCCCAGCCTTGAATGGTTGTTCGCGGCGAAAGCGGAGCCAAGTACCATAAATGGTGCGCCGGTAACAACGAACCGAGAGTCGTACACAGACTCGGAGTAGAAATGGTTTTCGCCTCAGCCGAGCTCGTCAATTCCATGGCGAAGCCTCCGAGTAGCGCGTCGCGAACGATTTCTGGCGGGGCCACCAAGGTGACTGACGCCGCAGCCAAGTTTACTCCGGCGTCTCGAATCGCCAGCCTCGCGCGTTCTTCTTCATTAGAATCGTTGATGGTTTGTTCTGCGTCTCCCAACGCCTTCTTTGTCATAAGAAGGAGCGGTTGCAACACCCGCGGCGAGTACAGTCCAGCGCTAATCGCTTGCGACGCGATGACACCCGATCCGGGCGGAAGCGTCGCGAGCAGACTCAGTGTCGCGTCCACAGATTTCGCAACCTCCACTTGCAACTCTTTCTTGTCCACGCCGATGCTCGGTCCCAATCGAGATTTTTTCGTGTTCGTCTCGGTGAACGCTTTGTCGAGGATTTCCATCGCCACGACGACAGCGCGTTGAACCGGCACTCTTGATGCAGATGCGACGGGTTGTTCGCCCATCCACACGGTTGGATCTTCAAAGTCGGACACTGGCGTATTCAAAGGCATGAAAACATCGGTGCTGGATCGGCGAGCCGCGGCTTGATCAACAGACGAGCGAGCCGTGCGCAATTCATCCGAACTCATTCGTCCGGAGCGTTTACGTGCGCCGTAGCACTTTATGATGTGCGTCGCTAAGGTGATGATACCTTGGTCTGACCACGCTTCCGGTGAAACGATAATGACGAGCAACATTGCGTGTAGTAAAGAACCCCACGCGGCGTATTTGACGTGTTCGTCGCCGAACGACGACAAACCACAAATGTCAACCAATTCATCCAAGGCGCTGAGAGCTGATCTCATCATGCCCGCGTCTTCGTCGAGACGGCCAATAACTTTTGAGACCAGCGCTCCGGCATCATTCGGCGAACGAGCGACTAGCACGGACAGAAATCTCGCCGCGTGCGACATGGTGAACAGCGTTGCGACATCGTCTGTTCTCAATGCGAGCCAGGATTCAGCACACTTCGCCGCAGTTGTGGCGCATCTCCAAGATAGTGTTTGCGCGGTATCTGCTATCTCTAATTCTCCCGATGGGCCCACATTTTCTCCGCCTTCATCTTCGGGTAACGACGTTGAAAGCGTAGTCAAAAGAGGGAAAATGTCCAACGCGATGGAAGGCTCTGTACCAGTCGAAGTCTCGAGCCATGGCGCAACTAGCGGATGAATCGCATCGAAAGCGGGCGTGTTGAGACCCGATGCGGATAAAGCAGCCCACGCACGGAAAGTTTCCCGCCAGAGCAACGCGGCAAAGCCCTTGGGAGATTCACGATGCGTTCCATCGTTGGCCGTGGCGACGCCTGACAGAGTCACTGAGGCTAGGATGGAGCTCTTGATGAAGCCGTCTTTACTGAGGTCCGTGGCGACGTCTACATCAGCCTGTGCGAGTAGACGAAGTATTCTCACCGCGTGGAAAACGCCGACGGTTTTGGGCTCCGTCGGCGTGCCTCTAGATCCTTCACTGCATGAGTCCTTCACTCGAGACATGAGAAGAGCGAGTAGACGCGGGCATCGCGCAACTGCACGAGCTGCCCCCTTGCTGTGTCTCGCGAAAGCTGCGAGTAACTCGAGCGAGTAAACTTCACCTTGAGGCGACCTTTCAACTTCGAGAACGTAGCGAATTCTTTGCAAAATCCCCATGCGAAGAAGCGCTGCGATTGGATCCGCCGCTTGCTCTGTGGATTTTCTCCTCTCCGCCATCTCTCTGTTCAAGCCCTCCTCCACTTGGTCGGGCTCTTCCGCCAGTCTCACGTCGAAGTTTTCATCCAGGCTAATCTCTTCGACAGCGTACTCCCAAGCGACCGGCTCAAAGCCGCCGCCGCCGCATGGAGCGTCTTCCAACTCTGCTCGCCACAAGGGAGCGAAGAATGAAAGACCGCTCGGATCAAGTGGTGCGTTACTCTCAAGCATGTCTATGAGATACATGTCGCGACCATCCGCGCCACCGACGCCAACGCCTCCGACCAAGGCTTGAATGGCAGACAGTGCCGCAACCATGGGCTGCATTTGTGAATCATCGAACGAACGTCTCAGCAAGGTGATGACGTCGCAGTCCACCGTCGCATACACCCAAACACTCGCCCAAGTGATTCCATTCGGCAATCGCGGACTAGACTCGGATGAGTTATCAGTCTCATACGGCAGAGCACTGACCGGTTCGAAGCTCCAACGTCTCGCGAGCTTGAGGATTTTAGAGATGATGTTCAGACCGATGACGCGCTGACTCGGCACGCTACTGCGCGTCAACGCGCACGCCTCTTGAAACGTGTAACCGATGTCGCTACCTTCGCCAGCGCGCAAAGGATCGCGCTCGGTTGGTAATGGCGCTGGAGCTGCGCCGTCGGCGTGCGTCGAGGTCAAGACATCCATACTAGCATCGAGTAGTGGCGTACCGTCCAGCGCGAAGCGAACGTGCTCAACTCCAACCGTGGCCACGACTTTCGTCCTCGCACTCGCTTCTGTGGCAGCCACGCTACGATCGGTAGAACGTTTCGGCACATTCGACGCCACCTGAGCGGGCGTTTTCACACCGCTCGCTCTTTCGCTCGATTTTTCCCTCGCCTTGCTCGCCCCTCTATTTCTAAGAAAATCCAGCGTCTTCGCGCTCAGTCTTAAAGCCAACTCCTCCTGCGCCTCCTTCACCGCCGCCGGCGACATCGCCTTGATAATTCGATCATTCTCTTCTTGAATGCTCGCATCCTCCGCGTCCGGGTCCACGCGCCGCGTTCTCGGCGCCGCTGTCGCGGAAGCCTTCTCGCTCGCTTGACCACCCGGCGCAGAGAACGCGGCGCCGTTTGACTTGGCCGCTTCCGCCTCTCGCGCCGCCGCCTTCCTCGCCGCGAACCTACTCTTCCGTCCAAAGTTTGTCTCGCTTCGATGTTTTACCTCTGGAAATCCCGTCGCGGCGCTCCGAGCATCCCTCAACTTTTTCTTCTCCTCGCCCATCGAGCCCGGCGCGTCGTCGCCTCTGGACTCGCCCGTCCCTCTCTCGACGATGTCACCCATCACCTCCTCCATCAGCGACCGCATCGGGCGCTCCCGCGCGTCGGTGCTGTCATCCACATCTCCCCCATCCGCGCTCGTGTCCTCCTCGGTGCGCCCGACGACGCCGGCGTCCGCGACTTTGTCACTCGACGCGTCTGGAACATGAGTCGCATCTTCCGTCTCGCTCGCGTTTCGTCTCCCGACGCGGCGCACCTCGGCGGCGGGTGCGTCGCGGGATTCGAGAAACGCCTTCTGCAGCGCCTCGAGCTGTTCATCCGTGTCCGCACCGAGCGCGCGAAGGTCCGCCATGCGTTTCGAAGGCGTCGGACACTGGCGACGTCGTCGGCCAGAATCACGAGTTATCCACAGTCGACGACGCGAGCGCGCTCGCGTCGTCCGCGAAGACACCCCAGTGGACGACGGTGAAGGATGCCGTTCATCCTTCTGAGAGATCGCAAGTCGACGCACGGCGTCGGTGGGACGAGCGGGTCGACAACGGCGGCCAAGTGTCAGCGCTGCCTGAAACCAGGCAAGTGGACCTACGAGTGCGGGTGCGGGAAAGACGGCGCTGCGTCCGCGTACGTGCGACGGGCGAGCGCGAGCGAGAGACTTCGGGATCCAAAGTTGCGGCAAAAGTTTGCCGAGCAGCAGTTCGCGGGGGAGGCTGTGCCAGACGCGGAGGAAGAAGGACGAGCGTCGCGAGAAGGCGTAGACCGACGGCTGGGGAAAGTTTTAGAGAGAGGCGGACGCGAGAAGCGGAAATCTGAGAAGAAGAAGAGACGACGTCGGTCTCCGAGTTCGAGTTCGACTTCTGGTTCGCGATCGAGTTCGACTTCGTCGTCGTCGTCGTCGTCGTCGCGATCAAGATCGAGTAGCGGAAGTGGCTCAACTTCGTATTCGTCGTCCAGTTCGTCGTACACGAGCGGTAGTTCTTCTAGAAGTAGTGGTTCGAGTTCGAGATCTTCTCGCTCGTCTTCGTATTCGTCGTCTTCGTATTCGTCGTCGGGCAGGCGCACGAAGAGAAAACGTTAAGGTGGTTAGGCTCTTGTTTGATGGAAATTCTTTCTATTTGTTTCAATTCGTCTATTGGTCGTCTAACACTCTTCTAATCGTGACTAGAATGTCGTCATCCTCTGTCGAGTCTGCCCATCGAGATTTGCCCGTGCGTTGGATTCTCTTGGCGAAATCAGCGTCGAGGGCTACGCGAAGGTACTTGAACAGCACCGCCACCGGTGCGTCGCATCTAAATTTCATCCAGCCGTCCATGACTACTCGGGCGTTCGCGTGCTGTACGTCAAGGTTGCCACCAAAGAGGAGCAAGGCTTCGGGCGCGACGACGCTCGAGTCACGCAGGTACACACGTGCTGTTCGCATCTTTTCGTGATAAACCATGAATGGATAAGTTGGTTTGCGCTCGGATCCAAGACCTCGATTGACGCTCGATGGATGCACGCGCACCTCAGACGTCGCGTCTTTCCACGTGTACAGAGGCGCCGTGTCTGTGCCAACCGCTACGTTAGCGTATAAACCTGCTGTGAGTACCGCTTTAATCATGACGGGGCGTTTTGAATCACGATTCCACACCTACATGATGGAGAGGAACATAGGTTAGTGAAAAATTCGTTTCAGCGAGTATCGGCGCGATTGTGACACGGCTACTTGGATGAACGCGCATATCTTGAATCGTCATCGAAAAGCCGTGAATTGCTGTATGGAAATGCTTGACGCACGAACAGGTAGTTCGATGTTCGCGCGCCCTGGTTGTCGCAGTCGCGGCGCCCATTTAAAAAAAGAAATGAAGTAGAAAAAGGTTGCGTACCGCTTTCGGATCATCCAACCAGGACGTGTTTTTCCCGCGCAGAGAACAACCAGCGGGAACATTAATTACTCCCATGTCAGCGAGAAGTGACGCATATTGAACGCGCATTTCAGAGATTTGACGAATAGTATCCGAATCGAGCGCGTTCTTCTGAGCGAATCGACGTCCTGCATTCCGATTTTCCTTGCAAGCTTCAAGATACGCCTCGTACGCCGCCGCAAATACGAGATGGTCACTCTGCTGACCAGCAGCGATTGAGTTCGACGCAGGTGTGGCAAACGCCTTCATCGCCGCTTCGACTTGGCTGTTCGAAGCCTTTGATGATTGGAAGGGCGATTTATAGCTCAAAGTTGCAGCAATCGTCAGTATCGGTGAAAGGCATCTGAGAATTGCGCCAAAGAGTAACATTTTTGCCACTCGCGCATCGACAGGAAGTGCCGCGAGGTGACGACCAAGTGAGGTGAGTTTACCGAAAGCATCAAAAGCGCCAATTTCAGTCAGCGTCTTCGCTGCGGCTACAATCGCTTCTTCTTTCGGTGGCTCGGGGGCACTACCAAGTACAACTGACGCGTCGTTGTGCAAGTCGAGATTGGCAATCTGCAAGACGACTTCCGTCAATGGAGCGCGATGCATCTCGGGTACTTGAAACGGCCGCATCATACCCGTTGATCGTTGTGAAGTGAAGAGAGCGTAGCACGTGCCCGCTCGCACTCTCCCCGCACGGCCAGCCCGCTGTTTGGCGGCGGCTCGACTCACCCAGCCTTCCTCCAGCGAAGCCATGCCTCGACGAGGATCCCATTGCCGCTCCTTCACTCTTCCTGAATCAATGACGACAACAATATCTTCAATCGTCACTGATGTTTCAGCCACGTTCGTCGCCACCACAATCTTTCTGACGCCGTCTCTTGGGACTCTGAATGCTTCGCGTTGCTCAGCATTGGTCAGCGCTGAGTGCAACGGAGCGAGCATGGCGTCTCGAAATCGCGGTGAGCTCGCGAGACGGTCGAGCAGGCCCGTGACTTCGCCTACACCGGGTAAAAATACCAGGATTGCACCTTGTTCTGTGGTGTCATCAACGAACGCCAGTAACTCCTCAATCAGATCGTAATCAATGACGGACTCATCCAAGCGAGAAAGCGACAATCGCGTGTTCCGTTTGCAGTCAACGTATTTGTCTGGATGGTAGTCTGGGTTTTCTGGGTTTTCTTCTCCACCAAACTCAGATGCGGCGTCTTCGCCCCATGACGCCAAAAGCTCGTTCCGTCGTCTCCTATCTCCTCCGCCCCCAGCCTTGATTGCTTTCATGGCATCCTCTGTCTTGCCATTCGGTCGGCGACACGAGCAATTTTCGGGATCAAGAACGTAATCCAGCATGTCGTAGATGTGCTCGAGATGAACAGTTTCAACTGGGAAGGATCTTCCAGGGGCAGATATGATAGGCGAGCCCCCCAAATAACCGCTAAAAAGTGATGCGTTAAGCGTAGCCGACATGAGCACAAGCTTCACGGGTGGTAAACCGGCTTGCCGACGACGCGTCGGCAGATCTCGTAGGAGAGTAAGCAAAAAGTCACCATCCAGAGAACGTTCGTGGACTTCATCGACAACGATATGGGTGACATCAGATAGCATCCTATCTCCTTGCAAGCGTCGAAGCAAGATACCTGTGGTGCAAAAAGTCAACCTGGTCGCACTCGTGACTTTTGCGTCAAGCCGCACGTGATATCCCACAAGTGAACCAGCTCCGCCAACACCATTATTTTCGCATCGCTCAGCAGAAACACGTTCTGCTATGCTCGTGGCCGCGACTCGCCGCGGCTGCGTACAGATGATGTTACACTTGCCGCCTTCGCCTCGTTTGATTGCGTCGTCGAGCAAGAATTGCGGGACTTGAGTCGTCTTGCCGCAGCCTGTCTCACCACAAACGACGACGGCATCATGGATACGTAGTTCATTCAGCAGCTCGTCTGCTAACGCACAGATTGGCAGAGTCGAGCGCTTGGCGAACATCTTCTGCCATTGCGAGTCGTTCTTGATGTCGTCCAACTGCGTCTTGAGCTTCTTGCTGATTTCGTGATGCACGCTTGAACTCTGTTTCGCCGCCTTCTTACGCCCATCATGCTTGTCCCCCTCCTGAACGTGACGACCGCTGCTGCTTCGAGTCATACTTTCACAGATACCGTCGCTTTGCGCGCCGAGTGATTTCATGAACGACTCAATGAAATCATCCTTTGAATTTTCGATGACTTCCGCTACGTCAGACGTCATGAACGCGACGGCCCAACGCATCCAAACTTCACGGAATTCCGCATGGAGCTCGAGCGGCACCAGCTGGTTTTCTTTGGAGAAGATGGCTTCGAATATCGCTCGCGCCGCAGCACCGTTTTGTGCGTCGTTGATACTCTTCCACCCTCCATCATCTGGTTCGTCCTCGCTGTGCGTCGAACACACCAAAGTCGTTTTGCGCTTGTGCTTTGGTCCAGCTGAGCGTTCGACTGTGACGATGTATCTGATAGTATCTACACTTTTGTCGCGTTCAAAGCGAGGAATGAGCCATCCTTCACGTTTAGCGAGCTGTGTGAGCATGTTCTTCGGCAACATTTCGTCGACTTTGTTATAGTTGGCTTTATTTTTTGCGCCTTTAGTGGCTTGCGGCCGCTTACCGTCGCTGAATAACATCTCGTGCTTGAATAATTTCGTGATCGCCTCGATAGGATCCTCCTCGCCCGTCCCAATTATGTCACCTGCGCCATCACCAAAGACATCTAGTGCGAATGCATCTTCATCCGAGTCCGAATCGTCAGCCTTTTGCTTAGAGCCGCTTAGATTGGTGCACTCATTTATTGCGCATACGTCTTCAGACGGTGCACGTCCAACATCCATAGCCGTGTCGCTCGGATCACCGCATGTCGTACCGCTTTCATCCTTAGATTCTATCGATTCTTTTGGTCTCGGCGGATCAATGTCTTCCTCATTCATTCCAATCTCAGTGGCGAGGAGTTTTAATTGACGAATCGCCTCAGCGATGTCCTTTTGTTCCTTCTTATTTTTCCCTCGCTTAGCCGTGCTCGCGCGCGCTTTCAGTTCGCCCACCTCGCGAGCGAATTGATCGATGATACGGTGTGGATCTTCTGCAAACTCTTTGCGTCGAGTCCACATCAGCTTCTTCGCGGCAGCCTCCTCCTCGCTCAAACCAAAGTCTTCGAGAGAGTCGTAACTATCGTTGCTGTCGTAATCGCTATCGCTTTCCTCGTATTTAGCGTATCTCGCGATCCAAGACTTGTCCACCGATGTGTCATCCAGCACGTTGTCGTTGTCTTTTTTCGCTTTCACTCTCGTCATGCTGTCGTCGGGTGTCTCGATGACTCGCTCTGGCGCAGGTGCGGTGCCGGCTTGCGCCGCTGTCGCCTCCACTGAGCCATCCGCGCCGAGTTTGTACTCCGATCTCTCCACCGTTTGGAATTTCCGAGGCAATCGAACGTTCAGAACGTGTAAACACAACCAATCCAAAACGTCCGACTCGGCGAAAGCTCCCGAAGATAGTTCGCCGACGGCTCTCAACGCATCTTCGACGTCGCTCACTCTGAACCCTTGGTGAAGAAGAGAGTCGTACATCTTCCGCACCGTTGACGTGGACACCTTTGCGCCACCACCGGACGATCCGGAAACGCGCACGTTCGATGTTTGCAGCAGCGCCCGCACGAACGCCTCCGAACGCGCGCTCAGACGAACTCTTGCTGACTCATCCGAGGTTGTCTGTTGGACACCGACTGTTGACATCTCGCGCGCGTGCACGAGCGCCGGTGGCGAGCGTGCTCCTTGGGGTGCCTGTCACTCTTTCAACAGCCGTGGTACTCCCGTCCTTACTGAGTGGAACGGTCGAACGATGGCGTGTACGTCCCGCAAACGCGCTAAGGTGTGAAGTTGTGAGTTGGTTACGTCGGTGCAGCGTTTTAGGTGTTAAAAATTTTAGACTACTTTATGTTGGTGCGGAACGATGAAGATGCTCTATCTCTTACCCGAGAGCGCATTGTTCAAAAGCATACGCGCAGATTCCATGCACGATTCGTCGCCGCGCACGCGAAGCAACGCGTTACCAGATCCCGCCTTTGTTTCATCGATGGAAACCATGGCTTTGCTGCGATCCTGAACTCCCTTGATCGTCGCACCTTTTTGACCGATGAGCTTGCCGACGATGATCTTTGGAATTTCCAACTCCACGCAAGGACCCTTTGCACCTCTGGGAAGCGCTGGCACTCTGGACGAGACGAATTGGCCTCCCTTGTATTCCCAGCCGTACACGCCTTCTCCAGTCAACTTTACACCTTTGACGCGGCCAGCCAGTTCGGCGGCAGCCTTGGCCTCAGCGTCCTTCTTTGCCTCTTCCGCGGCTTGTTTCTCTAACTCTATAGCCAAAAGACGGTCGGCCTCAGCCTTTTCAGCGGCGGCTTTCTGTTCATCAGTCATGGCGTAGAGAAATCCCGCAGGCTTCTTGCCCGCAGCCTTTTTCCTGCGCTGAAGCAATGCCATTTCATCGTCGCTGTCGATATCGCTATCCCCATCGCTGTCGATATCATCATCTCCCATGGTCTTCGCCGCCTGAAGACGGGCAGCCGCGGCGGCATCAGCCGCTTTACGCTTTTGCTCGGCTTCGCGGGCAGCGTTCGCCTGGCGTTCCTCGGCGAGTTTCCTTTTGAACTTCTCACGTTCCTTCTTATTCATCTTCGCCATGCGAGCCTCGAGCTCTTCCTCGGTTTCAGACTGCTCATCGACATCATCTGCCACTTCGGGAGCAGCTTTGCCAGGAGCTGCCGCCGCAGGCTTGGATGGCTCCGGCGCCGGTTCGTCGTCATCGTTGGCGGCGGCGCTTTCATCTTCCGATTCCGCTTTTTTCGCAGCCTTCTTCTTCTTCTTTCCAGCGCTCTTTTTGCCGCTTTTGCGAAGGTACGTCAAAAGCTCCTTGACAAAGTTTGCACTCTTACCCATCATCTTTTTAACCTTCGGGTCAGCGATCGGGTTGCCATCCAATTCAATCTCACGAACCTTTTTCTCCTTCAATTCGCCCCACTCGCCTGGAAGATCCTCAATCTTGTTAGACTTCAAGAAAATTTCGGTGAGAAGCGTGCACTGGTGAATATCAGCAGGCGCATCGGTGATTTTATTCATGCGCGCGGAGAGAGTCACCAAACGCTCCTTGGCTTCAATGGTGAAATCGTCCAGCGTCGTGAGTTGGTTGTTATCGGCAACCAACGTGACGAGGTTGTTTGCATTCTCAAGCGGGGCGAGCGACTTGATCTTGTTGCGGGACACGCGCAGAATTTCCAAGTTTTTGCACTGCGCCAAGCTCGACGGGAGAGACGCCAACGCGTTGTCTTCCGCTTCGAGAACCTTCAAGTTTTTTAGCTTGCCGATGGAATCTGGCAACTCGGTCAACCCGTTACCGCTAATAATGAGCGTCAAAAGTCCAGAAAGTCGACTAATGTCGGGTGATAGCTTGACGAGCGTCGGTCCCAGTCGAAGCTTCAGGTTATTGACGCTGTTGACGTAGAAGAGCGCCGGATCAACCTCCGTATCGCCCTTGGAACGTTCAATGGCGAGCTCCTTTGCACTACTCTCCATCGCCTTCACCGTCTCGGGCCATCTCGGTTCCGGCGGTTTACCCGCTGGCACATCCTCTTCTTTTGCGTCATCATTCTGAGACTTACCCTTACCCCCCTTGCTCCCCTTGTCTCCTCGTCTTTCCAACGCCTCGAGCTCCTTCTTCTTTCTCTTGCTTCTCTGCGTCGACGTCTCGCCCTCAAACGCCGCGTCCTCCTCTTCCTCCTCCTCTTCCTCCTCCTCGCTCGAATCCCCACCTCGATCAATCTTACGCGCCAACGCATCGTGTCCATTTTTCCTCGCGTAATCCGCCGCCGTGCGTCCTTTCGCGCACTTCATCTTAAAATTCGCCCCGGCGTACAACAACTCGTCGCACGACTCCTCGTATCCTCGCTCCGCCGCCATCATCAACGCCGTCCGTTCATCCCCGCATCCATCCACGAAATCGATCGGCTCCTTAATCCGGCTCCGTCGGCAGTTATCCAACAGCATTTGCAAAGCCTTGTGTTTGTTCCCCATGGCGGTGATCATGATTGCGGTGTACCCATCGTCGTCGCGCGTGCCTGGGTTTTGTCCACCGGCGCCGAGTCCCCAGCGGACGGTGTCGAGCTTGGCGTTTTTACACGCCGTTAAGAATTGGTCGCGTTTGGACGCCATCTCGATGTTCTCCTTCGTTCGTTCGTTCGCACGCGTCCGTCCTTCCGTTCTTCCGTCCGTCGGTGTGTGACGACGCGTTTTCACTCACTCATTCATTTGTTCTTTCCTTCTTCAGCGGCAGAGGTGGGAGGAGTTATTACGACGACGCGTTTTCAATCAATCGTTCATTCTTTCTTTCTTCAGCGGCAGCGGCAGAGGTGGATTTATTACAACAACAAAGCAAAATTGCCCGCGCGATGGCGGCTCTCATGGATACACTAGCGATGAGCGTAGCCTTGACGCGGTGTGTGCGTCCGTCACAGACCGACGGACGTACATCAACGTGTAGTGCGCGATTTTGGTTTTAACGCGGAGCCGCGCCACCGGTTTCTGAAGAAGCCGGCGGCGGCGGCGTCGGCGGCGGCGCGCCGTCCTCGATGGATCGGGGTTCGTCGGCGTCGCCCATCGATCCGACGACGGTGCTCAAAAGAATGAGCGCCGCGCCGGCCGTGGCGGATGTGGAGAGGGTTTCGCCGAGTAATAAGTAGGCGAATATCGCACCCCATACCGGTTCCGTGGAGTACATGAGCGTCGCCTCTTGCGACGCCAACAAGGTGAGGGCGACGGTTTCGAGGTAGACGCACCCGGCGGTAGTGACAGCGCCGACAAAGAAAACCTCAAACCAAGGAACTTCGGTCCAGCTCTGCACACCCAAGATGGCGCTCACGTCGCAATCGCACTGAATGTAATCTCGCACGAGTAACGCCATGAACACGGTGACGACGGTGAGCATTTGTAAGCACACCAATCCCATGGATTCTTTGTGTCGAAGCGTGACGCCGTTGAAGATGCAATCCGTGCGGAAAATGTGAATGCCAAACACCAACGCGGAACCGAGGGTGAAGAGATCGCCACGGAGCGTGTCGTCCATCCCCGGGGACGTCAACGCTTCGGTGATCTCCGTCGTGGACACCGACACTGCGTCGGTGAATCCCGGAACACCGATGACGTTTTCCATCAGCGCCAAACCGGCGACGGCGATCGCCGTGGCGCTCCAAACTTTTGGTTGCACCGTGCGACCGGCGAGACCGGCGATGATGGGCACGGCGATGATGGTGAAGGAACTGATGAAACTCGCCCGAGCCGCATCCGTGGACTCAACGCCGAGGTTTTGAAGGTAGTACCCGAGCGAAACCCACAAACCGAGTTCAAACCCACCCCGTATAATTCTATCATCCTTGATCGCGTTTTTCAAAAACGGCGCAAAGACGAGCGATCCGACGACGAATCGCAACGCCGCGAATAAATCCGTAGACATTTCTTGTTGCGCCACTTTAATCAAGGTGATGTTCGCCCCGAACCCAGCCATGATGAGACCAAAGAGCACTAAACCTCTCGTTCGTTTGCTCACCCCTCGATTCACCGAGCTCCAACTCTCCCAGAGCACCTCTCTCGTCGTTCTCTGTCTCGCCCGGCACTCGGCGTCGTTTACGTCGCACTCTTCGACGAAATCATCCAAAAAAGTACCGGATATCGCCGTATCCCTCGCGGCGCCGAGCGTGAACGACGCCGACGACGCCGACGTTTTCGCGGCGGTCTCATCGGTATCGGCGAGCGTCACCACCGCCAACGCCGCCGACGCGTCCATCCCGTCGTCCAACGCGTCCAACGACTTTCGAACCGACCCCCCCGGCGTCGCGGCAAACTGCCCACCCGTCGCCCGCGTCGTCGTCGTCGTCGTCGTCGTCGTCCCCCCGCTCCACCGCGTTCGCGCGCGTAGCGCGTCCTCAGTTCCCCGTACCGACGGCGGTTCCATCAACGCCCGTCCCTTTTCGCTCCGAACCGACCGTCGTCCCGGTTCGGATTCCCACGAGTGATCCCGTCGTCGGCTGCGTCGTTCACTCCCGTAATCGCCCTCCCTCGCCCTCGGTCGCGTTCGTTCCGCCCGTCGTCTCGACGGCGATCGGTCCCTCGTTCTTCTTCTCGTCCCATCTTCCGGCGGGTTCGACGACGACGATCCGGACGACGACGAAGACGAAGACGATGCAGAAGCGGACGCAATCGAGATCGTAATCTTCGATCGGCGGCGCCGATGCGATTCTAAAAAGCGCACCACTCTGGTTGACGATCTCGACGACGATCTCGACGACGACGACGACGCGGTCAATGAAGACGCGACGCGACGCGTCGACGACGATGAAGACGACATCATCGTCATCGTCATCGTCATCCGTCGACGCGGTCACGTAATCCGACGCGCGCGTCTCACACTGACGGACGGTCGACACCGAACGAGTAATCGCGGTGTGATCGCGAGTAATCGTTCGGTGTCGCTTCGCTGTTCATTCATCCATCTCACGTGACGTGACGCGTATGGGTGTTTATTGAGTCAGCACTCGTGGAATGTATGCATGTGCACGGATGGGATGGTGGGAACGAACAGGCAAACGAGAGGATTGGCGGGAAAAGTCTCGCGTCAGTCGTATCGTCGTTCGTTCGTTCGTTCGTTCGTTCGTTCGTTGGATTTCGGCGACGGCGACGACGGTCGTCGAAGGTTTGTAAAGAGCGGCGGTGCGAATTAAAACTAGCGCTCGGGTTTACCGTCATCGAACGATGTGCGCGCGTGGTGCCGGTGTATCAACTAACGCCCG
>Ga0255774_10001827_pt1 | contig 16920 bp, 19 predicted proteins | sample 101ome_17_FD_179972 | JGI IMG/M metagenome (GOLD analysis project Ga0255774, IMG submission 179972) | Coastal salt marsh microbial communities from the Groves Creek Marsh, Skidaway Island, Georgia - 101407AT metaG (version 2) | ecosystem: Environmental > Aquatic > Marine > Intertidal zone >...
CTCCGGGAATTGTTGCTCAATCGCGTGGTTCTGAGCCACATCACCGTTTGGTTCCTCAGTTCTGCGGTGTACGCTACGTTGGCAGCCCTCTACGCTGCACGTCAATTCAAACGCGAAGACATCGTCACGACGTTGTCTTGACCAAAAATGCATCAATGGCTTCCTTCACGATGCCAATCAGTAAATCGATTTCCTCCGATGTGATGTTGAAATGAGGTGTGAACCGAAGGGCGTTGACACCGCCGTGGATGACGCCCAAGCCGCGTCGACGGCACCATGGTTCAACGGCCTCCATCCCCACCACCGGGAAACGAGTGGGTTCCAGTTCAGCGCTGCACAGCAATCCGGTGCCTTGGACTTTGGTGATGACCTCGGGGTATTCGGCTTGCAGTGTCTTCAACTTCTCAACAAACTCTTCGCCGCGAGCCTTGATGTTGTGGCGGAGTTCGGGCGTCATCCTATCGAGCACGGCGACAGCGGTCTCCAACGCACGAGGGTTGGTGGTCATGGTGTTTCCATAGATGCCCGTAACGTAAAGTGACGCAGCGCGTTCGTTCATTCCAAGGACGGACAGTGGGTATTGCCCAGCGTTGAGGGCTTTGGACCAGGTTTCCAAATCGGGAACCTCGCAATCTTCGAATCCATCGTAATCGATCACCGACAGTGTGCCTTGTCCACGAATGCCTGCTTGGATGGAATCGACCAAAAGCAACGATCCGTGTTCCGTGGTGATGGCCCGTGCTGCATCGTAAAACTCCCGGGTAACGCATTGGCCGGGGTTGCCTTCACCTTGAACAGGTTCGATGGCCAAGAGTTCGATGAACACATTCTCACGATCGGCTTGTTCATAGGCAGCGTGGAGGGCGTGAACGTCGTTGGCTGGAATCAAAATCAGGTTGTCGCGAGATTGGAAACTGGCCAAATGCTGATCATACTTGCTCTTGCACGAGTGCGACATCTGGGCAGGTCGGTCGGTTCGTCCATGGAAGCCTTGTTCAATGGCCATGATTTTGATGGTCTTGCCTTCATGCGGACCACCCGGGCCGGTCATGCGTTGTGCGTTAACGTCGGCAATGCGCATGCTGACGGTGACGGATTCGGACCCGCTGTTCATGCAGATGAATTTCGTGAAGGGGCAATGGCCACGCGTGTGGCCCAGTTCAGTACGGAGCCGTTCTTCCAAGCGTTTTTGTGAAAAGGAAGGCGTCATCACGTTGGCCATCACCCAATTGTTCGACATGGCATGGATGATGTCGTGAGGCCCGTGTCCTGCCCCGAGCATGCCGTAGCCCCCGTTGTCGTGGACAACCGCTCCGTGAGAGGTCACCACCCAAGGGCCTCGAGCAGCAATGGCCACGTACGGATTGACGGTGGCGGGGTTGTAGAAATTCACATAGCCGGACTGCAACGATTCGATGAGTTCCATCTCGGCGTGGAACAAGGTGTCGCCGAATTCGGATTGCAGACGTTCGAACACCTCGCTGGCTTCAGAAATAGCTTGTTCAAGGAGTGGATCCAAATCCAGGAACCGTTGAATCTCTTCATCGGTCAAACCCAACGTGGAGGCGTTGCCCGTGTTATCTCGGATTCGATGGAGTTGGCCGATGGACGGAGACAGCGTCATCATGATACACGGTCTCACGAGGCCTTCTTTGAACATTGGGACAAACGGTGCCACCTGGGTGCGATTGGACGAATCAAGATATTCTCCTAGTATTAGCAAGATATTATCTAGGTCGTGGTGTAAGGACGCTGTATGCCCAAGGTCTCGTTGGACATGCCAACCGAGCTGTTGGACGATCTGCGGATGCACGTCGGGGACAACAAAAAATTCGTGAGTTTTGCTGACGCCGTTCGAACAGCGTGCAGAAAAATGTTGGACCACCTCGATGAAGTGGATCGAAGGCACGGGCGAGGTGAGGATGCATGACGACCAAAGATGAAGCCATGGCGGCTGTTCGGACGCTGCTGAGCTACCTTGAGGGTGATGAGCATGCCACCCGCGAAGGATTGGAGGCGACACCGCGTCGGGTCATTGAATCGTGGGATGAGGTGTTTGCCGGGTATGGCCAATCGGCCGGTGCCTTGCTCGACGCCACCTTCAACGGTGAAGGCTACGATGGCATCGTGCTGTTGCGCAACATCGAGTTTCATTCCACCTGTGAGCACCATCTACAGCCCTTCCGTGGCCGCGCCCATGTCGCCTACATACCGGTTGAGCGGATCGTGGGCATCAGTAAACTCGCTCGTCTTGTCGACATGCACGCACGTCGCCTGCAAAATCAAGAGCGAATCACGAAATCTGTGGCTGACGACCTTGAGAAGCACTTGAAACCGCTTGGTGCCGCCGTGATTTTGGAAGCCTCCCACGGTTGCATGCAGTGCAGGGGTGTGGCCAAACAGGAAGCGATCATGACCACTTCGTCCATGCGCGGCGTCTTTTTTGACAAGCGTGAGGCACGATCCGAACTGATGCAGTTGATTCAACAACCCGTCCTTTGAGGTGAACCTGTGGAACCTTGCATCAGAGCCGGCGGACCGTTGGGCGACGATCCAGCCGATTTGGCCGTTGAATACAACATCGTGGAGATTTTTCACAGCGTTCAAGGCGAAGGGTTCCACGCTGGAATCCCCCATGTGTTCGTTCGGTTCGGTCGATGCAACCTCGCCTGCGAATGGTGTGACACCGATTTTGACACCTATGAAACCATGACGGCACTTGACGTGCTCGGCGAGGTGCTCAAGTTTCCATGCCAACGGGTGATTTTTACCGGTGGAGAGCCGATGTTGAACGACCTCTGGCCTTTGCAACGGTTGCTGAAAGCCAGAGGGTACACCCTCTCGGTGGAAACGAACGGGACGGTTGCCATTCCAGATGGCCTTCTGGACTGGGTGTGCGTGTCGCCTAAGGACCAAGTCTACCCAAACTTGACCCTTCGTCAGCGGACGGGCAACGAACTCAAGTGTGTTTATGTTGGCCAACCGCTTTCCATGTACGATACGTTGGTGGATGGATTCGACCACCGTTTTCTCCAACCGTTGTACGATGAATCAGCAACGGTCGAGGAAAACGGAACGAGTTTTACGATCACTGAATCGGTCGTGAAAAACAACCCACCTTGGCGCTTATCACTGCAGACGCACAAGTGGATGGGGGTGGACTGAGGTGAAACGGGCCGTCATGGCGCTCAGTGGGGGCATGGATTCCAGTGCGTTGTTGCTCCACCTGCTCGCTGGAGGGCATCGCGTCACGTGCCTCTCTTTCGATTATGGCCAACAACACCGTCTTGAACTTCGGCGAGCCGAAGCACTCGTTCAACACCTTATCGATCACCAACATGACGTCGTCCACCGAACCGTTGATCTGTCATCCGCGATGGGGTTGTTTTCAAGCCATCTTTTGGCCACAGGGGATTCCATCCCCGAGGGCCATTATGAAGAGGAAGCGATGAAGTCCACGGTGGTACCGAACCGAAACGCCATCTTCGCCTCGCTGTTGTACGGGACAGCCTTGTCCATCGCCAATGACACCGGCGACGAAGTCGCCGTTGCACTTGGCGTCCATTCGGGTGACCATGCGATTTACCCCGACTGCCGCCCTGAATTTTACGATGCCTTGGGCGAAGCATTCCGGATTGGCAACTGGGGTGCAGAACGTGTTTCGTTCACCCTCCCCTACCTGGACATGGACAAGGCTGGGATTTTGTTGGATGCCGAAGTTACAACGGAGGCATTGGGGCTGAACTTTGATGATGTGTTCGAACGAACCCTGACCACCTATGACCCCACCCCCGATGGCAAGAGTCACGGCAAAACCGGCTCGGACATCGAACGAATCCTTGCGTTCCATGCCGTTGGTCGGCGCGACCCATTTCCTTACGTGGCCGGTTGGGACGCCGTGTTGGCGCACGCCCTCGGTGAGGACCGCCGCCACCGTGCCAAGGGCCTCGCCGACCGGTTGACACCGCTCCAGTGGCACGTCACACAAGAGGCGGGAACAGAACGTGCCTTCACAGGTGAGTTTTGGAACGCTTCGGACCCAGGCACATACGCTTGTATCTGCTGCGGAAAGGCGTTGTTCGATCACACGAGTAAATTCAGTTCGGGGTGTGGTTGGCCTTCGTTTCACACCGAACGGGGGCACGCTCGCATACACCGGTTGGTGGACCGAACTCACGGCATGGTGCGAACGGAGGTCCGTTGCTCCACCTGCGATGCACACCTTGGCCACGTGTTCGATGATGGGCCACGCGAGCACGGTGGCGAGCGGTATTGCATCAATTCCGCGTCGTTGACGTTCATCCCTCAGGAGGAAGCTGCATGACCACAACCATCCGCCGTTACGTCGAAACCGATACAGGGCACCGGGTCCCAAACCACCGCTCGAAATGCCGTCACATGCACGGGCACCGTTACCGATTCGAAGCCGAAATTGAGGGGGATATCGTGATGGAGCCCGGTGTTTCCGAAGAAGGTATGCTCATGGATTTCTCGGATGTGAGTTCAATTCTCATGGAACACGTCCACGATGCGATTGACCATGCTTTTGTTGTGTATTCAGGCGACGCAGAAGCCCGCTCTGCGCTTGCGTCCATGGGCCCTGAACACCGCACCGTCGTCGTCGACTTCATTCCCACGGCTGAAAACCTCGCAAAATGGGCCTTTGAACAAGTTGAGCCACACGTTCAATCAGCGTACAGCAATCGCCTTCGGCTCGTGGCCATGCACTGTCGAGAAACGCCCAAATCCGTAGCAACCTGGCGCCCATGATCACTTGAGCTTTCGTCGGCGGTCGTTCACCCAATCCGGATGGCCGACGGCGTGCTGCAGTGCAGTGGTCGCCTCGACAAACCCACCCACCATCCGGGTTGCTTCTTCGTCGGTTGGCATGGCTTTGGCAAGATTGCGTACGACCGTTTGGCGCCATGATTCACGTCGGTCCTCCGACCATGTGAGGGATGCAGCGAGTTGCTGAACGGCTCGGTTCAGGACGGTTCGAACTTCGGGAGAGAGGTGCCGCTCGAGTGGGACAATCGCGGGCATGCCGAGTTCGTCGCCTTGGTGCCTCATCACGCGCCCGCGGTGCAGTTCGTAGACCAGTGCGGTCACGGCGTGGCTGAGGTTGGCAATGGGGTACCCCTCCCACGTGGGCAACGTCACCAGAAAATCGCACGCATCCAGATCGGACGTTGAGAGCCCTTTTCCCTCTTCTCCGAACACCAAGGCCACGGTTGCTCCCGACCCGCTCAGGCGCTCAGCAAGTTCCCAAGGCATCACGAAATGCCTGAACAATGTCTTTTCACCCAATTCTCGCTTTCCTGAGGTGCCAACGACCACGCTGCATTCTGCAACCGCATCGGCAAGGTTATCGAAGGTTTGGCATTCATCCAGCAATCGGCCTGCGTGTTTGGCACGGTTTCTGGTTTCCTCATCGTCGGGGTCGCAGGTCGGGTTGACGAGGTGGAGGGCGTCGAAGCCGTAGTTCAGCATTGTTCTGCAAATGGCACCTAAATTACCAGGATGACTCACGCCAACCAGCACGACAATCATTCGGTAATCGCCGACGGGAAGAGGGATATCGGATCGTTCACCCATTGGTACGCCCTCCGTTTAGGTATTCTGCAATCCATCGTGGGTCGCAGACTTGGTAAATGAAAAACAAAAATCCCCCCTCCTCCCGATCGGGCATGATGATCGAGCGTTTGCGAACGTTGTGCACGTTCCTGAGATGCATCATGAGCCCCTCGAGAGCTTCGCGATGTTCACTGTGAACGCTGATTGGCGTCCGGTCCCACTTGACTCGGACGGTCAAGTCACCACCGTTCAATCCGTGCGTCGCTGGCGGTATCGGGTGACGTATCCGGCGATCCAGTTTCGGAGTTTCTTGGATTGCACATCGGTCAGTTGACTGACCATGTGCTTGTTGTGGTCAAAATCCTCGGTGAATTTTTCACCGTGTTCTTCGCACAGACGAATGGCTCGGATCTTGATAAAACTTGGTCGAATGTTGCCCATTTTGCTCACTCCTTCACGAGCGTCACTTCAACGGGAATGCCGGGCTCGTCGTGACGCGTGACGAGCAGTCGGACCTTGCGGGGTGGATTTTCAATCCCTCGCCTCCAAATATGTTCATTGACCTCTGGGTCGATGTAGAGTTCCTCGTCCTCTCGTACCTTCAGGTGCTGAATGACCTGTTCACGGATGATCTGCATGGCGCGCGGTGCGCGCTTGTATCGGGTGATGTTCCATGCGTTGCGCAGCGGAACCACCAGTTCGGATTCGTTGGGTCGTGCCATGTTCGTCACCTCAGCGCTGGAGTTTGCTGCGCCTCCATTGATGCCGCTTTGGGTGCGACACCGTGTTTCGGTCGGTCTTGAGCATGACCCACACGGGGACACGCCGGTTCTGCTTTCCTGCCTTCAAAAGGCGAATTTTCTTTGCTGCTGGCTTGTTTTTTGACATATCGAGCACCTTCTCAGATTCTCCGGATGGACGCATTGCTGCGGCTCTTGGATTGCGATGCCAGCAACGTCTTCAGTTGCTGGTCGGTAACGACCGAGGAAAGTTGGCCAGCGTCATGCTGCTGGGCGATGTATGCTTTGAGCGAGTTGGCACGGTTGGGATCAACGAGGGCGATCCTCGCAAGACGGGACCGTGCATCAGGTGTCAGCACACTGCGCATCATCCGGTCCAACGAGGCCTGCACCTCCGTTTCCTGACGGTTTTGTTCCTCGGTTGCCAGTTGTTGCATGGCTTGTTCTTGCATTTGTTGTTGGAGTTCCTCGAGCCGGCGGGCGCGCAGGGCTTCGACGCTGGTGTCACGAGCGTTCTCCACCATGCTGGCCACCGTGTTCACTCCGATCAATACTTGCTCAGGCCAGGATAGAGCGCATCCGCTTCTTCGCGGATGGAATGTGCGACGTTGTCGACCAACTTTTGGCCAGCGGCGGTGATGCGGCGACCGGCATAGAGTTGGACCTGGCCGTCTTCACCTTCAACGACCTTGGTGGGAACTTTCTCGACCAAGCCGGCTTCCTCAAGCTGTTGAAGGGCAGTGCGGATGATGTGTCGGGAGGCCACACCAGGGGTGTTGGGCATAGCGCCGTTGTCTTTCTTGCCACCGAAGTCTTGGGCAAGGTGAGTCACGCCGATGGGCCCGTTTCGAGCGATCTTCCGCAGGATGGCCCCGGTGCGTGCATACCACCAATCGGCTTGGGCAGGCGGTCGCTCCCGGTCCACGGCGGTCTTGACAAAACCGGCCCAATCGGGCATGGCAATGGCGTCTTGTTCGGCCATGGCCTTGGCGAGCGCTGGGTTAAACAGGTCAGCGGGGATGTCAAACACGGTCGTCATAACGATACACCAAGCAACTTGCCGACCGTCCGCCCCTATATGAAAAGCACGGGTGCCCACGGCGCAGTCCACGCAGGGGCCAGCGATTCTCTGGGATACAAGCCTTCTTGAAACCGGTCCGGTTGGTGGGGGTTGATGAAGAAGGCGTTGGCACAAAACCCCAACCTCTTGCGAACCCTCATCGGGTTGTCCTTGACCCTCATTTTCTTGCTCAGTTACGCCGTCTACGGCGCCACGGTTTCGCCTTCGGTGTACATGTACGAGACCGAAGCGTCGACCACCGAGCACACGACGAGCGGTGATGAGGGCAACATTGAGCGAACCTACGATGGGGATGCCAACACCACCACATGGGCGTGGCCGGTCACCATGAACGGAAACAACCTTACCTGGGTCAACGTGACCGCATCCGAATTGTCCGGCGGCTCGGTGGTTCGCATCATCAATGTCGCTAAGTTGTACAGCCATCCGTTGCTGGGCAACACGTACGACCTCGAAAACCCCCTTGAGGAGGAGTTCTCTTGCGCTGATCTCTGCGACCATCTCGCCACGCATGTCCGTGAACCGGACGCCAACGGCGAAGTTTTGTTTCATGCCCTGACGTCCACGGACCCAGCCCGCCGATCCAACGGCTCGGTGTTCGCTCAAGACCTTGGAGAAGCCGAACTCAAAGCGCGAGCACTCATCGCCTACGACCATTTTCCGGCACTCCTGCGCATCGAGGTTGTTGAGCAAGGCAACCGGACAACCAACCCGACCATTGAGGTTGAAACCGTCAACGAAGCATTCGCCAACGTCGAGGTGTTCACGGTGGACACAGCGACCGAATTCTTGTGGGCGCTGGCGGCCGTGGTCGGTTGTTTTGCCATGGTGCTCGTACCGTCGTTCACCGTTTATTTTGCCGCCCGCGCTAAGGAAAGGCGCGACGAAGCGAAACTGGTTTCGGACGAACAATCCGTGCAAGAGAGTCTTCAAACTCCGTCCACGAAATCTTGAACATCGCTCCTAAATAGATTGACGACCTTGCATCACCCATGGCTCCCCGAACCTGGATGGCTTGCGCTTTGCTGGCGCTCTTGTGTTGCTCCATTCACACACCGGGGGTTGTGTCCATGTCGCAACCATTGCCATACGGTGCACCATCGAACCCAACGGGCGTTGACCTCACCGTCACGGATGTTTCGGTGGCCTACACCAACAACGCCGACGTCAATTCCTACAGGATGTTTTCATCCAACCACCCCATTGTGGGATTCAACCGACCTGCCAATTTGTACGTCATTGATGGCATGGTGAACACCAGTTCCACGTTGACGGTCACGATTGAAAACCTTGGAACAAGCAACAGTGGGGTGGTGGACGTGACCGTGACCCTTCTTCACGATGAATACGCCTTCTTTGAATTCGTCAACACCACCGTTCAAATGAACAGTCTTGCCTCATCCGGGATCGACACGGTCCAAATTCCCATCACGCCTGGCTACGCCGGCAACCACTCCTTGCTGGTGACTGCTACGCCCACGGTGAGCGATGATGATCCCTCCAACAACGGATTCAACCGCCATTTCACCGTCGGCTTCCGGTATTACAACTGCGATACAACGACCAATTACACCTTTGGCCCTGGTTGGTCGCTGAGCACAGACACTTCAATTTCCAAGGGTTCAAGTTGCCATGTTGGCAACGGCCAAACCGGCACCTACACCAACAACATGATGACAGCCTTGGTGACGCCCGTGATGGACATGTCCGATGCCGTTCAGTCACCGCTGCGAACCAACGGGCTGTCGTTTTACTACACGGGAAGCAGCGCTGCCAACGATGTACTGAGAATCTACGGCACGGACACGATGGGGGCTTGGGTTGAAATCGCGTCCTTGACAGGCACGGTGGATCAGAATTTCTTTGACGGTGCCAACTGGCAAACCTTCAGTTTCAACAACAAAGGAGCCTCCTCTCCTTTGATTCCGATTCAAACTGCCCTGTTCCACAGCACGTCCCAGTTCAAATTTGAATTCACATCCAACGCCTCAGGCACCGATGTCGGTTTCTACATCGACGAGCTCGTGATTTTGTACGACCAAAAGGTTCGAAGCGATGAATTTGATGTCGCCGCCCAAGGCGTGGCAACCACAGGAGCGTTGCCCGGAGAGTGGGGCAGCGTGACGGTGGAGATCATCAACACCGGCAACATCACCGAGACTTTCGTGCCCACCGTCACCGGTATACCAGCGGATTGGGGTGTCTATTTTGCCCGACCCTCAGGGACGAGTTTCAATCCCGCCTCTGGCTTGACCGTCACGCCTGGCGTTCCCTCTTTGTTCAAGTTGATGCTCAATCCAGATCTGAACGCCTCCACAGGATTCCAGCAAATGCAAATCAACATCCAATCGGTTCAATACCCAAGCGTGAACGCATCGCTTCCAGTTCAGTTCCTCGTCAAGGCCGACCGAATTCCTGTGATGGCCACACCCGTCGTCCGGCCGAGTTGTCCGCCCACACAAACGTGTGCGTTCACCATTGACATCGACAATGCGGGTGAAGCCACCGATGTGTTTGACTTGTCCCTGAACACGTCCACTCTGCCATCGAATTGGGCGGTCAACTTCGATTGGATGCAGCGAACCTCGGTCCAAGTTAGGCCTCAGCAACCCGAACAAGTGGCCCTGATGATGACGGTGCCCGAAACGGCAGCCCCGGACACCGTGGTTCAATTCTCCATGACGATGACGGCACAAAACGACACCCGCCGCAGCCTGACGACGGCGTTTGACATCTCGGCAAGCATGGTCAGCAACGCCACCATTGATCTCACGAGTCACGACATGACCGGAACGGTACAGGTTCTCCCCGGTGCAGACACGGTGTTGACCTACACGGTCACCAACCACGCACCACGGCAGGACATTTTTGATGTCAGTGTTCAGGTTGAAACGCCCGGGCAGTGGGTCGTGGAGGAACCCACCAGGCCAGCGATGGTGCTGAACAGCGGATCGACGGCGACCTTCGATGTGCGCGTCCGTGCCCCACTCACGGCCCAGTCCGGCGACCGAGGCCCGACGATCACGCCCATCATTGAATCGCAACGGAGCCTCATGCTCCTCGAAGGCGATGCGTTTGAAGGCATACGTGGAGCCGCTGTTCACAACGTTGCCTTGGAAGCCGATGAACTGCCCCAACGCATCTTGCCCGGTGGAACCAACCTGTTGTTGTTCAACATCAGCAACCTCGGAAACGGTCCGGCCATAACCCGTCTTGTGGCTGAAGATCTTCCCGTCGGATGGAGTTACACAACAATGGTGGACGGTGAACCGTCCACGAACAGCATTGAGCTCTCGCCCATTTATGGGACCCGCCATCGTGCGCTGATTGAAGTCCAACTTCAAGTTCCATCCAACGAGGACGCTGGCGCCCGTTCCACTGTCCGTTGGTCACTCGAATTAACGGGCGGTGGCGTGGATGTCGATCCGACCGACAATGCCATTGAGTGGACATCGGTCACTGCTGCGGTCAAAATCGTGGAACTTGGCGATGCCATGGGGTCAAACGGGGCAGCGGTGGGTGGGAGTGCTTTTGCGGAAGCCTTGGTCACCAATGCAGGGAACGCTCAGGAATCGTCCTTGACCATGCTTGCCACCGTTTCTGCCTCACCGCCCAACCCCGAACTGGTGGCGTTGTTCACGGTCAACGGTGCCGGCCGAACATTGGGCGTGGCCGAACCGTTCAATGTGCCTGCAAGCGGCAACACGTCGTTGCGTGTTGACCTGCTGGTACCGGATGGGATGGAATTGAACACCCGCATTGTGATACGGTTCGAAGTGCTCGGCGTCGTGAACGATGAAGGGCTTCCCGTGACCCTGGTGGCCGAACATCTTGTGGTTGTTGATCAGCGGCGTTCGGTTTCCGCCACGGCGGTGCCTGCCAACAGCGATGCGGTTTCGTGGGACACCACGGCGTTGGTTTGGGTGAACATCACCAGCACGTCCACCCAGGCTGAAACCCTCACGTTGATGGCGGGCGGGCCGGACGATTGGCAAATCAGTTGCCAAAAGCGGCTCCTCAATGCATCGGGTGAGACGATCGCCATGGAGTCCGGCCACCTCAACCCACAAACGGAACGCAGGTTGTGTGAAGTGGTCAACCTCGGCACGGCTTGGGAGGGTGTACTGCGATTCACAATCACCGATTCAGCCCAGGCCGTCAATTTGGCGTTGAACGTGCCCCTCAATTTCACACAACCCGATGAACCCCAAGGCTTCGCATCCGGAGCGGTCGTTGTTGGTGGTGGAGGTGTTGCCGCGGCCGTGTTGATTGGGCTGCTTTTCCACCGAAGAAGAGAGCGAGAGAAACCAATGGTGCTGTTGGCTGGACCCAAAGTCACGCCATCGTTGGTCACGGGGGCGGTGGGCGAACCGTTCACAGCACCCATGAACAGCCTCACCGTTGACGCAGAACACCTGGCATCTGCAACAGAATCAACCGTGCCGGTCGCTCAAAGCGCCGCACTGGCCACCGGCCCTCCCCTGCCGGAAGATGGTTTGCCACCCGGTTGGACCGTGGAACAGTGGATGTATTACGGGCAGCAATACCTTGATGGCACGCTGTGAGGACCCTTCACCATGACCGAGTATCCCGTCGCATGGTACGGTTTCTGGTTGGTTGTTTCCCTGTGCGGTGTCGCCGCTTGGTACCTTCGCCATTTCACCCAACGCGTTCAAACCCTGCGTTTGGTAGTGCTGACGGGCGTGGCAAGCATGTTGACGTTGGTCATGTGGACGTGGAGTGAATTTTGAGGTGGTCGCATGGACATTGTGGACGCAACATCCCACCCGTTGGCTCAGCAGTATCCATGCAGGACGCCGGTGTGGTGGGCCCGGGTGGGTCCAGTCGAGCGGGATCCACAAACGACCGGAGTCAGCGGCCGTCGTGTCGTTTTGCGAATTGAAAAGCGATTCAATCGATTTGAACGGTTGATCGCACGATGGTTTCGGGCTCCTCGTGAAGTCAGGCGACCGCTCGACCGCATGAACAGCATGTTGTGGGAGTTGTGCGATGGCTCACGTACGTTCGCAGAAGTGTGCAGCGTGATGGATGCGGTCTTTGCAGAGGAGGTGGCTCCCGTGGTTTCAAGGACGGCCATGGCGTTGGGCCAACTTCAGCGAAACAACCTCTTGCTCATGTTGGATGAACCGTTGAATGCACGGTGGAACATCGGCCCGGGCCTGACGCCGGACCATCAGGTCTTGGATGCGCAAGGTGACCGTGATGATTACGACACCGAACGGCTTCCAGACGAAGCGGTGTAATTTGGGTCAGTTGGGGCCGGATGCACCCGGCTCCCACACCAGTCGCAACCCAATGCCATCGCTGCGTTTTTCATTGGCGGCCGATGAACGTGCGGAACTTCGTGTGGCATCGCTTTCGGTGAACCAAGCCCCGCCGCGAATGACGCGCCGTGTTCCACCTGGGGTGGTGTATGCGGCCTGCGTTCTTGATTCATCGTAACGCCGGGCGTAGTGGTCCTCGCACCATTCGTAGACCAAACCGTTCATGTCGAACAACCCCCAAGGATTGCTTGATTTGGAGCCCACCTCGCGGGTCGAACCGCCCGAATTTCCTGCGTGCCAACCGTTGTCATCGAGATCACGGTCGCGATCACCAAACCACCAACGTGAACGGGTCCCTGCCTTGGCGGCGTACTCCCATTCAGCCTCGCTTGGAAGACGCCAATGCCCGGGCAGCCCCAACCTCACCTCGCCTGAATCGCGCAGATTCAGCAGTTCGAGGAACCCTTTGACCTCATCAAACGTGATGGATTCCACCGGTCGAAGACCTGCGCTCCAACCCTCCTGATGTTTGGACGGGTTGGCCCCCATCACGTCAAACCATTGCGCTTGTGTGACCGGGCGTTCCCCAAGGAAAAACGGTCGCACAATCTCAACATCATGGGCGGGTTGCTCGTTTCGAGCACCGTCGCCACGTTCGTCGCCCATGATGAACTGACCTGGCTCAATCAGTCGATATGTCCCACCCCATTGGTCGGAAAAAACGGGTTGATCCATGACCATCACGTGCGGTCACGCAACATGGTGGCCGTGGCCAAGACTGAATGCACCAATTTCTCAAGGCGCTCAACGATGGCCGGGTCCACCAACGTTCCATCTTCATTGAAGGCCTCCTTGACGTGACCAACGGCGAGTTGTTCAGGAACGGGCCAAGCATGGAGCCAACGGCATGCAATTCTCATGTGGTTGAGTGTGTTGGCGTTGGTCACGCCTCCAAGGGTCGACATCAACCCGACGGCTTTTCCACCGACATGCTTGTCGTACATCCAATCCAGGGTGTTTTTCATCACGCCCGACATGGTGCCGTGGTATTCTGGGGACGAAAGGAAGACGGCGTCCGCGTTGGTCACCGCTGCTTGAAACGCTGCCACGTTCGGATGGGACCAACACCCCTCCTCACCGACCAGAGGGAGGGGGGAGGCATCCAGATCCCAAAATTCAACCTCAGCCCCCGCAGCTTTCGCGATGTCAAGAGCAGCATGGGCCAACATGCCGGATTTCGATGTGGAGCGGTACTCGCCGGCAAGCGCCAAGACTCGAACGGGTGGTTGGTTCATGAAATCACCACGGGTTCGAGGCTCATGAAGGTGTTCGTGCACTTCGTTCCCGTATGTAGCAGGAAAAGACAACACTTATTGACGAACGGATGCTGGTTTCAAACGAGTGACTTTCCATGAACAATGGCGACGTTGATGTGGCGAACCAAGCAGGCATCGAAGATGTGGCGCTCCAGGGCATGGATGCAGCCTTGTCGGCGGTTCAAAACGATGAATCGCAAACCGATGAGGGCATCCAACAAGCCCCTTCGGATGCATTTCCCGAATTGGAGTCCTTGGAAGACACGGCATCCATGGTGGAAGGGTTGCTCCAAACCGGTGAAGAACGGAGCAAAAAAGGCGATGTGAAGGGCGCGTTGGCGGCGTTCAACAAGGCCATTGCACTCGACCCTGCCTCGGACATGGCATGGTTCAACCGCGGTGTTCTGCTGGAAGCACAACAGGATGCTCGTGGCGCCCGTCAAGCCTTCCAAATATGCCTTGATCTCAACGAAGACCACGCTCCTGCCACGGCCAACATGGCCATTTTGCTGGAACGCATCGGTGACCTCGAAGGTGCACACGCCATGGCCGGAAAGGCCCTGACGTTTTACCCTGGACACCCCATGCTGGTTGACCTCAAGGCACGCACCAAGGACAGCGGCTTGTCCGTACCCATGGAGGCCATGAAGCCCTCGCTCGAAGTATCGCAATCCGTCGACATGGACGTCGTGCAGAAGGTGGCGAAAAAAGCCGGTATCGAAGACACCGGGGCCTTGCTTCAGGAGGCCATGCACCACGACCACGACCACGATGAATCGATTTCTGCAGAGGAGTTGGAAAGTGCAGCAGCCGTTGTGGTGGCCACTCAATCCATCAGTCAAGACATCGGCAGCGCCAGTCCTGAAACCTTGGCAGCGCCGAGTGAAGAACCAACCACCGCCGCACCGGTCATTGACCTTGATGCATTGAGCACTCAGGCGACGGAACTCCTCAAATCCGGACAAGCCAAGGACGCCCTGCAATTGCTCAAACCTCACTTGAAGACGGTGGGAGCACAACACGCCAATGCGTGGCGTGTGGCCGGAGGTGCGATGGCTCGCTTGAACCTTGACACCCATGCGATGGCGGCGATGTCGCACGCACAAAATTTGGAACCAAACCACGCTGCGGGGTGGTTCAATCTTGGGTCCATTCAGCAACGAAACGGACTGGCCAGTGAAGCCATCCAAGCCTACAAACGGGCCATGGCTGCCGACGGTACCTACGTCAAAGCTGGCGAGAAAATGGCAGCGTTGTCCGAAGACAAGGGATGGATCGACCATTACCTCGACGCTTGTCGTGCCGTGAGTGCCCATGACCAAAGCCACCCCCTCCACCAAGCCCTCGTCGACACGCTCTTGCAATTGGCCAACGGAGAACACGACGCGCTTGAACACTCGACCGGTTTGCCGCCCACTGTTCCTGAGGGGCCTGACCTGGCGAAAGAGGTTCTAACGCTGCTTCCAGACGCCCCTTCCCCCGAACGGGCCAAGGCCTTGTCGTTGTCGTTGCAACACAGTGATTCGGTCTTGATGTGGAAGGGGTTGATTCAAACCGACCAACATTCGGCTGATCATTGGACCGGCCTTGCTCGAGCACTCGAGCGGGCTGGGGATGAAGCAACGGCTGCCAAGTGCCATGCCAAGGCCGCTGCCCTCGGCACGCCAGAACCGGCCAAATCAGTGCCAACCATCACCAATGAATCACCACCCATGCCGGTGTTGACGGTTCCTGAGCCAGCACCTGCAACCGCAGGATTCCCCGATCTCGGCGACCCCGCCACCGAAACTGTTCATGCACCGCTCAACGGCGCTAGCGAACTCCTGTTGCAGCCGATGCAACCCGTCCAGCCTGCAGCAACGGTTGAACCCCAACCACACGTCGATTTGGCCAAGGCTGCCCTCGATGCGGCTCAAACCGTGGCCAGAACACAACCGCAATCCACGGCATCCAGCTCGGTTGCGAACCAGGACATCGCCTGGTTCAACCAAGGCGTTCAACTCATTGAGGACGGCAAGTACCGCGAAGCGCTCTCATCGCTGGACAAAGCGCTGCCAGCGTTTGCAGGTGACGATGAGATGATCATTCGCATCTTGAACAACCGTGGCAACGCCTTCTATTTCCTCGAAGAATACCCAAAATGCGTTGAAGCGTACCACCAGGCCATGACCATTCGCCCCACCGAGGTTCGCGGGGAGACCTTGTACAACATGGGGACGGCATACGCTGAAATGGAACGGTACACAGACGCCATCAAGTGCTTTGAGCAAGCCATTCCCCGAGGATTGGACAATGCTGCTACCAAGCGCGCCAAGGACCAAATTCGACGATGCAGAATTTTGCAAAAAGCCCTCGAAAAGAAGGCAAAGCGACGGCGTTGAACCCAACAACCCCCCTTCATTTGGTCAAGTTCAAAAAGCAGTTCCACCTGCGTGAGTCATGGACTGCGGGACATGCGAATCGGCTTCACCCATTTTGGTCAATGCACCCGAGGAAGTTGATGTTGAGTTGACCATGACCGCAAAGGCTGTGGAAATGCTCAGCGATGCATTTGGGGACGACCGGTCCCATGCTCTCCTGGTCGGCGTACTCAGCGGGGGGTGCTCCGGTTACATGTACGACCTGCAGATCGTTGAATCGACCGAAACGCCATGTCAGGAATTGGAAATTGATGGATTCAAAGTTCTTGTTCCTCGAGCATCGAGCCACCTGCTGAACGGCATTGAAATCGACTACGTCGATCGGCTGATGGGTGGCGGTTTCAAGATCAACAACCCCAACGCTTCGACCTCATGCGGCTGCGGCGAGTCGTTTTCCTGAGGCTTGGCATGCTCACTCGGGCCCACCCAGCTTCGGTCCTGTGGTGCGAAGGCACGGACGTGTTGACGTTCCTGAACGTCCTGTCGACCAACCTTGTGAACGGC
>Ga0255774_10001854_pt1 | contig 16749 bp, 7 predicted proteins | sample 101ome_17_FD_179972 | JGI IMG/M metagenome (GOLD analysis project Ga0255774, IMG submission 179972) | Coastal salt marsh microbial communities from the Groves Creek Marsh, Skidaway Island, Georgia - 101407AT metaG (version 2) | ecosystem: Environmental > Aquatic > Marine > Intertidal zone > Salt...
GCTTCGTATGACGGTTCGCATCGAGTTGGCACCCCCCCTCGCTCCGGTCGTCACGGACAGCGGTTCGGGCACGGTGTCGCTCGGTCAAACGTTGACCCTCGACGCTACGGCTTCGCCCAACCGTTTGGGTCAGCAGGGCACCCTTGCGTGGGACTTCGATGCCAACGTCGACACCAACCAGGACGGGAACCCCACCAACGATGCCGATGGCAGCGGGTTCAGCGTGGACGCCATCTGGGCGCTGCCCGGGACAAAAACCGTCACCGTCACCAACACCGCCCCTTCAGGTGAGACCGCAAGCGTGACCCACCAGGTGAACGTCGTCGACACCGGTTCGCCCGTGCCGCGCATCCGTGCCAACGGGACCGCCATCGCCGACGGGTGGCGAACCAACGTGGGCGTGCCCATCGCGCTGCACTGCTTATCGAGCACGGACGACCACACGGTGGCGAGGTGCGATTGGACGGTCGACGGCCAACCTCAACTCAACACGACGTCCATCGTGATCAACCCCGACCGCACCGGCAACCACAGCGTGATGTTGACCGTCACCGACCCGGCCGGTAACACGGCCAACACCACCGCCACGGTGCGGTCCGTGGACCCCACCTTGCCTTCCATCGACCCGGATTCGGTGGTGAATTTCCCCACCGACGTGGATGAAGGCAGCGCGCTGTCGTTCAGCATCGTCGTGGACGATGCCTTTGACGATATAACGAGTCTGCGGGTGCATTGGGACCTTGACCCCGAGGTGGACAGCGACGGCAACGGTGAGTTCACCGACGACCCCGACCGCGTGGGCCTCAACCCCTCCATCACCTTCAGCACCCCCGGTGAGGTGGACATCGTGGTGACGGTGTTCGACGCTTCCAACAACACCAACACCTACGCCTTCACGGTGGATGTGATGGCGGTCGAGGAAACGCCGCTTCCTCTTGGGTTGGCGTTCGTGGCCTTGGCGATCGTCGCGGCCGTGGTGGTTGGATCGGCCGCCGGCTACCGAACCGTTCAACGCGGCAAAGCGCGTGGGATGCTGGTGGCACGGGGTTTGTCCGTCGAGGAAGCCAAGGCGCACATGGATCTGGTTGCGCAACGTCGCCGCTTGTCGTTCCGTGCCACGCCCGAGCAACATGCTGGGTTGGACGAGGGCGAGGTCGTGTCGCAAGCCGAACGGCAGGCCGCCGCCAAGGAAGCCGAAATGCAAGCCATCTACGGTGGCAGCACACCTGCAGGTGACCCCAACCTCGCCTTCGCACCGCCTCAACAGATGACCTCGCCCATGTCGGCCGCATCGTCGCAGGTGGCCAACGAAGCGGCCGCCTTGCTGATGGAAGAAGGGTCGATGACCTCGTCCCCAGCATCGAGCGATGCCCTCGAAGCGTTCTACGATGCGAACGAAGCTGACACCACATCGGCAGAAGACGCTTCGGTTGTTCAGCCCGCTGCCGGAGCGGTCCCTGCAAGCGCGAAGGCATCATCCGACACGCAACTGGTCCACGGTGGCGTGGCGTTGCCGGAAGGCGTCGTTTCCGCTCCCGCTTCAACGACGAGCGCTCCATCGCCACCGCCCTCGCCACAACCGGTGACGGTTCGCCATGCATGCAGCGCTTGCAACGCCGTGTTTGAGGTGGACGTGCCAGCAGGATTGACCCAAGCCATCGTGGCATGCCCGTCCTGCGACATGGACCAAACCGTTCGCGCTGAGACCTGAGAAGCCTCCCTGTTGTGAACGCAAACAGGGGAATGCTTCTCAAAGGAGCAGGCCTTCATTGGCAACATGGGTGGCGAGGCCGTGCGCGTGCTTCATCGCGGGCTTGCCACGCCGCCCCCAAAACGAGTGCTTCCGGTGTTGCTTGTTTTGTTGATGCTCGGGGCTTTGATGCAGCCTGCTTCAGCCAACCTTTCGGTCTCTCGTGATGACTTCGGCGTGCTGGATGAATTGGCCCAAACCCTTGAACAACGGGCCGATGCGGGCGAGGCGCTCGTCGCCTTGCAAGGGGCCGAGTCGTCGTTTGCCGTGCTCGATGCCGCCAAGCGGCCCGTTGCAGATGGCGATGCCTTGGCCGACGCTGAAGCGTACCTCGATGGGGTTGAACTCCGCGACACGGCACCGATGGAGGAAGCGCATCCACGTCCCTACACCTTCTTGACCGACGTGGCCACCCACCCCGATGCTTGGCCGTACAACCTGTGGGAGACCCTTTTTTCCGTGGAGGCGCTTGGTCTGGACAACCTGCTCGGGTTCGGCATCAACACCTACGCCGTGTACGTGAATTTCTCCACGCGCAACAACGGCCCCTCCTACGAGGCTTGGGATTCAGGGACGTTCACAGGGGAATTATTGGTTGGCACCGACCTCGTGCTGTTTGAGAACTACATCGACATCGACGGCGACGGCACGGACGACCTTTCAGTAGCCTTGACCATTGAAGGGATCACGACGTTCGGACAAGGCTGGGGCATCGAGACCGGTGATGGCATCATCCCCACCCCCACCGAAATCTGGCTCAAACCCACCTTCCAGTGGAAGGTCAGCGCCATGAACATCAACGACCCGCTGTGGAACAACCTTGAGCACCTTGAAGTCACGATGATGAAGGGTTTGTCGTTTGACATCACGCTGTCCAATTCCGAATCCTACGCCGTGGTGGTGGACACGCGCTTCACCCAACCCCCGCACGACGTTCGTTTGGGTGTGGGCATTGAACGCATCGCCTTCAACATCGGTGGTGCCTTCACGTCGGTCGCTGACCTGACCGCTGCTTTGCTGGGCGGGCTGGTGAATTCCAGCGACCTGTCCTTGACGGGCATCACCGCACCGTACGCCATCCGTCTGACCAACCCCGACGCCCCTGGAGGCTCGGAACAAACGGATTGCAGCGAGACCCTGAACTACAACCCGGATGTCGACCACGGGGCCTCCAGCCGAGAGCACAAATGCGGCATTGGCATCGGTGTTGGCTATGTTCACTTTGGGGCGGTTGAGCCCGACCAATCCGTGCCCATTCTCGAATTCGCCTACATCGACGTGGGCTTCCATCCCGAGGCGGGCGAAACACGCATCCCAAGCGAGGTCGACCTCACCCTGCGCAACGACAACGCCGGTGACAACTCCTTCGACACCATCGAGATCTACGCTGATGTGGGGACGGACGTGTTCATTCACTACTTCGAGGACCGCTCGAATGTACCGGAAGGCGACGATCCGTTTGGCAACGTGACCGATTCACGCCTGGTCATTCGCGGCTTGCCGTCCGGCACCATGCACGACGATGAAATCGCAGCCATTTTCACCACCATTGGTGAAGCACCGGGGAGTGCAAACCTGCCCGGTCAAGTGCCGCAACGGCTCTCGATGATCATCGCCATCAAAAATTTCTCAGGTGACCAAACCACCAACGTCAACGACCCCTCGTTGCCCATCAACCCCGCCTCACCCCCCAACTCGTTGTTCCTCATCGCTGGCACCGAATCCATCGACCGATTCCAGTACGACAGCAGCTTCAAGCGCGGCGGTTACGCTACCGACAGTTCGTCCATGCACGTGGTCATTGAAGACGTCCCCCGTGTCATTGTGATTCAGGGCAGTTTCCTCTTGGCTTCCAGCGGTGTGAACCGGCTGAATTACGACAACCCCAACCTCAACACCATCGCCCAACTGTTCGACAACGCGCTCTTGACCGTCATCGAGATCGTGCTTGACATCGGGACCATTCTCAACGGCCTGCCCAACGCCGTGGTCGGCACGGCGGGTTCTTCCGGCGGTGAAACCGAAATCCAATGCTTCAACCAGGTCAAGCGAAGTTTGCCGGAGACCGAACGCGAGCCGATGGAGATCGGCCGTCTGGCCTTTGCACTGGCCAGCAGCCCTCAACCGTGGCTGCCCGGGATGGACCACATTTTGCTGTCCGAAGACACCGGTCAAGCCGTGGTCAACGGCCGTCTGGGGCCGATGGACCCCTTGGTTCCGGTGGGCATGAGCATGCAAATCGGGGGCATTTCGGGGGCGCGTCACGCCTTCGACCCCGTATCGGGGATCCGCGAAATGACGCTCGACGGCGAGTCCAGCGGTTCACTGCTCATCGGTCACATCAAGCACACCGATGGGAACATGACCACAGCGGTCAAACAATCCGCCACGGTGTCGAACCGTCCAAGCAATTTTGACATCACGCAGCGCACCGACGCACTGGAATACGCAGCATCCGAGCCGATCGGCACGATCACCTACGGCGGCCAATCCGGTGAACAACGCAACGCCATCCGCCTATCGGGTTTGCCGGCGACCTTCCGCTTGGTGCTTGGGGACACCGTGGGGTACGTCGCCGACCAGCCGATGGACAGCATTCAGATTCAGATGACCAACGCCTCGACGCCGCTGACGATGGACGGCGATCACATGCGCTTCTGGGTCAACGAGGACACGGCGGAGGCCAGCCTGAGCATGCAGCTCTCCGACATCACCGCCATTCAACGCCTGAGCCCGCTGGTGCCCGGCTCAACGGGCCCTGAGGGCAACTCGGTGGTTCAACTGGTTCGTTCGACCTCGTCGCCGTTCAGCGTCTCGTTTGAGGACGACACCGACCACGCCGACCCGTTCCTCGGCTTGAACGGGCGTGTGTTGTTCGACCCGCTTCCAGCCAACATCTCGCTCACGTTGCCCTCCGACGTGGATTCCGACGGGTTGGAATTGCCCACGTTTGACGAGGGAGAAGGGATTGAAGCCCTTTCGTTCTTCCTCGGTGACATCGTTGACTTTGGCTCGGTGGTGAACGATTTCATCCACGGTCTGACCGTTGACGTGGGCGGTGACATCAGCGAGGCCCAAAACTTGAGCATGGGCCTTGATTTGTTCACCGGTGAAGCCTTCGATTTGACGGTGGACATGCGCAAGGGCAGCAACGTTGGGGCTGAACCTGACTGGATGCACGGCGTGGGGATGGAGGCGTTGGAGCAAACCCAATTGCAATTCAACCTGTCCAGGATGCCGACCTTCACCTTGTCCAGCCGTGACACCGTCAACACCGTGCTGGCCGACGGGCGTGTTTCGGAAGCCGAACGCCCCCAACTCTTGTCCATTCTCGAGGTGCTGAACATCACCGACGCCGAAGCCCTGGCGCTGGCGCTCGAGGACGGCAGGGTGCAAGTGGAAGAGCGAGAACAACTCAACTTGACCCACCTCGAAGCCAACGGCATCACGCTCAACGACCGGCGGGCGTGGCACCTCAAATCCTGGCTGCCATCGTTGCCGGCAGGTGAAATCAACCTGCTCTACGATTTCCGATTGCTCGAGGGCGTTCCCACCTACGAAATTGACCTTCAAATGTCGCAATGGCAGCCCGAGCGGTCGCAGTTCGCCATCATCGCCAACGGCATTGACGGGCAGGACATGGAGGTCTTCATCGACGGCTTTGACACGGAAACGCCGAGAAACGTGGAGATCAACGCGTTGTTCTCAACGCAGGAAAACCTGACCATCCCTCGTGTGTCCGTTGACATGCATTACAACGCTGGTGTCCGTTTGGACTCCGCCTACGCCCTGCTCATCGACCACGATGCCAAGACACGCGTGGAGGCCATGGTCATCGGTATTCCTCAATCGACCGATGTTTCTGCGGTGATCGGGGACGTGCTCATCCTCGATCTGGTGGTGCCCGAGGAGTACCGCGTCAATCAACACTCAGCGGATTCCTTGATGGTAAAACAGCTCCGATTTGTCGACGGCGTGTGGTGGCCCGCCATTGCGTTCATGCGCGACCTGCCCTCAGAGATGCATCTGTCCACCGAACCCGACCTGCGGTTTGACATTCGCCAACAGCTCGCTTTTCAGGGCACACGCACACTGAATTACGAATCCAACACGGACGACATGGACCTGTACCTCGAAGCGAGCGGACGAGCCATCGAGGCCAAAGGGGACGTGCTGATGGTGGCCGAGGACCTTCCACAGGTGTTCAACCTTCAACCAACGGAGGATTTCGGCATGAGCATCCAATCCTCTGGTGTCGGTGTCAAACGCCTGTACCTCAAAAGCACGGACTTGCCCGCAAGCCCGGGTGTGTTCGTGGATCGCGTGGAGGTTGTGGGGCAGCACCTCAAGGGGGCCACGATTCACATTCTGTCGGGGCCAGGCGAATACCCGATTTTCGTCGTGGATGACATCACCGACGGTCGCATCGTCGCCAGCGCCCAAGTCCGCATCAAGCCCGCCGATCTACGGGCGCCAGGCGCACCGCCGTTGACCTTCATGGGTGACTTTGAGATCGAAGGCCGAGCGGTGCTTCTTGACGCCCAGTTCACCGGCATCATCCCCACCGCTTCCTCGATGGGCGTGAACGGCATCGTCACCGACCTCTCGTTGATTGGAACCTTGACGGGTGATTTCGTCGAGACGCGTCACATCATGGTGGTGGACCCCATCGGCAGCGCTTTGGCCAGCGGTTTGGCCTATGTGTTCGGGTGATGTCATGGCCAACGATGTGTCTGCTCATCAACTTCGCGGGGACGACGAAGGCGTCGACGAGGAGGCATGGGAAGCGGCGCAAGAAGCGGCGAAGCTGCTTCAGAGCATCGGGGAGGAAATCACGCCCTTCCGCGTGGGCCTTGCGGCGTCCGTCGTGCTGCTGTTCATCGGTTTGTTGTTCAGCGGTTACTATTACGTGCTTCCCCGTGATTCGGTGAGCCTCGAAACACAGTACATGCAGCGCGGCGGCCACCTCATGATGTCGGAATTGCACAACGACGGCAGTCGAGCCATCACCGAGGTGTCCATCGAGGTGCAGTTCCAAACGATGGACGGGGCGATCATCGACACGATGACCATCAACGTCGATGAAGTGGCTGCCCACGCCTCTTTGGCGGGCGACGAACTCGAGATGCTGGTGTTGGGTCACACGGTGTGGGACGAGTACATTCTCGATGTCAGTTTCACGTATCGGGATTACACCGGTGAATTCCGCACCGGAGGGCAAAGCCATGTTGTGGGCGAATGGTCCTCGGAGTACTTCCTTGACCGTGCAGACCGACGGTTTTGGCCGCTGGATTGATGCAACGTCTTCGCGTGGGGACCCAACCGATAAAGCAGGGGAGGCGAAGCACACGCCATGGCTGACAGTCAACGCCCGTCCCGTGCGGTGTTGTTGGTGCTGCTCCTGCTGATGTCGACGTCCATCTCGATGTTGACGCCACCATTCCCGGTCGCCGAAGCGGTCCAGCAGGATTGGGTGGAATTTTCCCTTCGTGAGGGCGTTTACAGCGAAGCCGTGGGTGCGTACACCCAGACGGATGCACTGGAGGGCCGCACCGAAACCGCCACCGGGCCGGTCGGGACGTTCGACGCCTTGGGCTTGCAGCTCGCTGCCCCCATGCCCGAGGCGTGGTTGGCACCGAGGTTGGACGTGCTCGTGCTCATCGTTTCGGCCGATGTCCACCTTGCCGATGCTCGTTCAGGGCTCAGCGACATCCAGGGGCTGGCTGTGCGCGAATTCATCGCGCCTTCGGGTCTGATGGTTCAAGGCACGCCGCTGGCTCTGCAACAGGCATCGGTTCACCCGCACGTGGTCGCTCACCACGCTGCTCCGTTGGGCATGTTCGTCCATCGGGACCTCATGGACCTCCTGCTTCTGGAGGACGGCGATGCAGCCCTCGGCGAGGTGCTCGTTCGCCTCGACGGTTGGCGAGACGCCGAAGGACCGCTGGAACGCGTGGCGTTTGACGACGGTATGGGCGGCACCCTTTCCCAATCCATGGGTGAGGTGGTCGCGGCTGGTTTCACCGAGCACCGTGCGTGGGACATGGGTCGCTACGAAGGCTTCCTTTCGGTGGGGGCAGCGCTTGAGGTGATGCGCCAACCGTCCGTGATGCACCTACGTCCCGACCCAGCGTTCGCAGCGTTCAACGATCAATCGCGCAGCAACATGGGCATCAACACCATGACGACCTACTTCACAACGGATTTGGACGGGTCAGGTCAACGGGTCGCTGTGGCCGATGCAGGCCTGGACGAAGACCACGGCGACTTCGGCACACGCGTGGTTGGCAGTTACGACGTGATTGGGGACGGCTCCACCGCCGACATGCACTCAGGTCACGGCACCCACGTGTCCTGCACGGTCCTCGGGGACGGTTACCGAGGTGGATACGGGGGCGTGGCCCAATCGGCCGAACTGTACTTCCAAGCCATGGAAAACGACAACACGGGCAACTTCCAATCGCCTTCGCTGAACTACCTGCTCAACACCGCCTACAACGCCAACGCTCGCATTCACACCAATTCGTGGGGTTCGAGCGCCGCCAGCGAACAGGGCAAATACAACTCCGAAACCGAGGACGTCGATGACCGCGCCAACTACTACGACAAATACTACTCGAGTCGTGAGGGGCTGACGGTGCTCTTCGCAGCCGGAAACGACGGGCCTGGTACGGGGACGGTTTCACCACCCGCCACGGCCAAGAACGTCATCTCGGTGGGCAACCACCAGAACCGGTACAACGGAGCGCCGGACACCATCATCAGCGGTTCGTCTCGCGGTCCCACCGAAGACGGGCGCATCAAGCCCGATCTGGTGGCCCCCGGCGGTTACGTGCGGTCTTGCCGGGCACAGGAAGCGGCCGACACCGGAGGTTCAACGTGGAGCAACACGTACTACCTCGAATACACCGGCACGTCGATGGCGACGCCCAACGCTGCAGGTGCAGCAACACTCATCCGCGAGTACCTGCTGGAAATCGCTCAACGTCCTTCGCCTCAGGGTGCGCTCATCAAGGCCCTCTTGGTGCTGGGCGCTGAAGACGTGGGCGGTCGGAACGTTCCCAACGACAACGAGGGATGGGGTCGCGTGAATTTGCGCAACACCTTGGCCCCGCCGGGCGGCCAAGGCATCTGGGTGGACGACCGTTCCTACTTGGCGCGAACGGGCAACAGCAAGGTGTACTCGTTCAACATCACGCAAAACACAGGGGCCCTGAAAGCGGTGCTGACCTGGTCGGACGAACGCGGGTCCCGCTTCTCCACCGCTCAACTCGTCAACGATCTCGATCTCGTGTTGGAAGCACCCGACGGGACCCTCTACCTCGGCAACGATTTCGCCAACGGCCGTTCCGTGACCGGTGGCACCCGCGACAGCGTCAACAACCTCGAGGTCGTGTTGGTGGACAACGCCCAACAGGGCATTTGGACGGTCACGGTCCGGGACGCCCAACACAGCGGTTCCACCTCCCAGCCCTATGCCGTGGCCGTGTTGGGTCACGGCGTGAACGATTTGCGGCCCGACCCCATGGTGGTGCCAGAGTCCTTTGAGATGGACGTGGCCATTCCCCAGGTGGGGGACCCGGTGACCCTGATCACCGATTTCTTCAACTTCGGTAACGTTCGAGCCAACACCTTCCCCATCTCGTTTGAAGTGGACGGGACAGAGATCGATCGGCAAAGCATCGACCTCGGCTCGGGCGTGACCCGTTCGCTGGTGTGGTCGTGGACGCCACAGACGGCTGGGACAAGCACCCTCTCCTTCATCATCGACCCGGACGAGGCGATGGAGGAGATTCGTGAGAACAACAACCGTTTGGACATCGAGGTGAACATCACGGCACCCGGCGTGAAACTCGAAACGCCGTCCCGCACGCAGACCTTGCTTTCCAGCACCCAAACCACCTCCGTCTGGAACGTGACCCTCACGAACACCGCTCTCATTCCCACCAACGCATCGATGCAGACCGGGGAGGTGCGGCACGTGGAAGCGGATGCGGTCATGCCGTGGTACGTTGGTAGCACCGAGGCCAACTTCAGCCTCGAGGGGCAGGGCTCGGAACACGTCACCGTCACCTTGGTCCATCCCGCACCCCCCGCACCGGGGACCTATCGGGTTGGCTTGCTTGGGCTGGATGTGGACAACGGGGTGACCTATCCGCTGGATTTGGAACTCCTGGTGCCCGATTTGGCGGAAGCCTCCTTGGATTACGATTACCAAACCGTCCCCGTTCATCCGTCAGAACCGACCAACCTCACGGTGCGGTTCCACAACGACGGCAACGCCCCCATCGGCTACGATTTGTTCCTCGAGGCACCGGCGGGGTGGCGGGCCGGCTTCACCAACCTTGGCAGCGAGGCGGGGGCCACTTCCGGCTCCACCGGTCTGATCAACAGCGAAGCCCACCGAGCGGTGGGGCTGGTGTTCACCCCACCTCAGGTCATGACGGCGGCGGGCGCTCAGCGCGTGGTGACGTTGACGGCCATCGGTCAAACGGAGCAGCAAGAGCGGTTTGAATTCGACATTCCGATTCAACTGGCCACGGTGACGGATTTCAACATCAACCTTGAGTCGTCATTGGGCACCGTTCGGCCCGATGCGAGCGTCTCGATGCGGTTCTCTGTTGAGCATCGCGGCAACATTGACCTCTCGTTGACGCCAAGTTTTGAATTGCCGTCTGGGTGGTCGGTCACCAGCGACATGCCCGCCTTTGAACTTGAATGGGCGAGCAGCAAGAACCTGCTCTACACCCTGCAAGCGGGGGCCAACGCCCGTTCCGGCCCGGTGCAACTCCACTTCGACAACGGGTCGATGCGAACAACATGGACGGGGACCCTGACCGTAGAATCCCTGCCCGAACCCACCCTCACGTTTGTCTCCCTCGAACTGCCCAATGGCACCCGGTTCGGGACGCCCCAGGCCGACGGTTCGCATCCTTCAGGGGAATCGATGACGTTCACGTGGTTGTTGAGCAACACCGCAGAAACAACCTGGACGCCGAGCGTGGCGTTGCAAACCGATGCGGGTTTGTTTGGTGACTGCAATGAAATCGAGTCGGTCGCGCGAAACGCGCAGGTGCCGTTGGTGTGCACGGTGCTGATCGCCGACAGTCTTGCACCGATGGCCGAACCTGCGTTCACCCTTCGCCTCAACGGAAACGGGGTTGAACTGACCACGAACGTGGGGTTGCTGGTGGCCGAGAACGAACAAGTCACCTGGGACGTGGGTCAGGTGCCGGCGTTTGTGACAGGGGAGACGCGTCAGCTGCGGGTTGAGGTGGAGAACACCGGCAACCTACCGCTCCAACGTCAATTGCGCGTCGAGGCACCCGACGGATGGACGGCCTCCGTGGACGGGGACGACATCGTCTCATTGGAGGTCGGCCAGTCCGTGTTGGTTCGCCTCGATGTGCGCGCCGACCTTCCGGGCGAGGGTGAACTCAGCGTTCTGTTGTCCGAAAGCCCGGCGACCGACGCCGTCCTTTCCATCGCTGTTTCAGCCACCGGCGAGCCGGTGGGCACCAGCAGCAGCTCGGGGTTGACCGGTGCCACCGCAGCAGGTGCTGCGGTGCTGGCGATCTTGGTTCTGCTCGGTGTTGCCGTTGTTCGACGTCGAACGCCCGAGGTGCCTCAAGCGGTCCCGACCCCGATGGTTGGCACGCCTACGCTGAAACCCGTTCCAGCCGTTCCGGTGGTGGCACCGGTGGTCGCACCTGCTGCGGCGCCTGCGGCAACCCCTGCGCCGATGTGCTGGGCTTGCAGAGCGCCGGTCACCCACGCCGCGGTGGGTTGCCCTTCGTGCGGTGCACGTTACCACGGCGCCGCATCACCCGGTTGCAACGCTGGGCGTCTGACCACCTGCAACAACTGCGGGGCCGCCGCTTCAACCTTTATCCAGGCATGACCGAAGGGCCCCGATGAAGCAGAATCGGCACAGGGTTTTGATAGGAGAACATGAAGCCGTATTCATGGAGACCAGCGTGAGCGTTGCAGGCCACCAACGCCGCAACGCCGGTTTGCTCGTTCTGCTGATGCTGTTGGCGTTGGTGCCGTTGAGCGCACCGCTCGTCTCGGCGGACGGTGGGCGCGACGCCTCCATTCAGGTCACGGCCGTCCCCACAACGTTGACCGTCAACCCGGGCGAAGCCGGTGAATACACGATTCGCGTCCGGAACACCGGTTCAAACCCCGTCACGGTTCAGTTGAGCACCAGTCAAGAACCGGGCGAGGCCTGCAACGGCTTCACGTCCACCATCACACAGATCACAGGCCCCATCGATTCAGGTGCAACCGAGGAAGCGACGATGAATGTCTCACTGACCCAAACCGCCGAGGGGGATTGCGACACCACCGTCACGGTGAACGCACAGGAGCAAGCCACCCCGCCCGATGTGGGTGGTGCGCCAGCGCAGGAATCGGTCACGGTGACCACCACGTCGGGCGACGGATCCGGGAGTGCTTTGTTTGGCGTGGACCTCATCATCAACGATCGGGAAAAGGACTGGGCCGGTGAAGAGGAAATCGATTTCAGCGTGGAGGTTGAAAACACCGGTCGAACCAACGAGACCATCGCCTTGAGCGTGGATTCAACCTCCGAACCCGGCTGCATAGCTTCGGACGACTTCACGGTAACGCTGAGCGATGAAACGGTGAACGTGGACGAGGAGGAATCCGAAACCGTCACCGTTTCGATCGAGGTGCCCGAGGGGCAAGCTGCCGACGATTATTGCTGGGAGATCACCGGTTCGGTGACCAACGACCCCACGCAAGAAGCCAGCGATGTCGAAACCTTCCAGTTGAACGTCCCGGTGCTCAAGCAGTGCACGGTGTCGTTGAGCAAGACCTCGGTCAGCGTTCGTCCCGAAGCTTCGGCCACATTGACCGTGACCTTCGCCAACGACGGTAACGCCGATTGGACCATCGCCACGTCAGCAGGCGGCACCAAAGCTTCGTGGGTCACCGTTGACGGCCCTTCCTCAGGTCTTCTGCCCTACGATAACGGAAACGGGGAACGTTCGTTCGACCTGGTGGTTTCACCCGACGACTCCGTCCGTTCTGGGACAAGTCAAACCGTCCCCATCCTTGGCAAGGAGGGCCAATCCGTAAAGTGTCAGACGGACTTGACGGTCGTGGTCGGCCAATCCTACGGCGCCAGCATCTCCGTGGCCACGTCGCTGCTCTCCAACATTCAACCGGGCCAAAACGAATCCACCACGGTCACGGTGACCAACCTGGGCAACGGGCCGGACAACCTCCGGGTCGCCTCGTCCAGCGCACCCACGGGCTGGGCGGTTCAACTCGAACAGTCCACCGTGTCGGTCGGTTCCATGCACGACGCGGATGATGACGCCACGCTGTCCGTGACGGTGCGCGTGCCCACCAGCGCCCTTGCCACCGATGAGATTGAACTCGTGCTCAGTGTGCTGCCCTCGAGCGGCGGTACGGCCTACGACACCGTGACGTTGCGCGTCACCGTCGCCGCTGTCCACGGCATGGACATCGGCGTGCCCTCCACCGACCAAACCGGTCGGTCGGGCACCGGCGTTCGGTTCCCTATTGACATCACCAACGAAGGCAACGTGCGCGATTCGATTCGGCTTTCGGCAGTCTCGCAAACCGCCAGCCCTGCGTGGGGCACGTCCTTCGAAACGACGGAGGGCATGCCGTTCACCGACATCGATGTCGAACCCCGCTCCACGCTTCGGGTGTTCTTGGTGGTCAGCATCGACGGCGAAGAAGAACTTGAGAACACGCGGGTGACCGTTCGCGTGCGCAACCTGGACGACACCAACAGTGCCGACGCTGACAACGACGGCATCCCCGACAACCAGCGTGAGGCGACCTTCCTCGCCGTGCTTTCGGATCGGAACTTTTCGATGAGTCTCCGCTTTGACGACGGCGACACCGCCAACAGCGCTTCGCTCGTGTTGCCGCCCAGCGGCACCGCCACCTACGGTTTGTGGATTCAAAACACCGGCGACGGCAACGATGAGGCCATCTTCACTGTGGGCGGGCTTGAGGGCCTTGCCACCCGGGAGTTGGTGGCGTTCGGGCTGCCGGTCACCGGTGAACTTCCCGTCCCCAAGGGCTTCGGTGTTTGGGACATGGCCAACGGCAATTTCGTGTTCGGAGAGGACGGTACGCCCCTGTTGGGAACAGGAGCGAACGACGACATCGCTCGCACCCGCGCTGAGAACATGATGGTCGAGAACGGCTACATCGACGGTTATCAGGTGCGTGCTTACGAGGTCTTTGTTGAGCTGACTGTCCGCGTGAACCCTGGTGCTGAAACCGGCCAGAGCGGTCAGTTGCAGATCATCGCAGCCAGCGTGTCCAATGCTGCCGATACGACGGCGGCCGTGACCCTGACGTTGGAGGTGAGCATCGTTCACGATTTGACGTTTGACACCGACAGCGTTCGACGCGAGGTGGCGGTCACGTACGGCGCTTCCAATCACGAGGAGATCGTGACCATCGTGAACACCGGGAACATCGAGACCGACATCCGGATTTTCACATCCGACAACCTCCGTGGATGGTCGGTCGTGCTCGACACCGAGTCGGGCAGCGATTGCACGTTTGATGCTGGGGAATTGGTGTGCACGGTGGAGGAAGGCGAATCGGTGAACGTGACGGTGACCATCCGGCCTCCGTTCGGCGCGGAGTTGGAGGACACCTACAAGTTCACGCTCTCGGCTGAGCCCGTTGACACCGGCGTTTTGGACCGCCAAAACATGGAATTCGTGGTGCAAGGAACGCCCGCGGATGGCGTCTTCAGCCTGGCCAACAACACGACGGTTCAAGCCGGTGCTGCGGGCGTGATCCTTCTCCTGCTCGTGGCGTTGTTGATCCGCCGCCGATGAGGTTCTGCGTGTGCCAACAGCAGGGCGCTGTCGCTCCCCAACGCCGTTTGGCGGTCGGGGGCGGTTGACAACGCTTATTGAGGGGTCTCAGTTGGACAAGAACAGAGAGCGTATGCGTTCTTTGTTGGTGTAAGTATGTCGGGACTTGAATCCGTGCCCAGTGCCTACCTTTCCATTGGTTTCTTGACGGTTGTTGGGATCCTCATGCCGCTGACCAATTTCATCATCACGTGGTTGGTTCGTCCCAAGGTCGACCCTGCCCGACCGCACATCACCCGGTCGTATTTGTTGGAGGGCTACGAGCGCGACCACAGCCTCTACCCTCGCCGGTTGACCACCTTTGAGTGCGGCAGTGAACCCGTCGGTGAGGCCATGATTCAGTTCCACTTCCAATACTACTGGTACGCCATCATTTTCCTCGTTTTCGATGTGGCCTTCATGTTCCTCGTACTCGGCGGCATGGTCGCTGCCGATGCCACCAAAGTGGGCAGCACGACCACGGTCGCCGACGCCGAGTCGGCGCTCGTGACGCTGGGCATCTTCTTCGCCACGATGTCCCTTGGCGTCTGGTACGTGTTCCGCAAGCGAGGTCGCATTTACATCTGAGGTGAAGTTCATGGCAGGTCAAGACGAGAACTACGCAGCCTTCAACAGCCGTGCATTGGTCGAGATGGTCGGTGACGTCACCGATGAAGCCCTCAAGGCCACCAAGATCAAGCAATTCCTGAGCGTGCTCGCTGGCCGTTACTTCAACTGGGCAGGTCGCAAGTCCCTGTTCACCCTCCACCTTGGCATCAAGTGCTGCGCCATCGAGATGGCCGCAGCCGCCACCCCCCGATTCGACGGTGACCGGTTCGGTGTGCTGTTCCGTTCGTCGCCGCGTCAATCCGATGTGCTGTTGGTGAACGGTCCCATCACCAAGAAATTCGCCGACAAGGTCGTTCGTCTCTGGGAGCAAATGCCCGAGCCCAAGTACTGCATCGCCATGGGCGAGTGCGCCATTTCGGGCGGACCGTACTTCCAATCCTACAACATCCTCGAGGGCGTTGACACCGTCATCCCCGTCGACGTTTACATTCCAGGCTGCCCGCCCCGCCCCGAAGCCCTGATCGACGGCTTTGGCCTGCTGCGCGAGAAGATCATCCGCATCGGCGCCGCACCAAGCAGCGGCCGCAAGGGCGACAAGCCCGTCATCGTGGGGGAGGACTGAGCATGGGCATGCGCGTGACCCTCGAACAATCCAACGCGGCAGCCGAAGACGCCGTCAAGCGGGTGGACGCCAAGTTCGGTGGCGCCGATGTGGTGTCCACCGTCGAGCACCACGCCAACGCCCACAAAATGGCGTTTGTCCGCATCGTGTCCCCGGCTCAACACCTACAGGCGCTGGCCAAGCACCTCCGCTTTGAGGTGGGGGTCAACTACTGTTCGATGGTCACCGGCACCCACTTCCCCGAAGGCGGTGCGGACCGAGGTTGGGAAGTGGTCTACCATTTGATGCGTCAACCCGTGAAGGACCAGGCGCCTCACACCAACACGGTTCACGTTGCCGAGGGCCTGAAAGGCGACGATGTCCCGCTTGAATTCGAAGTCGTCGTGACCTTACCGCAAACCGATGACCCCGTCGTGCCCAGCGTCCAGAGCGTGTGGGTTGGGGCCGATTGGAACGAAAAGGAAACCTGGGACCTCGTCGGCATTCGGTTCGAAGGTCACGAGAACATGCACCGCGTGCTCAACCCGCACGACAGCCCTGAAGGCTTCCACCCGTTGCAGAAGCAGCACAAAATCCGCTACCATGATTTCAACGAAATGTACGACGACGCCCAAGGCTTCGGTCGAAAACCAACCGACGAGGGTCGGGTCAAGTGAGGTGAGACGATGGCACAAATGTGGATCACAATGGGACCTCAACATCCGATGACGCACGGTCTGTGGACGCTGCGCGTCAAGGTCGACGGTGAAACGGTCGTCGACACCGAAGCCGAACTCGGCTACATCCACCGCGGTGTGGAAAAAATCGCAGAGTCCAGGGACTTCACGCAAATCACGCCCTACTGCGACCGCCTGTGTTACGTCAGCGCGATGACCTGGGCCAACTCCTACATCTACGCCGCCGAAGACCTGCTCGAGGTCGAGGTCCCC